>OGLM01000069.1_pt1 | contig 121070 bp, 104 predicted proteins | sample 1572531 | NCBI WGS metagenome assembly OGLM01 (sample SAMEA2581909, study PRJEB24529) | metagenome | biome: Human gut stool | place: China | collected 2011
AGGTGAAAGATGGTCCGTATATACCTATTGCTCCTAATGATATGTTAGAATAGACCTCTTCCGTATAGTATTATAATGTGCCAAAATTTATTCATAGTTTGATTATTAGATTTTTTTTGATTTGTATCACTATTGTATCACAACTATGCAAAAATAGGAAAGAATTGGATATATTTTGCCGTATAAATGTGTTATGTAGCAATAATTTATAATGGTTGACAAGTCTATTTTGTAACATAAGTACTTGATTAATAGTTATAAAAATAGGGATTAGCAAAATACTAATCCCTATTTTTTGTTGTCCGGGAAGGATTCGAACCCTCACAGGCGGAACCAGAATCCGAAGTGCTACCATTACACCACCGGACAAATTTGTTTTGCGAGTGCAAAATTGCGAATTTATTTTGGGACGGCCATTGCGAACCTTGAATTTTTTATTTGGTTTAATCTTTTTTTACATATCTATCCTTTCAATGGCAACGCCGATTCTATGATGGCGTATGATTTTTTCATGAGGTCTTCTATATCATGCCCTTTATTTTCTTGGGGATAGATGGGGGGGTGTATCGTTAAAATGATTTTTCCGGGTTTAAAATTGTAGGTTGTACGGGGCATAACGGCAAATGCTCCATCGATAGTGAGCGGTGCAACCGGTAAGGAAAATTCAACGGCGAGTTGATATGCTCCTCGTTTGAATGGTCTCATGGCTCCTGTCCAAGTGCGTGCTCCCTCGGGGAATACGACAAGCGACATACCGTTTTGTAATGTCGTTTCGGCTTTTTGCAGGGTTTCTTTTAGTCGGCCCGGAGTACTGTTATCGACGAATATGTGGCCGGCAGCAGCACAAGCGCTGCCTACAAAGGGTATATTGCGCAGGCTTTTTTTCATCATCCATTTGAAATTGTGGTTTAAGTATCCGTAGATGAGAAATATGTCATAGGCTCCTTGATGGTTTGATACGAATACATAAGATGTGTTTTTATCGATGTTTTCTCGGCCTCTAACTTCTATTTTGACAAGAGAGAGAATGCAGAATAGTCGGGACCAAATGTGTGCCGGGTAATATCCCCAAAAGTTTCCGTTGCCCAACCGGCATCCGATAAGGGTCGTCAAGGCTGTGAGAATGGTGAGTATCAGCAGTATGGGCATGGCTATGAGCCATTGATATAGGAATGTGATAATGCGTATCATTGTTCGATGCTATTTTCGTCGTTTACGGGACAAAGGTAATGAATTTGCAGTAAATCGCATTATTTGCAGGAGCTTTTGATGTGGGAATATAGAAAAGGCGACTCAATAAGCCGCCTTTTCTATATTCCTAAACGTTGTAGTTTATTTGGTTTTTGCTTCGACATCTGGGGCAATGAGCTTGTACCCTTTTCCATGAATATTGATAATTTCAATTGATGGATCGTCTTTGAGATGTTTACGAAGTTTGGTAATGTAAACGTCCATGCTACGAGCGTTAAAGTAATTATCGTCTATCCAAATAGTTTTGAGGGCGAAGTTACGCTCCAAAATTTCATTGACGTGAGCACAGAGCAGACTGAGCAATTCGGACTCTTTGGTGGTGAGTTTAGTACTCTTATCGTCGATTGCCAATACTTGTTTCTGGGTATCGAATGTAAACCGTCCGATCTTGTACATCGTAACTTCTTTTCCTTTTTTACCTTTTACACGACGTAAAATGGCTTCGATACGGAATACCAATTCTTCCATACTGAATGGTTTGGTAATGTAGTCGTCTGCTCCGATTTTGAATCCTTCGAGAATATCTTCTTTCAAAGATTTCGCTGTCAAGAATATGATGGGAACTTCTCCGTTTACCGTACGGATTTCTTGTGCAAGCGTGAATCCGTCTTTTTTAGGCATCATCACGTCGAGTACGCACAAATCGTATTTACCTTTCAGGAATGCTTTGTATCCGCTTTCTCCATCGGAGAAGAGATCGGCCGCATAACCTTTGGCTTGCAAATACTCTCTTAATAACATGCCAAGATTTTCATCATCTTCGCATAATAGAATACGCAATCTTTCTTCCATAATCATTTGTTTTTTATTAGTGGTAGTGTTATTATAAATGTCGACCCTTGATTTATTTCGCTTTCTACTCGAATATCGCCTTTGAGGTCGGTAATGATTTTATGGACGTAGGCGAGGCCCAGTCCGAATCCTTTTACGTCATGGCGATTTCCCGTAGATACGCGATAAAATTTGTCGAATATTTTTTTCAAATCTTCCCGTTTGATACCGATTCCGTTATCTCGAATCGATATTTCTACCTTATCTCCAACGGTTCTTGTACGTATGAAAAGAGATAAAGGTTCTTCTTCCCGTCGATATTTTACGGCATTGTCAAGGAGGTTGAAGATAACATTCGTGAAATGCATTTCATCGACCGAGACAATAGCATCTTCTGCTTCGAGGTCGGCATCGATTACACCGCCGTATTTTTCGACTTTGAGTTTGAATGTACTCATGACTCCTGCAACGAGGTCGTTGACATCGACGTTGTGTAGTTTCATCAACGTCTTTTGTCTGTCGAACATCGACATTTGCAGGACTTTTTCTACCTGAAATCTCAATCGCTTGGTTTCGTCATTAATGACACCCGATATGTGCTGGAACATGGCCGGACTTTTGGCAACAGAGGGATCATTAAGCATTTGGGCTGCTAATGATATGGTAGATATGGGTGTTTTGAATTCGTGTGTCATGTTGTTGATAAAATCGTTTTTCATCTCGGTGAGTTTCTTTTGCCGAAATGCCGTGATGATGGTAAACAAGAAGGTTACCAACAGAATGAATGTGAAAGCAAACGAGGGTATCATGAATTTTACCGAACTCGATATATAATCTCTTTTGGTCGGGAAATAGACTTTCAAGTAGTTTATTTTTGCCGGTGGATCATTGGGAAATATTGCTTGTGTGAATAAATTCCCTTCGATTTTGGGATCATATTGATTGGAGCTATATATGATTTTTTCGTTTTTATTGTAAATGGCAAATTGGAACGGAAGGTTCAATCCGTTATTTTCAAATTCTGATTTCAGATAGCTTTCCAATTTTTTGATGTCGATACGTTCCATGACAGGACGGTTACTTGCCTTACTTAGCATATTGAGTATGACTTCGTTCAACAAGCCTTTTTGGTAAAGGTATTGTCCTTTACGGGCTTCCTGCATATTTCTATATGTACTAATGAGCGTATTGTGTTCCTTTTGTCGTGGAGCAGCAGGGGTGATAATCGTACTGGTTTGTTCGCGAAAGGAAAAACTTGCAACCGTTCCATCGGGAGATACGATAGAAAATTGGTGGTGAGTAGAAGCTATGTCTTGTTTGTCTTGCTTTTGCTCATAAGAGGAGAGCATTTTCTTTTCTTCCTCTTCCAGATATTCGTCTAAATAGCGTTGAGTCTCGTCTAGTTCGAGGCTTGTCGATACAGCGTATAGGCTCCTTTTCACGGCTTCGGTAAATTGTTCGTTTCTCATTTTTATCATATTCTCCATGTACATGATTTGTACATAAAGCAATCCGATAAACGTGAGTGCCATAATTACAGCCAGTAGCCAAATTGTCGACTTTTTCATTTTGTTTGCCTCTTTATTTTTTTCTGTTTAACTTGTTGTGGTGTTTGAATGATTTGTTTTTACATCATTTGTACAAATTTATTATATAAACACCGATTCCACTATTTTTGTTTTATTTTATGAAAACCTATTTAGAAGGTTGGGTTTAACACTTACCGGCAAATTTAACAAATAAATGTTTATTTGCAAAAAAAGCCATTGGAAAAACCAATGGCTTTTTAATTATTTAACAAAATCGCGGTCACTCGTCTGTCTGTTCGGCCTCGTAAGCTTTGAGTAGTTTTTCTTGGACATCAGATGGAACGAGCTCATAAGATGCAAATTTCATAGAGAAAGATGAGCGCCCTCCGGTAATCGAACTGAGAGCTGTTGAATAGGAAGACATTTCCTTTAAAGGTACTTTTGCCGTGATTTTTTCAAATCCTTTTTCACTAGACATACCCATAATAATAGCGCGTCGTCCTTGCAGATCGCTCATGACATCGCCCATGACATCGGCTGGGGTAAGAACTTCGACATCGTATATAGGTTCGAGAATTTTCGGTCCTGCATTTTTAAATGCCTCGCTGAATGCATTACGTCCAGCTAATCGGAAAGATATTTCATTAGAGTCTACCGGGTGCATTTTCCCATCGTAGATACAAACTCTGACATCGCGGGCGTAAGAACCAGTGAGCGGCCCTTGTTCCATACGATCCATCAATCCTTTGACAATAGCAGGAATAAACCGAGCGTCGATAGCACCTCCAACAATACAGTTACAAATCACCAACTTTCCTCCCCATTCAAGATCTATCGTTTGGGTATCGCGTACATTCATACGGAATTCTTGGTTGTTGAATTTGTAAGTGTCGGGTGCTGGCATTCCGTCATAATAGGGCTCTACGATGAGATGTACTTCTCCAAATTGTCCGGCTCCACCCGATTGTTTTTTGTGACGATAATCCGCCCGAGACGCTTTGGTAATTGTTTCCCGATAGGGTATGCGAGGCTCTATGAATTCAACGGCAAGTTTATCGTTATTCTCGATACGCCATTTTAAGGTGCGTAAGTGAAATTCGCCTTGTCCCGAAACAATCGTTTGTTTCAATTCTTTGGATTGTTCTATTTGCCACGTCGGGTCTTCTTCATGCATACGAGTGAGAATCTCACTTAATTTTTCGGCATCGGATTCATTGACCGGTTTTATTGCTCGTTGATATTTGGGAGCTGGGTATTTGATAAAATCGAAATGATAATCGCACCCTTTTGCGTTGAGTGTATTACCTGTGCGCACATCTTTTAGTTTTACCGATGCTCCTATGTCTCCTGCTACAAGTTCTTCTACCGGAGTACGAATTTGTCCGCAAACACAGAATAATTGAGCCAAGCGTTCGCGTCCGTCGCCTCGATCCACATTAATCAAGTCGTCTCCTTGATGTACGGTTCCAGACATTACTTTGAAATAGGATACTTCTCCGATATGGGGCTCGACCGTGGTTTTAAAGCAGTATATACTTGTAGGCCCATTGGCATCGGGAGCGATTTTTTCTCCGGCTGTATTTTCGGGTTTGGGCATTTCGGAGACAAAGGGGACTACGTTGCCGAGGAATTCCATCATACGTCGTACTCCCATATCGCGTAATGCGCTTACACAGAATACAGGGTATATGCTGCGTGTGATGAGACCTTTGCGGATGCCTTCCCGCATTTCATCTTCGGTGAGAGAACCTTGCTCGAAGAATTTTTCCATAAGGGTCTCATCGTTTTCAGCAGCGGCTTCAACTAATTTTAGGTTTAATTCCCGGGCTTTTTCCATTTCGCTTTCGGGAATTTCGGATATGGTGGGTGTACCGCCTTCGGGCGACCAGCTATACATTTTCATGAGTAGGACGTCGATCATGGCATTGAACGACGGACCGCAACTAAGCGGATATTGCACTTGTACAATTCGGTTACCGAATGTTTCGTGCATTTGGTTGATTACATTGTCGTAATCTGCCTTTTCACCATCAAGTTGGTTCATGGCAAAAAGAATAGGTTTGTTCAGATTTTCAGCAGTACGGAAGATGTTTTGAGTTCCTACTTCGACACCATATTGAGAGTCGATGACAATTACTCCCGTGTCTGTTACGTTAAGGGCTGTTATAGCGCTTCCTACAAAGTCGTCTGCTCCTGGACAGTCTATAACATTGAGCTTTTTACCTAAAAATTCGGCATAAAAAACTGTGGAAAAGACGGAATATCCATACTCTTTTTCCACAGGAAAATAGTCCGAGACGGTGTTTTTCCCTTCGACAGTTCCGCGACGTTTTATTACACCACACTCGTAGAGCATAGCTTCTGCGAGGGTGGTCTTGCCTGAACCTTTGCTGCCCAATAGAGCAATGTTTTTGATTTCGTGAGATTGATAGACTTTCATGATATTAAAGTTTTAATAAAACAAAAACACTTGGTTACGTTTTAACAAAGCGTTCGCAAATTATGAATTATATTTTTAAAAAGCAATGGTAAGAACTATGTTACAAAACATTGTTTATGAATCGAAGTTTTGTATTTTTGTCGAGTAATGGCTGGGCTTTATATTCATATACCGTTTTGTGCGAGTCGCTGTGTTTATTGCGACTTCTTTTCCTCGACCGATTTTTCGTTCAAGCGTGGCTATATAGATGCCGTTTGTCGGGAACTTGAATTGAGGAAACATGAGCTAAGGGACGAACCTGTTTTTACGGTGTATCTTGGAGGGGGGACTCCGTCCAGTTTATCGCCGTCGGAACGAGGTCGTTTGTTTCGAGCTCTTTCCACAGTTGTCGATTGGTCGGTTTGTAAGGAGGTTACTCTTGAAGTGAATCCCGATGATGTGACACCTCTTTTTATAAGTCAATTAAAGGATACTCCGGTTAACCGGCTAAGTATGGGAATACAGAGTTTCGACGATTCGGATCTTGTTTTTTTACGTCGGCGTCATACGGCTCATGCGGCGATGGAGGCAGTCGATAATTGCCTTTGTGCCGGATATGAAAATATCAGTATAGATCTCATATATGGTTTGCCGGGACAGACCGTAGAACGTTGGACGAACAATTTGAGACAAGCCGTAACCTTGAATGTTCCGCATATTTCAGCATATAATTTAATTTATGAGGAAGGTACGGCGTTGTGGAGAATGAGGGAAAAAGGACTGGTGAAAGAGTGTGAGGAAGAAGAATCCTTACAGATGTTCGATACACTTATCGATGTGTTGGGTTTTTCTGGATATGAGCATTACGAGATTTCCAATTTCGCCCGCTCTGGGCGTTATGCACTTCATAATACATCTTATTGGAAAGGTGTACCGTATCTGGGTTTAGGTGCGGCGGCTCATAGCTACGATGGGAAGAGCAGGCGTATCAATCCTTCCTCATTGTCGGAATATATGGAGGCTTTGCAAACGGGACATGTTGCATATATGGAAGAGAAAGAGACGGTCGATAGTTTATATAATGAATGTATACTCACATCGCTTCGCACCTGTTGGGGATTGAATCTGAAAAAACTCGAAGACGACTTTGGGGCTGAGCGCATGCGATATTGCTTGGAACAAGCTCTGCCTCATATCCGTGCAGGGCGACTCGTAGTGACCGACGATATTATGCGCATAACTCGTAAGGGTCTTTTTACTTCCGATGATGTTATGAGCGATTTATTTTGGGTGGATTGAATATCGAAGATTTTTCAATCTTGTCGTTTATCCTTGAATTTGTGGAGTCGTTTTTCTGTCCCCCCCAAAGTGTATCGCAAGATGGAATAGGGGGGATTATAGTTTCAATTTATAACCTAAGGAGATAAACGTATTGAGTTGTTGGGGTGTCTTACTCATGAGATGTTCTTCTCGAACTTTGCATTCGATGGAATTTTTTTTGTCTATTCGATATTCTACCCCTGCATCATACCATATTCTATCCAATTCACCTGACTGTTTACCATTCAGAAAAAGAAATATATCGGTATGGATAAACGGAGTCCATCGGCTGTCGGGTATGGTGTAACTGAGAAGTATTTTGTTTCGCCATTTGTTCGATGGTTTGGCCGTCCCTATGGTATAGGTGGACTCAAATCGGGAATTCAGCGATAGGGAGAATCGGTGTACAGGATAGGAAAAAGTGGCTCCCAGTTGATAACGATGACGATTCTTATAAATATTCGGAGCCGTCTGTTGATTCATATAGTAGTACAGCGCATTTAATTTGAGGTATTTCGGGACAGCAGTATAGGAGACGGCTGCAATGGGCATGTATCGTTCGTAATATTTACCAAGTGTCCATACGTTTTGCTGTATTTGCAGATTTATCCGATTTATTTGTTTGGATACCGTGAAATTCCACAATGTGCCTATCTCACTGCTGTATTCTTTTGCCTTTGTCGGGAAAGTAAAAAGGGAAAGTGTGATAATGAAAACGGATAGAATTTTGTAATGAAAACGATTCATACTTATTCGTGGTGATAGGGTTCGTTATTGAGAATAGTCATAGCCCGATAGAGCTGTTCGGTGAAGATGAGGCGAATCATCTGGTGAGAAAAGGTCATCTTTGAAAGAGAAATTTTTTCTTGTGCTGCATTGTATATGCGTTGGGAAAAACCATAAGGGCCACCAATGACAAATATCAAGCGTTTGGCAACGTTTGACATTTTCTTTTCCAAATAGGTGGCGAACTGCGTGGAGGTAAATTCTTTTCCATGTTCATCGAGCAGGACAATGTAATCGCCGGGCAGGAAACTTTTTAAGATGAAATCGGCTTCTCGCTCTTTTTGTTGGTCGGTACTCAGGCTTTTGGTGTTGCGGAGTTCGGGAATGACAGCGATTTCGAACGGCACATAATGGGTCAATCGTTTGCTGTATTCTTCGATTCCTTGTATAAAATAAGATTCGACTGTTTTCCCGACAACCAATAGCACTATTTTCATGAGGAATTTAAATTTGTTGCAAATTTAATATAAACAAAGAGTAAAATCAAACTTGTTCGAACGTTTGCATCGTGTTGTTTTTATAATGTGGAAATTGGTTATCCTCGGTATAATCAAATTTATTTGTACCTTCTCCCGGATTGTGCTATTTTTGCATAAGAATAAAAAACTATTGGTGTATGAAAACGAAAGAGCAGTTGATAGATGAATTGATAGATTTGGCTTTTGCCGAAGATATAGGAGATGGTGACCACACTACTTTGTGTTGTATCCCGGATACGGCGATGGGGAAGTCGAGGTTGTTGATCAAGGAGCCGGGTATCTTGGCCGGAGTAGAGATTGCCCGAAAAATATTCCACCGTTTCGATCCCGATTTGAAAATGACGGTTTATATCGAGGACGGGAATGCGGTAAAACCCGGCGATGTGGCTTTTGTGGTCGAAGGACGCGTACAATCATTATTGCAAACCGAGCGTCTTATGCTCAATGTGATGCAGCGCATGAGCGGTATCGCTACGATGACTCACCGATATGTGAAAAAACTCGAAGGATTGCATACTCGCATTCTCGATACCCGCAAGACAACTCCGGGCATGCGTATGCTCGAAAAGGAGGCCGTGAAGATAGGCGGTGGTGTGAATCATCGTATCGGATTGTTCGACATGATTTTGCTGAAAGATAATCATGTGGATTTTGCCGGTGGTATAGAGAACGCTATCTCTCGTTGTCATGATTATTTAAAGGCCAAAGGCAAGGATTTGAAAATTGAGATAGAGGTGCGTAATTTGGACGAATTGAAAGAGGTTATGCGTGTGGGCGGTGTGGACCGTATTATGCTCGATAATTTCTCGCCTGAATTGACAAAAGAGGCTGTGAAAATTGTGGGTGGGAAATATGAAATAGAGTCTTCGGGAGGTATTACTTTCGATACGATTCGAGATTACGCCGAGAGTGGTGTCGATTTTGTTTCGGTGGGTGCTCTCACTCATTCGGTAAAAGGTCTCGACATGAGCTTTAAGGCTTGTTGAAACATTAGTTTGCTACATAAAATAAACGAGGCCATTTCTTTATTAAAGATGGCCTCGTTTATTTTTATTTCGAAGAATCGAGAAGACGGTTATTAATTATTAAGGACTAAACGAAATACCATATCTCCGGGCTGTTGCTCGATAAAATCGCTGTATTGCACATAAAAAGCTACGCTTCCCGGCATGTAATCGTAGGTGTAAGTTTCGGTCCAAAGCAGCGCATTATCCTCATCTGCCTCGCCTTTATGTATCGTATAAGGTAGAGGGGTGATGACTTCGTTGTCTGCCCCCGGAGATTGTACCAAGTACCCCAAGACATATCCGTCGATATACAAATCGTCTGTAATATCTTTATTTTGGAACTCATACATGTAATACGTATTTAATCCGTCGGGCGATGTCACAAGTTGCCAGTCTTGCGATTTTACTGTGTAGGTGTAGCACTTCCAAAACATTCCTTCGCCCGGAACTCCCTGAGGACCTTGTGGTCCCATAGGACCCTCGCAGGAAAATAAAGTCAAACTCAATATAACCAAGAATAAAAACTTTTTCATAATTCTATTTAATTAATGGTTTCATGACAAACATAGCGAAAGGTGAGTGCAGGGGCAAACGGAAATCATATTTCCGAATTGGCTCTGCTGAACCGTATCCTATATTCTACAAATATAGATAAAGTATTTCAAATATAACAAGAAGTCTCAAAAAACGGTTCTGATTTCAGATATTTTTATTTTTTATGATAGTTGAATGGACCAATAATATTTTATGTGAAAAATATAGGGCGTAGCTATTTGAAGTATCTTTATGTTATAAAATGCTTATGCTCCTGTTTTAGCTCCTGAATAATTCGTACCTTTGTATCGTAATTGTGAAATTAGAGATTATGGCAGAGCGTAATTCGCCGTTGATACTTGGAACCGAGCCGATTGGCAAGTTGTTGATTCAGTATTCTGTACCGGCTATTATAGCGATGACTGTTACATCGCTATATAATATTATAGATAGTATATTTATAGGTCATGGGGTGGGTGCATTGGCTATCGCAGGTTTGGCAATTACTTTCCCGTTGATGAATTTGGTGGTCGCTTTTTGTACATTGGTCGGTATAGGCGGTGCTACTATCAGTTCTATTTTTTTAGGTCAGAAAGATAAAGTGCGAGCAACGGAGGTCGTACATAATGTTTTGATTATGTGTATAATCAATGCTGTTTGCTTTGGCGGTTTGACTTTTTTATTTCTTGATTCCATATTATTGTTTTTCGGGGCAAGTCACGATACATTGCCTTATGCTCGTGATTTCATGCAAGTAATTTTACTGGGGACTCCTATAACTTATGTGTTTATAGGGCTGAATAACGTAATGAGGGCTACGGGGTATCCTCGTAAGGCAATGTTTTCGTCATTGTTGACTGTGGGGTGTAATATTATTTTGGCTCCGATATTTATATTTTCATTCGATTGGGGAATACGGGGTGCAGCGTTGGCAACAGTCGTGTCTCAGACTGTCGCTATGGTGTGGGTGCTCGTTCATTTTGCGAACAAAAAAAACTTTATTCATTTTGACAGTCGGTACTCCCGGTTGAAAGTGCGGGTAGTCGCTAAAATATTTTCCATAGGCATGTCTCCTTTTTTGATGAATGTTTGTGCCTGTGTGGTGGTGATTTTTATTAATAATGCGTTGCAACATACTGGTGGAGATTTGGCTATCGGTGCTTATGGTATTGTGAACCGTACTTTGATGTTGTTCGTTATGATCGTTATGGGAATCACACAGGGAATGCAGCCTATCGTGGGGTATAACTATGGAGCCAAGCAATATGACCGTGTTCGCAAAACATTGCGATATGGGATTACGGCGGGTGTGGTCGTTACTACGGTGGGCTTTGTATTGAGCGAATTATTCCCCCATGCTATCGTGGCGATGTTTACAACCAGCGAGGAGTTGGTCGATTTGTCTGTGACCGGTCTTCGTATCAGTTGTGCCATGTTCCCGTTTGTCGGTTGCCAGATTGTAATTTCCAATTTCTTTCAGTCGATAGGTAGGGCTCCGGTATCTATATTTTTATCCTTATCGAGACAATTATTGTTTTTATTGCCGTTGTTGTTGATTTTACCGACTTACTGGTCTACGAACGGAGTTTGGTTGAGTATGCCTATCTCTGATTTTATCGCATTCGTGATAGCTGTTATGGCCTTGTGGATACATCAACGGAAAATCAGACAAAAATTTCAAACTGTTCAATCTTAAAAAAATAAAGCTATGAAAAAAAGATTAACTATCGCGCTAGTGGCGCATGATAATCGTAAGGCCGATATGGTAGAGTGGGTGAAACATAATGCCGAGTTGTTGTCTCATCACCATTTGGTTTGTACAGGTACTACCGGCCGATTGATTAAGGAGGCATTCGACGAATTGAATATTCCGGCCGATGTGACTTGTATGAATTCGGGTCCGTTGGGGGGAGATGCCGAAATTGCCGCATTGGTGGTTCGTCATCAAGTCGATTTGGCTATCTTTTTGATCGATGATTTGAATCCTCAACCACACGAGGCCGATATACAGATGCTGCTTCGTCAGTGTAGAGTACACAATGTACCTATCGCTTGCAACCGATACAGTGCCGATTTGATGATTACCAGTACTTTGTGGGACGATGATTCTTATAAACCCACAGAACCGAAATACGCTTATTTTCAAAGGTGAGGTTTGAGCATGTGATATAACAAAAGGCGATAGACCGTATCTCTATCGCCTTTTGTATATAACTACCCTTCGATTTCACTTAGTTCGAGCCAGCGTAATGTCTTTTCATCGAGGCTTTCGTTGATTTCCGACAATCTTTTGGATTGCAGCGTGAGTTCCTCTATGCTTAGGGTTCCGCTGCAAAGGTTCGTTTCGATTGTTTTTTTCTCTTCTTCCAGCGCAGCGATTTCCATTTCTAATTGTTCCAGCTCTTTTTTCTCTTTAAAAGAAAGGCGTCGTCGGGTATTGTCAGATGTATTTCTTTTTTCGGCAGTAGTTTTTTTATTGTCTTGCTTTGCTTTTTCTGCCTGTTCGCTTTTAGCCTTTTGTTCCTGTGTTTCTTTCCATTCACGATAATCGGTATAGTTACCGGGAAAGTCTTTTAGTTCTCCGTTTCCTTTGAACACAAGTAGGTGATCTACTACTTTATCCATGAAATATCGGTCGTGGGAGATGACAATGAGACACCCTTTGAAGTTACGGAGATAATCTTCAAGGACGTTAAGGGTAACGATATCCAAGTCGTTGGTCGGTTCGTCCAGTATCAAAAAATTGGGATTGCTGATGAGTATCGTACATAAATATAGTCGTCGGCGTTCTCCTCCACTCAATTTATATATATAGCTGTGTTGTGTCTCGGGGGTAAAGAGGAAATGCTGCAAGAATTGAGATGCGGACAACTTACGTCCGTCGCCAAGTGAAATTTCTTCTGCTATATCTCTTACGGCATCGATGACCTTCATCTGTTCATTAAAATGTAACCCATCTTGGCTATAATAGCCGAACTTTACCGTTTCTCCTATATCGAATCGTCCTCGATCGGGTTGAATTTCACCGACAAGCATTTTGATGAAGGTCGATTTTCCGGTTCCGTTGTTACCTACGATACCCATTTTTTCATAGCGGGCAAAAGTATAATCGAAGTTTTCGATTATTTTCAGGTCTCCGAATTTTTTACAGATACCTTTTGCCTCGAATATCTTTGAACCGATGTATGACGATTTTACTTCGAGCCGTACTTGCCCGTCTGATTTTTCCTGGCGGGCTTTCGCTTGTAATTCATGAAAAGCATCCACACGGTATTTTGCTTTTGTGCCCCGAGCTTGTGGCTGTCGCCTTATCCAGTCCAACTCGGTACGCATTAAATTACGGGCCCTGTCGATTTCGGCATTATGTATTTCTATGCGCTCTTCCCGTTTTTCAAGATAGTAGCTGTAATTACCGTTATAGTTGTATAGTGTATGATTGTCGATTTCGACAATTTGATTGCATACTCGATCGAGAAAATAGCGATCGTGTGTGACCATCAATAGGGTTATGTTGGTGCGGCGTAAAAATTCTTCCAACCATTCGGTCATATCGATGTCCAGATGATTCGTCGGTTCATCGAGAATGAGCAGGTCGGGTTCGGTAATTAAGACATTGGCTAACGCCAGTCGTTTCAGTTGTCCGCCGGACAATTCTTTTACAGGTTGATCGAAATTGTTGATTTTGAGCTGCGAAAGAATTTGTTTGGCTCTTTGCTCGTAATCCCATGCTTTGTAGTGGTCCATGCGGTCGAGCAGTTCTTGCAGGCCGATAGGATCATCGGTTTGTAGGGCCTGTTCATATTCGGCTATTAAACGAACAGTGTCGTTGTCGGACTGGAAACAGGCTTGTATAACCGTGAGTTCTGGCGGATAGGAGGGGGATTGTTCCAAGTATCCTACCCGTAAACTATTCCGGAATACAATGTTTCCACTGTCATAATTTTCTTTTCCCGCCAGAATATTCAGTAAAGTCGTTTTCCCCGCTCCATTTTTGGCAATTAATCCTATTCGGTCTCCTTCACCGATACCTAACGATATATTTTCGAAAAGAATTCGGTCTCCGAACGACTTTGTGAGATTTTCTATTTGTAAGTAGCTGATCATTACTTTGTATTAAATACCAGTCAAATTTACGATAAATGTTGTGATTGGACAAATGGGAAAGAGCAGTCTTCATGAAAGTTTTAACGATTTAGGGCGTAATAGAAAAATTGCGCGAGTGTTTTGCATTGTTAATTTATTCTTTTTTTCGAATTCTATGGCTTGTATCGGGTTAAAAATCTTTTTTGTCAAAAAAATAACCCTAAAAAGTTTGAGTTTAAGAATAAAGTTTTACCTTTGCAAAGTTTGATTGTGCTCAATGATACAAAAGTCTTGAGTTTTACCAATCTTGTTATCCTATCTATCTACCTGAAACACAACACACAAACGCCGACATTATCCGTTATTGCAAGACTGTTAAGCATTTGGTCGGAAGTGCAGAGTCTTGCGGGAAAAATCCATTTTTTAGATAATAGATTTGAATGAAAATTCCCACGCCATGTTGGAAGTGTTCAGAGGCTTCATAGCTTTTCTGTAAGATTTTTTTGTATGAAAAGTCGATTATATTTGTCTATATGTAAAATATACTTTACATTTGTGCCATAGCTATTTCTTTTATCGATTACTTAAAATAATTGTTATTATGGAAAAAATCTTTTTGTTGCCTAATGGCTTTAAGAAAGTCGGCTGGATTATTCTGGTTCCAACATTTGTGCTGGGAGTATTGATGACGATAGACGGTTATAATGGTTTTCCATCTTTTTTGTTACCTGAATGGATTCCTTTGGCTATGAAAAGAGTACTGACTTCGGATTGGGTTGGAAAAATATTGAATAATGTCGCCATTATAGGCATTTGCTTGGGTTGTTTATTTGTGGCATGTTCACGTGAGAGAGTCGAAGATGAATTAATCGGGCGGATAAGATTGAACTCGTTGTTGATAGCCTTGTATATCAATTCGTCTGTTTTGATTATTTTATCTCTTTTTTGTTACGAGCTTCTGTTTTTGAATGTCTTGGTCTTTAATATGTTTACGAATATTATTATTTTCTTGATTGTCTTTGAAATGAAATTGTGGAAACTTAAAAAGTCGTTGAGAGATGAAGAATAGAATACGAGTGGAACGTGCCGAACTTCGTATAACCCAGCAGCATTTGGCCGATGTAGTAGGGGTGAGCCGACAAACCATCAATGCAATCGAGACTGGTAAATTTGTGCCTTCTACGGTGTTAGCGTTGAAAATAGCCCAAGTATTCAATAAATCGGTAGAGCAAGTTTTTCAACTGGAACCAAGTGACTGAAATGGAATGTTCTGTGAAGAACAGGGATTTGGATAAACGAGAAAAGCCTGTCGCATGCGACAGGCTTTTTATTATATTATAGAGGATCGTATCCCGCTTCTCGGGCTAATGATTTGTCTTCGTTTACTCCCGATCCCAGCGTTGTGAGCATGTCGCCCATCAATAGTCCGTTTACTCCGGCCGATAGTGCTTGCTTTTGTGTTTCTCTGGATAATCTCGCCCGCCCTCCGGCAAACCGAATGAACGTCCGTGGCAGTATGAATCTGAAAATTGCGATTGTAACTAAAATCTCCTCGTCGCTGATGGGGGGCATGTGTTCCAAAGGTGTTCCCGGTATGGGATTCAATATATTCATGGGAACCGAACAGACCCCTAATTCTTTTAGTTCAAAAGCTAATTCGATACGTTGTTTCATATTTTCTCCCATACCGATGATTCCACCGGAACAGATTTCCATTCCTAACTCTTGGGCTGTCCGAATCGTTTCTTTTTTTTGTTCAATGGTATGTGTGGTACATAGCTCGGAAAAATAGGACGAGGCTGTTTCTAAGTTGCAGTGGTAGCGTTTTACTCCGGCGGCTTTCAGCTTTTCTAATTCTTCTCGTTTCAATAGTCCCATAGAGGCGCAAAGGTGTAAGTGGGTTTCTTCTCCCATTTTTCGATAAATATCGCAGAAATAGTCTATTTCCGAGGCTTTTATCCTTCTCCCGCTGGTGACCAAAGACAATCTTTTTATTCCTTGTTGTTCGTTCAAACGGGCAATGGATATAGCTTCATGTATAGGTATGGCGTCGTATGTTTCTATTTGGGTGTGATGATGGGCCGATTGGGCGCACCATTTGCAGTTTTCGGGACAATGACCAGAACGGGCATTGATGATCGAGCAAGTATCAAGCGTTTTATTACAGAATTTTTTACGGATTTCGTCGGCAGCAGTATATAGGTCCGAACGAATGGCTTTTTGTGCTAATTCTAATGCTTCGTCGGGGGTAATTTCTCCGCCGGCAAATATACGCTCTTTAATTTTTTGCAACATGATTCCTTTTTTGTGAATGGGCTATTATTTATAGGATACAAATGTAAATTTTTTTAGGAACAATACAGGCCGAGACTTTTATAAAATTATGGAGAAAAGATTTATTGTGAAATATGTTTTTTTAAATTGTCTCGTTTCTAAGTAGATAGAAAATTTTGTGCATTTTTTTGTGGAATGCTATTGTTATCTAAGAAAAAATATCTACTTTTGTGCCCGGGTAAGTCCTATACGGCCAGCTCCCTGTGAATCCCCCAGGGTTTGACCGCAGCAAGGGTAGCCGGTTGTAGCGGCGCGATGTAGATAGCTTACCCACCTGCCGATATAGCTCAGTTGGCCAGAGCACGTGATTTGTAATCTCGGGGTCGTGGGTTCGAATCCCTCTATCGGCTCAAAGGACACTCTAAAAAGAGTGTCCTTTTATTTTTGTTTCAGTCATTCTTCTTTTGGAATATCCAAGAACTTTAATTATTTATATGTGTTTAAATTACAACTATTGTTGTTAAATGTCTTGGTTATGAAAAGATTCGCATTTTATCTCCTTCCTATACTATTATGTTTTGCAGTGGGATTGTCGGCCAGTTATTTTCAGTCTGATTCTATTTCTGAGTGGTATCCATTGCTGAATAAACCGGTTCTTACTCCGCCCAATGGAGCTTTTCCTATTGCATGGAGTATCATTTATATTTGTATGGGACTTTCATTGGGGCACTTGATAGAAAGGGGGGCGGATAAAACCTTGTCGGTGTTATGGGGGATACAGTTAGTCGTTAATTTCTTATGGAGCTTATTATTTTTCGCATTTAGAAATCCGTTTTTGGGATTGGTAGATATTTTATTACTCGATATTTTAGTGTGGATTTATATATCAAGGGCATATCGAAAAGAGAAAGCGGCGGCACTGTTATTTGTGCCATATTTCTTGTGGCTTCTTTTGGCTACATATCTTAACGGATATGTATATTTGTACAATTAAAAAATTCTTCTTATGGAAATAATACATGATTTGTCGAGAAAACAGTTTCAGACTGTCGCTGACGGGAAAACTGCATACGTGTCGTATGATCTTGTCGATGGTTGCTTGAATATAGAACATACGATTGTCCCCCGGGAAATTGAAGGGCGGGGTATCGCTGCCGCTTTGGTGAAGGCTGCTTATGACTATGCGCTTGACCATGACTTACTTCCGGTTGCGACATGCCGGTATGCGACAGTCTGGTTGGATCGGAATCCTCAATACAAAGATAAGGTTTCGTCTATGAAATAGTTTAGCGGTCTTTTCAGCAAAAACCGATTCTATTTCTAAGAGTCTGTCTTTCATCTATTTCAAAGCAAGCTACATCGGCATGTGTGATTCTGTTTCGTGAAAATTTTATGCCCGCCTCACCGAGTCGGAGATAGGCGTTTTGCATAATGGTTCGCGATATGATTTTCATGGTTCGGGCGTTTGCATAACAAGAATATTGGTCGGAACAAAGGTATTCTATGTAATGCTGCATGATACTTTCTGCTTTTTGTTCAAAAGAGAAATCTTTGTCCGATAGCATTTGTTTCAGGATTTCGAATAACTCTTCCGAGGTATAGTCTTCGAAAATTAAAGTGTGGTCGACTTCGTGAGCGCCGTTACCAATTAACTGTTCTACCAAATCTTGCCGGGGAGCCTGGTTCTCGGCAATGATGAGAGCATGAGCTCCGGGCATGGCAGAGGTGTATCCTGCTAACTTGATTCGTAGTTGTTCGCTATCGAATGTGTTGTATGCATTTTTGAATTTCGGAGAGTCGCCATCGATGAATAAAAGTCCCTGTCGTGACTTTTTCATGGCATCTTGTAGAACTTCGTCCACTTTATAGTCGGGGACATTGTAGAGCTGTTCTCCTTTTATTTCTATAAATTGTCCGTTGCCGAGTATGTTCATGGCTTTCAGTAAGTCGGACATAATTTCAGCGACTGTGCTTTTTCCGGTTCCTGTATTTCCAGCAAAGCTCCATTTCAAAGGGATTTCCCCAAAGAAATTTTTTCCGTTCTCGTGTAATAGCCGGGCGATCTTTACAAAGTTATGGATTGCGGCTTTTACATTGGATAATCCGATCATTCTGTCGAGTCGGGTTAAGCATTCATCTATGGTTTGTTCATCGAATTTCTCCGAAGATATGATTATTTTTTCATCGGTATTATCGGGTATATCTTCTTGTTCGATGGTGACGAGCGACCGTTTGTCGGGATTCCCCGAATCGTATATTCCGCTTTGAGCCAAACGAGTGGCCATAGCCGGAAGTATTTTCGAAGAGATAAGTCTGTTGACATAGCGGGCGTTCCCGAAATGGCGGTCTCTGTTTCGATGGTCTTTTTTTATCAGTTCTAATAGAGTTTGACGAGCAGAGTCGGTTATTTCGTACCCTTCGCGTTGTATGGTGAGGTCGGCTATCTCCAATAATTCTTCGGGTGAATAATCTTCGAAGTGAAATGTAAAAGGAAATCGGGATTGCAAGCCGGGGTTCGATTCCAAAAGCAGTTTCATTTCTGCCGGATATCCGGCGAGAATAACGATTGTCCCGAAGTTGTCGTCCGACAGTTTCGGTAATAATGTTTCTATGACTCTGTTTCCGAAGTCGCGTTTGTCTCCATCTTTGTCATTGGTAAACAGACTGTAAGCCTCGTCTATGAAAAGGACCCCTCCTTTGGCGGCTTCGATGGCAGCTTCGGTTTTTTGTTCGGTCTCTCCCAACCATTTGCCCACCAATTTGCTACGGTCGGTACGTATGACGTGACCTTTTTCGAGTAACCCCATTTTGTGGAAAATCTCACCGATGAAATCGGCAACGGTTGTTTTCCCTGTTCCCGGGTTTCCGGTAAAGACCATGTGAAGGGGTGGTATCGAGGCTTTTAACCCGGCTCTTTTGCGTGCGGCCAATAGTTTTACATAGTTGAGATGTTCGGCAATGCTCCGTTTCAGATTGTTTAGCCCGATCATCTCTTGTAAAGAGTCCATGGTGTCTTTTTCTTTTGTCGGGTCTATCTCTTTTTTTTCTCCGATCGGGGGACGTGTCTGTATGTTGAATAGATTATATTCTCCTTCTTCTTCGTTCCCAATGCGAAACGGGGCATTCAATACTTTTTCTCCTAAGAAATAGATCTCGACGGCATATTCTCCGTTTTCATAAACCGAGAAGTCGACGGGTTCTTGGAATGTCCATAGCCGGTTTCTTTCTTCGTCGTCTTGTGAAATGAAAGTTCCGACCGTTTCATATTTGGTTAATCCGGTTTGTGTACGGATTTTTATTTCATATTCATACGATTTGTCCGTGTCTTTTAGTTTGCTTATCCCGCAGAATCCGATATAATAGTTGCTATGTATACTAGGGTTTATACTTGTGTAGGAGATGATAGGACGGTCTGGGTCGGGAGCGATGCTTTCGTTTTTGAACAATAGATAGTTGTTTACCTCGAAACATTCGTCGTATTTTTGGGGCAAAGATATAAAAGTCGCACTTTTGGTTGTATATTCTTCTTTGTCGGAGAGTCGGGATAGGCAGTAAATCCATGAGCCTTCTCTGTTTTCTCTTTCAGGAAGAGCGAAATATGTCGATGGACTGGCGTAGTTTTCGGTGTCGATCGGCATGGAAATTTGAGTTTCTATGTAGGAGCTTCCATCGGGGGCAATTAGTTCTGCTAAAAAAGTTTCGTCCCAAGCATCTATTGTAGCAGATTCATTTTGTCCTATGCATTCTGTCGAAATGAATAGATATTCTCCTTCATCAACACTGAATTGTGTGCGTAGTGAATCTCTGGGTATTTGTTCTTTTGTGTCGCATATGGAGAAAAAAGTATTTTTAAAGATGATATGATGGCTGGTATTAGACGGGGAATTATCGCTTTCTTCTTCATCTTCCGTCTCCTCTTCTGATAATTGACTTTGAATAAACTCGTCGAGTAAACGATCAAATTCGTCATCCGGTAAATCATTTTCGTTTTCGGCTTGCAATTCACTATTGGATAATGAATCCAATACAGATTCGGTTTCGTCGATATTATCTTTGATAGATTGTAGCAGCTCTTCGAGGCGTGCTATTTTTTTGTCCTTTTCGTCCATAGATCGGGTGTTTTCCGGTATGAGTTTGTGGGGCGAAGATAGTTATTTGTCATTAAAGAGGCAAATCGGTAGTTATCGAATAAATTCTATCAGTTTGTATTTTGCATCCCATGTAATTAAAAACGGGATAAATTTTCAAATTTTATCCCGTTTTTAATGTGCGTGCTTGGCTATGAAAATTTTTAGAAAATTTCTGTAACAATACGAATGTCGCTTCGGTCGGTAAATTGTAAAGTGAACCAGATCTTCCCGGCATCGTTTACTTTTTCTATGGAAACCGTGCAAGCCTCGTATTGTATGGGTGTATTATCATTGTCACGGGTAGCCATGATTCCGTTGTTTAAAATCCCTTTTTGGGAAAAATCGCCTTGGGCAGAAAATCGTAAAAGTTTTCCTGTTTCGACATAAGTAAATCCATAGGAGCGTGTCGATTTACCGGTCGGAGAGCCGGTTATATCCATGCCGGGCTCGCAGCTCACTTGGAGTCCTGCCGTTTCTTCCGTTTTGACGGTCGAGCCGGATATCCATGATTCTATTCGGGGCGTGGAGTCGATAGTAAAGCCCATTTGATAAGAGTTTGCCGAAATGGTAAACGAGTAGTTGTGACTTTCTCCTGAGTCGAGAATAACGGTTAGAGTCGCTTTCCCTTCTTTAATAGCTGTCACTGTGAGTATTTTTCCCGACAATTCATAAGAAATCGCGGAGTTATTGGTCGTTATGGTATAACTTGTCGAGTTGGGTAGCTTGATAGATACCGACTCGTCTACCCGTAAAATAAAGTCGGTTGGTTGACTCTCGTTCTTATCGTCTTTACAGGCCGAAAAGAAAAGGAGGGCTGTTGCGATTGTTAGGATATGACGGATATATTTAGCTGTATTCATGATTGATAGTAATTTTTATTCTACGATTTGTACACGCATTTTCCCTGTTCCGTAAGTAGTCGTGAATTGTATTGTGTGAAGCCCTGCGGACAATTCGGAAGGAGTGAGATGTGTGGCCGGTTTTCCGTCCACAGTCCATTGTGTATCCAAGTTCATGTTTAGCATCAGGCGCACTGGTTCGTCGCTTTTCTTGTAGGTCGATTTTATGTCGATGATTCTCAAATAGGAGGCATCGGACAAGAGTACAGTTCCAGAAATGGTTATGTCTACGGGGGCAGATAATTCGTCGCTCGATAATCGGAGTGTCACATTGCGAGTCCCGATCGACCGGGGAGAAAAGGTTATGGCGAGGTTGGTTCCGGTCGTGTTTAATTCATGAGCTGGCAGATTGGACATTCCCAAAGAAAAATCTCCCGAATCGTTATTCAATAGTTTTGCTGTAATATCTGTTGTCAGATTTTTCCCTTTGATGTATATCTCTTTATCTTTCGATGTTTCGGTTCCGATGTATCCGAATTCGATTTTGTCGTTCGATATGCTGATACTTGGGGCGGAGGTGGATTGTCCCGAAAAACTGAATTCATAATTTGTCGAGTCGCCCCAGATATACTCTACCATATTGGGATAGTCTATGAAAGGATTTCTGTTTCCTTGAAAACTATATACGGCGTTGTTGCGGTCTATTTCTTTTTGACTGACAGGGTCTTGTCGATGCCATTTCAGTAATAGGGACTGGCCATAGGCATTCAGTGTGGGGTAACTGTTTTGAGCGAACATGGATAGGGCAGAAGATTTCCATGAATAGTCTTGATAGCAGGTTACGAAGTATAAATACATGCGGGCGAAATCGCCTTTGTATTCGTCTGCGGGTTCAAACAGGTTGGTTGCTCTACCGTTGGCTTGTCCGGTTCCCACTTTGGTGACTCCATTGTCGAACGAAGGAGAATCGACCACACCCAATGGATAATTGCTTTTGGCCATGTTGGCATCGGCATCGGAAGGCGTTAGGTGGTGTAAATCGTAGGAACCGTCGTATTTAAATCGGGTGAGAGCGTTGGTTCCGTTGTAATTGGCGGCATCTCCCCACCAACTTTTGGGTACGCTGTGCTCGATGTTCATGCCTTTCGTTGCTCCGCTCGAAAAACTATAAGAATTGTTGGAATACATATCCCATACTTTTCCGTTGGGGCGGACATCGCTTTTTTTAAAGACCGTCCATGTACATGCTATTCTGTTGTAATCGCGAGACCCATAGGGAAGCCGGGTATGGTTTTTCAGAAGATTATGTAGCTCTGTTTTTAGTTCAGCGCCGTTTTTCCCTTCCAGAGAGTTGGGATAATAGTCTCGGGGCATATCGGCCAGCAAAGAGAAAATAGAACCGCATATAGCGGTGAAAATCATTACATATCGTTTATTCATGCTGCTTTAATAAAAAGGGGTTCAAAGGTAATCAGAAACAATGGAACAGCCAAGTCTTTTATTTGTTTTAGGTTTTCTTATTGTTTGGCACTCTTTCTTTTCGATATATATTGTCGATATTATCTCTATTTTTGGCTTTTTCCCACATAAATATTGCTGCAAAAGTGATACCTTTGTAGCCTATATGTACATTGGAAAACGATATTTTAATGGAGAAGAATAATACACAAAAGGGAATCGTTCAATTCGCTATGGAAGCGGGAGCCTATATGGGGCTCTATTTCGTGGTGAAATTTATATTTGCTGTGTTGAGTTTGAATTATCCTTTTTGTAATGTCGTTTCTACTATAATGTTGCTATTTGTCCCGTTGGTAGTTTTCTTCATGATGCGTAAGTTCAGTAATCAAAATGAAGGAGGCAGCTACTTCTCTCAATTGTGGATGATGGGTATTTTGCTTTTCTTTTTTGCCTCGCTTATCAGTGGTTTGGCACAGTATATTTATTATGTTTATATCAATCCAGAATATATAAAATCTCAGCTTTCGGCTGCTGTAACTTTGTTGGAATCATTAAATATGACAAGTGACCCTTCATTGTTGGAGGCTGTAAAAACCGGTTTGGAACAGGGGAATATTCCGTCTCCTATGGCAGTCGTTATTCAGCAAATGTGGGTGAATGTATTTTTCGGTTCTTTATTGTCGGCAGTAATGGCATGGCTCGTTTCTGTTTGGTTTAAGTCAAGTAAAACAAAGAAATAGGAATATGGATATTTCGGTAATAGTCCCTTTATATAATGAGGCGGAGTCACTTCCTGAATTGACTGCGTGGATCGAGCGGGTAATGGAGGAAAACAAGTTCTCGTATGAAATTTGGTTTATTAACGATGGGAGTACCGATGACTCTTGGCAAGTGATTGAGTCGTTGCGAGAAAAAAATTCTCGTGTTAAGGGTGTGAAATTCCGGCGGAACTATGGCAAATCTCCGGCGCTTTATACCGGATTTCAAAGAGCCGAAGGCGATGTCGTTATTACTATGGATGCCGATTTGCAAGACAGCCCCGATGAAATCCCCGAATTGTATCGTATGATTGCGGTCGAGGGGTATGACCTCGTTTCGGGCTGGAAGAAAAAGCGTTACGATCCGTTATCCAAGACTATCCCCACTAAATTGTTCAATGCGACAGCTCGTAAAGTGTCTGGCATAAAAAATCTGCACGATTTTAATTGCGGGCTGAAAGCGTATAAAAAAGAGGTGATAAAAAATATAGAGGTTTATGGCGATATGCATCGTTATATTCCTTACTTGGCTAAGAATGCCGGATATAATAAGATTGGGGAGAAGGCTGTCCATCATCAGGCTCGCAAATACGGTAAGACGAAATTCGGATTGGATCGTTTTGTAAACGGGTATCTCGATTTAATTACGCTATGGTTTTTTTCGCGTTTCGGGGTAAAACCTATGCATTTTTTCGGGCTGTTGGGTAGTTTGATGTTCTTTTTAGGACTTATTTCTGTCATTGTTGTGGGGGCGAATAAGTTATATTGTTTATATAATGGTTTACCATATCGGCTGGTAACCGATTCTCCTTATTTCTATTTGGCGTTGACAGCTATGATTTTGGGTACTCAATTGTTTCTTGCCGGTTTTTTGGGGGAACTTATTTCTCGAAATTCGAGTGAAAGAAATAATTATCAGATAGAAACCGAATTTAAGTAATTAACGTAATCTTGAATTTATGAACGGTTTGAAAGAAAACGAATGTCCCGATTTGCTTACACTGGCGAAGGCTAGGGGTTCGGTGCGATCTTTTAAGTCTTCGAAGGTCGAGCGGGCTAAACTCGAATATATTTTGGAGGTGGCGAGACTGGCTCCGTCGGCTGTGAATTTTCAACCGTGGGCTTTTGTCGTGGTTCGTGACCCGGAAAAGCTAAAAGCTTTGTACGATTGTTATCCACGTGAATGGTTCGCATCGGCTCCGATGTGTATAGTTGTTTGCGGAGACCATAGTACGTCGTGGAAGCGTTTGTCCGATAATAAGGATTTTTGTGATGTCGATATAGCGATAGCAACCGAACATTTAGTTTTGGCTGCTGCCGAACAAGGGTTAGGTTCTTGTTGGGTTTGTAATTTTGACGTGCAGCGATGTAAAAAGATTTTGAATTTGCCCGATTTATGGGAACCTATGGTTCTTTTGCCGTTGGGCTATCCTGCCGAGGGTGTGGAGACGGAGAGAAAGAGGAAACCATTTAATGATGTGGTGAGATGGGAAGACTTTTGAGTTTTATCGAAGGAGTTCTATTTTTATGTGCGTGTTGCTTAGTTTTAAGTAACTGTGGCAGTAACGGTTGTGTGGATAATCGTAGTAGTATTCCTTTGGCTCAATTTTATTCTTATGATGCACAAGAGACGGCTTTGTCTGTCGATTCCATTTCAATTTTCGGTATAGGACAGCCAACCGATTCTATGTTACTCGATTCGGCGGTTGCCGTAACACAAGTTTATCTTCCGTTGCGGTTTACACAAGACTCGACGCAATATGTCATTCATTACGAACAGCAAGGTCTTTCGTCTCCTCGTTATAACGATACGCTCACATTTGTTTATCGGTCGTATCCCTATTTCGTGTCGATCGATTGCGGGGCGATGTATAATTTTGTTATCGATACGTGTCGGTATACACGTAATATACTTGACTCTGTTTCTGTGACAGTCCCGGAGATCACGAATAAAAATGTGGAGAGTATACGGATTTTTTATACAGTTCAAACCCAGACCCCAGATGAGGAGTAAAATTTTCATATTGTTTTTAGGGGTAATCTTTGCGTCGGTTGCGCAACGACGGGTAACACCTGTCGATCCAACAGCGAAAAGAGAAATTGTACCGGTGCAAACGGATAGTGTCGTTGCGGAGCCGGAAGAGCCAGAAATAAAGGGGTATCTTTATCCCTTGCTTAATGGTCTCTCCGTAAATGTCAACATTCTTGACGGGATCGCAAATCTATTCGGACAAAGTTATGGCAATTATGAAATAGCGGCAGAATTGGATTTGCATAATCGTTTTTTCCCAGTATGGGAAATCGGGATCGGACATGCCGATAATACTCCCGAGGGATTGAACTTTACATACAGGAATAAAGCTTCTCTTTATAACCGTGTAGGAATGAACTACAATTTCGGATATAATAAAACGGCAATGAGTTTTTTCTATATCGGTATTCGGTATGGCTTTTCTTTTTTTACGTATGATATAGATAATATTTTAGTAGAGTCACCTTATTGGGGAGAATCTGAAAAACTACAAATTACCGGACAGAAATCATGGGCCCACTGGGGTGAGCTGTTGGGAGGGCTTCGGGTGCAAGTGTATAAAAATTTTTATATGGGGTGGACTGTTCGTTATCGATTGATGTTCAGCCATAAAAAGAATACTTATTCTCAACCGTGGTATATACCGGGATTTGGAACGGACAGTTCTCCGTTTGGATTTACTTATACGGTAGGTTATCGATTTTCTTTCGGGAAAAAAGAAAAGAAAATAGAGTCTCAACCAGTTGCAGAATGACGATATGGGTATGTTGGAATCAATAGAGAAGATATTGCACGATGTTGCCGATCTATTTTCTGCCAATACGGAAGCAGGGCATAATGTGGTTTATGTAATCTTGATCGTTTTGATAGCCATTTTGTGCGATGTGCTTTGTAAGTTGCTAATAAATAGATTGCTACTTCCAATCATTCGCCGTACAAAATTTGAATGGGACGATCATTTATATGACAAGAAGGTGGTGTCGAGGCTGGCTGCGTTGGCTCCAGCTTTTATTCTATATGCATTTTTGCCTTCGGCGTTTGATATAGAGAGTAGTTGGTATATACTTATCGATCGTATATGCAAGGTTTATATCATAGCTCTTATTCTTCGATTCTTGAATGGTGTGCTGAATGCATTTCTCGATATTTTTAATGAAAAGGAAAGTTTACGCCATTATCCCATAAAAGGCGGTGTGCAGACCATACAGGTTATCTTATTTTCAATTAGTTTTATCAGTATAATAGGAACAATTATAGATCAATCTCCTGCTCGTTTGTTTGCCGGATTGGGTGCATCTGCTGCGATTCTCATGCTGATTTTTAGGGATACGATATTGGGGTTTGTAGCCGGAATACAGCTTTCGGCAAATAATATGTTACATAAAGGAGATTGGATAACGGCTCCGGCATATAATGCTAACGGTATCGTACAAGATGTGACTCTCAATACAGTAAAAGTTTTGAATTTTGATAATACGACGACCACTATTCCGCCATACGCTTTGGTGACAGGCTCTTTTACCAATTGGCGAAGTATGTTTGAAGGAGGGGGGCGTCGTATCTCCCGGCAGATACTTTTGGATATAAATAGTATTTCTTTTCTCCGTGAAGAGGATTTACTTCGATTTAAGGATCATTTTTTGATCGGTGAGTTCGTTGTTCAGCGGTTACACTCTATTCAACAGGCTTGCAACTCTGGGAATTCTTTTTTTGCAGAGGAACTTAGGGTTACGAATAGTATGTTGTTCAGAGTTTATTTGGAAAACTATATACGTCAAATGGGAAAATCCAATCCCGATATGCTTTATATGGTACGTTATCTGCCTATGGCGGAGCGAGGACTGCCAGTAGAACTTTACTTGTTCTCTGCGGAGAAAACATGGAAGATGTATGAGGCCGTTGTAGCAGATTTGATCGACCATACCATAGCCGTGACAGCCGAGTTTGGGTTGCGTTTGTATCAATCACCGGGAAGTTATGATATACAATGCCTTCGGGAAAGAGTAAATCAAATATAGGAAAAATGAGAAATTCTAGACGATATGTTTTTATAATTACTTGTAATGTAGAAAGTTATTTTTATTTACAGTTTATAGGTTAATATTTATGAACGATTGTTTGCGCGTATTAATTCATAGAAAAAAATTAAATGATAATTAGGGTGTATTCTTATTCCTGCTTATATTTATTCCGTAGATTAAAAGAGCTTTGGTAGATATTTTTATAGTGCTATGATTTCTAAATATATAATAAGGGCTTTGTATAAGAAATATTCAAAACCTCCGCGAAATTTTTCCGAGTTGAATATCGATGAATTTGTATCTATTTGCGGCGATTCATACGGTATTACCGTCGACGATGTGTCTATGACATTCGGCCAGATGAGTGAAGATAATCCGTTTCGTACCATTTTGTTGCGTAATATATACGGTATAGAGAAATTCGAATATCACATGGCGTTGGTTTCTTCATCATACATTCTGTTTTTTAGTCGAGAAAGTTGTGATGTAACTGTTCATTTTAAGCCGGAATCAACCTCCTGGCTGAAACGTTTTTGCTGGTGGGTTAAATTCCGGCTTTTACATCTAAATTAATTAGTAAATAACGGGTTCTTTTTTGGCCGTTTCATTTTTCCATTTCTGGGCATATTCTTCCAGTGTATGTCCGATAATTGTCCCGATTTTTCGATAATTCATTTCATCGAGATTTGCTAACGATACTCGTATAGACCATCGAGGTCCATCGAATCCATCACCGTTCAGAACGACTACACCGGCTTCTTTGGCTAATCTAATGACAAAGTCGAGTGGTTCGTAATTTTTTTCGAGATACTCGGCAAAGTCTTTTCCATATAATTGGGTTGCCCATACCATAATATCGATTTCGGAATAGTACCCGGCCCGCAAGCTATCGGGAAGTAATTTGAACCCGGTCTTTTCCCACATGGCTGTCAGTCTATTGGTTATCATCTTTTGCAATTTGTTTTTGTATATGTCTTGCATATCGCAAAGAGAGAAGAGAGCGAAGAGTGACATTTGTATTTGTTGAGGAGTGGATAACCCTGCCGTGTGGTTAAGTGCTACCAACCTACTGTCGGCGACCAATCGATCGATAAATAAAATCTTGTCGGGATTGAGGTTGATACTATCGTATCTGTCGTGTAGTTCTTTTCGTTGTTTTTCGGGAAGAAGTGCTATTTGAGCATCGAATACGTTGTGGCGGGCAATAGCGATAGTCGCTAATCTCCAACCGGTGGCCCCGAAATATTTTGAGAAAGAATATACACAAGCCGTGTTATAGGGCAGTTCATACATAAGAGAACGGAAATGGGGCACGAATGTACCATATACATCGTCGGTTATAATCATGAGGTTGGGATTGTTTTCCCGTACGATTTTTATTATTCTCTTGTGGGTCGCTTCATCTAAACTGTATGAGGGAGGATTGCTCGGATTGACCAAACAGAGCAGTTTTATAGAAGGGTCTTTTAGCTTATCTAATTCATTCTCGGGATATTGCCAAGTATGATAGCCTTCTTTCGTCTGTTGTGAGGCTTGTATATTGACTACGTCGAAATTAAATTCTTTTAGTTGGGGAATTTCGATATAAGGCGTAAAGATAGGAGTCATGAGAGCTATTCGGTCACCTTGTAATAACAGTTTATTTGCTTTCAGCGAATTGAAAAGATAGCACATAGCAGCGGTTCCACCTTCTGTCGCGAAAAGATCGTAGTGGTCGGGAGATGTTTGTCGGTCGCACATTTCTTGTATTAAATACTTTTCAACGATCAATTCGGTGTATTTGAGTATACGGTCCGGGTCGGGATATTGGTCGCCTATGATGCCATCGACCCATTCATGAATCAAGTCATCGGCATTTATGCCTTCTTTCGTGAGAAACTGAACACTTTCGTTCAACAAATGTGCTGCCGGTGTTTTTTCGTGATGTTTGAGAAAATTTTCAAACCGTTTGGCTATTTCTTCTTTTTGAGGCATTCCGGCGATACCTTCTTCGGGAAGTTCAAATGTGAGTTTTGCTTCTTCGACAGCAAAAGTACCTAAGAGGAAAAAGGCCTCCCTCGCGACTGTGTTTATCCAATTAGGATTTCCCCGACCTGCATTTAAGAATTGGCAGACGGCTTTCTGGTCGCACTCTTTGGCATAGGAAATTAGATCATTTTTTATTTCGAAGGGACTCATCTGTTCCAGTCCTTGTTCGAATCTTTTGCCGTAATCGGCCATGGCACGAGGCAGTTTTTCTTGACTTTTCATAATTGTTACGAGTATTTGTTTATATATATGTCTTTTGTTTATGCAGAGAGAAGGACTAAGACGACGCCCCCTAAAATGAGCAGAGTATTACCGATAGCATAAGTTACCGTGTATCCCATAGCCGGTAACGTGCTTCCAAGACTTTCTTGGATAGCTCCCAACGCCGCAGTTGTGGTACGGGCTCCCGCGCAGCAGCCTAAATTTATAGCTGGTCGGAATTTGAATACTTTCGCACCGATAAGCAATCCTAATAATAACGGTATTGTAGTGGCTAAAACTCCGGCAATGAATAGCATGAAACCTGCTTCACGGATTCCGGACAGGAACGTGGGGCCCGCGGTTATTCCTATAACAGCGATGAACATATTCAAACCTAAGTTATTGAATATCCAAACTGCTGGTTCGGGAACTCGTCCGAAGGTCGGGTGTTTGGTGCGTAACCAACCGAAGAATAACCCAGAGAGTAGAGCTCCGCCACTTGTACTCAAACTGATAGGAACACCACCTAAATGAATGGTTAGAGCTCCGATGATACCGCCGATGAGGATACCGAGACCTACGAATATCATATCGGTTTTATTGGTAGGCCGGTCGACATATCCTAAGGTGGGGGCTGTTTCGCTTATTTCTCGTTTTAGTCCTACGATTTCCAGTGTGTCGCCTTTATACAATACAGTTTTCGGATAGACCGGTATTTCTACGCCCGAACGCTTTATCTGTTTGATAATGATTCCGTGCATACAGGGTAACGAACGGAGATGACGAACTGTTTTTTTATGAAGTTCTTTGTTGGTAAGTAGTACGAAAATATCTTCCACGGGGAAGTCCAATAGTTCTGGATCGAAAATCTCCGGCCCTATCCAGCTTTCGTCTTCTATGATGGTTTCCCGTCGTCCGCTTAAAACCACTTCATCGCCTTGTTTAAGAACTGTTTTTGGGGTTATGTCGAGGACTTCTCCATCGATTCGGACACGTTCGACGAAGACTCTTCTTCCCATCTCCTTAATATGTTTTTCTATTTCTTTTACCGTTTGTGGAGTTTTGAACCAGTCCGATTCTATTTTGTAGGCCCTGAATACAACCGGTCGGTTGGCATTCATGAGTGCCGGATCGTTTTCTTCGTTGTCTTGTTTCAGTTCTTTTTCAAGTGCCCGGGTATCGTTTTTTACTTTTTCGAGTCCACCGAGTAACCGAGGACCGAGTGTACCTAAGATGTAAGCCGAGCCTATGGTTCCGAAAATGTAAGTGACGGCATAGCAAACCGGTATGATATTCAACCATTCTTGTTGTTTTTCTGCTGAAATTCCAAGAGTACCGATGGTGTCTGTTCCAACTCCGATGGCTGCCGATATGGTTTGTGCTCCGGCAAACAGACCTATGGTCATACCTGCATTATAACCCATGATTTTGGCAATTAAGTAGGTAGAGCCTATACAGACAATGCCGAATATACAAGCGAATATAACTTGATGGATTCCGTCGCTGCGTAAGGATTGGAAAAATTGAGGACCTACGCTATATCCGATAGCAAATAGGAATAGCAGGAAAAATACCGATTTGAGTGGTCCGGGAATATCGATGTTCATTTGTCCTACCAATACACCTACTAATAAAACCGAAGTGACGGTTCCCAAAGAGAAGTTTTTGTATTTGAGACTTCCTATCCAAAAACCGATACCCAGAGTGAGAAAAATCGCCATCTCGGGATAGCTGCGGAAAAAATGAATGATTATATCCATATAGTTTTAAAATTAAATTAGGCTTTGTTATGTGGGGTATTTTTATTTATATGGATATAACAAGTTTCGGTGTGGATTGTTTTATTGTCGGAATATGATTATATGGTTCAGTAGAAAATCTGTGAGGGAGTCCTAAATTTCAACGATGAATTTTTTGTCTATAACCACGTTTCAGTCACTTCGATGAGAAGTCGGGAATGCTGTCATAGGATTTTGTAGAGTTTAATCTATTCGTCATAAGTGTTTAAGCCCTCCGTCCTACGGATACTTCCCCTTATTTTGTTTGACAACAAAACACAGAGGCGGAGATTTAAAATATATCTTCGATAGTGGCTTATAAATTCCCTGCTGATTTTCCACTGAGTCGATTATATTTGTAGAATAATTAAATTATGAAGCGATGGTTAAGATAATGGAGATAAGATTACCGCATTACGGGAGAGGGTATCATTTGATAACCCAAGAGCTTTTGTCTCGTCTCCCTCAGTTGCCGGAAAACGGCTTGCTGAACCTTTTTATCAAGCATACTTCGGCTGCATTGACAATCAATGAGAATGCCGATCCAGACGTTCGTTTGGACTTTGCAGCCTTCTTCGACCGAATCGTGCCTGATGGGGCTTCTTATTTTAAACATATATACGAAGGAGACGACGATATGTCGGCACATATCAAAGCATCTTTATTGGGAGCTTCTTTGACTATTCCGATAAGAGGCCGAGCCCTTGATTTGGGTACGTGGCAGGGTATTTATTTGTGTGAGCTCCGTAACGGCGGAGGTGCTCGTCGTGTCACCGTTACGATTGTAGAATAAAAAACGAGGAGAATACGGTATTCGTATTCTCCTCGTTTTTATTGAATTGTCGTTTTTTGTTACATATTGTTGTATTCGTCGTCCATATTCAGATCGGCAAATCCTTCTTCGTCGAGTTCCGAGGGATCGAAGGTTTCATCTCCGTAAAAGGTTTCATCGAAGTCGGAAGAATTATTCGCGACATTCTTTTTTTCTAGTTCTTCGAAATCCATCGTTTGTTGGGGAGGATTGCCTTCCTTACGTGTGCAGACCGGGGTCTCTAAATCTTTTCCCGGTTCGATCTCTTTCAATTCCATAAAAAACATGCGGTCGGTCATGTAATCGAATACAAAAACTAATCGTTGGCCTTCGTCTTCGATGAGGTCGCTTAGTTTTGTAGACGCCATGATCCACGTATCTTCGTCAGAATCTTTCCCCATGTCCATCAGGGTAATTTCTGTTTTTTTCTCCCAATCGTCGTCACAAATGAAGAATGAGGTCATTTGATCCTTAGAAAAGCCGACAGAATCGAGTATGGCATCGTGCAGTTCGAGAAAAGAAGCATCGGAATCGATGCATATTTCCCGTTTGAAATTGTCGACTTCGTCTGAAACAATTCTGAATTTATATATCATAATTTTTTTGTAATTAGGTTCTTTTTTTCGGTATGTAAAAGTACTAAAAATCTTTCTCCTGCCAAATAAAGGCTATAAAATTTCATGATTATAATCGATATTCAGGGAATAACTTGCGGATAAGTATAAAAGGTCGTTGTTATTTGAGGTTTGCATTTAGTCCTCAAAAAAAGGACGAGGCATATCAGAAAGATATGCCTCGTGTATGATGGGAAATCAGAGGGGGGTCTTTTTATATTTCTAACCCCTCTCCTCAGAAACTATCGTTTCTTCGGTGTCTCCCCTATACCATTCGCAGCACCCCGTAATGCTACGGGACACGGCAGAGGAGAAGGGGGGATACATCTCACCCTCCTCCTCTGTGTTTTGTTGTCAAACAAAATATAGAGGAGGTGGCACGTAGTAACGGAGGGGTTAACTCATTTCGTATATTAGAAATTCCAGCCGACGCGTAACGACGGAGTCGCATGGAATCCGAATCTGCTTTGTAAATTAGAAGTAGTACCGTCTGTTTCGGTGGTCGTCGACCCTGAGACAGTTGTGGTAGTTCCTCTTTTGTAGTTCATAGAGTCGTAACCCAATCCGAGTTCGAATCCTAAATACAGGCCTTTGCACAGATAAACATCTACACCGGTAAATACATTTACGCCAAATCCCAGACCGGGACGTTTGGTCTCTGTTTTATCGTCGTTTTCGGTGTTGTCGGTTTTTGTTTTAGCGGTAGAAGTCAATAGGCCAATTTCACCGCCAACATATGGAGAGATTCTTTCGTATTTGGTGAAGTGATACTCAAAACCGGGCATAATCGAAAATGTAGTGATAGATTCTTTGCTGTTTCTTTCGTACTCTTTTTGGTCTGTCGGGCTTTCGTAATAGGTGACATCTTTATCGGTAGATGTGTTTAATCCCAGTTTCAAGCGAACAGCCATTTTTTCGTTTAAATGCAAACGAACTTTGGCGCCGTAGTCGGGTAATGAAAATTGTCCGTCAGTAGTAGCTCCGCCGGGTGAATAGTTCAATTCTGTCGAGAAACTCATGTTTTCGGGTTTGTACTTGTTTTGTGCGTTTACACTAGTCAGTACTACGGCTGCCATAGCTGCCACTAAGAAAATTTTCTTCATAACATTGCTTGTTTTGTTTTTCCTACTCTTTTGATGGTTTTCGGAAATTCCATTAATAATATAATTGCAAATATATTTAATAGATTCTAATTCTAAAATATTTTATTTAAAATAATGCAATAAAACTATATATTATAGTGTGTATGAGTTTGGGGACTTTTTTAACAAATCGCAAACATAACTTGCATTTGTCTCTGGTTTGCACTACATTTGCGGTGTCGAATGTGAGCTGTGGCTTTGTTCGATAACCTTTTTTTGATAAAAGCGTTTTTGCTTATCCTTTCATGGAAAATCGCCAATTTTCAATTCACGAAGGATAGAGCAGTCACAAAACGCTCATGCTTGCCTATACCACCCCAGCAAGGGGTGAGGTTATACCGGCAAGGCGTGGGGTGGGCTGTTTATTTCGTGAATGGGTGTTTGGCGATACCTCCGTGAAAATAAGCAGAATGTTCCCTACGCTTTTTTATTTTAAATTCGTTCGAAGGGGGACAGGACGATGTAGCAGGTATGAAGATAAAATGTATTATCTGTATCGTATTTCTCGTTTTTTCGATGGCAGCAGGCGGTACGATACAAGCGCAGAACGAAGCGGCCGGGTATGTAATTTCTGTCGAAGGCGAAAAAGTTTATATCGATTTAGCGGCCGGGAAAGTAAAGCCGGGAGATAAGGTGGCCGTTTATTCAAAAGAGGGCTATTTCATTCACCCGGTTACTAAGAAACGATTAAAGAGAGAACCGTCGCAAGTTGCTTCGCTCGAAGTCGTAAAAGTGTATACCGACTATTCTCTGGCAAAGGCCGTTCCAGCACAAAGTCTGTCGAAGGTAGAAGTGGGAATGTCCGTTCAATGTAATGCGATGTCCCAGTCGAGTCATTCGGAATCGTCGAGCGATGTATATGGGCCCCCGGCTGCTAAGGAGAATCGCCCTTCTGTTTTATCGGTCGATCCAGTCAGGACGACAGACGAAAAGGTCTCGGTATTTGTGGCTCCGGCACAGGTGAACGATGTGGTCGGTGTGGGGTATTTCGGAACGTATGTGTCCGATTTGTTGATGGAGCAATTGATGTTTTGCGACAAGGTTCGGCTACTCGATCGTACGGTGATGGGAATGCAAATGGACGAGACCGATTTGACCGGGAGTTACATAGATCCCAATACCGCGATACAGCGGGGGAAAATAGCCGGGGCTCAATATGTAGTTCAGGTGACCATGCAGAAGCCCGATGTGGTCAATGTGAGAACGGGTATTCCTTTGGCGTCGATTATGGGGGCTTTTCAGGCCGGTTTCGGAAAAAATCTCGGAGCACAATACATGTCGAATGTGGAGGTGGCGACCTTGACAGCTTCGGTAAGTATTACCGCCCGGGTTGTCGATTTGCAGACCGGCGAGGTTTTGTTTATGAGTAGCGGGACGGGGAAAGCGAAAGGAAAGTCGCAGTTGTCGATGGAATACGGCGCATTGGGCGGCGCGCAGTTGAACGGCGGCGCCGATGGTTTCAAACAGACGGTTACCGGTCAGGCGATACAGAAAGCGTTCATCGGGATAGGTCGTAACCTGAACCAATATTTCAATGGAGATGCCAAGAGCCGGGTAATGGGTAGCGCCAGTGGATTCGGAAATTATGGCGATGAGATGAAAGCCAGAGGTTTTAGTTTATATATGGGAACGGAGAAGATTTCCAAAGACGATGCCCGTATGTTGTTTGCCGACCACTCTAACTTGTATTTTCGCTATAAATCTGCGAAGTCGATGAGTAATTGGGGCTGGGGTTTGATAGTGTTGGGGGCTATTGGTGCTGGTAGTGGAATTTTTGATGAGTATGGTGAATTTTTTTATATAGTGAGTCCGATTGGTGGCGGTATTATGTTGATAGGCGCAGGTTTGGAGATTGCATCTGCTATAAGCATAAAAAAAATAGCCCGAGACTATAATACTATGAGTAAGCAGAGCGACTATGCCTGCCGTTTGAGTTTGGTCGCTCCTGCTACCGGAGGCTTGGGTGTGCGATTGACATTTTGAAAAATATTTACAGCATAAATAAAACAGATATGAGAAAGAGAAATAAGTGTGGATTGTTTTTGTCGTTGTGTATGGCGGTCGCATGGACGACACAAGCACAAACATCGGCAGACGGTTATGTGATTGCGGTAGAGGGAGATGACGTATATATCGATTTGGCAGAAGGAAAAATTGCAAAGGGGGATATATTGGAGGTCTGTTCCAAACCCGGTTATTTCGTGCATCCGGTTACCAAGAAACGGATAAGGAAAGAGAGTAAACGAATTTCTTCGTTAATAGTGAAAGATGTTTTCGGAGATTATTCGACTGCCAAATCTGTTCCGTCACAGACATTGGAGTCCATACAGGTGGGCATGCCGTTGAAACGTATCGAAATGGCTGTGGATTCCTCGGCTAACGTGGGTCATATCGTTGCGATAGACGGTACAGATGTGTATATCGATTTGACGGAGGAGGAAATATGGCCGAATAGTAAGTTGGAGGTCTATTCCAAAGATAGCTATTTTGTTCACCCGGTGACCGGCAAACATATCCTCAGAGAAGGGGAGCAGGTTGCATCGCTCGAAGTTGTGGAAGCCGGTAGCGATTATACCCGGACTCGATTGAGTGAACCATCTCTTTCCCCGTTGGAAGCCGGTATGGCGGTGAAACAGGGATTGGCAGTCATGTCGGAATCGCCAACAGAGGAACCTGTTCAGATGGCTTTGCCAACGCAAAGTATGGAAGCTGCTACGGCTGGGAATAATTCCTCCAATTCTTTTTCGGGAACAGATTCGAATATTCTTTCGGGTGAAGAGATACAGGCAAAAGGTTTAAGTCTGTATAGGGGAGCGCAAAAACTGACGAAAGAAGAGATAAAAGCCATTCGGATTGTACCTCTATATGATATATATAGCAAAGTAAGAAAACAGAATGCATGGGCATGGGTAGCTATTGGTTTTGGTTCTGTGGCGGTATGCAGTGGGGTTATTTCTTTGTCTACTGAAAGTGCTTCTGGGGCGATCGCTATCCCAACAATAATAGGAGCCGGAGCTGTTGTCGGTGGAGCTATATTGGTATCGCATGCCCGAAAGCAAATGAAGAATGCTGCCGCTCTTTATAATAATATGAGAAGCGGGCGTATGCAACAGACCACTTCGTATGAATTGAGTATGGTTGTTCCCGAAACCGGTGGATTGGGATTGAGGTTGAGTTTTTAACATGGGGAAAATAAGAAAGAGCCGGTACATCACGTATCGGCCCTTTCATCTCTGATATAAATTGGTAGATATTATTATAGATATCCTTTAATGATACCCCGTTTCGAATTGCGGACGAATAATACGATTTCGTCCCGTTCTTTGGTTGCGGGCAACTCTGCCTCGATACGTTCTATCGCGTCGCTGTTATTCATGTCGGACAGATATAAGTAACGATAGATTTCTTGGATATTGCAAATGGTTTCGTTGCTGAAATTGCGCCGACGGAGCCCGATGGAGTTTATTCCGGCGTAGGATATGGGATTGCGGCCGGCTTTGATGTAGGGCGGTATATCTTTGTTAATGAGAGAACCTCCTTGTACCATCACATGTGCGCCGATGTGGCTGAACTGATGAATGAGGCTCCCGCCGCCAATCACAGCGTAGTTGTCGATAATTACTTCTCCGGCCACTTGCGTAGCGTTGGATATAATGACGTTATCTCCGACAATACAGTCGTGGGCGATGTGTGAGTAAGCCATAATCAAACAGTTGCTTCCCACTATGGTTTTTCCTTTGGCTGCGGTTCCCCGGTTTACGGTGACACATTCGCGCAGTGTCGTATTGTCGCCTATTTCCACGGTCGTATCTTCTCCTTGAAATTTCAAGTCCTGAGGAATCGCCGAGATAACCGCTCCCGGGAATATTTTGCAGTTTTTGCCAATACGCGCACCTTCCAGAATAGTAACGTTGGAACCTATTTGTGTCCCTTCGCCGATGATTACATTTTTATCTATGGTTACGAATGGTTCGATTACTACGTTATTCGCAATCTTTGCGTCGGGATGAACGTATGCTAACGGTTGTTTCATTTATTTGTTTTTTAGATTTATTTATTCTTGATAATCTGTGCCATGAATTCGGCCTCGGTGACAATGCGCTCGCCGACAAAAGCATATCCTTTCATGTAGGCGCATCCCCGACGCACTTCGGTCATCAGTGATAAGTGGAATATGACGGTATCTCCCGGTACGACTTTCTGGCGGAATTTGACATTGTCTATTTTCATGAAGTAGGTCGAATAGCGTTCCGGTTCGTCGACGGTGCTTAATACCAGCAAACCTCCGGTTTGAGCCATAGCTTCGACCAAAAGAACACCCGGCATAACGGGTTCGGCAGGGAAATGCCCTTGAAAGAAAGGTTCGTTACCCGAAACGTTCTTTACACCCACGATGTGGCGTGTCCCCATTTCGATAATTTTATCGACCAATAGGAAGGGATAGCGGTGGGGGAGCAACTGACGGATACGATTGACGTCCATAAGCGGCTCTTTATTGGGATTGTAGGCGGGGCATTGAATGTCTTGGCGACGGACTTCTTTGCGAATGAGCCGAGCGAATTGATTGTTGATTTTATGCCCGGGTCGAGTGGCGATGATACGACCTTTTATGGGTTTACCAACCAGTGCTATATCCCCTAAAATGTCGAGGAGTTTATGACGGGCCGGTTCGTTCTCGAATTCGAGCGGTTTGTTGTTGATGTACCCCAATTCATCGACGTGTTTGTGAGGAACGTTTAAAAGGTCGGCAAGCCTGTCGAGTTCGGTTTGTGAGGTTTTTTGATCGTAGATAACGATAGCATTGTCCAAATCTCCTCCTTTGATGAGATTATTTTTTACCAGCGGTTCTACTTCTCGTACGAAAACGAATGTGCGAGCCCCGGCAATTTCTTTTTTGAAATCGTGCAAATCGTCGAGACTGGCGAATTGATTGTTCAAGATAGGAGAGTCGAATGAGATGAGCGTGTTGATACTAAACTCATCGTCTGGTAATACTACGATTGAAGAACCGGTTTCTTCGTCGTGGATTTCGATTTTTGATTTGATAAGATAATATTCCCGTTCGGCATTTTGTTCTTCGAGTCCACAGCGCTCTATTTCTTCGGCGTAAACAGCGGCACTGCCATCGAGAATGGGCATTTCGGGTGCATTTACCTGAATGAGACAGTTGTCTATTTCTGCTGCATACAAAGCAGCCATCGCATGCTCGATCGTGCTTATTCTTACATCTCCGTCGGCTATGACCGTTCCTCTGCTTGTTTCTACTACGTTTTCGGCTAATGCCTCGATGACGGGTTGTCCTTCGAGGTCAACGCGTTGTATTTTGTATCCGTGATTCTCGGGGGCCGGTAGGAACGTGGCCGTAATATTCAATCCGGTATGTAATCCTTTACCGCTGACCGAAAAGCTGTTTTTTAGAGTCTTTTGTTTCATCGATATTATAGTTTATTATTTTTCAATTGTTCTTTTAATGCTTCTATCTCCTTTTCGAGAGCTTTCACCGTACGGGTAAGTTCGGGAAGCCGTTTTACGTAAACGACTTGTCTGGCAAATTCTTTGGAAGGAACAGCAGGGTATCCCATGATTACAGCGTCGTTCTCGACATGATTGGGTATACCCGATTGGGCTCCGACTTGAATTCGGTCTCCCAGTTTGATATGCCCGGCGACTCCTACTTGACCGCCTATCATAGCGTGGCTGCCGACTTTTGCCGAACCGGCAATTCCCGCTTGGGCCGCAATAACCGTGTGTTCTCCTACTTCGACGTTATGTGCGATTTGTATCAGGTTGTCGAGTTTCACACCTTTTTTGATAATCGTAGAACCCATTGTAGCTCGGTCTATTGTTGTATTGGCTCCGACCTCGACGTTGTCTTCGAGTACGACGTTTCCTATTTGAGCGATTTTCGCATATTCCCCGTTGGCTTGGGGAGCGAATCCGAATCCGTCAGCTCCGATAACGGTTCCCGCATGCAGAATACAATTGTTGCCGATGACACAGCTGTGATAGATTTTTACTCCTGCAAAAATGGTAACGTTATCGCCGATAACTACATCATTCCCGATATAGGTCTGAGGATAGATTTTTACGTTTTTACCTATTTTTACTCGCTCTCCGATATAGGCGAACGCTCCTAAATAGATATCGTCGGGGAGTGTGACCGACGAGGAGACATAGTTGGGTTGTTCAATACCACGTTTGGCGATAGTCGCTTCATTTACCAAATTGAGAAGCATAGCTAAACAGGCATATGGGTCATCGACTTTGATAAGAGTGGCTTCGATAGGATGCTCCGGCTCAAAGTCTTTATGTACCAGAACTATGCTGGCGTGGGTTTGGTATATATAGTGCGTGTATTTGGGATTGGCAAGGAAAGAGAGAGTACCGGGTGTTCCTTCTTCAATTTTAGACAGGTTATTGACTTCTACCGAGGGATTTCCAACCAACTCTCCGTGCAGGAATTCTGCTATTTGTCGTGCTGAGAATTTCATATTGTTCTCTGTCTTTTGAGTTTACAATCGGCAAATTTCGCAATTTTTTTCAAATTCTTGGTAATAAGAAGTAGATTTTATTATAAAAGGATTGCTCCTTGCGATTTCATCTCATTTTATAAATCTGATTTTTAATGGTATAAAAATTTTCTGTTCGCGAAGCTAAGATTTATTCTTAAAAAAGAAGGTGATAAAAAGTTTGCATCTGTAAGAAAAATTCGTTTCCATAGATACTTTTTTAAGTGAAAAATGATTTCCTTTCGGATATTTATGTTATCTTTGCAACCTGCATTTTCAAGGTATATCGTGACTAGAAATAGTGCAGATAGTTTATAACAAATACACATTCAGCATAAACTATGAAATTGATGCAAGAAAAACTGTCGAAGTATGATGCTCCGCAGAAGGCCAAAGCCCTTGGTGTTTATCCTTATTTTCGTAAAATAGAAAGCGATCAGGACACCGGGGTCTTAATCAACGGCAAAAAAGTTTTAATGTTCGGTTCGAACAGTTATTTAGGTCTTACCAATCACCCAAAAATTAAAGAGGCTGCTATTGCCGCTATCCGTAAATATGGTACGGGTTGTGCCGGTTCCCGATTCTTGAATGGAACATTGGACATTCATGAGGAGTTGGAACATCGGTTGGCTAAGTTCGTAGGGAAAGAAGAAGCCATTATTTATTCAACTGGATTTCAAGTCAATTTGGGGGTAGTCTCTTGTGTTACTGGACGCGGAGACTATATTTTATGGGACGAACTCGATCATGCTTCGATAATCGAAGGTCGTCGTTTGTCTTTCTCTACTCCGGTGAAATATCGCCATAACGATATGCAATCGTTGGAGGACCAGTTGCGTAATTGCAATCCTGATAAGGTGAAATTGATAGTGACCGATGGCGTGTTTTCTATGGAAGGCGATGTAGCCAATCTTCCTGAAATCGTACGTCTGGCTAAGCAGTATAATGCAGCAGTGATGGTCGATGAAGCACATGGTATAGGTGTTTTCGGACGAGACGGACGTGGAACATGCGACCATTTTGGTGTGACCGATGATGTGGATCTCATTATGGGTACGTTCAGTAAATCATTTGCTTCGTTGGGCGGTTTTATCGCTACGGATAAGGTAACGGCAAATTATTTACGTCATAACTCTCGTTCCTATATTTTCAGTGCAAGTATTACACCGGCTTCGACTGCGGCGGTGGGTGCTGCTTTGGATATTATGGAGAGTGAACCGGAACGTATAGCCAACTTGTGGGACGTGACGAATTATGCTTTGGAAGGATTCAGACGTATAGGTTGTGAGATAGGGAATACATGTACGCCTATTATTCCGTTGTTTATTCGTGATAATGAGAAAACATTCCGGGTAACTCGCGATTTGTTTGATGAGGGTATTTTTGTTAATCCGGTTGTTTCTCCGGCTGTTGCGCCTAAGGATACGTTGATAAGATTTTCTCTGATGGCTACGCATACACGAGCACAAGTAGATGTGGCTCTTGAAAAAATCGAAAAGTGTTTCAAACACTTGGATATTATCAAATAAGTATATAAGTATAGTTTGTTTTTAATACCGTTGGAGAGGAACTCTCCAACGGTATTTTTTTAGGCAGTAGAGTTTTATTTGAGTTATTTAAAAAACTTACCCACCTTATTTCAATAAGGTGGGTAAGTTAAAATCGGTTGAGACTAACGTATTAGTCATCTATGTCGATTAGGTTGAAATTTAAATCGAATGTAAGCTCTAATCGATTCGTAAGTTTCACTTCATAATCTCTTTTGTCCCTATCGATTTGTACAATTTGTGTATCTGGATAGTTTTGAGATACATAGCTTGCAATTTGTGCAGGAATGATAGCTGTTGGCACTGTCGAATATTTACATTCAACTTCTTTCCATTCACCATCTTTCAAAAATTCGACTTTGGAACCATTGGTGAAAACAACTTCATAACGGGTTTCCAGAAAATCCCGTTCGAGTTTTGCCAAAGCGACTTTCTCTTTCGGGAAATGTGTCTTGATGAACAGCTGTGCTTTTTGAGGTAATTGGGTAACAGCAATGGGTTTGTCGTTATCGGCGCAAGCCGTAGAAATACCAAGAGCCATTAGAATTGTTGTAAGAATCATTAGCTTTTTCATAACATTCAAAAATTATTAGTTAGACATTGTTTTAATTTGATGATACAAAGATTAGGAGCAATTTTGAAATGAATTTGAAATTCTGGGATATTATTTGAAAAAAATCGTTTTTTTAGTTTATGGCCAAGTAATGGAGAAATAGTGCTTCGACTCTTTGAACTGATATTCTATATGCAGATTGTAATATCGACAAACCGCTTTTACCAGGGCCAAGCCTAATCCGGTAGAACCTTCTTTTTTGCTTCCCTGATAAAATCTTTCGAATATGTGTTCGGTGTCCAAAGGCGTTGTTCCATCATTGGCAATTGTCAGGGTGCGATTGATAAGAGTGATTTCGATATTGCTGTCTTGTGTTGTATGTACATATGCATTTTTAAGTAAATTGGTAATTAATGTAGAGGCCAAAGACTCATTCATTAAAACAATGAATGTTTCAGGAATGTTTATTGTATAGGAAATATTTCGTGATGAGTATATTTCGTTGTATAGAGAGATTTGTTCTTTAATTATAAAAGCTAAATCTACATTTGTGCTCTCGGGGAATTGTCCGTTTTCAATTTTTGTAAGTAGTAGTAACGTTTTATTGAGTCGAACTATATGCCCCAATGTTCTTTGCATCTTAAATAGCTCTTCTATTTGTGTTTCATTGAGTTCTGTGTTATCGAGCAGCCATTCGAGACGATTCCCTAAAATGGCTAAGGGAGTTTGTAGTTCATGAGAGGCATTCCCTATAAATTGTTTTTGTTGCTCGAAAAGTTCTTCCGAACGATTTGCCGCTTCTTGTGCCGCGACATTGAGCTTGTGAAATTCAGAAATATTCGTATCGTTGGGTACTGGTGCATTGCGTCTGCCCGGTATGTAATTGTCGAGCCAGTGTAACAGTGCATACAGCGGGCGCATGTTGCGGTGGAAAATCCATATTGTCGATCCTATTATCGTTATGAGAAGTACGAAGTAGAGGAGTATGATCCAAAATAAAATAGTCCTGACCAAATCGTCTTTTTCGAAAGTCGGTATGGCGACTTTCAGTTCATAGTAATTATCATCATTATCTAAGAAAATGGTGGAGAGGATGCGTGCTGGTTCTGTCTCTTCTTTTTCTGGAATGTAGACTTCGGCATCGTAATATTCGATATGGGGTTTTGATGAAGCATAGGCTTCGTCAATGGGAGTTATGGAATAACTATTATTAGATCCACTATTTAAGGAAGGCAATTCTCTGCCGGCAAGCATGCGTATAATTATCAATTCGGAATAATCTTCCAGCGTATCATCGGCCTCGTCGTTGATTTCTTCTACCATCATAAAATAGAAGAGAGTCGCCCAAAGTGCCATGAGCGGAATCAAAATTAAAGATAAACGTAAAGCTATACGGTATATGAGTTTCATGAGACGGTGATTTTATTCGATTGGCGGAACGAGTTTGTATCCGAATCCATATATGGCTTTTATTTCTATGTTGGCTCCTGCATCAATAAGTTTGCGACGTAAATTTTTCATTTGAGCATATACAAAATGAAAATTATCTGCTTGGTCGGCATGGTCTCCCCATACGGCTTCGGCAAGGACCGATTTATCTACTAAGTGATTGGGACGTTGCATGAAATAGAATAGAATGTCGAATTCTTTTTTTAATAAGGATAACTCTTTGTTATTGACCAACACCCGGGAGCTCTCGGGTTCAAGGGATACATTCCCTAAGATCAATGCCATTTCTCCACCGCTTTTTCCTCGCCGTAACACACTTTTTATACGGGCTAAGAGTTCGGCTGTATGAAATGGTTTAGGGAGGTAGTCATCGGCTCCCATATCCAATCCGAGAATTTTGTCATCAAGGGAATCGCGAGCGGATATGATAATGATGTTTTCTCTTTTTCGTAACTCTTTCAGGTGTTTTAGTAGTTGTAGCCCATTCCCGTCGGGCAACATGATATCGAGTAAAATACAGTCGTAACTATAAGCTGCGATTTTAGCATCTGCTTCGGAATAAGTGCTGGCAGTTTCGACTACATAGCGCTCCTGTACTAGCGCTCGTTGCATAATTTCCCGTAAGGAGGGTTCGTCTTCTATGATAAGTATTTTCATGTATCAAATTTATATATTCAATTTTGTAGAGAATTTAAAATGATAAAAAATTGTATTGGGGAAAAGGAACGTAAAGTAAATAGACTTAATTATTTTACTTCCTTTTTGGAATAAATAAAAAGGAATCTACATTTTATGTAGATTCCCCATATGAGAGCAAGAAGTGGATTATTCTGTTACTTCTTCAAATGCGTCTTTCCCAAGTCCGCAAACTGGACATACCCAATCATCTGGAATATCTTCAAATGGAGTACCCGGAGCTATACCTCCATCAGGATCACCTACTGCTGGGTCATAAACCCATTCACAAGCTGTGCAAATGTACTTTTTCATACAAAATTTTTTTAATAAAACATATTTGGGGTATAAATCAGAAATATACTAATTCTACCGAAAGTAAAAATAGGTATAATTCGTTTAGAAACCAAATTATCCAGAGTTTCTTTTTATAACCATTTCAATTTTCTAACAAAAGAAGAATACTTTTGTTTTGTATCAAGGGGGGATATTGTTCAATCCAATCCGTGCAAGGTCTATTTTTTATAGATTCGCGATACCTGTCAAATCTCGAAATAGCTATCTTTTGTTGAAAAAGAAAAACCTCAAAAGATTAATACATAATCTTTTGAGGTTTTATTCCTTGTTGTAGCGATTCCGGGAATCGAACCCGAGTCTCAACCGTGAGAGGGTTGCGTGCTAGGCCACTACACTAAACCGCCGTTCACTTTTTGAAAAGCGATGCAAATATAACCGATTTGTTTTTATTGAACAAACTTTCGGTATGAAATTTTTTCAGTGTCTCGAATAAGATTGTTATTGTTTTGAAGATGAATGACTAAATTATTTTTTCTAACTCCTTGATGTTTTTAGCTATTTCTTCTTCTGGTAGATTGTAGTTCAGAAGGTCTCCTGCTAAATATTGGTCATAGGCAGCCATATCGATGAGCCCGTGGCCGGATAGATTGAAGAGGATACATTTTTCTTTTCCCTCTTCTTTTGCTCTTAGTGCTTCTTGTATAGTGGCGGCTATTGCATGAGAGGATTCCGGGGCAGGGATAATTCCTTCGCATTGAGCGAATAATGTAGCTGCTTTGAATGTATCGAGTTGTTCTATGTCCACGGCTTCCAAGAGGCCATCTTTTTTCAGTTGGCTGACGATCGTTCCTGCTCCGTGGTAACGTAGTCCACCTGCATGTATATTGGCCGGGGAGAAGTTATGTCCCAAAGTGTACATGGGCAGTAGAGGTGTATAGCCCGCTTCATCTCCAAAATCGTATTGAAAAATTCCTTTGGTCAATTTGGGACAGGACGCAGGTTCGGCTGCGATTAACCGAATGTCTTTTCCCTCTTTTAATTTATGGCGTAAAAATGGGAATGAAATTCCCGAGAAGTTGGACCCGCCTCCGAAGCAAGCGATGACAATATCGGGGTATTCGCCAGCCATTTCCATTTGTTTTTCAGCTTCTAGCCCGATTACTGTTTGATGTAAAGATACGTGATTGAGTACACTACCTAAAGTATATTTACAGTTGGGGGTACTCATTGCCAATTCTATCGCTTCAGATATTGCCGTACCTAAACTTCCTTGATAATTGGGGTGATCGGTTAATATTTTACGTCCTGCTTTGGTCGACATACTGGGTGAAGCAATAACTTGTGCGCCGAATGTTTGCATAATAGAACGTCGATAGGGCTTTTGATGGAAGCTCACTTTAACCATGTAGACTGCAAGTTCCAATCCGAATGCTTTTGCGGCTAAAGAGAGTGCAGCCCCCCATTGTCCTGCTCCGGTTTCGGTTGTGATGTTGGTTATACCTTGTTTTTTACAATAGTAGGCTTGTGGTATGGCCGAATTTAGTTTGTGAGAACCAACAGGGCTTACACTTTCGTTCTTGAAATAGATGTGTGCAGGAGTATCCAATGCTTTTTCGAGCCCCAAAGCTCTGACAAGAGGAGTAGGACGCCATATTTTGTACATATCGCGTACTTCTTCGGGGATTTCTATCCATGCGTCGGAAGTGTTTAATTCTTGTTTACAGAGTTCTTCTGCAAAAATCGGATAGAGGTCTTCTACGGCTAGGGGAGATTTGGTTGCCGGATTTAATGGACTCATTGGCTTGTTGGGCATGTCTGCAATGACATTATACCATGCTTGTGGTATGTCTTTTTCTGCAAGGATAAATTTTTTTGTAGCCATTTTACTCCTTTGGTTTTTGTGATTTATAAAGTAAAAATAAAGTTTTTACATATAATTGAAAAGCAAATATATGAATTTTTTGTTAAATGTATAGAAAAACTATGATTTTTTTGTCTATATGAATTTATCTTTGAATTTTTAAATGCAAAAAGAGACGCTGCTCACGCAGCATCTCTTTTTTAGAATTCATCACATTATGCTTATTTTAAAGTGCTAGATAGAGTTACGCTCACGCGCGACTATGCGAATTATAGATATCTTGATTCAACAACCGACCAATCGACGATTTTCCAGAGGTTGTGCAATTGCTCTGCTCGTCTGTTGCGATAGTCGATATAGTAGGCGTGTTCCCATACGTCGAACGTTAACAAAGGAGTAAGTCCTTTGGTCAAAGGAGTGCCTGCATTATTTTCTTTACTGATAACCAGATTTCCGTCTTTATCTTTGGATAACCAGACCCAACCAGATCCAAATAGAGTAGTCCCTGCTTGTTCAAATTCTTTTTGGAAGTTTTCGAAATTTCCCCACTTCTTATTTATAGCTTCTGCCAACTTCCCTTGTGGACTTTTTTTCCCATTTGGGGAGAATGTGAAGAAATAAAATATGTGGTTCCATGCTTGGGAGGCATTATTAAATAGAGCTCCGTCGGCTTCTTTGATGATTTCTTCGAGAGGCTTGTCTGCGAAGGGTGTTCCTTCGATAAGTTTATTTAGGTTATCGATATAAGTTTGTTCATGTTTACCGTAATGGTATTCTATCGTTTCCTGACTGATTACAGGGGCTAAATCATTAATACCATAAGGTAATGGAGGCAATTCGTAAATCATAATTATTTATTTTTCTTTGTTACTTATATAACAATCGTCGGACTAAAAAAGTTTCGTATATCTAAGTATTTTTTTCTGTTACTTGGAGTATACACATTTTTATAATGTCCGATTCATTCTCTAATTACTTGATTTCGTTATTTTTCGGGTTTACTCGATGGCTTGGCTATCGATTCACGCATGGCAGTGTCTGCCTCGACATTTTTCATTTTATAATAATCCATGATTCCGAGATTTCCCGAACGGAAGGCTTCCGCCATAGCTCTGGGAACTTCGGCTTCGGCTTCGATTACTTTTGCTCTTGCCTCTTGTGCTTTGGCTTTCATTTCTTGTTCGAGAGCGATAGCCATGGCCCGACGTTCTTCTGCTTTTGCTTGTGCGATGTTTTTATCGGCTTGTGCCTGATCCATTTGCAAGGTGGCTCCAATGTTTTTACCGATGTCGATATCGGCTATATCAATGGAGAGGATTTCAAATGCAGTTCCTGAATCAAGCCCCTTTTTCAATACTAGTTTGGATATGGAATCCGGGTTTTCAAGGACTTGTTTGTGAGATTCAGACGAGCCGATGGACGACACGATACCTTCTCCTACACGAGCCAATATGGTATCTTCACCTGCACCGCCGACCAGTTGACGAATATTTGCCCGTACTGTTACACGAGCTTTGGCTATTAACTGTATACCGTCTTTGGCCACGGCTGTAACCGGCGGTGTGTCGATAACTTTCGGGTTGACAGACATTTGCACGGCTTCGAATACATCGCGTCCGGCTAAGTCAATAGCGGTAGCCATTTGGAAGCCTAAATCTATATTAGCTTTCGAAGCGGATACGAGTGCGTGTACGACGCGTTCTACATGACCTCCGGCCAGATAGTGAGCTTCTAATTCATCACGCGTGATTGTTTTAAGTCCGGCTTTGTGGGCTTCAATCATAGCTCGAACAATGACTTGTGGCGGTACTTTTCTGATTCTCATCAAGAATAATTGGATAAGAGAGATTCTTACCCCCGATACTCGTGCCGAAATCCATAAAAGGAAAGGTACGAAGTAAAAGAATACAGCGAGTATGGCAATAATGCCAATTAGAAGAAATACGCTTAATCCTACCATAATTTTATTTTTGTTTAGAAGTGTTTATATTATTCCCTGTTTTTTCATTTTCTGTTTCTTTGCAAACAATGACTACAGTGGGTTCTATGCGGATTATTTTTACAGGTGTATCTTCGTCAATCAGTTCATTATCTGCGCGGGCTTCGATGGTGTGGATTCCCACGATGATTTTTCCCATAGGGTTTAGTCTACTTAGTGTTACTCCCATGTCACCGACTTTAATATCAGGGGTTATCGGGGAGGGTACTACCGAGCTTATTTCGGTATGCAGAGACATTTTGTCTAAACTTCGGGATCGCATAAATCCTATGATGACAGCAATAGTAGTGACGGCTGCAATGAATAATGTTATTACAGCCCCATTTGTTCCGAAGGCCGAATAGGCATAGTAAATTCCACCTCCATAAAATAAGACCGAACATATACCTGCGATGGTAATTCCGGGAAGAAAGAATATTTCCAGTACCGCCAGAACTAGCGCTAATATTATTAGTAGTGTAACAGCTAATATATCAAACATATTTCTTAGATTTAGGTTCTATCTATGTTCCTTTTGCAAATTATCGAGTTCTATCTTTCGAGCCTGATTTTCGTAATTTTCCGGTTGAGGATAGAGTGTGAGTAGTTGCGATTCCAAATTTTGAATTTCGGACGATAGTCTTTTTAAAGTTGTGCCTTTCGATTTAGCATATTGAGATCGCAGTTCCGAGAGCTTAGTTTCTATTTGAATGATATTCTTACGTAATTCTTTGGACTTTACATATAGATTGCGAGCTTCAAGACTGACGAATTGGTCAAGTTTAGTATAATGGATCCCGTTATAAATTGCAAAGATGAAATCGGGGCGAGTCTCTTTTTGGGGTTCCTTGATATTGTCCAATTGTTGCAATAAATCGGTATAATCTGCATTTTCCGGCCAAGACTCTCGAATAGATCGAATCAGAGCTAGCGATTTGATATCGGTTTTGATTTCATCGATGTTATATGTTTGTTTGCTCTCATTCGGGATAAATAGATAGATTGTCACTTTCCCGGGAATTTGTTCTCTATCCGATACAAACCAACCGATGTTTAACATCTCGTCTATTGCCATCATGTAATCGTTGTATATCGAATTGAAGGGCATACCTACGTTTTCGGGTTTCAAGTAGGTGTTATTTTCGAGATTTAAACGGGTGATGAATATGTCGTATCCTCCGATCGAACCTTCTCCATTTGAGGCAAAGTAGAGTGTAACTCCGTCGTTGAGAAAAAATGGATAGGCTTCATCTTGTTCTGTATTGACACCATTGGGTAACGGTATGATGTCACTCCATTTCCCTTCTATCAGTTTATTTTTTGTACATAATTCATATCCTTTACCTTCAAGGGGATATCCGAAAAATACATTGTCTCCGCGTTGGGGAATATAGCCGATCGTGTTTTCGGGAATATCTATGCTTAGTGTTTCATTCGTTCCTATCCGTCCAGATTCGGGGGACATTTTGAAATACTTGAAAAACGAGTCAGCATCAACTATCAAACTATCTATGATTTGTACCCGTTCGACATATTGCAACATTAATTTCGCTCTACGTGCACGAGCTATGGCTTTGCCGATAGAATCGGGTATTTGTTTTTTCGCTTTGGACAATGCAGCTGTATATTCTTCATAACTGCTTATGGCATCTTCAAAGCGGTATTGAGCCATATACATGTCTGCTAAATAGTGAGGCGATTCGAGAACTTTACGTTTAGCCCCTATTTTCAGATATTTTTCAGCTTCGTTATATTTTTTCTCGTGAAAAAGGCATACTCCATACCAATGGTTCAACGATCCATCATTGGGGCGGCGTTTCAGTTGTGCCTTGAATACAGGAGCGGCTTCTTTGTATTTACCGGCCTTGTACAACTCTCGTGCTTCGTCGAGCGTCAGTGCACTCGATGAGAAGATTGTCGAGAAGGCAATTAGAATTGCAAATGAATATTTTAGAATTTGTCTGAACATTTTCATGTTTGAAAAATTGTACTCAAATATACAATTATTTTTTATTCTGAATGTTGGGAGCGAGAAAATTTTTTAAGAAGTATTCTAGATCGTCATTCGATTTGAACGAATTGTATGGTAAAATGAAAAAAATATAGTTCGATAAGTGGAAGATAAAGTCTGTCGAGGTATAACGTATATGGGAGATTCGTTCCCATGCTATGGATTCTGTTCGTCCATCGTCGAAAGTACAAGAAAGGCCGTTTTTGTTTATTTCGACTGTTTTTGAAAGTATGGACATACGGCAATCGGGGTGTAGGGCATAAGCGAACCACAGGTAAGAGATGATCATAGGAAATACCAAAAATAAAATGATAAGTCCTACATAAATAAATAGAGGGTTTTGAATGGATAGCCCCACGAGAAGGAGGAAAAAAGATAGAAGCCACCCCCAATTATTATGTAACCAGATTTTCAGCAGTCTGTTAAAATAGTATTGAGGCGATAACTGGTATGAAAAAGTTTCAATATGGGTTCTATTCATACAATGTTTTACTATATACTTCTACAAAGATAATATAATTGATGACAAAATCAAATTTTTAATTTTACCGAAGTATAGTCTATTTTTTATATTGTGTGAATATAGAGATAATATATCGAGGGGGAATAATTTTTGAAGGGGACTTTTTATTGTACAGCTTTTAATAAATTTGACCTATGAAATTTATTCTATTTACTGCTATTTCGTGTAACTTTGCACTCCAAAATAAGACGCAATGCAAGGATTATATTCGATAGGATTACTTATTGTTTCTAATGTGTTTATGACACTGGCTTGGTATGGGCATTTGAAATTGCAAGAAATGAAGGTTATCAATAATTGGCCGCTTTATGGTGTGATATTGCTTAGTTGGGGTATAGCATTGTTCGAATATTGTTGCCAAGTGCCAGCTAATCGCTTGGGATTCAGAGAGAATGGAGGGCCGTTTAGTCTTATGCAATTAAAGGTAATACAAGAAGTAATAACGTTAATCATATTCACTTTATTTTCGGTCGTAGTTTTTAAAGGAGAGTCGTTGCATTGGAACCATATTGCGGCGTTCGGCTGCCTTGTTCTTGCCGTTTATTTCGTATTTATGAAATAAGCGATAATCGTATCGATTTAATGACTAGGTGTAATATAGGGTAGAGCTTTCCCGAAAGGTCGATTTTGTCCCGACCGATTATTTTGGAACAGATAAGTGCAGTAGAATCGAATGACTTTTATATTGTGTTCGTATCTATCCGATGGATATTCTTATTCTACAACTTGTTGTCCTAATTCTCGGCCTTGTGACGGGGAATATTTCGATTCCGTCATTACTTAGTCCTATAAATGAGGTTATTTCATTCTTCTCATTTTTAACAATGTACAATTCTACTTGTGAAGAAGATGTAAATAAAGACACTGGCGAGGTATAGTGTTATCAGAGTTAAACACATTGAGCCCGTCTACTGTATTTTAAAGGGCAAAATAACTAAATCGATTCAATATGCTTATTCCAAGCCAGCACAAACGGATCCAATTTAGGAACCTCTTTGGTAGCAATCCTGGCATTCTCACGTCCTACATCAAAGTTATGCTGGTATTTAAAAGTCGTTTCAGGCTTGGGTGTATCCTTTGAAGAACTTAAGTCTAAGTCTTATTTCTGAGTTTTAGTTATTGTAACATTAAGATCTTCACTTAGCCGAGTTTTATCTTGAGCAGAGCACTTGATAATGGAATCACGGCCCAAGAAATTATAGAATTTTAAGCCATTAAGTATCTTTTGTGACTAAAATCTATAATTTTAGAATACAATATCTTTTTACAAACTTATACAAAGACTCATCTTATTTTCAAACACTTCTTATCGCAACCTTGATAACTCCGTCCTCTCTATTTTCAAAGATACGGTAAGCTTTCTCAATTTCATTCAATGAAAAACGGTGAGTAATGAGCGGCGCGGTATCTATACGGCCCGATTCTATCAAGCGAAGTATCTCTGCACAATTACAACCGTCCACCCCTCCGGTTTTAAAGATAAGATTTTTTCCATACATATCGGGTAAGGGCAAAATTTGAGGTTTATCGTAAAGTGCCACGATCGTTACAATAGCATTGGGACGAGCACATTTCCAAGCCAAACGGAAAGTATTCTCGCTTCCCGCCACTTCCAAAACCACATCAGCACCGCCATGATCGCTATTTTTACGAACAAACTCCTCGCAATGTTCAGGAGTAGTTACCAATATGTCGGGATAATGTTCTTGCAAAAACTGTATTCTTTCCGGGGACTGCTCACAAACAATAATACGCCGGGGATTCTTTAACAAAGCGCACAATAAGGTACAAATGCCGGTAGGACCGGCTCCAATAATCAGAATCGTATCCTCCGATGTAATTTCCGAAATACGTACGGACCAAAAACCGGTTGCCAAAATATCGCCTACAAACAAAGCTTGTTCGTCGCTTACCGTATCTGGAATACGATTCAAACCTTGATCGGCATAGGGCACTCGAACATATTCGGCTTGACCGCCATCGATACGACACCCCAAAGCCCAACCGCCATTGGGATCCATACAATTATTGACATACCCACGACGACAGAAGAAACATTCACCACAAAAAGTTTCGACATTTACAGTAACCCTATCTCCCGGCTTAATACCTATAACATCTTCTCCCACATCTTCTACGACACCCACCATCTCGTGCCCGACCGTTACTCCCGGTACGGCACGCGGCACGCTACCATGTTTGATATGGAGATCGCTGGTACAAATACTTCCAAGAGTCACCCTCACAATCGCATCACGCGAATCTTTCAACCTGGGTTTCGGCTTTTCTTGCAATTCAAATTTACCGGGTTCAACGTATGTATATGCCAACATAATATTATCCTTATCATTTTTCAAAACTTCTCTCACAAAGATAGAAGAAACGGATTTCAGAAACAAGTATTCTTTGTTAAACAGAGTCACTACGAATCAAATAGCAATCTATCGGTGTATTCTATGACGACTACCAGCTATGTAAAAAGAGTATGACATCAATTAAAAAATATTTACTTCATACAAATACAAACTGCTTTCACAACTTTCTTGTTATTTTTGTATGACTAAAAGAGTGTTAATATGAAAAAACGAACAAAAAAATTGTTTAAGATTACGGGTATTACACTGGGAGCGTTGATAGTCTTTCTCTCGGCAGTAATCGCTTTCTCCATAAATTTTATATTTACGCCTGAAAAATTGACCCCCATCGTATTAAACGTAGCCAATCAAAACATAAATGCCAAGCTCGATATGAATAGCGTAGAGCTGACCTTTTTTTCAACTTTTCCCCGTTTTGGAATAAAATTGGAAAATGGCACATTGGTATCAAAGGCTATCCGTGATTCTTTATGGCAACGTACCGACACATTAGCCACTTTTCGAAAAGCCGTTGCCGTAATCAATCTCGTCGATTATTTGCAACAAAAAAAGATCAGTATCAACCGATTATCATTGGATAGCACAAACATATACGCCTTTAAAGGAAAAGATGGAATCGCCAACTGGAATATATTGATCGCCGACACGACAAATACACCCGATACAACAACCGCTACTTCGCCAATTATTAACGAAATAGACATCAAGCACGTTTCGCTACGTCATACCACGGTCACTTTCGACGATCGGGAAACGAATGTCTTCGCCAATCTATGGGATGCAAATCTTAAATTAAAAGCAAATTTAAAGAAAGAACAGTCTACGTTAACGTTGGATTTCAGCAACAAAAACATTCTGTTCTGGCAAAATGGTGAATTACTGGCTCATCGTATCGCCACTCACCTACAAACCGACATCGAGCTAAATCGTTCGAAACGGGCTCTTTCCTTGCACGATGCTATGATGGAGATTAACGGCATAAAATTAGACATACACGGTTCTATCTGTAAAGACACGACCGCACAAGCGTTAGATATCGATCTGCAATACGGGCTACATGCTCCTTCGTTGGAAACAGTCCTTCACATGATTCCCGAAAGTATTCTCAAAAAAGAAAAAGTTTCGGCCAAAGGCGACGTTACAGTTAATGGCAATCTAAAAGGTCTATATGGAAAAGGGAAAATGCCATTAGCTACATTAAAAATAGAAATAAACGATGCATCCGCCCAATATGCCCAATTGCCCTATGGAATAGATGAACTTAAAGCCAACTTTTTCGGACAGATAGACTTAATGCGGCAATCGCCATCTTATCTCGATCTTAAAATATTTCACTTCAAAGGAGCTCATACCGATATCTTGGCCGATGCCAAAGTAAATGATCTATTAGGCGATCCCGATATCTTGTTTCATACCCAATCTACGATAGACCTAACTGCATTGGCACAAACATTTCCTTTACAAGATGGTGTGAGTATCGAAGGGAAATTAGATGCCGACATAAACGTGCGTTGTCGTTTGTCATCTATCAAGAAGAAAGACATAGGACGAATTCGGGCCAAAGGAAAAATAAATATGAACAAATTGGCTTTACGAGACAAAAATAAGAAATTCGAATTCACGAGCGATGCTTCACTGTCTTTCGTGGGAAACGATGTATTAGGAGCCCATATCGAAATAGGAAATATGGCTTTTCACTCAACGCGATTAAACTCATCGATAAACAATCTATCGGCTTTAATAAAAACAACCAACCCACAAGATACTGCACGAATCGCTCTTGTAGAGTGTAAACTAAATGCAAACAAACTAAAAGCATCCCTACCGGATACATCAAATTTATTTTGCGGAAAAACTGCCGCAACCATAAAATTACAACCGACAGAAAACAATCCTACCCGACCCGAAATAGGATTCGCATTAGAAGCCGACACCTTGTTCTGCCGTCTCGGAGATACCAAATTGGGCATGGACAAAGCCGGGATTACAATAACGGCACAACAATTAAAAGACTCTTTGTGGATTCCGAAAGGCATAGTAGGTTTTAATCGGCTTTTTGTACGTACCCCACAATCGGCTTTACCTATTCGAATGCAAAAGACTGCGATTTCAGTCGGTAATCGAGCTATTACTTTACATAACGCAACCATGAAAATAGGAAGATCCGATTTGACGGCGACCGGCGCGATTCACGATTTATACGGCGCTATGCGTCACAATAAAAAACTACGGGCCACATTAACACTTTCCTCTAAGAATCTAAATTGTAACCAGTTAATTCGGTCTATCTCTTTTCCAAAAGACACTGCTCAAATCGAAACTGAATCCGACACAACGTCGACTGCCCTAAAACTATTCGTTATTCCTCGAAATATCGATTTTGAATTACAAACCAATTTGAATCGGGTTCGTTACGGGAAAATGGTTTTCAAAAACGTACACGGTGCAATAGATATACGCAATCAAGCCATTCATCTCAAAGAGCTCAGTATGGAAGGAATGGATGCGACTATGCGCACGACTTTGATCTATCAAGCCCGACAACCAGAGCAGGGATATGCCGGATTCGATTTCAAACTTCACGATATCAATATCGGGAAACTTGTCGATTTTGTCCCTTCGTTAGATACCATTGTCCCCATGCTGCGGTCTTTTCAAGGAACTGTCGATTTCAATGTATCGGCCGAGTCGGACTTAGACTCATGCCTCAATATAAAAATACCCTCATTGCGGTCGGCTATCCATGTCGAAGGCGATAGCCTCGTCCTTCTCGACGGTGAAACTTTTGCCGAAATATCGAAAAAATTTTTCTTCAAGAACAAAGAGAGAAATTTGATCGACAGTATCTCTGTCAACATCAGTGTCGAAGACGGTAATGTAAACGTCTACCCGTTTGTAATAGAAATGGATCGCTACCGGGCTGCCGTAGGAGGGAGCCAAGACTTGGATATGAATTTCAATTATCACATATCCATACTCAAATCGCCCATACCCTTCAAACTGGGACTGAACATTTCGGGAAATTTAGATAAAATGAAGTTCGGTATGGGCAAAGCCAAATACAAAAACGCTGTCACACCGGTAGAAATACACAAAGTCGACAGTACTATTGTAAATATGGGAGGACAAATAGTTCGGGATTTCCAGAAAGTCATGCGACGACAATTACCACAAACACAAGCCTCCAACCAATAAATATCATGTTCGACAACCCTATATGTCATATAAAATCGCCCTATCTTCTTCCCAAGGTTACACGGAAATACTTAATGTGTGGGAAAACTCCGTAAGAAATTCCCCTCGTTTTTTAAGTGAAGAAAATGTATTTTATATCCCTTTTTATGTAGACGTGCACTGCAAATTTTAGGCGGATTATTTTGTCTCCTTATGCTTTATTGCGATATTTGCGTTACGATAAACCCGTAACAGAATGGTTGAAATAGTATGAAGCCTAATAATCCTTTTCTTATTTCGGGATATTACAACCCGGAATTCTTTTGCGACAGGGTGCAGGAGTCCAGAGCTATTCTTTCGGTCAGGTGCGCCTGTTGAAAGCCATTGCCTGCGAGGGGGTGTCAAAGAGGTTTTGGCCGGAGATTTTATCGGTGCCTACAAACTCCGGGCGGCAAGTGGCGTAAGTGCAGCGTAGAAGAGGTTGATGGAAAACGAACGGATCTATCAGACAGCCGATGGTTATATAATATATGACCGCTTTATGGGCGAGTGGTTGCGGAGACAGGCGTTTTTAAGTTTATTGTTGTGTAATTAATTAGCTTTGTATCGTCCGTAATAGCGGAAATACCAGATGAGAAACCCCAAAAAACTTATAGCTAACTAGAAATATCATTATGGCGGTAAAAAAGTCAGAACTATATAGTACATTGTGGAAATGCTGCGACGAACTTCGCGGCGGTATGGATGCAAGTCAATACAAGGATTATGTGTTGGTCATTCTTTTCGTTAAGTACATCAGCGATAAAAAGCGTAACGATGAGGGCTTCGATATAGATATACCTGATGGTTGTTACTTCGAGGATTTTGTCGCTCTCAAAGGTAACCCGAATATTGGGGAGGAGATGAATAAAAAGATGGCTGCTCTTGCCGAGGCCAATCAACTTGGTGGCGTTTTTGTAGCCGACTTTGAAGATGACACCAAGCTGGGCAAAGGAAAGGACAAAGTTGAAACTCTAAGTAAACTTATTGCCGTTTTCCAGAATGAGAACCTCGATTTTAGCAAAAATAGAGCGGCAGATGACGATCTTATAGGTGATGCTTATGAGTACCTGATGAAGAATTTCGCCACAGAGAGCGGTAAGAGTAAAGGCCAGTTTTATACTCCGGCCGAGGTCAGTCGTGTGATGGCTAAGGTTATCGGGTTAGGAAATGCCAAAAATGGGAGAAAGACGACTATCTACGACCCTACTTGCGGCTCGGGTTCCTTGCTTCTTCGTGCTATGTGTGAAACTCCCGGTGGGGCAACTCTCTATGGGCAGGAAAAAGACAATGCTACTGTCGGTTTGGCAAAAATGAATATGATTCTCCATAATGAAATCTATGCCGATATCAGACAAGGCGATACGATTAATGACCCCCAATTTAAGGAAGGCGACCAGTTAAAGACCTTCGACTATATTGTCGCAAATCCGCCTTTTTCAACAAAGTCGTGGTTGAAGAGTGCAAAGTTCGAAGATGAATACCATCGTTGGGGCGAAGGCATTAAAATAGGTGTGCCGCCAGAAAAGAATGGCGATTATGCTTTCCTTCTCCATATCGTACGCTCTCTGAAACAGACCGGCTGTGCCGCCTGCATTTTGCCTCATGGCGTCCTTTTTAGAGGCAATGCCGAGGCTCAGATTCGTAAATATCTCGTTGCCGAAAAACGGTATATCAAGGGAATCATCGGGCTCCCTGCCAATCTTTTTTACGGTACAGGTATTCCGGCCTGTATCATCATTATAGAAAAGTCGGAAGCAGCAGGGCGCAAGGGCGTGTTTATGATCGATGCCAAAGGTGGATATATCAAAGACGGTGCCAAGAATCGTCTGCGAGAGCAGGATATTCGGCGCATTGTCGATGCGTGGCAAGCACAACGCGATGTGCCTCATTATGCGCGCTTTGTGCCTATGGAGGAGATTGAACGCAACGATTACAATCTCAACATTCCTCGCTATGTATCTGCTCCCGATACGGAGATTCTGCAAGATATCGATGCACACCTTCATGGAGGCTTGCCCAAACACGATATAGACCAGTTCGATACCTATTGGGAGGTATGTCCGTCGCTTTGTGATGACCTCTTTTGCGACTATCCTACGCGCAAAGGTTACTATTCATTGAAGTGTAACCCGGAGGCAGTGCGTGATGCTGTTACCGGGAATGTAGATTTCCGTAATCAGAAAGAGGTGTTCCAGAAGAGTTTTGCCGGGTGGTGCGATTCTCACCGGGCTCAACTTTACGCTCTCGTCCCGGGTTTTGCACCCAAGAAACTTATCGAGCGGTTGGGTAACTCGCTGTTGGCTGTCTTCGAGGTAGATAAGTCGCTTGTCGAGGCGTATGATGTCTATGACGGTTTGATGAACTACTGGGGTGAAACGATGCAAGATGATTGCTATATGATTTCGTCCGGAGGCTGGACGGTGCAACTGTACACGCCACAACCAGCTTCCAAGAAGAAAGAGAAAAAGGCTGCTACGCCCGAAGATGTCGTTTGCGACCTGCTGCCTGTGCCAATCGTCATCGACGAGTATTTTGCAGAGAAGCGCGATGTTATTGCTGCGGCCGAGGAGTTGCTGGCACAAAATGAGACACAGCTTGCGGAATTGGTCGAGGAGCAGGCGGAGAATTACCTCGATGAGGACAACTTCCCCGATGGTAAGATGACCGATACCAATATCAAGAAACGAATGAAGACGCTCGACAAGAAGGCCGATGCCGACGAAATTGCCGTACTGCAAAAGTATCTCGACCTCAAAGGCGATATATCACTCAATAAGAAACTGATCAAGGAGTGCAAGTACGACCTGCTTACTGCTCTTGTCGTCAAGTATGCCGATTTGTCCGAGGCGGATATCAAGCGCTTGGTTATCGAGCGGAAGTGGTTCGCATCGCTTGCCTTGCGCCTTGACGGCGAGATGCAGCGTATCAGTCAGCAGCTCACTTCCAAGGTGTCGGCTCTGGCTGAGCGTTATGCCCAGACGCTCCCCGAGATTGATGCCGAGATAGCCGATTTAGAAGCAAAAGTTGCTGCACATTTGAAACAGATGGGATATTAAACTGGTTATTATGAAGAAAAATCTCAAGATCATATTTCTATTATTAGCCGTTGTCGGTATATTGGTAATTGCTCTATTGTTGATTTTCTGTAATGTCTCGCTTGCAGATGTGTCTCTTGATACTTTCATTGGAGTAATGGTTACTATGATTGGTATTTTAGTAACTTTTGCAGTTGGGTGGCAAATCATCAATGCATTGGAGATAAAAAACAAACTTGCAGAGATAGAGAAACTCAAGGTGGAAATAAATAGCCAGCGAGAGAAGATAGAGAAAATATCGGCACGTAGTCGTTATGACATTGCGCTCAATCGTAGCTATATGTTGTATAAAAGTGAGGAATGTGTAAAAGCATTTGTTAGTGCATTGGAAGCAATACAATATTGTTTGCAGATTGATGAATATGAAGAGCTGGATACTATACTTAATAATCTAAAAGAGTTTGCGGCAGCCTCGTATAATCAGTCTTGCTATTCAAGTGATAAAGACACAATGATTGCTACAGATTTTGAAATCAGAAAATCTCCGAAATTTGTCCTGATTAAGGATAGATATGAAGATGCCATAAGAGTGTATAATATGTTTCCCAAGTGTATTATAAATGATAAAAAACATGAGTAGTTCTGAGAATAAAATAGACATCAAGTCGGAACTTGTTTCATATATAAACAACGGCTGGGTAAAGCAATATAAGGTTGCGATGTGAACAATCCCAATTATATACCGAAAAAGTCCATTGAAGAAAATATGAATATACCACAAGGATATAAACAAACCGAATTTGGCCCGATTCCATCGGATTGGGGGGTGTGTACCTTTCAAAATGTGCTAACCACGTTTTCGAGTGGAGCTACTCCTTATCGTGGTATTCCTGAATATTATAAAGGTAATGTGCGATGGATTTCTAGTGGGGAATTAAATTATAATAAAATTTTCGACACTATTGAACACATCTCCCAGCAAGCAGTGCGGAATACTAATTTGCGTGTTCATCAGTCTGGGACATTTCTGATGGCAATTACAGGTCTTGAAGCCGAAGGTACTCGTGGTCGATGTGCTTTTGTTGGAGCTCCTGCTACAACCAATCAGTCTTGTTTGGCAATAAATGGGACAGAGAGGATGTGCACTGAATATTTGTTTTGGTTTTATCGCATGTGGGGGCAATATTTGGCATTTAAATATTGTCAAGGGACTAAACAACAAAGTTATACTGCCAATATTGTTAAGAATTTACCTATATATGGGCCAAAAGATATTGCCGAGCAAAAGGCTATTGCGGAGGCGCTGGGTGATATAGATGGATTGATTGCGGCATTGGATAAAAAAATCGCCAAGAAACGCCTGATTAAGCAAGGGGCAATGCAACAACTCCTAACCGGCAAAAAACGCCTCCCCGGCTTTTCTGACCCATGGGTAGAAAAGAAATTTTCTGATTTGTATAGATATGCATCTGAAGGGGGAACTCCTGATACCAATAATATGAGATTCTATGCAAACGGAGATGTTCCTTTTGTTAAAATCGAAGATACCGAAACAAAATATATTGAGTCTTGCAATTCATTTATTACTAGTGAGGGAATAAATAATAGTTCAGCATGGATTGTTCCAGTTAATAGTATTATATATACTAATGGGGCAACTATTGGGAATGTCTCAATTAATAAAATTCCTGTAGCGACCAAGCAAGGTATATTGGGTATTATACCTAGTAGTATTATTAATCTGGAGTTTATGTATTATTTGTTGTTGTCTCAAAATTTTAAGCGCGAAGTAGATAGTCGGCAAGCAAAAGGAACTTTTGCAACAATAATACTTAAAAGTCTTGATGAAATTCCTATATATCTTCCTCTTAATCAGATGGAGCAAATAGCGATTGCTACGATATTGAGCGATATGGATAAGGAGATAGCCGACCTTGAAGCCCAGCGAGATAAGTACCGCCTCTTAAAATCGGGCATGATGCAAAAGCTATTAACGGGACAAATAAGATTAAAGATAAAATAGACTATGGACACAAACATCGGGGCAAAGGAGCGTGTAACGCAAAACAGGTTGATAGGGCTTTTTAAGAATGTCTTAAAGTACACCTGTCTCGGGAATTGGGAGACTCGTGAGGGGAACGCCAATATCGAAGAAACGTTGCTCACGGCATACCTCTCGCGGCGCGGTTATACCGACAAGGAGATACGGAGTGCCATCGCTAAATTCAAGCAGGCGGCAAACTCCCTTGGTGGGGGATTGTATAACGCCAACAAGGAGGTGTATACTTTGTTGCGCTATGGCGTGAATGTACAGGCCGAGGTGACCGAAAAGAAAAAGATGGTGCACCTTATCGACTGGGCGAATCCGATGGAGAATGATTTCCAGATAGCCGAGGAAGTAACCATTCAAGGCGAAAGCGACCGCCGTCCCGATCTGGTCGTTTATGTCAATGGTATTGCTCTTGCCGTAATCGAGCTCAAGCGTAGTACGGTCTCTGCCCACGAGGGTATTCGCCAGAATATCCGTAACCAGCAGGACGGTTATATTCCCCGATTCTTCACGACCATACAGTTACTTTTTGCGGGTAACGATACCGAGGGATTGCACTATGGTGTAATTAAGACGCCCGAAAAATTCTGGTTGCGTTGGAAAGAACCGTGTGGCGAGCCGTGCAAACCCTCGCGCTTCACGGCCGAGGAATACCCCAATGAGTTGGATCGTAGTGTGTTGCAGTTTTTTGAGCCCGCAAGGTTATTGGAATATATCCATGATTTTATCATTTTTGATGGAGGCATCAAAAAAGCCGCTCGTCCCAATCAATATTTTGCTGTCAAAGCCGCTCAACCCAGAATCTGCAAGAAGCAAAACGGTATTATATGGCATTCGCAGGGTTCGGGTAAATCGCTTACGATGATTTGGCTGGCCCGATGGATACGTGAAAACGTAAGTGATGCTCGTGTGGTGATTATTACAGACCGCGATGAGCTGGACAAACAAATAGAATCGGGCTTCAAAGATGCAGGGGAGCAGATTCAGCGAGCCAAGAGCGGTGGTAAGCTGATCGAGATGCTCAATGCTGCCGAACCTTGGTTGATTTGCACGTTGATTCACAAATTCGGCAACAAGAATGACGGCGATGCCATATCGGTAGGAAATAAGAAGGCAAGTAAGTCGCTCGACTTGTATCTTGAAGAGTTGGCAAAATCGCTCCCCGCTGATTTTCGAGCGAAGGGTGATGTTTATGTCTTTGTTGATGAATGTCATCGCACACAGGGCGGCATGCTCCACGAAGCCATGAAGCATATCATGGGCGACGATGTGATGCTGATAGGTTTCACGGGTACGCCTCTGCTCCATACGGATAAGAAAAAATCGATAGAGACCTTTGGCTCGTATATTCATAGCTATAAGTTTAATGAGGCCGTAGAGGACGGGGTTATTCTTGACTTGCGTTATGAGGCCCGAAATGTAGAACAATACTTGGGCAAACGAGAGAAAATCGATGAGTGGTTTGATGCGAAGACTAGGGGGGTGAGTTCGGTCGCCCGGGCGGCTCTGAAAGAGCGTTGGGCAAAAATGGAGAAGCTGTTTAGCAGTAAGGAGCGTATCGACCGTATTGTTGCGGATATTTGCCAAGATATGAGTACCAAACGGGCTTTGGCAGGCGGCTATGGAAATGCCATGCTTGTGGCCGACAGTATTTATCAGGCGTGTCGTTACTGGGAGGTTTTTCAATCGACAGAGTTGAAAGGGCATTGCGCTGTTGTTACAAGTTACGATGCGAGTACTGCATCGGTAAAAGACGAGTATCAAGGTGATGGAGAGACCGAGGATCTCACAAAATATGAGATATACCAAAGAATGATCGGCGACAAAACTCCTGAACAGTTTGAAACTTGGGTGAAAAAGGAGTTTACGGACCACCCCGGAGATATGAAGTTGCTGATTGTCGTAGATAAGTTATTGACCGGATTTGATGCACCGTCGGCAACCTATCTCTACATCGATAAAAAAATGCGGGATCACAATCTTTTCCAAGCGGTCTGTCGTGTGAATCGAGTAGATAGTGAGGAAAAAGATTTCGGGTATATTATTGATTACCAAGATCTGTTTGGAGCGGTAAAGAGTGCAATCGAGGATTATACGAATGGGGCATTTGATGGTTACGATGCCGACGATGTTAAAGGCCTTCTTTTGACTCGTCTTACCGAAGGTCGCAAGGCTTTGGAAGAGTCATTACAGGCAGTATATACGATGTGTGAGGTGATATATCCGCAAACTCGGGAAGGTTATTTTGCATATTTTGTCTATGCGGAGACTACACCTGTTGAAAATCAGCAAAATGAATGTGAGGGGAATGCCAATAAACGCGAAACCTTCTATAAACTTGTGTCGCGTTTGGTGCGCCGTTATATTGACATCGCCAATGAGATGGAACAGGCTGGCTATACAGCAGAGGAGGCTGCCGATGTCAAAAGGCAGGTAGACTATTTTAATGATATCAAAGATGAAATAAAATTAAAAAGTGGAGATGCGCTCGATTTGAAATATTATGATCCGGCCATGCGTCAGCTTATTGATAACTATGTACGGGCAGAAGATAGTGAAAGATTGGTGGATTTGGCCGATATATCATTTCTCGACCTGATTGATACGGCGGGGGATAAGGCGATTGATGCGCTGCCAAAGAAAATCAAGCAGAATGAACGTTCTGTTGCGGAGATTTTGGCGGCAAATATGCGAAAGATGATTATCAGCGAGCGTCCGAACAATCCGGCCTACTTTGATAAAATGTCTGATTTGCTCAACCACCTGCTTCAAGAACAGAAAGATGGTAAGCTCCAATATAAGGAATTGATAAAACAACTCATTGAGAAACTGAAAGAGGCTCGATCGACCATTCAGGCAAAATACCCTGCAACCATCGATACAAAGGGTAAGCGTGCTCTTTATGATAATCTTGGAGGCGATGAATCGTTGGCGCTTCGAGTTCACGAAACAATCAAAGCAAATGCTCGCGATGGTTTTAGGGATATGGACAGTAGCGGCTTGAAAAAGATGAGAGCATTGCGAAGGGCTGTTGAAAGTGCATTGAAAGGAGTAGAACAAGATAAGCTCGATGATATAATGCAGCTGATCGTTGCACAAAAAGAATACTAATGACTATTATTAAAGTTTCTAATATATTTGCAGAAGTCGAGTGGAAGGAAATTAAGAATATACATCTTACCATATATCCACCTAATGCTCGTGTTCATGTGTCTGCACCTATTGGAATGACTGAGGAGGCTGTGCGATTATTCTTGATTACGAAAATGCCGTGGATAAATCAACGTATAACCCAGATTCTTGGTCAGAATCGCCAAACACCCCGTGAATATGTATCTGGAGAGAATCATTACTTTAAAGGTTATAGGTATCGCTTAAAGGTGTTGTATCATCATGCATCTGCAAAAGTAGAAATTCAGGGTAATGAATATATTAAACTATACGTCCGTGAAGGTGCAACAGCAGCACGCCGAGCAGAAGTGTTGCGAGAATGGTATCGCGCGGAGTTCAAATTGATGCTTCCTCCACTTATTGCCAAATGGGAAAAAATATTGGGTGTGTGTGTGAACAAATGGGAGGTCAAGCAAATGAAAACTTTATGGGGAAGTTGTAATCACCGTACACAAAATATTATTTTTAACCTTGAATTAATCAAGAAACCTGTTCGTTGCATTGAATATATTGTGGTACATGAATTATTACATATCAAAGTTAGATTACACAATGAAGAGTATACAGCTTTACTAACTCAATATTTCCCGAATTGGAAACAGTTGAAAGAAGAATTAAATGAATTTGTTGTATAAATATTACCATTATGGGAAAAACAATAACTACATACCTCATTGACGGCGATCCAAAGGGAACGCAGTATGCATTCATCAGCAACAAGATTTGTCAGATGTTTGTAATTCCACGCTCGAACTTGGCCTATCTGAATGAGCAGGAGAAACTGCACAAGCCGGCGTTCTACATACTGATCGGAGAAGATGAGGTGACGAAACCACAGGCCTATATCGGAGAGACCGAAAATTTTAAGGAACGGGTAAAAGACCATGACAGCAAAAAAGCATTCTGGCAGAAAGCGCTTGTCTTTGTTTCAAAAGACGAAGATATGACCAAAGCCGACGTGCAATATCTGGAATATCGCGCAATTGTAGTAGCCAAACAGTCGAACTCGTTTGTATTGAATGAGAACAAGCAGATTCCCAAAGCTCCAAATCTTCCCGAACATCAGAGAGATGCCATGGATGAGTTTTTTGAGGATATCAGGTTCCTCGCATCATTCATTGGTTGTGACATCTTTGAAATATCCCAGCCAAAGGAAGAGCACCTGTTTTATACAAAAGCCCGAGGCTGTAATGCAAAAGGATTTTATAATTCTGCAGGATTTACTGTGTTAAAGGGTAGTATCATCGCCAATAATTGCGTTCCTTCTTTTACATGGAAAGCAAAGCGAGAAAAGATGGTCGAGGAATATGCTACTTTGAATAACGGTGTTTGGATAATGGATTCTGACAAAACCTTCTCCAGCCCCAGTACAGCCGCCGATTTTTGTATAGGGCGGCCAGCCAATGGATGGAATGAGTGGAAAGATAAAGATGGTAATACACTGGATTTTATATACAGGAAACAATTAGAATAACGGATAATATCAATGTAGAGTGCAGTGATATGATTGGATTTAATTTAGTGATTTCGATTTTACAAATAAGTTAAAAACGCTATGTCAATGAAATATTTATCGAATAGTAATATACCATAATAATGAAAGGATACATTATAAATATACTTTTCCAGATGGCAAGGTATACATCGGGCAAACAAGGCGTAATCCCGCGATACGACATCGCGAGTATATTAGTCCAGTAACAGGTCCTACAAATGGTTGATTTTGGAAAGCATATTTAACTTTTCATACTTGCAAATATGAGATTGTTTGCCGGATTTTCAATGGAGTTGTAGCTGAGATTATCCAGTTAAGGAAATCACGTTTGCCAAAGTCCATGATAGAAGTTCGCATAATTATGAACCAGTTTTTGTAAGAGAGTATGTGGTATTGTTCATTGGACATTCATAACTTGATTCTGATAGTGGAATTTAGAAAATTAGGGAAAACAATATCAATAGCATACCAACAGGCAAATCATAAAACTGTCCAGCTCTCTGCCGAATAATTCCGAGTTTTTCTATGAATGATATCGTGTTCATGTAACGAGGTCCTTTCGCCTTGTTAGATGTGATTTGGGGTAATCCTGAAATGTTCACAGCCATTTTAAGTTTCTTTTTAAGCTGAGGTAAGCACTTCTAAGTCTTGGATATGTGTAGGTTGATTTCCCGGATTTTCTGTCAATAGTTCGTTCTTTTATGAAGTTACTCCATTGCTCGTGCCATTTTTCCAATATACGTATAAAGCCCTCTTTATCGGTATGTGTAATCATTTTGGAGATTGCAAGTAGTTCTTGTGTGGCTTTCATATCTGGTTTCTTTGTGAGATAATGTCTTATAATCATTATCTGATGAAACTGGCATATTTGTACCTTATACTGTCGGAGGGATTGAAACAAGCCGCGTAGTCCATCACAGACAATATCGTGAATAATGAATCCATGGGAACGCAAGAACTCCACACCTTTGAGATAATCCGCAATGGTTTCTGTACGGACAAATTTGTGCCACAGTATTTTGTTACGAAAAGAATCCTTAATGACCATGAGGCCAAAATTGCGCCCCAATAGGTTGTATCCACATTAATGACCACTTCTTTATGACGGGAAATCACATGGACATGACACATAGATTTGAACCTACGCCAAATAGTACTTTTGTTAACATTATATTTAGAAGCAAACTGATCTAAGGTCTGGTTTCCCTCAATGTATTCGGACTTTAAGACTTCGTCATCGAGACGGAAACTTCCTACGAACTGACGACCGAAAGATTTACACTTATATAGCTGTTTGTTCCTTTTTTGACTATTTTTTCTTGGTCGCGGAAGAACCACACCAAAAGCAGTTTTTTTATTCACAATACTTTAAATGCTGCAAAAGTACTTAAAGAAAAATGTAATTTTACAGACATGAACAACACTGCTATTATAGATAATAATCAAAATTTAAACGGAGAAAATACATGTAAGCTAATAGCTATCGTAATCTATCCGTTGATTGTTCCTCAAGATGCATAAAAATGTATTAAGGAAAAGTTTTGGTAAAGAATTTCTTTTCGTTCAGAAATAGAATAAGAATTAAAAGGGACTGAGAATAACATATTAGTATAGAAGTAAAGATATGAAACCAAATTCAATATTGTATTATCCTCATATTGAATTCCAAAATGAGGCATGGGTAAAATCAAGTTTATTACTTTGGGACCACGTTTATAGGATTGTTCCTGAAGGCTATTCTCCTAATGATAGTGATGAAATCAAAGCGTTGGTTGATGAAGACTTAGTTAGAGATATCAAGTTGGATGACAAGGATAGAGAGGACACATTTGAAGAATTCTTGAAACTTTGTGATAGGATAGAAAATCGTATGCCTGCAGGCCTTATTCCTTCGGATGAAGATAGAATTCATCCCGGAAAAATTGATAATAGGTTATATCCTTTTCTAGATTTGATAGGAGAACACTTTATTGATGAAGACAATTGGCTTCATTTATCAAAAGAGCTTGCAAGAGGATATATGTTTAAGTTATCACAAGTGGTTGCAAGAATACGTAATCTTAACAGAGGTACTGATGATTTGGATGCGTGGTCAATAAATCCTTACTTCAGTGAAAATGCGAATTTCGGTGATTTTCTTCAAGATCCCACGGCCAAAGGTTTTTTCTGTTCAGTTACATTAGAGGATATCGTACCTCAAAATATAGGGGAAGTAAGTGCACGTGAACTTGTTACATTCGTTAATAAAAGGAAGGATGAAAGAAAGTTGCTGAGAGAGAAATTTGATGATTTTACCAATCATCTTGCCAAGATTTCAAATATCCAACATGCAGGACAAGTAAATGAAGATTTCGTGAAGGAATTATTAGATTCGAAAGAACAATACAAGAAAAGCATGGATCGTTGGAGGGATATAAAATGTTTGCCCATTACAACGGGAGTTCCTGTTTCCCTTACGGCTTTGGGAACCTTTGCTGCTCTTATGGAAGAACCGTTTGGCATTGCTTCAATAGCAGGCAGTCTTACAATCGGGGCGATATGTTCATATGTTGATTTCTATAGAGCAAAAAAGAACAGAGACCCTTCTTATGCGTCATATTTAATCAGTGTAGATAAACTTTGTAAAAATGTGACATGGCAAAGTTATATACGACTAGAGGAGTTTATTAACGACTAAGTATTGCACAAAGAGTCAGATACAAAGCTCCTTTAAGGACAAGCGAATTAGAGTAAGCATTCGATAAACTACAGGCATTGAACCTTCATATACAACAATAGCGATTGTCATTAAGAACCTAATAGTTGTAGTCGCTATCGTTTTATTGAAACCTATATGTAAGTGTCAGTATTAGTTGCCGGATTCCGAGCTTTGTTTGGTCAATAGACTTCCCGAATGTTGCAACTTCCATTTGGGCGAGAGCTGACTCAAGAGTCCCTCATGGGTGTCTTTTTATGATAGGATATTGGGGTGTTATAATGTCATTTAGGTAATCCTTAGGGGCGACATTGTGTGACTTACAGATAACCAGCAGAGAACAGGCAAACGACATGCTGACCGTTGCTTCATGATTGCCGCAGAAGAGGAATTTTTTCTTCCGAGAGTGATAGACTGCCAAAAATTACAGATTGTAATATTATACTTAAAAAGGACCATATCAAGCTCAGCATTGAGTAATGATACGGTCCTTTCTTTAGTTTTTTGGATGCTATTGTTTCAAATTATAAGTTCAAAATAAATAAGTATTGATGTACCCTTATTCTATTTTTATGAGTTTAGGAAAGCAACAATCTCATTACTGCAAGTTGCTGCATGTTTGAATCCTTTTGGTAATACCATTAGGCATCCATTGTCACTGTATAAGGCACCTGTTTGAGAATTTTCGTTTTTATATAGTTGATGAATAACTCCGTCGAAATCACCACAATTGGTCATGTGACAAAGAAATTGTCCTTGATTTTGATTTAGCCAATATCCTCCATGTATTCTATCTCCTTTTTGAATATTCCAAAAATCAATAAGTACGATACGTTTTTGGTCGCCATGCAAGAAATTCATTCTTTCCAAGAGGTTATTACAATACAAATCTCCAAAGCTATATCCTGCAATTACCAGTTTGTGATTTCTGATAATACAATTGGTCATATTGGCATGATAAAAGTCAAATGGAACACAGTTTAGCTTGTCCGTTTTACGCAATCCTGTAACGATAGGAGAAGAATAGTATGTTTCTCCTGATTGGGTGCATGGCTGGCTTTGTCCTCGTCCTGTCATCAATCCTTTAACTGTTGCATAGTCAGGATATTTATATAAGTCATGGAATAGAAAAGTATAGGTATCTTCATTAATATTTTTATATGATTGGAAGTAATAATTTATACATCCATGCATATGATTTATCGTAGATAAGCCATTAGGATTTTCAAACAGCCTTTTGGGATTGAATCGTAGAAATACATTTTGAATACCATCCGCTTCAAATCCATCCTCGTAAGTACCAATTGCCTTTTCTATCGTGGCGTCATAGTTTAACACAAAGAAGTCACTGTCTTTAGCAAACTGTTGATAAAATTTCCAATACCATTCATTAGTGTGATAATTTAAGAAATTAGAATCATATCCATTCACAATATCCATTATTCTAAGGATAAATTGGTCCATGACAGAACTAAGTGTATTAGTGTCAAAACTTATATTAGGTTGGACAAAAGGAGCGAAAACCGGATATAGATTTGGGTTTTTACTGTTTCTGCTCCATACCCAACTGTAAGCATCTAACATCTCTAATACGTGAAACAAATGTTCAAAATGAATATAAGGGGTAGGTGTTCCACCTACATATGGATTAGAACGGTCTGGTGGATAATTTTTCATTAGCCAGTTGTAGATATCATCTACAATAGTTATTGTATCACCTTGAGTAAGATAATCTGTGTAGACCCTACGAACATCATTTGTGATTTCTGTAGTTGAAGGTTTAATCACATCTTGTGGTAAAACCAAGTCAAGCGGTGTTCCTGCGCCTATCAAAAATGTTGTACGATTATTTTCCATAATTCGCTATATTTACTCATTGAAAAATTTCAGGAACTATATCTTCAATTTCAATTCCATCTATTACATTGGCCGAGAGTTTTTTGCCAAAGTCGCAGACTTTATCACCTGCATACTTATCAAAGATATAAGTACTTTTGTGGGCGAAATCAAAGTTCTCCAATATTATTTTGTTAATTCCTTCGTCTTTACATCCATATCCTATGATTATCAGTTTTTCTGCTTTTCGCAGGTTCTTTCTGAATCTTTTGAAGAGTTTCTTGAAAAGTAATGGATTGTTGTATTTTTCTATTTTAGAGGTTGTGCCGGTCAGAAAATCTGCGTGGTAAGCAATTGGGCAACTTTCATAACCCATTTTGCTTCGTATCCCTCTTAATAAGTCACTTACGCCAATACCTTCCCTTATTTTCACATACTTGATGGGTATCATAAAATTGTTCTCAACAGTCTTGTAATAAGGCACATAATCTAAACTGCCATGTAATTTATAAAGCCTTATAGGAGCGTCGTATCTGGCTGTGTATCTTTCTAACCGGCAATGATAAGTAGTATTGTCTCTATTCAGTATTCCGTAAAACTCAGAACCATATTCATCAAAACCGTCGGAAATACTACCATTGATATATTCAGTCTTATTAAAAGATTCAAAAAGTAAATCATGGTTCAGTGTATGCACATCAATGATGTAATCTTCTTTCAAGTGACTTAGGTATTTCAGAAAGCCATCGTAATGTTCCACAAAGCTTATGTGGAATGGCTGGTTTTCATAAAAAGAATTACCATCTTTGTCTCTCAGCAAATATCTTACCATCTGATTATAGATGTCGGGCAAACTGAAGACGAAACCTCCATAATCCGTATATTCGTCTAATAAATCATCACACAATGTTTCGTAGCATGAGTTATATACTTCTTCACTTTTTATAAAGTCATAAAACTCTTCATAGTCGAACTTATGTGTCTCTGCATACTTTTTTATTAGACGCTTGCAAAATACGAAATGTTTTTGATGCAGATTAAGTATCCCTTCTCCCTGAAAAGTAGGTTTTTCTCCAGTTGTTGAACAGCACAGTACCCCACTTGGGGAAAAATCTGCATTATATTTCTCAAAGTTTAAAATATTCTCATTCATTGTATTTCCTATCGGATACCCTTGAGGTGCAGAAAAACCGGCTCCTATTAAAATAGAAATGTGTTTTCTACCAGTCAATGTTTTTTCTGGTATCTCATAATCCAAATCTATATTTTTCATATTGAATCCTCTCCTTATTAGTTTTATATTACACTTATTATGGACAAAACCATTATTTCACAAGATTCTGTTTCGCTTTCTCCATCATTGTGATGATATCGAAATGCAATTTCATAATCTCAGTATAATTTTCTTTATTCTGCGGTATATGAATATATTTAAGATTTTCTGTTATAGGATACATTAAATCTACATAATCATTTGTTTTTAAGAAAAAAGAGATTTCATCATACAACTGTTGGTATCTAGTTAGTAATATATTACCAGGTGTAGCTTGCAGATCATCACAAACGATGGAACTAACACGTGCAGCAAAGCCTAGTAAAGACCCTTTTTCTACTACAGATAAAATACCAAATGCGTTTGACATACCTGTTTTAGATAAATGTATTTCATTTGAAATGGTTGTCTTGTATAATTCTAAATCTTTGCGTTGTTTTTCAACTTGATCTATTTGTTGTTTTAAGTTACGTAGTTCAAAAAAACTAGCAATCTGAAAACCAACAACTATTGTAGCACAGACACCAATTAATGAAGCTATAATCCCTATGTATGAATCAGTCGTTATAGTTCCATTATTTTTTATTTGCCCCCAGAATGTCAAAACGACACAAGTTACACTACTTATTATACAAGTTGAGGTGAGTATAATATTATTTTTGCAAGCCATACTTATTATATCAAATGTGTCACATTAATTTTCTTATACTTATTCCCCATGCCCAGGGCAAAGGCCATTTGGTCTTTTATAATCAGCTCGCCTTTTTGAAGCCCTGCTATCGCTGTCCTGATTTCTTGAAGTTCCTGGCCACTCACACCAAACAAGTCTTTGATGACCTTATCGTCAATAGTCTGTTGTTTCATAATCAGAGGATACTGAGCATTGGCATAAAAGTCAAAACCTTTTGATTTGAAACTACTCATATTCTGAGTGGCAAGAATAATACTTAAACCTTTATTTCGTCCTACTGCAATTAGATTACGCAGTGGGCGATTGTCGAAGTCAAGCATATAGTGAGCTTCATCAATAATAGAGAAATGACGTATTTGTACTACCTCATCATTTACTGCTTGTTTATCCATAGCTCATAAATGTTATTAAGTTTAGACATCAGGAAATACACAATAGCTTTGGCTATAGGTCCATCTTTGGGATACCCATCCATCTTAATGATGTAGCTGTCATCAATCAAAGAAACTTTATCTTCTGATTCAAAGATATGTGCATTAACCAATTGCTTCAGAACAGAAGAAATACTATCATCATTATTTGCATCTTTCATTCGTGATTGATAGCATTTCAGCATTAATTCAAATGAAATAGGGGCGCCATTTGTCGATTTATAGGCTTCTACAATAGCTTCACTAAGACGATTGTTCATGTTGGCACTCGCACTTACTCGGTCTATAGAATATAAAGCAGAAGACATTTCTGTAGAATACAGATTAATTTCATTGATAGAGCGTTCTGTGAAATCCTTAAATGGAGTAAAAGGCAATGGCTGTGTCAATGGATCCAGAATACAAGAACGGTCCACATCGAAGAGTGCCAACCAATGGTTATTCTGTATATCGCTGAACTCTCCTTTGTAGTCAAACAGCAGGAAGTTCACGGGATATTGTGATTCTGTGGATAACATTCTGAATTGCTGAATCAAAACAGCCAGCAGATTGGTCTTTCCGGAACCTGTAGCTCCCGCAATAATAATCTGTGAGTTGGTAATGGAACGACTGTTTATATCCAAAGTCGCTTCCATTTCTTCATCACCATAGTTACCAATCAGAAGATTCAGAACTGGAATATCTTTTGCCATGGCTACTTTGTTGTTCATAGCGTATAAGAAGGAATCCAGATTGTTGTCAGCTATCAGATAGTCACGTCCACGGAGCATTTCTGCTGCGATAATTCGAGAAAGCGTAGCGTTTTGAGTCCAATCAATGTTCAAGTCCGAATACCTTAATTTTAACAATGCTGAATATAAGGTGCTTAAATCGTGCATTGTGAAAAAACTGGGAGTAATTCGTATGGATGACACAGACAATTGTATATTCTTGTAATCATCTATGGAACGCTTTGTAGGCAAACTTAGTCCCACGATGAAGCAGATACGCATTATCTTATTCTGATTCAAGTTTATACGTTTTTCACGATCAGCCGTTCTGGAAAGATTGATTTTTGATTCAATCAGTTCCTTGATTGGATTGATTGCATCAAACAATCCTTCCATCTGACGCGTATTTGAAAAATTTATGATGCTCATTTCTTTTACTGATTAAGAGTTAAACCAAAATAACCGTCTTCAACCGTAGTATTCTGTGCTTCTACATTGCGATGAAGTGTATAGGTTTTAGAGATAAACGGTTCCAGTTTGATATAGTCGCTGTCTGTCCTGATTTCAGAGGTCGTACAAAGCAAAATAGTTTGTTCTGCCAATTGTGGAAAATATTCTTCCATCAAGGCATCACGACTTTCATTATCGAGAACCCCATTACTGTATCAATCATTACAGGCGGATTATAATCTCCCAGGTTTCGTAATACTTTCAATAAAACTTGGATGAAGATTTGTTTGGATGCAGCATTGAGCTGATTCAATGAAATCTCATTTCCGGCAGTATGATAGAGCTTTATATTGAATTGTTCAATGCTGTCAGACAACTCAACTTTGGCTACATGACTTTTGTATGAAATAAGTAACTTGTTAAGTTGCTGCTGCATTTCACTTTCAATCTGGGCTTTTTCTTCTTCAGCAAACTGTCTGCAATCTTTTCAAACAGAGGTTTGAGCTTGACCAAAGTGTCGAATTTAATATCAGGTTCTTGCTGGATTTGTACATCAAACTGATGAATCCGTTTCTCAAGACGTTGAATGTCTGCTTTCAGTGTCGCTTCCTGACCTTTCAGTTTCTCTATCTGGTTCTGAGAGGCTTCATAATTTTGAATTAGATATTCGTTACCACCGGCTTGCGTTTGTTCCAATGTCTGTTTTTGCGAACGTAAGTTATCCAACGTCGAAAGTTGAATTTCCAGTTCCTGGCGCTGGCGGTCAAGTGCAATGAACTGATTGGAGCCAGTTCTTTTTACCAAGTTAGTCAAAGCGGTTACTTCCGCTTCGTCAAGATAACCCAAAGGATCTTCTTTATTAGTACTATTTTGGATAGCTACAATATGAGATACAACCTGTTCTTCATCCACAGATTCACTGCACAGTGACAAATCTTTTAAGTAAGTTATAATTTTGTTTGTTACGTCTTTCAATGTCTCCAACGGATAAGCACCGGTATTCTCTTTCTGAAGCTGTTCTTTTATGTGCAGAATATTATTGATTTCTTGTGCCAGGTTCGAAGCTAATTTAGGCAAGAATAAATCAATTTCTATGTTGTCAACAAATGCTTTCAAATCCTCAGCATAAGTTGCTGCACGTTTTACAATATCGTCAATTTTGCCGGCAAGCTCTTGTATCTTTTTATTAAGGGCAGAAGCTTCTTGAGCACCGTCTTTTGCCCGTTTATATTCCACTTCTACCGACGCAAGATACTTATATTTTGCATCTTGTTCTGCTATACACGTATTTAAGTCTGCGGTCAGCTTGTCTTTTTGTGCGCATAGTTCATTATATTCCTGTGCTTCTTTTTCTGCTTCAAGACGTTGCTGTGCCCATTCCTGTTGTAGTTTTTCAGCGGCACGCTTTAACTGAAGGTATTTTTTGAAGCCCAACACATTCTCGAAATTATCACGAATGGTTTGGGCAAATACATTTTTCTTCAGCAATTCACTCGATTGCATTGCATCAAATAGGAAATACTGACTCAGTTCCTGAGGCAGATTAGCTTTGATGATTTTATTGATTTCCTGTTCTGCTTTTACCCGGTCCTTGGGAGTAGTCATCGTACCGTAAACATACATGTTCCCATTCATGTTCAGCGATACGCTTTCCAATGGTTTTCCTTGCGGATTTAACTGATAAACACGCTTTAATATGTACTTCTGTTGCTGGCCGAGAACTTTCCCTACAAATGTTACCTGTAAGGAAATCTCTGGTTTGACTGTGTTTAAGGCTCCCTGATTGAGCAATTCCATGAAATGCTCTTTGTTCTCAATTTTTAGACCATAAAGAGCTCCGCTTATGGCCTCGAATAAAGTAGTCTTACCGCCACCATTTGCACCGCCAATCAGAATAATCGGGCGATCATCATCGACTGTCAAATCCAGATCAAGTGACAAGTAAGTCTTATAATTGCTTATTTTAATTCTCTGTATCAGCATAATCGTATTTATTGACGTATTTTTTGGATTGCATTACGGATGATGTCTTCCGTTTCATTATCACTCATTTCTATCACATCAACCTTTTTGGCATGATAGGCCTTCAGAATATCTTCACTGAGCCATTCAAAGTCTATCCCTTCAACTTCGCAAATAGCTTCTATCATTGACAAGTCATCCTTACGAATACCGTAGTGAACAAATTTCGGATCTATACCTTTAGCCATAATCTTTATGCGTTTTTAGGATAAAAAGCATCCCAGTTTAACAAATCAGTTGTATTCTCAATGGGTAGTTTGGAATATAGCCAGTTACTTCCATCTTGAATGATAACTCCTCCATAAAGAGGTGTATCTTTAGTTGAATATTCTTGGATATATTGCAACAAGGCATTATGCTTCTCCGGAGCAGTTACATCACTTCCGGCACTTTTCGATGCAGAAAGTGTAGATGATTATCAATCAGCTATTTAGCACTCTAAAAGGTACAACCACTCATTCGGAAAGTCGTTGAGAATGTGTAAGTTGGTGATTTTCAACGCACTTTTCGCCTTGTACCTCCATTTTCGAAGGTAAAAGTAAGTGTAATTTCTTGAATATCAAAACCCTAGGTACAAAAACTTGCAAAAAAATCGGATTTTTTACCTCGAAAAGGTACAAAAAAGGCTCTGAAACCGACTACGGTTTCAGAGCCTTTTTTATTGCTTACATGACAAGTTAAAAAGGATAATCTATGACAGGGTGTTGGTTGGTCTGTTTTATAACATCCCATATAAATTCATATTGTTCTTCATCTGGGAAAGTGGGTGCATATAAGTCAAAACTTTCAGTGCTTACTTGATTCTGGTCATTTTGAACTGTCGATATGCCTTCAAAACATGCGATGCCCATATCTTCTCCAAATTGTGCGTGCAATAGACATAACAATCCAGCTAAAGCATTCATGAGGTTTTCCATATTTGCTTCATTGAAATTATCATGACGGTTGTGTTTAACATTATTATACGATTGATACCATGGTAATGGTCTATAGTTACTGGAGTTCCAAGTAACAAATGGTTCAAAAACTTTATTAGAGTTCCATCGTTTGAACACGACGCGATATTCATATAATTTAAAAACTGAAGCAAGTTTAAAGTAGTCATTACTTATATTTAGATTGCCTCGATTGTGTGCTTGATAATTATTCGCCGTAAGTATACCCTTAAAATTTGACTCGACTTCTGTTGCAGTCCTAAGAAATAGTTCATAGATTCTGTGAGAAAACACAGTTAGATTACTATCGTTTGGCTCAACATAATTGAATAATGTATACAAATCATGGATAATTAATCGTGTAGTTGTTATTAACGATATCTTTTCTGGTTGATTAGCAAATAAATCATCTTTCAGATAATCTAAGCTAATTTGAGGTTTGTCTTCCTCCCACATTCTACTCAACCAAGAGTATCCTTTAAGAGGTCTCCAAATACGATGAAATGGTTTAGTTATTGGCATATTAAAATTTATATTTATTTTGCAAAATACTCCGACTTCAGCCAATAAGCACAAATCGGATCTTGCAATGAAATCTCACCAGCCTTATTATCCAATATCATTCTTTAATGTTAAACTATTAGAGTGGTATGCTATCTCGGAAGTTCTTTATATGCTGCTAACCCCTTAACTGTTAATAAATATTTTTGTCGGGGGTGACGCGGAGAATCAGGATAAAGCATACGAACATATCCTTCCTGCATAGCAGGAGAAAGAGAATATTCGATAAAATTTGGTCTATCCTTTAATCCTACGGCAGCCATCATTTCCTTTACCGATAGCTGTTTCTCCGCAATAGCACTAATTAAACGCTTAACATTTTCGCTCTCTGGGATGACACTTGTTGGGGTGCTTGTTGGGGTACTTGTTGGGGTAGTCCCATCAAGTAATACTTTTGCCTTGATATGAAGATGCCTGTTCATTAGAACATTATCTTCGCCCATCAAAAGGTTGCGGAAAAAGCGTTCAAGATGAATAGTTTCCTTATATATTCCTTTCTGAAGATTCTGGTAGTTGGCTCGGACAAGAGCATTGCGGAAGTACCAAGAATTCTTCTCAAAAGTGGTATTATTTACATCGAATCCGAGTGAGCGTAAATACTTGATGATGAATACTGCTGTTGTTCTTGTATTACCTTCACAGAATGGATGAATCTGCCAGATATCTGAAGTAAATTGAGCTATATGCTTAACGATCTCTGACATATCCATACCTGTATACTTGAAATCTCGCTCTCTCTGAATGTCGTGTGATAAAGCACCTTTTAGCTCAAAGGCAAATCCATATGAAACAGATGCTCCATCTAATACCCATTCTTTCTTAGATATTTCGTAGTCACGCAAGATACCGGCATGTTTGAATATCCCTGTAAAAATTCTTTTGTGAATAGATGTCAATCCATGAAGGGAGAATGTGAATGATGGCTCATTTATAATTTTGGTAATGTTTGCAGCAGCCTTATCTGCCTCCTCTTTTTCATCATCTTCAGGAGTTCTTGCAGTCTTTGATTGATAATAAGTATCGATGAGTTCCTTTACCTGTTCAATGGTAATATCCCCCTCAATATGCTTTGCGGCAGTTTCGTTCAAGTACTCAGATGTTTTGAGTCCATCAACTGCCTGCAAACCAATCGCAGTTTTCCACGCCTCGGCTCTCTCTTTACCACCAGGTTCACCCATTTTTATGTATGTATCAAAGTCAATCATATTGCAAAGTTAATTATATTAATCCGCTTTATTCCCAAATAGCTCGCATCTAACTGTCATTGTAGAATGGATATTTTACTCATAAATCACAATTCTAAAATACTAATCTAATGATTCAGGCTCATCATCTTCTAATGTAGAAGAGTTAGCATCAAAAGTGAGAAATATCTCCAAGAAAGCTGTTTCTTTATAGAAATAGTTAGGATCATCAATTAATTTGTCTTCTATAAAATGAAACCCCCAATTAGCATATTCTTCCATTGTTTGCATAAGAGCATCTACCGCTTTCCTTGCTGTAACTAAATTCTTGTCAAGAGCGATGAAGTCAAACTCTGTTTTTGCAATTAATGCAGTGAATATGAACTCTCTTAATTTAGGATAAGCTTTTCTTCCTTTCACAGAATCAATATTACCCCAATACTGAATGGGTTGTCCAAACGATTTAATTTTTGTACTATCATCTATAAGTTTTCTTCTTTGATTATAGTATAGACCTATAAAAAATGCAATGATAAAAATCTCGTAACCAGCACCAAAGAGTTTACCTTTAGCATCTCCCAATCTGGTTACACCTTTTCCATAATCACTGAAGTTCTTAATAACAGAGTCTTCATAGCGTTTTTCCCAATTAGGATTACGCTTTGCCCATATATCATATAATTTTTCAGCAGCCATATTTACTTAATTTTTGTAGTCAATGTTCGTATTGTAGATAAATCTTCCTCATCATAGCCTGCCTGCTTTTGAATACGATAAACAGAACAAGATAGCTGATTAATTTTTTCATAATCAAGCTTCCTCTCCCCAGTTTCTCGATCAAATTTAAGAAGGTCTTTAGTAAATATAATGCACTGTTTGTCAATGTTGTCTATTATATTATAGAAAACATCCTCCTTAAATTCTCCAAAAGAAGATGTAGGTGCATCAAAAATTAATGGGTAATCTTCGTCGCGTTTTAGCGTGGTAATATTTGATATAGCAAATAACACCGACATATACATAGTCGTTTTTTGTGCTCCTCCAGGATTTGTAATAGGAGTATTGTTCGAACTATATAAGTTTATTCTTGCAGATCCATCTGCAGTCTTTATAATGCGTATTATACCACGAAAATCCTCTGCGTTTAATTTTTTAAGGTACAAGTTGGCCTGACTTTCAAGCATTCGTAAGAAATCTTCGACATTTCGATTCTTCGCTGCCTCGAAAGCTTTCATAATTTTATCAAGAGCTGTATGTACTCGCTGATAAACTCGCACAATTCCATTAGACGGGACAATCTTATTTTGCTCCTCTTTTAGTTCTGCTTTTCTTTCTTCTAAACTCGCCAATTTATGTTGTAACTCCAGAAGATCAATAGATGCTCGTTTACTACTGTCAGACAAACCCTTAAAGTCTTTGAAGCTTTTATCAAGCATCTCTTCGGTTAAATCTGGAGTCTGTATCAATAGCTGCATCTTTGCATCTTCGGCCTCACTTAAATCTCTTGTAGCCTTTTCTAACTCTATTTTTCTACTTTGAACAAAAGTAAGTCTATCGGCTATAACTGTCGCTAATTTAGAAATTTCTTGTTCTGTGTCACCACTTAACTGTATACTACGAGTGTGTAATTCATTTATATATGAATTTTCGAACAATGGTTTCTCTGGAATCTCAGATTGCTTAGCCAATTCAGTTTCTTTTCGGATATGTTCAAGGTACTCATTGAGTTTATTAACCATGAAGTTGTAGGCATCACTGCCTTTGGGAGCAGGACTACCGCACACTTTACAGATTTCATCGTCAATCATCTCCTGCATAGTTTCCTTATCAGGAAGATTCCATGGGAGAGGAGTTGCATCATTGGCCAATTTCTGGATTTCTTTTATCGCCTCCTTTTTGCCTTTTTCAATAGCAATTCGCTCGTCTTCAGCTTTTTGTAATCTACGTTTCTCTCTGCTTAGGATAGCAACCTTTCGCTGATATTCACTCAAAACTGATGGGAATGCTCTCAAAATCCACATGTCATCCAAGAGCATCGCATTATAATCAAGATCAACATATGACCTTAATCGTCTTTGCTCTGCTTTCTTTTGTTCAATACGAGCTTTTATATCTTGAAGGTTTTCGCAAGCATCCTGATTTTCTTCCAATACACGCATTCTAGTTTCATAGTCTGATACTGCCTTTTCTTTTAGAGAAATTTCTCTTCTAGTGTCAGAAATATCACCTTGAACTCTAGTTAAATCGTACTCGATACGTTTAATCGCATCCTCTTGTTTTTTATCTTTACGTAGTTCTTTTGTTACAAGACTATCTGACTGCTGCTCAAAGAACTCAGTCATCTCAACAAGGTTGTCAAATTGCTTAATACCAGAAAATGTATCAACAAGTGTTTTTAGAGCCGTATTATTGTCAAAAACATTCAGCTCACGCTCTCCTTTGAATAGACAATAACGACGAATTACTGTATCAAAACAAGCTTCTAATAGATGTTGTCCATTTCTATTATGTCTTTCTGAACCAACAATAGCATATCCAATGAATGAAAAGTTACGAGTTGTTATTGAACCGTCGGAGTTTTTTTCAAAAATAAATTTCTTGCAAATTTCTTTTTCTCCGCCATGTTCAAATACCATAGTGACCGCAACTTCATCGACATCACCAATGCCGAGTTCCATCTTTCGCATTTCGGAGATATTACTTTCGCTCTTATTGGTTTTGCTTGTATCAAACAACCATTCAAGTGCTTCAAAAAATGTTGTTTTACCATCACCATTATCTCCAATTACAAGAGTTAACCCGTCTGATAACTCAAATTGGTTTTCTCCATAATAGCTGCGGAAGTTTTTTATTATTATTTTATTTAGTTTCATAACTTCTGAATCAAATAATTAGAAACCTGATTATATATTTCCTTTTGAGTATATCTATTCTCATTCCCATCAATTATCATAGCAACAGCCCTAATAATTGCATTCTCAGAATCAAGAGCATCTGATATAGTCTCAATTCCAGTTGGTGTGTACTCACCTAACTCTGCGAGCTTAGCATCTGCAAGCACTGCTTGCAGGATTTTGTCTCCGTTAGTAAAATGGGTAGTCATAGTAGTTAATTATATAGTGATATTTGATATTGCTCTAATATGTCGTCTAAAACATTAAGAGTGTCGTTACAATTCTCTGATAAAACAGCAAAATCTCTTACTCTTCTTATTTCATTTGCGACCAAGTTCTTCTCTATATCCTGACAACTTGGATCAAAATTATTATCTGGTATAACAACAAGATCATGTATAATTGCATACTTTTTTTCAGCGTGAGTTCTAAGGACTCGACCTCTTCGCTGTATAAATTGTCTTGGATTTCCAGTACTTGCACAAAATATTGCCAATTCACTTCTTGGTACATCTACACCCTCGTCTAAACACTTCATAGATGTTAATACATCAATAGAGCCATTAGCAAAATCTTTTAGTATAGCATCTCTATCTGAAGACTCAGATGTGAATTGCCTAACTACAATATGGGGATCAAGATTCCTTACTATAGAAGTATATTCATTTATAAGATGAACCGTGTCCTCGTCATCTTTAATCATATCATAGGAATCAAATATATCTGCTGTATAATCATCTGGTTTGTTGCCTTCTGGTACATACACCAATGTATATTTGAGTGTCCCTGTTTTGTCAAGATGTTCCTTCAAGATGTTTTGGAAGATATCTTTTTTGTTTCTAGCTTTATGGATAATTTGCTTGCGCTTAAGTAACAGTCTTTTTAATATCTCTTTACTATCGTCATCTTCCCTGTTGATTATTTTAGCAATTCTATGAGATAACTCTATATATTCTGCCATTTCATCATCAGTAAGTTTTACCAAATGAGGATAATAATAGTATTTACACAAAGCTCCTTTTCGGATTGCTTCTTCCATTGAATATTCAAAAGTATATGAATTATCACAACCGAAGAAATCCATTAAACGAATATTACCATCTTCATCAAATTGGCGTTCAGGTGTTGCAGATAAACCAATTCTACGAAGATACTTAATATCGTTCAAACGCTTTACAATTCTTCCTCCACCCATATTATGAGCTTCATCTGCTACTAACAGAAGTCTCTTTTTAGGTAGTTGATTTAATTCAATAAAGTTATCAGGTCTAATGAATGAGGCATATGTTGATATAATAATGTATGATTGCTTATTATCAGGATTTGATAGTTCCAACATTCTTATATTGGCTAAAGATGTCTGCCATCCGCTATATTTAGAGCAAACTTTGATAACATTAGTAAAATTAAATTTAGCACATTCTTTTTCCCATTGTTCCACTAATGTTATAGTCGGAACAAGTATCAGCGCTTTATAGCATCCAGATTTTTTATAAATTTCCAGTAGGCAATTCAGTGAGGTAATGGTTTTACCTGTACCTGTTGCCATTGCAAATAAGCCTTTCTGCTTGTTACTTTTCCAATTTTCAAAAGCGGCTATCTGATATTCTCTTGGCCCAGATGGATAAGGGAAACAAGGAGTAGAGGGCGTAGAAGTAGATTCACAATTGTTTGTGTTTTTAACTTTTTCAATTATCGCCTCTAATCTATCTTTCGCTTTTTCTAACGCTTTATGAATAGATGTCGAGGTTATATATTGAGATTGTTTTTGTAAAATATTGTATTCTGATTCTAATAAATCAGTCAATGATTTATTTCCAGCGATATTCGTAAGTTGAGTTTTAATGTTTTCTACAGAAATATAAGAAACCGTATCATCTTTTTCTTGAACGATTTCTTCCAACTCCTTTTGTATTGCATTAATCTTTGCAATCTCAACTTTTCCATCCCAATCACAAGAAACAGTCAAACTTTCAATATTGTCAATCAGAGCTGTTTTTGAAAAATTGCATGAACCATCAAATCCTACAATGTTTATACCATCGTAGAAAACTCCCGACTTGGTATGTGATATACCAAGACCATTTTTGGGTGATATTATTTTTATCTCAATTCGGTTGTTTCGGATTAACCAGGATATACAATCGAAAAAATGTTTATCTCTTTCCGAGAGTGTTTCATATATGTTTTCAATGTCTGACAGGTCAAAATATGGCAAATCGGCATTTGGATTGACTCCTTTAGCTATGGCATTCTTGTCATTTTCTGTTAGTATATCATTTATAATGAGTCTCATCTTTCCTCCATTATATAAGAAAGTGGCAAAGCCATTAGCTAGTATGCTGATAGCAGAAGAAGAGAAGAATCCAAGCATTAAATCAAATCTTGTAGCATTACACAAGCAATCTGAGAAGAAACCTATCGGTTCCCACTCAGTGCGCGATTTGTAACGCCTGTGATTTGGCCATGTAATGTCTGTCTTTAGCATAAATTAAATCAATGTTGGTACAAAATGTCTACTTAAATCTTTGTCTATGAGATTGTATTGACAATTAGAAAACTTGCACCAGTGGTGTGCTATAGATAATACATATGGTTTCCATATTGCACATTGTGAACGTTCAAGTGCTTTTTTATAGATAGAATTACTTTTGATCTTATTATATGCAGTTTTTTCTAAAAAGTTCGAAAGTATAAAATCAATCCCTAAAAAGAAATCCATTGGCATATATGGTAGACGTGGGGATGTTAACAATAAAACATTTCCTGTCTCCTCTTCTTTTAAATTGTGTCCCCCATATGTGAAATGAAACCATGGATGTATTACATCTGCATTGTCAGATGCGTCATAGTCCAAATGAAATGATGAGTAGTAATTCTTTTCATCATATCCTTCTCCAATAAATGTTAGATTGAATAAATATTCTATAATATTATTATTTATGTCTGTTTCATTTGTTTCCGAAAGGTTAAACTTAACATCTAGGATTATATATAAATCACAGATATTACTAGGAATAGTATTGCGCGGAGGAGTAAAAGGCCCTAGTTTAAGCTTTTGAATATGGTAAAGTTTGTGAGTTCGAATTTTACCAATTTCATTAGTAATAGGAGTCGTATTTGAGCACAATTTCTCCGATTCTAAGATTTTAGCCCAATTAGTTAACTCAGTCTGAATATTCCGTACCATACTATTTCTCTTTTTTATACCTCTTAATGAGTTTTTCAAAATATTCTTTTTCTACTTCTGCAATATCCCCCCAATATTGTTTATTCTTTCGTTTTAATGCAGCTTCAATAGAAACATATAAGGGTTCTTGCCATGGGTATAAATTCTCTTGACCATCTATGATCAAACCATCAATCGTATCTATTGGCGTATGATACCCTTGACAAACAGTCCAAAATTCGTCACTGGTAGATTTGTTAATTTTTTCTGCAAAAGTTAATCTAGACAACCCTGTTTTCTTGGTTATTATTTCAACTCTTTCTCTTGCAGAAAGCGAACGCCAATTATCTGTGGTTATAGATTCAAACCATTCTTCAATTAGCGGCATCCACCATCGTTGCCAACCTTCACTAAATACGCCTGTGTATTTTGTACTATTTATGATTTCCAACAAGATACTCCAATCCTCTGATGAGTCTTTATCAATTCCCATTCTAGCCGCCAATACTTCCTCATCAATAAGTAAACCTTGTTTATTAATCAATTCTCTTAAAATGAACATTGCACGAACATGAATCGGCAATTTCATATTTCTGTGTAATTCAGAGATAAATCTAAAGTCAATTAGGTCTGGTCTTATGCCGAGGATGTCCGAAATTTCTTCTTCGTCTATTAATATTTTATAACCACAAGCTAACGAATACAGTTGTAATGTGTATTGTTCAAAGACATCAGATGAAACATCTTTATTTATGCATATGTCAAATAAATCAATTCCCGTAGATTCTAGTAAAGTATCCAATTTCTCTTGCGCAGAAAACAAAACAATGGGAAAGCTTCTTATATCATTCCCTTTTTGTCCTGTTCTAATTTCCTGAGCTAGTGATGTCCCTCTAAAATAAGCTCGCTCATTTTTTTCGTTTGGAAGATCATTCAATTCTAAGTCTAGAATTAGTCCATCTATATTATCACTAATTTCACTAATGTACTTTATTTGCTCTTCCCAACTCCCTTTATGTTGTTGTGTTTCAATTGTCAGTTCTTCAGATATAAATCCAGAAACTTTATCCTTGGATTTATCTATCGCATCATCATCAATATATATGTAATTCATATTGGTTAATTATTATTTTTGGGAATTAATATTTCAAAGCAAGTATTATATCCATTGGCAGGATCTACCACTTCAATACTGCCATTATAACTCAAAATGATATCTTTAACAATTTTCAACCCGAGACCAGTTCCTATAAGCTGTTCATTTTGTGGCGCATTAAAGCTAGCAGGCGTTGAAGTTGAATAAAATGCATTAAAAACTCGATTCCTATTCTTTTCAGGAATTCCATCCCCATTGTCATTGAATCTTATAAATACATTACCCCCTTTTATACCAACTTCAATTAATATCTGCCCGTTTGCATGTGAGCGCCTAATAGCTTTTCTGGAGTTTGAATATAGATTAAATAAAATAGATGACCATTCGGATTTATGCATAGGCAATGTATAAGTGTCAAAGTCGTATTCTTCAACCTCGAAAGCAATCTTATTAGTTATTAAATCATTTTTGATCGTATTTCTAAAGAGATCAATCATCTCCAACATGTCAATAGGTTCTTTGATTCTAGTTGAGTTCTGAGAAATCGTAGCACTAAAAAATCGTGTATAACTAAATAAATCATTAAAATTTTGTTTTAATGAATCTAATATTGCTACTCCATTGGCTGGTATACTCAGGTTTTTCAATTGGTGAATTGAACCTTGAATTGATGGCTGAAATTGTTTTATTTCGTGAGTGAACTCACCGATCGTCAACCCTAAACCAGCAAGAACTCGCAACATGCCTGTTTCCTCAATTAACTTATTGATACGTTTTATTATTTCCTTTTTTTCTGAATAGTTCTCATCAGACTCCTCTTTATTGTTATCTGTAGTGAACAATCTCACAAGCGTATCAACAAGTTCTTTTTCTGTCTTTTCTTCATTTATGGTCTTTTGTGTGTAGTCATCTTCATTAGACTCTGTTTTAAATTGAGTTATTTTTTCAGCAATTCTGTTTCTTGCAATCGACAGTGCCTTATGAATATAATCTGTTAATTGTCTAAATGCGTTATTCTCAATCAATCCCTCACGACTAGCAGTTTCTTCAAAAGTGTCCCCGTTTGGATCTGATATTTCTACAAATCCAAATAAATTTTTATTGCTAAGTGGTACATTTACAGTTCCTGATTCACTAGACCACCTTCGATCAATTTGTGTCCAGTCATCTGTAACTTCTCCATATGGCAAAACTCTAAATCCGTTCCTGTATAAGCGTACACCACTTGCTGTTTTAGACAGTTCTCCTATTTTATTTAATTCTGGGCTTGATACTTTACCCTTATAATATTGAGGACGATTATAAATAAAATAATATACTTTAAAATATACATCTGAAAGTTCAGAATAAGCAGGATGTTCTGTTGAGTAATTTATTATAATTGAATCATCTAAATTTAGACTTTCGCTAACAACTTTTAAATGTGCCATATGATTTTCATCGATATGACCTTCTAGGATTGCTAATGATTTGTCAAAAATAGAAATCTGTTCATCATTTATAGTTGTAGATTCACCATTTATAGACTGCTTGAATATTGCCTGAAATAGATTTTCATCTTTTCTTGCAAAATTCTGTTGCATACTTTTATTTGAAAGGTAATCTGGTTGGAATAAATCCATCACATATCGATATACTCTATTTATTGATGCTTTACTCCACTTTTCTCTCAAATTATTAATGATTAAAGTTGTACCTTCAACTTGTTCCTTTTCAATAACTTCTAAAGGAAACTTTATTGAAGTAATATCATGATCTGCTACATATCTATCCCAGTCTATTGTTAGTTTTAGAGCAAAACTATTATCTTTTGTTTGTGTGATAACTGTAAGTCTGGATCCTAATCTTTGAGTTGAGAACCGACCTATACCTTTTCTGCCGGCTTTTCTCCTATGATACTTTGATGAAATAGGATTATGAACTTTGTCTGTAGATGAGATTCGTAAAAAACCATCAATTAGTTGAGCCTTAGTCATTCCAAGACCATTATCTTTAATTATAAGAACACCTCCAGTGTCATCAGTATTTATAAAATCAACCTCAACAACGGTGGCATCTGCATCATATGAGTTTTTTATTAGTTCCGACACAGCAGTCTCTGCTCTACCGACTAATTCAAAACCAAGACGCTGTATCAAACCTGCATCAATTGTAAATCCGATATTATTTATCTGATTGTCCATAATTATTATATAAAACAGTTAGCACAAGGTATTTCATCGTCATCGTCGAACATATCTACAAGCAAGCCGCTCGTTGCTTTCGCTTTTAAGCCTTCTTGTTTTTTGATATAGTCCAATTTAATCTGGCGTACTCGCTCTGGGCGACTCAACTCTACGAGAGTTTCGCCTTGAATCCAAGTATAGCCATCTTTTTCATATTCCATCGACTTCTTATAGAGCTCTGGGTGCTGTTCAAGAAGCCAAATCCACTCAATACGCTGCTGGAAGAAGCAAAAGTAGCAACCTGAACGACTACGGCAATACTCGCCTTTTTTACCATCAACCTCAAACTCAATGGGGTTATAATAAGCAGGAATACCAACACCGCTCTCCTCTAATATCCTGAAGATGTCTTCCTTGACAAGAATATCCTCATTATCAATCAAAGGGAACTCCTCCAATTTGCCAACTGGATAATCAGTAGTCTTCAAAAACTCAAAGACTACTCGATTAAAAGTCTTTACACTTAAATCAAGTAAAGCATTCAACTTTCGACTATAGAAGAACGACCTGTTAATGGGTGTTGATGTGACTTCAACAGCCTCTTCTTTGATATTGTCAGGAGCCCATTGCTTATATAATTCTGTAATCAAATCCAGATTGTCGTTGTGTAATACCTTGTGTATAACATCAAGACTCCAGATATTTCGTCTAAACGGAAAGATAGCTTGTATGTTAGGCTTTGTCGAAACATAACCTTCTCGATCTTCATCTCCACGAATACCTACATAAGAAACCGCGGGCTCATCACCAACGAACTTCTCAAACTCCGCTAGCTTCATCTTTTGAGTACACCATCGAGCCTGTGGCGATGGTAAGTAGCCTCCACTAATTTTTAAGAAGTGATCAAATGGTGTAGGCTCTGGACTCCCCTCTGCGGCTTTAAGTCTCTCAACCTTACCGAGGAATGATTCCAAGTTGTCAACCAATTTCTCGGTTTCCTCTAACTCACAACCAGTGTCAGAGTTGTAGTATTCAACTTCTAATGTAGGATATTTCTGCTTCATATAGATGGCCAAAGCAGCACTATCCTTGCCTCCGGAAATTCCTAATACGTGTCTTACTTTAGTCATTGTTCAGTTTCTTTTTAATAATGCTTAAAAGTGCATATGCATCAATGTCGCTATCACCAGACAGTAGTTTGTCAATCTTTGCCTCAAGTGATTTTGCTTGTTTGGCCTTTGTGGAACTCAACTGTACGATTTGTTGTGTTGCTGCGCCATCATTCGAAATCATCTCAAAACGGAAGAAGTTGTCATCATTTGTCAGTCCTTTGCTACTAATCTCTACATACTTTAGTAGTTCCTTAAATGAATGTACGAGGTTATCAATCAGATAGGCCTCTTCCTCATCCATCATAGCTTCCAACTGTTTGTCTAATACAACATAAGCGAGTGATTGGTACCAAGTTACTCTATCAGTATTTGGGGCCAATATACGAGTTAAGAATGTCCTCTGTCACTCTGTTAATAGATATGTTTTAATTGTAGAGTAGCGCTGTTCCAGCTCAACTTTATATGATGCATATTCTTTAGATTTCAATCCCAATTCCTCGACAAGGACACGTTCTAATCTGTTAATTAGGTTTGAGTAGCACATACGAAGGTCTCTGATTGCCTTTTGTAGCAATTCAACATATCTTCTTAATACTTCGTCATTGTGAGCTATCTCAGCATCCTTGAACCCAAGAGCGCGAGGCAGATCGTCAAAGAATGTCTTTTCTGGATCCTTTGCTGATGCCAATGCTGCACGAAACTTAACAGTAGTCTTATCAAGACGCTTAGTCTGCTTTGCATACTTGTTAAGTTTCTTATAAAAAATCAAGAATGGCTTAATCGTTTCTATCAGGCTGTCTGCAGTGAACTCTGTATCTTGGATTATTCCCAATGCTTCTCGATACTTGCTAAACAAATCCAATTTTACACCCTCAACATTAAACGCCTTTATTGAGAAACCAGCAGGAGACTTTTGCATAATGTCTAATACCTCACGAGTAATGGTGTGGATATATACCCCTGTATCGTTGTATAACGAATAGTCATTCTTCTTAATAATCAAGAACGCTGGCAACCACAAATCAATAACACCCTGCTTTAGTTTGAATGGACGTGAACGCAAAATCTTAATAAGTTCACCCAACTTGCGAGGTTTCTCCTTTGAGCTATCTAAGAAAGCTTCACACGCGTTCCATAGTGGTGTAAAGCTCTCAACACGAGGCTCTCCAAGTAAAAACTCTCTACCTATGCGTCTATGGATACCCGTATTACGCAACAGAGTTAAATATATGGTCTTCTCTGGCGGGAATTTACCATCTTCGAAGCCAAGATTCTCTTCTGCACCATTATCCAATAAATGAGCAAGGAAATTGACACGTGCGGTTGAAATAGCACTGCTTGGTTTGTGTTTATTAACCATCTCATTAATATACACCGGAGTATCACAGTAAACTTGATCGCAAATTACCGACAGCCACTTATTAAATGCAGCCTTCGAAGTAATATCAATAACTTCGCCCTTATACACCCAAACTACATCAGTGTTATAGTTAAACAAAGCATTTAGCACGCTTGTGTTTAACAACTCTTGCTCGTGTGCAATCAGAGCCTTAAGTTCCTTTTGAGCTACATTATCATAGCTATCGATATCATTTTGCACGTACGCCAATTTATCCAACTGCCATACATGATCGATAATCTTCTCCGCTTTTTTGAAGTAGGCGTAAAGAATAGCCTCCTCAACATTTGCAGTCTGCTTTAATATTTCATCCAATGATATATCCTCATTGAAAATAAGATTTATAAAACCATCAATCTCGTCCTGAGGCTGCTGTACGATTGGTTGGTCTGATATCTTATATTCGAAGTATCTTGGAGTTCCTTTTCGGAAGTATGATGCATTTGCAAACTCAATAGGAAGATTGAAGTTTGTGAGCAATTTATCAATAACATCTTTCGATCGAGGAACGATGCCGGTGGCTTTCAATAACTCACCCTCAATGTTCACATCAGTACCCTCAAACAAAATGAACTGCGATTTATATGTTGCGTATCGAATAATCTTGTGTTGTGTGAGAAGGTCTATGATATCTCCTGGTGTGTTGATACCTAATGCTACTCGAGCATATATAGAAAGAGCCTTTTTGTCTAACTGAACACCAGCCTTACCAAAAAGGTTAATCATTCCAATAGTCTTAACTAATGCTATTGCAGCAGTTGCAATGTCACCTTCGAACAGACCCTCAACACGCTCTAAGCTCACACGAATACTGGTCCATGCAGCAGAGTCTGCATTGATTTCAGATAAATACGAATAGAAATTATAGATGTCATAGTCGTACACATCCGCCAAACTATATGTGGTATGCTTACCCTCGACGAACGATTGCAAAGAACCTTGACCTGTTGCTTCAAGGAATGAAAAGAGTGTTCGCTCATTTTGTCCATAACGTTGAATCGACAAAGTTAAAGCCTGAGCCGCAAACAAGTCCATAGGATAAAGACTCAAAGCCGTATCGTATGAAATCGATCCGCTCGCAAACTTGCTTGAAACAGCAAGCTCATATATCTTCTCAAAGTTATTATTAATAATCTTGCGAGGAGTTCTTTCTATACGCTTTGAGGCCAAGAATAGCAACTGCTCAACTGGCTCATTAAATACAATCTCCTTAAAGCGACCTTTCACCTTGGTCCATTCGTTGCGCTGACTTTCAGTAAGTGAACGAGCATACGAGTTAAAGTTCTGGTGCAGGGTTGTGAGTAAAATAGCATCACGCTTTACATCATTGATAAACTCGGTAAACTTCTGGAAAAGATATAGTTCTCGCTCCGGGTTGTTCTTCGCAGCATATTCCAGCAATTTGCCAAACTCATCTATAACAAGGAATATAAACTCACCTCGTTTCTCGGCATTCTTAAAGTATGTCTTTAGATTCTCAAAAAGATTATCTGATGCCGCAGTCGGGAATAGCTTGTCAGTTAGAACCTTTTGCAAAGAAGCATAATCTCCTACGATATTAACAAACTTTATTTTAGCGACACCATTAAACTGACCCTTATTCTTGATAAGGATACCACTTCCTTTCTCAAGGCTATCTTGGAGAGCCAAAATAAAGTTTGACTTACCTGTTCCATACGAACCGATAATGTTAAATGAGTGTACACCCGCATTGAACGAGTCCACAATATTTCCTACAACACCTTTTGCATTTTGAGTTACGATATAACTTTCAGGGTTGAAGGCTGTTTGGGCAATATTTATTGATGGAGTGTATTTCATATTAATTATCCTCGTAATATCTGTCAAGCACATCCATTGAATTCAATGTTGCTCTGAACTGCAACTCCTTAATTCCAGCCACATCGGAGAAAATAATCTCCGATGGGTATAGGTCGCATAAATGGTTAATAATATCTAACAAGTCATTGTTGGTCAAACAAAAGATTAAAGCCAACTCGGCAATATCTTCAAAAGAAATACTATTTCGTCCTTCAAATTTAACCAACAGAGCATATAAGAATATCAAGCTAGGTACATCACTGCGAGTATCGTAGTTAAATCTGTATGTATTCTTATCTGCTTCACAAATCAAATTAAGTGGAACAAACAACGAGTTGCTATCCTCAACATTGACATTGCTGCCATTCTTCACGCAATAGTTGTGAAGCATTACTCCGATGTCGCGCTTAACCGTGTTATCGTTATACAAATTCTTGTAGCCAGTCTCATCAAAGCAGATGTGCTTAATATAGTTTTGCAGCTTGCTTTTTTCTACGATATTGCGCTGGCGATGGTAGTCTACAAATGTAGTTCTGTAGATAGTTGCATAGTCTGTATGTATCAACAAGAAGTGCAACAACCACAAAGTGCCAATATCCTCCAAATAAGGATCCCAGCCATTTTCATCATCAAATAAATGGTCAGCCATTGGCTCAAGCCCAGTATCTTTCAACAAACCAATAGCCTTCAACCAAAACTTAATCGAAGCCACCATGTTTTTACCGACACCAAGACGCACTACTGCATCGTCGTCATTAAAATTGTTTTCGCTTTTGACAAAATCATAACCACGTTTAAGCCAATGCGACTTACACGCAAACGATTCGTGTCCAGAGAATATAGGTCTTGCCATATATTTAGTTTATACTCTTTTCGTTTATCAAATCTTTAATATCCACTTCAAGCAGTTTTGCGATATTCACAAGTATATCAAGAGGTGGTTGGGTGGTATTTGAGCACCATTTAGAAACAGTTGAAGGATCTTTTCCTAACTGTTCTGCAAGCCATTTACCCGTTTTCCTTCGTTCTACAAGTACAACTTTTAACCGATTAACATTCTTCATTGTTATCTAATCACATTGATTTTACGCAAAGATATTGAAAAATAATCAACTGAAGAAATTTTCAATGAACAAAAAGCATGATAGGACTGATGATTTATTGGATTTTGCCTTACAAATTGTAAGTTGGATAGGCTCTGACTGCTTTTAAGGTGGAAATTAAGTAGAGGTTTGTTGGGTATAGAGACCATTTGTCCGACGGTTACAAAATTTATCTGTAAGCCTCGGAAAAATACTCAGAATAGATTGGTGTTTCAGAATAGGCACCATTTGTCCGAAGCAATTAGAAAAAATCTAGTACCCTCGGACAAATGTTCTGTAGATGTCTCTGATGAGGGAGTACACTTGTCAATATTGATAGAGAAAGAGCCCCATTTGGCCGATACTATCCAAAAAATTTGGATACCTTCGGACAAATGAGCCTCTCACATTCTAAGGTCGCTTCAACCGTTACACATCAATCTCTCTCAGCGGTGCTCCATAGTTGCAATGGCGTCCCATAAAGCCGCGTTTGATGCAGGGAAGGTTGAGCGTCTGGTAATACTTGTAGTCGTCATCCTCGGTGCAGAGGTGTTTATACCCGTAGCGGGGCATATACTCTTTGAAGAATCGTACAAGGTCTTTGAGGAGTTCGAAGCGGTACTCTCGCAGTTCATCGCGGAACTCGCAGCGGGCAATGATGATACTCCAGTCGGGATAGTTGCCCACACCCTTGCTGTACTCCCAGAAGCGGATATAAATATCCAAACTTCCTCTGTGAATACTGATGCAGATGCCATTTGCATTCCACATAACACTGCATGCATTTCTGTAACCAAATCTCTCGCAAAGGTAGAGATTGAAATCACTAATCAGGTCATTGTAATTAGCTTTGTACTCGTACATAGTCTAAAAGTTTTAATAGTTTAACAATAAATTATCACAATCTGAATCCACGCTTGCGCTGTGGCTTCTTTTTCTTCTTTACATATTGCTTTGCCAGCATCTCCTCTTCGGAATCGGTGGTAGGAGCAGTTGTGAGGTCGAGCAAGCCCGCACTTAGGCTACTCTCTTCGCTTTGTTCCTGACGAACAACCTCTTGGCGAGGCTCTTCGCGTTGCTGAGTAGGAGTGCTGTTGCGTCTTGGGTAGATACCTGCATCGAAGGCGTTCTCTTCAAGTCGGCAAGCGATATTGACAAAACTGAATTGGCGGTCAATCTTGGAGCCGCTGAATTTATACCCATTACAGATGAACTTTACCCCCTCAGCTTCACCTGTTCTACGATTCAGCTTAAATTCTGTGTCAATCTTGTAGCGCCGTAATGCCCGCCTCAGTTCGCTCCAGCTTACCGCTTTCGGGACTTCGTGTCTGAGTACGTGATAAATGTAATGCTTCACCTGATCGTGCTTACGCAGTCTGTCAAACTTCACATTTTTCTTGCCCTCCGAAAAGTGCAGACGGTAGCGAGCCGTCAGCATCTTGCACACCTTCTCGTTGCGGAATCGGTCGTTCTTGTCGCTTATCGTTCGCCCGTCATTATCTACTCGGTTATAGACAATGTGACAGTGCGGATGGTCGCGGTCGATGTGTCGGGCAATGATAAATTGGGTGTTCTCGATACCCATCAACTTCATATAGTCGTGGGCGATTTTGAGCATCAGCTTATCATCGGTTGCAAGCCTTGCAGCATCCTCGGCTGAGAAGTTCAGCGATATGTGGCCGACTGTGTTTTTGACCTTATCGTTGAGCAGCGTTTGCAACTCAAATTGCTCTGCCATTTCCGATGGTGAGCCCTCCACTCCGACAGCCTCCAACAGGCGCGATTTTTCTTCTTTCAGCACATAGTTCACGCACCCTCCGAACGATGTGCCTTTTACAATTTTACCTATCATCTTTTATCCGTTTTATCAATTGTGAAATCTTCAATGCTGTGGCTTGACATTCGTCACGAACTCGGAAAAATCCTTGTCGGTTTGCCTGCCTTGCCAGCTGGTTTAGGTTGGTGCTTTCGCCTATGAGTTTTCGTATGATGTCAAGGTTTTCGCGAGTGATTCGTTCACGCACTGTACCTTGTTCAATGAGTGAGCGTACTACCTCGCTTTGACTCCGTTTACTTCGTCTGCTCAGTGCACGCAACCAACCGTATTGTTCATCCGAAAGTCGGATTGTAATCGTATTTTTCTTTTCCATTTTCAGTTGTGTTTTTAGTGTTAATTTTCGTGACCATCGGGAGCCGTCTCACCAGCCTTTCAGGTGAGCAAGTTGTCGGTAAAATGTAATACACCGACATAAACTTGCTCAACTGAAAATAGACAGATTTCAGCCTTTCGGAACAAAGTCTGAAACTCCCTCTTTTCTGTTGAATTTCAAGGGTGTTTCTCTATACTTACGACCTCTAAATCGAGCGTAGAAATGAGTGTTTCGAGGTGCGGATTTTGGGCAATCATTATGTTTAAAACGGACTCTTTTGTTTCGGCTTTTAAGAGATAATCGGCAATGTCGTAACCCGCTTTTCGCTCCTTATCGGTGGCGTTATTCTCCATAAAATCGAAGAGTGAAACCTCTATTCCGAGCCGTTGCATCATCTCCATTTTGCTCCTCCAATAGTCGGTTGCTCCGAGGTCGGGGAAGAGTAAAACTTGACGATTTTTCAGTACGCTCATTGCCTCTTTGTTGAACGCTCCGTTCTTTCCACCCGTTGCAATCCATAGGTATTGCGGTAGAAAATGGTAGGCTATCAAAGCACTCTTTTCGCTCTCCACAAGTGCCACTGTTTGGTGGCTGTCGGCACTTAACAGATGCTCTCCGAAGAGGCATTGCCGCAAGTGGAATTTCTCCTTTTTTAAGAGCGAGTGTGCCCAAGTTATATAGTTGTGCGGCTCCTTAATTCTTCGCCCATTTTCGGGGTTGTAGAGCATCACTTTTCCTGTGCGAATCTTGCCCGAAATATCGACTTGCCAAAAGACCGTTGCACCCGTCCAATGTTTCGATGCCCCGACATTGTAGCGTTGCATCAGCTCGCTTGCTGCCGACTTGCCGAGCACCGTTTTCAGGAACTGATAAAGATGATTCTTCTCATAATGCTGCATCGAGAGTTGCATCATCTTCGGCTCAATGAATGATGGCGGTGGTGGCTCTACTTTTGCGGGTTTTACCACAGGTCGGTAGTCATCACTAAGTCGCTCCCTTGCATCGGGATTCTCTGCGAAGTACATCTTCGGCGTATAGTTGTAGCCGCACTTCTGTTCGTGGTTGCAGCGTCCTACATAGTCGGGAAAGCGCATCTGCTCATCGGTGTCTATGTAGCGTGCGAAACAACTTTTTCGGTGGCAGTTGGGGCATATGTGTCGCGAGCTGACACCCTTGTATGGTTCTAATATGAATCGGTATCTCATTTTCTTTTTGGTTTTGTTGTTACTATCCACATTTTCGCAACTTCACAAAACCAACGGTTGCAAAATGTGGATAGTAACAAGTTATTTACTGTACTCTCCGTGATTGATTTTCTTGAATAGTGTTCCCAGATGGCGTTTCAACATCATCTTGAATGCGTGCTCCTTCATCCCGTAACTCTCTGCCAATGCAATACCCTCTGCGGTGGTAAACCTTTGCGGCAGATAGTGGTAGATAGTGCGGTGCAGCTCATTGAGTTGCTCGTTGCCTATCGAGGTCTGTACCCTTATGGCTGTGGTGCGGAAATACTCCGCGAGTTCAATAGCCCTACGCACGCTCTCGATGTCGATAGCCTCCTTGTCGCACTCTCCGCAAGTCCAGCGGGCAAGTTGAATTATCAGCGCAAAGCGAATGATGTATATCTCCAGCTTGCAGTAGATTCCGAGCAGAGCCTCGTTACTCTCCAAATCGCACTTGCGGGCGTTGTCGTGCTGCCACGCATATAGTTCTCTCTTGGCCGCCTCACGAAAGGGGAGATGGTGCGACAGCAGTTCGCCCTGCTCGTTAAACTCACAATCTTGTTCTATGAGCCTATTAATAATGTGTTGCCACTCCTGCTCTAACTCTTCGGGAGTCTCTCTGTCGCTCCATCGGCTCTTCTGTACCGATTGCGGCATTACGAAAAGTATGCGGTCAATAAATCCGTTGCTCGCCCTCTCGCCTTTACCCAACTCGCCAAGTATCTTCTGCTGAATAGTTCCGACAACCGAGATATAAGGTCGTTTGATAAAGATTGAGCTTTGCGAACTTTTACGATCCGATATTGTCGGCTTGGCATTGAATACCGACAGCCAGAACTGCTCTTCCGAACCGTTGTTGTAGCGGTTGAAGTTCTTAAACCACGCCGATAACTCATCTGACCATAAGCACAGCCCACGAGGATTCTGTGCGTGAATAAGGCTCAATCCTTCAGGCGTTATGTCCGACACAAGAAAACGACTGCGTTTGGGAGGAATGGGAAACTCATCTTCGCCTGCCTCCAATCGCTCTTTCTTGGTCATCGACATCGTGCGTTCATACTCGGCATATTGCTCCTGATACTCCTTGTTGTGGCGGTAGTCGTGTTCGATAAATGGGTGAAAAGCGAAACTCAAAGGGTGGCTTTTGTTTGCTCCCGGTCGCCCGATGAGTGCCATATATAGAATCGGACTCTCCACCCAACCACGCTTAACTTGTGCAAGATGTGAGTTGCCGATGCTCACTGCCAATGCTGAGAGCATAGCCGCAGCGATGTAGTCGATGGGATAGCCCTGCGAGGCGTGCAACTCGGTGATGATGCGCTGAATCTTGTGAGGAAAGACACTGATAGGAAACTCGCCACCTGATAGTTCAGCACCCATACGCATTGCCGCACCTATTATGCCCTCTGCTGTCAATTTACTGTTCATAGCCGAGTGCATTAGAGGTTAAAGCCGCCTTTTGGCCTGCGTTTTACGCCGAGAACAATCTCCGCTGCTTGCTCTTGGAGGTTGAGTGCCTGTAACGGCTTTCGCCCTGACTCAATCCATTGCAGCAACTCATCTTCGTAGAAGTAGAGTTTCTTGCCACGCTTGTAGGCAGGAATCAGCCCTTTGCGTGCGAGTGTGTAGATAGTAGGTTTCGCCTTGCGAGTGATTTTGCACGCCTCGTCAATCTCAACAATGCGATGCTTGTCGGTTGCGGTCTGTGGTTGCAATGCCGCCACAATTTTGTGGATACGCTCCACCTGTTCTGTCAGATAACCCACCGCCTGCGGCAGCTTATCAAATGTGATGTTTTCATTTGCCATACGCTAATCGTTTTTAATGATTTGATGGCAAAGGAAATCGGTGTTATAATGGTGGAATCACCACCAAAATATAACTGCAAAATAACTTTTGGATGGTGGTTGAAGGTGAGTTAAAGTGCAGATTTTCGTAAAATGTGGAATGTGTGATGATAAAATGTGGTGCTAAAATATGCTGAATGAGAAGTTTTGGGTAACTTTGTAAAAATTAAAACTCATAAATAAATGACTGAAAAAGAGATTCAGAATTATATTTGGGAACATAAAGAAGAGTTCGACAAATTTCTTCAGCCTAAAGAGTTTCCCGAGAAACCAGTAAAATCACCTTGGGAATATTCTCCTACTGAAATTTTATACTATCATATTATTGATAAATATAAAGCAATTTGGGAGGCAGTACAGAGTATTGACTTTTTCGGTTGTGAAGTATCTTTGAAGAAGGAAGGTGACTCAACTATAAGAACAGATTTTCTTGGCGCTTTTGAAGGTCAAAATGGAATCGTAATTGTGGAACTGAAAAAAAACGAGCAAACAGAACGACAATCATATACAGAACTGCTGGCATATGGGAATCATATAAGAAATTTGTTTTCCCCAATGTGTAAAACAGACATTGTATATCTACTTATCGCTCCTATGAAAGAAAGAATTGTTAGAGACGCAACTATTAATACATTACTTTATGATAAGAATAATGTGTGTGCTTTAATCCCTTCATGGAAGAATGACGATGTTTCTACGCTTAAGTTAAATTTGTGGATACCATCAATAGAAGAAGTTTGTCAGATATCTGAAGGTTGTTTTACAGAAGCAAATTTTGATGTGTTTAAGATAGCATGGGATGGCTTGCCAGGGATCTGGTCTCCTGAAAAAGAAGGAGAAGAACCCGATGAAGATATGAAAAAGAAACTTAATTGGCTTTCTTCATTAGCAATTCAATTGATGGAAGAACAAGGTATACATGGATTTGCATATTGTTCACAAGCATATTCTGATAAATTAAGAGATATGCTGCCCCTGACAAATAGTCTAATACTTGTTGCTATAAATCCATATAAAGCGACAAAAAATAGAGTGTTATTATCCATGGGAGTTGATCTTGAAGAGGCAAATAAACAAGATACAACTGCTATAAAAATGTTGGATGTTATACCAGAGTTAGAGAATAAATATTTTGATCCAGACAAAGAAGATATACTCCCGTATCTTGATATGTCTTGGTCAAATATCCTTGCATCTATTGGTTTTAAGATTGTAAAAATATTGACAAAATCGATAGGCAGAGACTATGTAGAAACAAGTTATGGAAATTTTGATTGGGAAACATATCAGCATATATATATAGAAGATACACATTGTTATAATTTTGATATATCACTAACAGGACTATTAAGAGATTTATTTATAGAATATTCTATTTTAGATTGGGAGTATATTAAACAAAAAGGATATGAAGACCACCCAATATATGATGATGGAGATTTTCCAGATGAACTTATTGATATAATTCATTCTCAATATTATATAAGAGAATTTATTAAGAGGCTTCAAAATCCATATTATAAATGGGAAAGATATATCTAAATAATTATTTTACTATCTAGTTTAATCCTGCACTCCGATTCGGTATGCGACATCTTTCGCTCTATCGTTGAGACTTCGATATCACGCAGGGAGTGAGCAAAGACACGCTTAATGAATGTGGCGGTGTGGATACGCTTTTTGCCAAATGCTTTGCCGATGTTCCAGCCGAAGTGCATCAGGTCGATGCTTTTGAGTGCAGAATCAACCGATACGGGCGATACCTCACAAGGGGTGTCGCCCAAACTATACTCTGTAATGTAGCAACACAAACGGTCTAACTCCGCCTCGCTCATATAGGCGACCATTGTCTGCTTGGTGTAGTCGAGTACACGCTCCAACTTCGCTTGCGATACACGCTCTTGCTCAGCGATTGCATTGGCACGCAAAACCTCATATTCCGTTGGCTGTGGGGTAGTCTCGTTAATGGCAACCTCCTCGATTGGCTCGGCCACGATAGCGGGAGTGTCGGCAGCAACTGCCACCTCCTCCAACTTTTGAAAGGCTGGAAAGCGCATCAGGACCTTCTCCATTCTGGGTAGCAGCAACTCATTAAGCGTCATTTGCAGACTGATATAGAGTGCCGATAGCACAACCACCGTCGCAAAGAATCCAACAGCTGCGCTGAACTCATCATACCCCTTGACATGCACAAATTTTCGTGCTAATACACCAAAGAGCAGAATCGCTCCAAACACGAACAGATAGAGTGCAATATATTCCGTTTGTCTCTTATTCATAGTCATCTTTGTTAATCGTTCGAGAGCAAAGATATATGAATAATCAACGCAAAAAATGGTTCTTTTGCCTTTTGACCGCACGTGTCATAGGTTGTCCTATCGTGTCATAGCAACTCTATTTTTGCACCATATTCTACATTTGAGGAAATTTTACTTATCTTTGTTACGGCTTACGACTTTAAGCGTTAAGCCAATACATATTAGTAGACATTTATTGTCGTAATCTTTCGTACCGAAACTTGGCCGTTTGTGTAACACGAAGATACGCAATCAGATGTCCACGATAGGTGTATATATTCACTACTGACATTGGCTCAGTGTGTGCTTATATATCATCCTGCGTGGGCTATCTGTGTTGCTTATTCGTGTTACAGGTAGCCAAGACCTCGGTACGGGATAAGTTAATGCAGTGGCCTGCGCTTTTTTTATGGACTTATCTGGTAACAAGGAGTTGTTGGATAGATATTTGGTTGCCTTCTTCGCATCTCGCACAGCACCGCCTGAAGCTCTTGACCTCGCCAAGCGGTGGGCGCACGAAATTGCTCAAACTGATAAGATTGTAATTAGCGGTTTTCACTCTCCAATCGAGCGAGCTGTACTCGATATTCTTCTGTCTGGCGGCTGTTTTGTTGTGGTCGCTCTGGGGCGTTCACTATACCGCAAAATCCCAACGCACCTGCAAGCGGCTTACGATAGCAATAGGGTATTGTTCGTATCGTTTCGAGACCACTCACGCCCCTCATTCTCCAACTCACAAACCCGTAATTGGCTCACCGCTGACCTCGCCTCGGAGGTTGTTTTTGCACCGTTCGACAACTCAAGCCAACTCTCGTCATTACATTATAGCATAGCCCATAGCTCTACGCCTTGTATTATCTTAAAATAAAATCTGCATCACTTATCGTTGAATGATGCAGATAGTAATTATAGAGTTTTCTCCCTACCTTTCCAGAGTTTTCACCCTACCTTTTGGCGGTTTTCTCCCTACTTTAACGAAATCTTGTTGGCAGTTTCGCGTTTCTTTGAGTTCACAAGGTCGGCGTATATCTGCGTAGTAGTAACATTCTTATGCGTTAGCATCTTCGATACGGTGTAAATATCTGTGCCTAAGGATAGTTGTATGACCGCATAGCTGTGCCTGAAGCAATGGAAAGTTATTTTCTTCTTTATCCCAGCCTCGGCAATCCATTGTTTGAGTGGGTGGTGTGTCATCGCGCGAGTGAGTCCTTTGAATACCAATCCTTTGCCCCATTCGCCGCATAGTTCCAACGCTTCGTGGCTGATGGGGAGTGTCGCTTCGGTCTCGGTTTTCTCGGTGCAAATGCGGATGTAGTAACCTTGATCGGGTCCCATTTCAAAGTCGCTCCATTGCAATTTGAGAATGTCGCTGATGCGAAGTCCCGTCATACAGGCGAAGAGTGATGCTTGTTTCAATACAGGAATACGGCAGGGAGTGGCAGCGAGTAGCTTTACCTCATCAAGTGTCAAGTACTCCTTTTTAACCTCTTTCCACTCGATCTTTTCAAGGAAGTCATTGAGATTTTCGCGCAACATCTTCTCCTTGTAGGCAATCTTCAGCAGGGCGCGGAAAGTGGAATAATATCCCGCTGCCGAATTTCTACTAATGTATGAGTTGGGGTGATGTATCTGCTTACATTTAAGAAGATAATCCCGGAACTTTTCGCATAGCTCAACGGTAATATCTCCAAAGGTGCATTTGCCACCGCAGAACTTCTCGAAGTGGTTGCAGACGCAATCCCATTTTTCGTATCGCTCGCGTGCCTTTGCTCGGAAGTAGGCAAGGAAATCGACCTTCTGTTTGTTCTTGTCGAGGAAGCCGAACTCCTCGTTAATGAGTGATTGTACACGAATACAGCGTATCGCCTCCGCCTTGTTGAGCATCTCTTGGTTGAACATTCGTTGCTGCTCGTTGCGTGGCTTGGCATAGAGGTAGATGCCTAGGAACTCTCGGCGGCTCATCTTCATCGTGTAGGGGTTACGGATTGCGGGGTAGTAATCCAAATAGAGTGAAATACGGTCGTTGCGTAACGCCTTTTGGCGCAGGGTTACATTTGTGCAAGTTAGTGTCATAGTCTTTATATTTTATCGTTTATACTTTCTGTTGCAAATTAAATTGGTGTTCCGATGGTGGTATCAATCACCATCAAGTAACTTTACTCAATCTTCGGTGGCTCAAAGAATTTGTCGAGTTCGGAGCGCAGAATCTTGGTGTACTTGCCAACCTTGATGCGAGTGATGTTGTGATACTTCACATAGTGGTAGAGCTGGTCGCGTGTGAGGTTGTATTTCTCCATCGCTTCGGGTATGGTGTAGTATTGCGGCTCTTCGGGCGTGGCAATACCTTTGGCTATATCAAAATGCTTTTTCGAATAATAGACCATCTTGCCCTCCTTGCGTTTGGGAATTACATTCTTATATACAAAGGTGTAGATTGCCGATAGGGTCATACCGAACTTCTCCTGCAACTCCGCTACGCTGTACCATTCTGTAATGCTCGCATCAGGAGCTTTCTTTGCAAAGTAGGAGTCGATATGCTTCTTACTCCAATATGTTCTGCCACGATTAAATGTGCGAGGGATATTATGCTCCTTCGCAATCTCATAGATCCACGATTCCTTAACGCCAAATTTCTCTTTAATCTCGGCTGTGGTGTATAGATCTGTTATTGCAATCGCATCTCGCGGTTGTCGCTTTTCGTATGGATTTGCTTTAAGCATTGCATCTATATCCGTTCTTTTTACGAATGATAATCTACTGCTTAATTTATAAGCAAGTAGATGTCCTGCATATATCATCTTATATACAGCTTGAAGAGAAAGACCTAATAAGGTTGCTGCTTGGGCTATTGATAGATACTCTTTGTCTTTGATGTTCTCAACAGGTTTTTCTGTCTTGACATAATGAGTTTCGATTTCGGCTTGTTTAACCCTCTTGTCTCGGACTGCCTGTTTGTAGGCTAAATTAGCACAGCGATGTGAACAATACTTAGTAGATACTTTTTGAGCTTCAAACTCAACTCCACACCATTGGCAAATCTTCTTGATTCTAATGTTACTTGCTGCCATTTTACTACTGTTTTGAGTGTTTAATTCTCTTGATTTCTCCTGTTTTGGTTTAACTATCTTAAACCATATTCAACCATATTCAACTTTGTCCATCACCTCGCCAACGCAAAATCGCATTTCAAGCGGCGAGGTACACAGGAGGTACAAAAACAGGCGTAAAAAGGCTTAGCAACGATTAACAACGATGCTTGCACAAACAAAAATAGCACCCGTAAAGAGTGCTATACTAATCATTTATGACTGATTTAACTTATTTGTAATCAACTATTTACTTGCCGATGCAAAACTTGGAAAATATGGTCCCAAGTATTTCGTCAGTAGAGATTTGACCGGTGATTTCTCCGAGGTAGTGCATGCATTCTCTAATGTCTTGGGCGAGGAAGTCTCCGGAGAGGCCGGATTGTAGACCGTTGAGGGTACGTAGGATTGCGTCGTGGGCATTTAGCAGGGCTTCGTAATGACGTGCGTTGGTGACGATAATGTCATTTTCGCCAGTTTGTGTTGACTGTATGGTATCTGTAAGCTGTTTTTCGAGTACGTCGATATTTTGGACATGTGAAGCTGAAAGAAAGATGAACGAAGTGTTGGGCTTTTCACGAGTGAGGCGTTTGTATAGGTCTGTGAGCTGTTGTTGGGTTGCGGATCCGATCTTATCTATTTTGTTAAAGGCAACGATGAGGCGTTTATCTGTGCAGTGGGGGAGGACTCTTCCAGCGATTTTTTCAATGTCTTGTGTCGATCCAGTGGCATCAATAAGCCAGATGACGATGTGGGCTTGATCTAGTTTTTGGAAGGTGCGTTCGATCCCCATATTCTCGATGGCATCGTGCGTTTCCCGTATACCGGCAGTGTCGATAAAGCGGAAAGTAATTCCTTGTAATACGACGGTATCTTCGATGACATCGCGGGTTGTACCGTGTATGTCCGAGACGATGGCTTTATCTTCTTTGACAAGGCGGTTGAGCAGTGTCGATTTCCCGGCGTTGGTTTCTCCTATAATGGCAGTAGGTACACCGTTTTTGATGGCATTGCCGAGTGTGAACGAATCGGAAAGGCGCTTAATGACTCGTTCTATTTCACTGGCGAGGTCGGTTAGTTTCTCCCGATCGGCAAATTCTACTTCTTCTTCGCTGAAATCAAGTTCGAGTTCAACGAGCGAGGCGAATGTGAGTAGTTTTTCCCGTAGTTGGATAAGTTCTCGGCTGAATCCTCCACGCATTTGTTGCATAGCTAAACGATGCGAGGCCGCCGAGGTGGAAGCGATAAGGTCGGCCACGGCTTCGGCTTGTGAGAGGTCAAGTTTCCCATTGGTAAAAGCCCTACGGGTAAATTCTCCCGGTTGGGCCAGGCGGCAGCCTGCTCGCAATAGAAGGCTGATGATTTGTTGTTGAATGTAAATCGACCCGTGGCAGGATATCTCGACTGTATCTTCTCCTGTAAATGAATGGGGGGCGATGAAAAGCGTAACGACTACATCGTCAATGGGAGTTTCGTTCTCATCGGCGATTGTTCCGTAGTGTGCTGTATTGGGCTTTGCTTCGGATAGTTTTTTCTTGTTTGCGGTGTGAAATATACGATCGGTTATAATGATAGCGTTTGTTCCGCTTATGCGAATTACGGCAATACCTCCCATACCGGGAGCGGTAGAGATGGCGCAAATCGTATCTTCGGGTATTGGCTTGTTTAGTTTAAGTTCCATATTTCAAGGGATAGGTCGCTTTCTATTTTATGTTCAATACTGTCGGGTAAGTTGTGGAAAAAATCTATTCCGGTCACTCGTTCCACACTGTCGATGGTGATTGCCAACTCTTTTAGAGACGGTTGTTCCGCTTCATTGTCGAATATAAATGCGATTCCTCTGGGCGTGCCGGTATACGGAACAGCGACTACTTTGAAAAAGCGGGCAGGGACGACTATCTCGTGTCGTCCGATTGTCTTTCTCGGAGTAGAAACGATGGGTCCGCAAGTAATGAGTAGTGCACTGTCTCGTTGTACCCATTCACGTATTTGTTCTTCCAGTTCTTTCCAGCGGCCTCGGTTTAATTCGGGAATTTGCGGACAGATATTTGAGAGCAGGAATGATTCTTCCATTGCTGTTTCGTTCCATTTCATATCGGCAGCCGGAGCCATATGTCCTCGGTCGTATCCGATATGCGTGTAATCACGGGTGTCTATCATTGTGCCCACTACATCGTAGTCGGGGGTAAATCGGTTGTTGCGTGTAGCACTACCTTGCAGTTCGTCTCGTAGTAATTCGTAACTTACCCAATTGGGTTGTTTCCAATGGGAGTTATACGAGACCGTGTAGCCCGTACGGTATAATATTTGTTCCGGTGTACCTTCGGGAGTATGGGCCATTTCAGCATCTTTTACATGACAAAGAGAGTTTGTAAACAATTGTTGAGGATTTTGGGGTTGTTGAGCTTGTTTTATTAGCCACCATATACTGTATGTAACGAGTAACAGCAGAAATAAAGCCCCCCAATTATTTATTTTTTTACTGTTCGATTTTTTCTTTTTTCTCTTTTTAGCCATATCCTCCACTTTTGAATGTGGTCGTGCAAATGTAAGAAAAAATTTTTTTACCTTTGTTCGTCGGTTGGATAATCCATCGACTTAGGTTTAGATCAAGAAAAACCAATAAAAATATATACGATGAATTTAGTAGATCGTTTCCTTCATTATGTGAGCTTCGATACTCAGTCGGACGAGCTTACAAACTTGACTCCCAGTACACCGGGACAGATGCTGTTTGCCCAAAAACTAGCCGAGGAGTTGGAGCGTATAGGCCTTACCGAGGTGACGCTCGATGATAACGGGTATCTTATGGCCTCATTGCCTTCAAATATCGATAAAGATGTCCCGGTGGTAGGATTTATAGCCCATTTGGATACTAGTCCCGATATGTCGGGACGGCATGTGAGTCCGCGGATTGTTAAAAATTACGATGGTAAGGATATTGTATTGTGTGCAGAGGAAGATATCGTATTGAAACCTTCGGAGTTTCCCGAACTACATCATTATATAGGTCAAGACCTTATTGTTACGAATGGGAAGACTTTGTTGGGGGCAGACGATAAAGCAGGTATTGCCGAAATTGTGACAGCGATGGAGTATCTTTTGAAACACCCGGAGATTAAACATGGCAAGATACGCATTGCATTCAATCCTGACGAGGAGATAGGCAAAGGAGCGCACAAGTTTGATGTTAAAGCCTTTGGAGCAGATTGGGCCTATACGATGGATGGTGGTGAAATAGGCGAATTGGAGTATGAAAACTTTAATGCGGCTGTGGCTCGAGTGACTTTCAAAGGCCGTAACGTTCACCCGGGATATGCCAAACATAAAATGATAAATTCGATTCGCATAGCCAATCAATATGCTATTATGTTGCCGCGTTGGGAAACTCCCGAACATACCGAAGGTTATGAAGGTTTTTATCATTTGATTTCGTTCGAGGGCAGTGTGGAGAAGACGGTATTGACTTATATTATTCGTGACCATGATCGAGATCGTTTCGAACGCCGTAAGAAGGAACTCGAACATTTAACTCGTAAAATAAATAACGAGTTTCCGGGTTGTGCCAGTATCGAAATAAACGACCAATACTATAATATGCGTGAGAAGGTCGAACCTGTGATGCATATCGTCGATTTGGTATCCGAGGCTATGAGGACCGTAGATGTTGTGCCGATGGTGAAGCCTGTACGTGGCGGAACCGATGGAGCGCAATTGTCGTTCAAAGGATTGCCTTGTCCCAATATTTTCGCCGGTGGGTTGAACTTCCACGGGCGTTATGAATTCGTGCCCATACAGTCTATGGAAAAAGCTACCGAGGTGATTGTGCAAATTGCCAGAATGGTAGTCGAGAAATAATAATCTTTGTCGGGTTTGGACAGATATGGAAATTATTTTTCATATCTGTTCCTTTTATTTCATAGCGAAAAGTTCATGTCAGGCACACTCATTGTTCTTACAGGGCCTACCGGGGTGGGAAAGACCGAGCTTAGCCTTCAATTGGCAGAGCGGTATGCTTGTCCTATTGTGTCGGCCGATAGTCGGCAGTTCTATGGCGATATACCTATTGGAACGGCGGCTCCTACAATCGAGCAACTGTCGAGGGTCGAACATTATTTCGTAGGGCAGTTGGCGTTGTCTGACTATTATAGTGCTTCGTGTTATGAAGAAGACGTCTTGAAGCTGCTCGATAAACTTTTCAAGGCAAATGACTATGTCCTATTGACAGGAGGCTCTATGTTGTATATCGATGCGGTTTGTAAAGGTATCGACGAGATACCTACCATTACCGACAAGATACGTCGTGAAGTTGCGGCGCATTACGAGAAAGTGGGTTTAGCCGCCCTTTGCGAAGAGCTTAAAGTGCTCGATCCAGTATATTATGCAGAGGTTGATTTGAATAATCACAAGCGGGTGATTCATGCGATAGAGATTTGCCGACAGACCGGTGGCCGATACAGTGATCTGCGTACTCGTCGGGTGAAATCCCGCCCTTTCCGAATTATAAAAATAGGATTGATTCGTCCACGGGAAGAGCTATTCGAGCGGATAAGTCAGAGAGTGGAGCAGATGATTGCCGATGGCTTGGTCGATGAAGCTCGAAGGGTATATCCTTATCGTCATCTTAATTCTTTAAATACAGTGGGCTATAAAGAGTTGTTCGCTTATTTCGATGGGAAGATGACCTTAGAAGAGGCTGTCGAGAAAATCAAGAGAAATACCCGGGTCTATTCCAAGAAACAAGTCACATGGTATAAAAAAGATCTCGATATGAAGTGGTTCTCCCCAGATGATAAGGACGAGATTATCGCATATATCAACGAGAATTCTGTTTCGTGAAAGACTACTCGATGTTTGTTTATGCGTGATCTTCAATCGGCTGTCGAATGGTATCTATACAGATTTATATCTATAAAGTTATGAGAATATTGAAGCCTTTTATGTTACTAGCTGTTATTGGTGTTTTATATTCCTGTGCAGCTGTTCATTTGCAGACTTATCGCAATGGCTATATCATGGATAAGAATAATGTAGTTGTCGGGTACTATTCGAATGGGCATGTCCTCGATTTGGAAAAGAATATCATCGGATACTATGCAAACGGGTATATTTACGATACTCGCCATGAGGTTATAGGAAATTATGTAAATGGATATATAAAGAACCTGAAATTAAAATAGGTCTGATGTAAATTTCACGTTCTTATTTATTTGAAGGTTGGGTTCACGGGCTCTATGTGGTACTCCGTCACTCCTTTGTTGTATTTTGAAAATATCTCATGGGCTTTTTCCACGAATCCTTTCAGATGAGGCCGATGGGGATGCTCTTTCAATTCTTGTATCGCAGGTACTACCCGGAAGTTTTCTTTTTGTATAGTTGGTCGTCGGGTATAAACGAGTGTGTGTTGTGCCGATTGTAACAGTATTTTTCCCGTGATATCCCGTCGGATAACAACCTTTACCATTGCTCCGCCTACCGTATCGCGGGTTTTCATATTGGAGATGAAATTCCCCAGTGAATAGACGATGAGGGCACAAGGGTTCCCTTGTTCGTCGTATCGTAATTCCATAGGTTGTATCACGTGTGGGTGGGCTCCTATAATCAGTTGTACTCCTTCTTTCGCCAAAAAGTCTGCCAAATCTTCTTGTCGTTTGTTCGGCAACAGTTGGTATTCATCGCCCCAATGTAGGCAGGCAACGATAAGGTCGGCACTCAACGTTTTAGCACGAAAAATGTCTTTTTTTATTTTTTCTTCGTCTATGTAATTGACAATTAATGGAGAGTGTGGCGTAAATCCATTCGTTCCGTACGTGTAATTCAGAAAGGCGATTCGTATTCCTTTTATAGAGGTTATGAACGGATAGAATCTTTCGAATGAGTCTTTTGAATCGTAGGTCCCTATATGGTCTGCTCCGATAGAGTCGAGTATATGCAATGTGCGTATAGCCCCTCGGGTATAACGGTCGAGACAGTGATTGTTGGCGGTAAGGAAAAGGTCGAATCCTGCGTTTTGTAATGCGATTGGAAATTCGTCCGGCGCAGAAAAACAGGGATAACCGGTGTAAGGTTGTCCGCCGATGGGCGATTCTAAATTGACGACTGCATAATCCGCCGCAGCTATTTCGTGAGTAATGTCTGCAAAACAAGGTGAATAATCGTATGCCTCGCCTTGTTTTGCAGATTGTATTTGGGCTTTATGTTGCATAGCATCGCCAGCGAAAAGAAGAGAAACCTCGGTAGCGGGTACTGCCGGAGCTTGTCCTAAAATGAGCGGTGCTAAAAAGGATATGAGCCCTATCATACGAGTTTAGGGATAGATTGCTTTTTTCCCAGCCAACAGGGTGTTACGCATGAGCGACACGATAGTCATAGGGCCTACTCCGCCGGGAACGGGGGTGATAAAAGAGCACTTGGGAGCTACTTCGTCGAATTTTACGTCTCCGGTGAGCTTGAATCCCGATTTTTTTGTAGCATCGGGAACTCGGGTCGTACCCACATCAATGATTACGACACCCTCTTTTACCATATCGGCAGTGACGAATTCGGGAGAACCGAGTGCGGCGATAATAATGTCGGCCGTACGGCATATCTCTTTGATGTTGGGGGTTGCACTATGACATACGGTTACCGTGGCATTGCCCGGATAAGCCTTTTGCATCATGAGTGTAGCTACCGGTTTGCCAACAATGTTGCTTCGTCCCAGTACCACACAATGTTTTCCTTTGGTCTCTATTTCGTAGCGGGCAAGCAACTCCATGATTCCGGCGGGTGTAGCCGATACGAAACAGGGCAACCCGATGGACATGCGCCCTACATTGACCGGGTGAAATCCGTCGACATCTTTCCGGTAGTCGATAGCTTCGATCACCTTTTGTTCCGAGATGTGTTTGGGCAAGGGTAGTTGGACGATAAATCCGTCGATATCGGGGTCGTTGTTCAGTTCGTTTACTTTGTTCAAGAGCTCTTCTTCGGTAACATCGCTTTCATAGCGAACGAGAGTCGATTTGAACCCGCATTGTTCGCAGGCTTTTACTTTGTGCGCCACGTATGTTTCACTCCCACCGTCGTGTCCCACCAGAACAGCTGCTAAATGAGGCCGTTTGCCTCCGGCACTGCAAATATATTCTACCTCTTGGGCGATTTCTTGTTTTATACGGTCGGCCACCGCTTTTCCATCGATTAGTTGCATAATATTGAGGTTTTGTAAAAAAACTACCGGACACACTCCCTTTTTTGCCTATCGGCAATCGATTAGAATCGGGAGTGTATCCGGTAGTTTCATGTTGAGTGATTAAAATTATCTTCTTTTGAATCCTTTCATCATGGCTCCTTTGTTTTGGGTAACCATTCGCATCATTTTGCGGGTTTGGTCGAACTGCTTGATAAGTCGGTTCACCTCTTGTATCGAAGTTCCGCTACCTGCGGCGATACGTTGTCGGCGGCTACCGTTGAGCAGTTCGGGGTTGCTGCGTTCTTTGGGGGTCATCGAGTAAATAATCGCTTCGATACTTTTGAAAGCATTGTCATCGATGTCCATGTCCTTGATCGCTTTTCCCACACCGGGAATCATAGAAGCCAAATCTTTGAGATTACCCATTTTTTTGATTTGGTGTATCTGGCTGAGGAAGTCGTTAAAGTCGAATTGGTTTTTGGCAATTTTCTTTTGTAATCGTTTGGCTTCTTCCTCGTCGTATTGTTCTTGGGCTCGTTCTACCAAAGAGACGATATCGCCCATACCCAAGATACGGTCGGCCATACGAGCCGGGTGGAAGTAATCTATGGCTTCGAGTTTTTCGCCGGTTCCTACAAATTTGATGGGCTTGTCGACTACGGTGCGGATAGAGAGTGCCGCACCGCCACGGGTGTCGCCGTCCAATTTGGTGAGAACTACTCCGTCGAAATCGAGACGATCGTTAAATTCTTTGGCTGTGTTGACCGCGTCTTGTCCGGTCATGGAGTCAACGACGAACAAGGTCTCGGTCGGGTTGATTTTTTTCTTGATAGCCTCGATTTCGTTCATCATTTGCTCGTCGATAGCCAAACGTCCTGCCGTGTCGACGATAACCAAATCGAAATGATTTTCTTTGGCATATTTTACGGCATTGGCGGAAATGCTCACAGGGTCTTTGCTGTCTTCCTCGGTATAAACCGGTACATCGATTTGTTCACCTAAGACCTTTAATTGCTCGATAGCGGCAGGGCGATATACGTCGCAAGCGACCAGCAAGGGGCGTTTCCCTTTTTTCGATTTTAACATTTTTGCTAACTTACCGGAGAACGTGGTTTTACCCGAACCCTGCAATCCCGACATGAGGATAATCGACGGATTTTGCGACAGGTTTACTTCGGCGGTTTCTCCACCCATCAAGGTCGCCAGTTCGTCGTGTACGATCTTCACCATCAATTGTCCCGGCTTCACGGCGGTGAGTACGTCTTGCCCCAATGCTTTGGTTTTTACCGTGTCGGTAAATTGTTTGGCTACTTTGTAGTTGACATCGGCATCGAGCAGTGCGCGTCGCACGTCTTTCAGTGTTTCGGCGACGTTGATTTCGGTGATTTTACCTTCACCTTTCAGTATTTTAAAAGACCGTTCGAGTCTTTCACTAAGGTTTTCAAACATAGTTTTATAACAATATTTTTACACAGATGGATAAATCGTTGCGAAATTACTCAAAATCGTCGGAATATGCGAATAAAAATATAAGAATAACATCTTTGAACATACGGCGGTATATAAGAAAGTCGGTATGTGAGTAGAAATTTGAATTTAAAATATAGGTATTTAAAAAATATTTACTATTATTGTGTTTGGATAAAAAATGAGAAGAACGTAAATCTTTGGTGAACAAGAAATGACCGTTTTTTTGTGAATAGAATATTGATTTTAATGACGAGTATATGAAAAAGTTTTTTCAAGTTTTAGGAATTGTCACTTTACTTTTAGTGGGATTGTATTATATAGAGGAATGTTCTGGAAAAAAAGATCAATCGGAAGCGGTAGAAGATGTACAAGATGACTTGGAGATGAAAAAGTCTGTTCACTTGAAATTTAAAGGTGTACCCATAGACGGGACATTGAAAGAATTTATTTCTCGAATGGAGCGTAAAGGGTTTGAACATCGTTCGTCGTATGATTCAAAGGAACGGCTGGTGAGTGACTTTGCAGGAATTAAACAGTGTACGGTTTATGTGGAAACACTTGATAATAGCGATTTGGTATCTCGCATTATTGTCGAGTTTCCCAAACAGGAACGATGGGAGGAATTGTTTGACAATTATAAAAACTTGAAAAGTATGCTTATGGAAAAATATGGAAACTTTTCATCGTGTGTTGAACGATTTCAAAATTCCTATATTAGAACAGATGAAGATCGTATGCGTGCCGTTCATATGGGTGAATGTATGTATAAGACCAATTTTTCGATTGCCGAGGGAGATATTACACTTAGTATAGATTATGAAGAATGGAGGCAGGGGTTTGTCGTATTGAAATATCAAGATAAAATAAACAGTGCGATAATTAGAGAAGCTGCGATAGAAGATTTGTAGTAAAAACAACGGAGTTGATAAAATTTTTACTATTTTTGTAGACGGAGAGGGAAGACTTTCTCCAAGACATGTTAGAAAAAAAGAAGCGTTATGCTTATCTTGTAACTTGAGAACCTAGGAAATTCGCGAGTCGTAACACAAGAGATGGCATAGTGGCTCTCACGCTATGGCGTGAGCTGCTATTATCACATTCGTGTTACGGGTTTTCCTAGGACCTTCAAGTTAGAACGTGGCATTTGCAGTCTCACGCTTCGTGTATAAAAACGGTCCTTGTGGAGACTGGGGGACGAAAGAAAATTTTTATATGAAAAAACTTATTTTTTTATTACTAATTGTAATAGGTTTTTCTTCTTGCGTATTAAATAGAACATATATTAGTGATTACAGGGAGCAAATTCGTTTGATGAAAGCTAATTTCCCAGAAATTTATGAATTGTACCGTCAAGGTGATGTTATTATAACTTCTGTTTATACTTATGAAAAAGACGGTCAAGAGAGGGTACATATAGAGTATCGTTATAGATAATCTATTATATAAATATTATCATACTCTGTTTGAGAATAGAATATGTGTAATTATATGAAAATATGTGATTCCGAACCGTTATATCTTCTTCACTTTCCAGTTCGTTTTTTTGAAAAAGAGGAACGATAGGAATAGTTTGAATCCCCAATAGACGTACTCTACTGTCCAACAAAAGGCTATGTCTACTTGAAGGGTAACGATAATCCAATAAATAGCCAGCGTATAGAAAACGATCGTGGTCATTTCGATGAGAAAAGCCGTACGAGTGTCGCCGGTTCCCGATACAGATTGAAAGAGTATATTTCCCGGTAGGGCTATAAGGTAGAACGACGACATGACATAGACCGAATGTGTACATTCGGCGATAAGCGAGCTATCGTTGGTATAGATGAGGAGTATCCAATGAGGAGCTAAGCATAGCAAGGCAATGAGGGGTAATACTATGGCGTAACACATTTTGACGATACGCCGCATGATTGGAATTACATCGTCGGCACGGCGGGCTCCCATAGCATTGCTCACGAGGGTACAGGCTGTCGCTCCAAAAGCATTGACCGGCATGAACAGCAGGGTAGAGGTACTGCGGATAATGTTGGAAATGGCCAGTGGAAGTTCTCCCAAGTGTTCGACGGCTACGAAAAAGAGAAACCATGTGCCTATGGTGAGAAAGTAGAGAATCATGCTCCATACCGATACATTCAGTATTTCGCGAATGAGGCCGAATCCTCCGGAACGAAATCGGAACAGTTGGTATTTTCCCCGATCTATATAAAAGAACGTGTAGAGGAAAAAGTGCAATGCGGCTGTCGCTTCTGCCAAAACGGATCCAAGTGCAGCTCCGGCAATACCCATTTCGGGTGCACCGAAGTGCCCGAATACAAAAATGTAGTTGAATACGACATTGGCGACAGTCATGATGACTGCATTTATCATCAGTACTTTGGTGCGGGTGACAGCTACGAAAAAGGCCCGGAACATCACACCGATAGAAGTGAACAGGAGCCCGAATATCCGATATTGCATGTAATCTTCTCCGGCTTGACATACGGCAGTGGAGGAGATGAGGCCTTTCAACATCTGTGGGGTCCCTATAAGAGACGCGAAGATGAGAATTATTGAAAATATCTCCAAAAAGAGAATACCTTGCCCCATGATAGGACCCAAAGTCCCATATTTGGCTTCACCGTTTCTACGAGCCATGAGAATTTGTGCTCCGGTGCTAAATCCGAAAGTGACCATGTAGAAAGCAAGATACAATACTCCGGCTAAGGCGGAGGCTCCTAATTCTACTTGTCCGACACGCCCCATAAAAGCCGTATCGGTGATGTTGATGAGATTTTGTACAAAAAGGCTTACTAATATGGGGAGAGAGATTCTCCAAATTTCTTTACGACTATACATGCAGGAGGTGAAGATGATTATATATTAAAAAAGCCCACCTGACGAATCGGGTAGGCATTCGCAAGCGATATTCTTTATTATATGAGTTTATTGGTCGCTGTATCTGGAAAGATAACAGCCGGCGTAAAACTTTTTGCCTCTTCGGGAGTCATTAGAGCATAGGCCATAATGATGACGATGTCTCCCGGTTGTACTTTTCGGGCAGCGGCTCCGTTAAGACATATTACTCCTGAACCTCGTTCTCCTTTTATGACATAAGTCTCGAATCGTTCTCCATTGTTGTTGTTTACGATGGAGACTTTTTCATTGGCAATAATGTTCGCCGCATCCATTAAATCTTCGTCGATCGTGATACTTCCGATATAATTCAGATTTGCTTGGGTGACGGTGACTCTGTGAATTTTTGATTTTACGACCTCTATAAACATGGTTTCATAAGTTATTGTTCGGGGCGTCGATATGCGATGTTGTCGATTAATCTCACCTCTCCGTTATATACGGTAATACAACCTACTATATAATCGCTGTCGTTCCAGTCTGCGATAGGCTGTAACGTGTTTCCATCGACTATTTCGTAGTATTCTACTCTCATTTCCGGTATTGCATCGATGGTAGAGATTACTTCATCGATAGTCTCTTTCACCGAATGGTTGGCTGCAAAGGTACGACTTTTAAATAATGTCTTTGCTATTTTGGGTGCATTTCTTCTTTGAGACTCTGTCAATCGAGTATTACGGCTGCTTAGGGCTAATCCGTCTGATTCGCGTACGATGGGGACAGCTATGATGTTGAATGTATAGCCCATTTGAGCGGCCATAGCTCGGATAACGGCAATTTGCTGAAAATCTTTTTCTCCGAAGTAGGCATTATCGGGATTGACTATATCGAAGAGTTTACTGACGATTTGAGCCACTCCGTTGAAATGTCCCGGTCGGTATTTACCTTCCATGACTTCCGCTACTTTTCCCAAGTGAAATATCCGGGTATCTTCGGTCGGATAGATTTCTTCTACCGAAGGAGCGAAAGCATAATCACAATTTACCGATTCGAGTAATTGACAGTCCTTGTCGAGCGTGCGGGGGTAAAGTAGCAAATCATTTTTGTCGTTGAATTGGGTGGGGTTGACGAATATGCTGACTACTGTCACGTCATTATTGGCCACGCTGGTCTTTACCAGTTGCAGATGTCCGTTGTGTAAAGCGCCCATTGTTGGGACGAGACCTATCTTTTTCCCGGCATTTCTGTCCGAATCGAGTTGTTTACATAATTCGGCTATTGTTGTGAATACTTTCATAATTGAACATTGGTTGAAAAAATTGTGCAAAAGAAACAAATAAAACCCAAACGACGAAGATAAAGCTGTATTTTTTTATGGAGAGTAACCTTAAATGTTTTTTTTTGAGAGGGAAATATAGGGTGTCTGACGATTTTTTGGTGTTAATACTTCTAATATTTGGAGGGTTACGCTATTTTTTTTATTATCTTTGCAGAAAGATGCAAAAGTGGGCTGTATCTTGGCATGACCGGTTAAATTCGTTTCAAGCCACGGGTATGCTATTTTTGCAAAATAAATTGAGTTTAAGAGGAGCAGAATGAAAGAAGCCAAAGTCCTATTTATTGCACAGGAGATTACCCCTTATCTGCCAGAATCGGAAATCGCTAATATTTGTCGAAATTTACCGCAAGGTATTCAGGATAGAGGGCATGAGATACGTACCTTTATGCCTAAGTACGGTTCTATTAACGAGCGTCGTAATCAATTGCACGAGGTGATTCGGTTGTCGGGAATGAATTTAATAATCGATGATACAGATCATCCTCTTATTATTAAAGTCGCTTCGATACAATCGGCTCGTATGCAGGTCTATTTTATAGACAACGATGATTATTTTCAACGTAATGCCGACGGTGTAGTCGACGAGGATATGCGTCCCGATAATGACGAACGGAGTATTTTCTTTGTCAGAGGGGTTATGGAGACCGTGAAAAAGTTGCGTTGGACTCCTGATATTATTCACTGTCACGGTTGGATAACGGCGTTGACTCCTTTGTATATTAAGAAAAGTTACGCCGAAGATCCTTCTTTTCGGGATGCAAAGGTGATATATTCGTTATACGATAATGGTTTCAAGACTCCATTCGACCCCAATTTTGCAGCAAAATTGAAGTTGGAGGGGATACAAGACACCGATATACCTTTTGCGGTAGGAGAGTCTATCGATCCTGTTGTTCTTAATAAATTGGCTATACAGTATTCCGACGGTGTGATTCAAGCCAGTAGAAATATAAATTCGGAAATTACGGATTATGTACAAAAAACGGGCATTCCTTTCTTGGGGTATCAAGACCCTGAAAATTATATAGATGCCTATAATGATTTTTATAATAAAATTGTAGGTAACGAATAACGTCAGTTACTAAATAGAAAATGAAAATATTTAGATTTTTACCGATAGCTTTTGCGATAGTTTTAGGTTTATCTTCTTGTGGAGACGAAAATAGCGCAATCGGTTCTTCGATAGTCGATACGAATATTGAAATTGTGGTGGACTCTTCTTTTCAAGAGTTGATAACGGTTGAGTCTGTTCCGAATGATAGTGTCGTTGGAAGAACTATAACACAATTAATCGGGCGTATTTCTATTCCGGGATATGGTAGGTTAGAAACCGATTTTCTTACCCAGTTTATGCCGGCTGCAAACTTTGATACGGTTGGTGTGAATAAACTCGATTCTTTGATTTTATATTTAAGTTACAATACAGAATCCTTTACAGGAGATTCTTTGGCCCCTATGCAGTTGAGTGTATATCCGTTGGATAAACGGTTGGAGTCGCCTGTATATAGTGGTATCGATCCGGCGGAATATTATAATGCACAAGCTGCACCGGTTGCTTTGACAAGTTATAATGCTTCGTTTTTAGGATTACCGGATTCTCTTATAGAACTCGGCTATAAGATGATTCGGGTGAAATTACCCGATGAAATGGCTGACCGTTTTTACCAGAAATATAAAGAAGATCCAACTGTATTTTCGTCTCCCAGTAGGTTTACACAATATTTTCCGGGTTTTTATGTGAAGACATCTTATGGAAGCGGGTGTGTTGTGAATGTCCAAAATACGGTAATGAATTTACATTACACCAAAACAACCGTGATTAATGATAAGGATTCTACATATAACTCGACTCAAACTCTAATGGCGGTAACTCCCGAAATAACAACGGGAAACCATATAAAATTGGAAATAGATGCGGAGATAAAAAACGAAATATCTTCGGGGAAGGTCTATTTACAAGCCCCGGCAGGGTTAAATGTTTTGATTCACTTCCCAACGCGTAAAATTATTGAGACTTTTGAAGATGCAGTAGGGGGAAGTGGTAGTGCTTCGACTGTACAAGGACTTGTGAACTCGTTGACTTTACGTATTCCCGTAAAGACGGTTTCTAGTAATTATAATCTTGATCCTCCGCAATTTTTGCTGTTTATTCGTAAATCTGAGTTGCAAGAGTTTTTCGAAAAGAAAAAACTACCTGACAATGTGAATACATTTTATGCTAAGTATGATAGTGATGCCCATGTTTATAATTTTACGGGATTGAGGACCTTTATCAATAATATTATAGAAAAGAAACGGACGGGTACTGAAATCACAGATGCCGATGAGGAAATCGTTCTTGTACCGGTGTCGGTGTATAGCGAAACGGTATCTTCCGGTGGAAGTTATTACTATTATTCTTACAATGAGAAGGAGGTAGTTACCGATGTTGTTCCCTATATTTCTGCTCCATCATTGGCATTAGTCGATGTAGATAACATTAAGTTGCGATTAACGTATAGTAAACAGGATATGAAATAATTCTCTTTATATTTGAATACAGGAGGGAGAGATAAAATTTATCTCTCCCTCTCGTTTTAGTATTTTCATACATAGAAATCTCGTTAGTGATTTTCAGGGAAAACAGGAGAACGAATTTCTTTTTTTTGTTTGGTAAGAAAAAAATAGAGAAAAAGAGTTGCGGCGTTTCTTTAAATATATTACCTTTGCTCCGCAATTGCCACAATAGCTCAGTTGGTAGAGCATTTCATTCGTAACGAAAAGGTCCCGGGTTCGAGTCCCGGTCGTGGCTCAGGAAAAGAGATTCAACTTACTTTTCAAATAGTTGAATCTCTTTTCTTTTTATATAAAAGTTTGAAAATCATTATATAGCTTTTACGATTGAGGTATAATCGAGTCTTTGGTTGGCTTTGAAAGTTCTGTTAGTTATTCATGGGGATCGGTTTTGAGAGAATGAAAATAGTAAAAGCCTGTGTTTAGGGTAGATAAGGTAGAGGTGAATTTTTTTTGTAATTTTCTTAGGAAAGATGTTGCGTAGAAATAAAAAAAGATCTATCTTTGCCGTCGCAAAACGAAACTGGTGCGGTAGTTCAGCTGGTTAGAATACATGCCTGTCACGC
>OGLM01000076.1_pt1 | contig 116199 bp, 101 predicted proteins | sample 1572531 | NCBI WGS metagenome assembly OGLM01 (sample SAMEA2581909, study PRJEB24529) | metagenome | biome: Human gut stool | place: China | collected 2011
ATTCCATCAAGACTTTCTTTACCAAATTCCCCGCAAAAGAGACTGCTTGGGCTTTCCTCTTCATGCTGTGTTACCGTATGCCAGAAGGCCTGCTGGTAAAGATATCTTCACTATTCCTTATCGACAGCGTTAACAATGGAGGACTTGGACTGTCTCCACAAGAGTACGGCTTTGCACAGGGTACGGTTGGCGTCGTCGGACTAACGTTAGGTGGTATACTTGGAGGAATGGCTGCCGGACGAGACGGCTTAAAAAAATGGCTATGGCCCATGGTTTGCGCCATTACGTTGCCCGACCTTGTATATGTCTACCTAAGTTGCGAGATGCCCGAAAGTTTCACTATTATCAATGTTTGCATCTTTATTGAACAGTTCGGATACGGATTCGGTTTCACGGCGTACATGCTATACCTGATTTATTACAGCCAAGGAGAGTATAAAACGTCACATTACGCACTCTGTACCGCCCTCATGGCCCTGTCAATGATGTTACCTGGACTGGTTGCAGGCTGGTTGCAAGAGCTTGTAGGCTATTTATGGTTTTTCATAATAGTAGTGCTCTTATGCGCAATGACATTTATTGTCGCCGCATTCGTAAAGATAGACCCTGAGTTTGGCAAGAAATAGTCTCCATCCATTGGGTAAAATAGGTATATTAAGATCTGCAAACATACTCGAGGTATCTGCAATGTAATCAAAAACAACCCTATTAATTAACGTAATAATGGCTTCACGTGAAAGTAAAATATACCGCGTAACCGTTTTAGGCAGCGTGGTCAACATATTACTCGTAATAGTAAAACTCGCTTTTGGCATATTAGGCCGTTCGGCTGCTATGATTGCCGATGCAGTGCATTCCTTGTCCGACCTGATAACAGACGTAATCGTAATCGTGTTCGTGAAATTAAGCAACAAGCCTCAAGACAACGACCATGATTACGGCCACGGCAAATATGAAACATTAGCCACAGCCTTTATCGGTTTAGCATTATTTGCCGTAGGCGTTATGATTCTTTACGGCGGAGCCGAAAAAATTGTAGCATCGTTCCGTGGCGAAAAATTGCCAGAGCCTGGCATGATTGCCTTGATAGCCGCACTGCTTAGTGTCATATTTAAAGAATGGTGTTATCGTTTTACTGCCAAAGTGGGCCGTGAAACAAATTCCCAAGCTGTTGTAGCCAATGCGTGGCATCATCGTAGCGACGCATTCTCTTCCATGGGAACTGCCCTTGGCATAGGCGGAGCCATTTTCCTTGGAGAGAGATGGACTGTTCTAGACCCTATTGCAGCGGTAGTTGTAAGCTTTTTTATCATCAAGACTTCATTGTCGTTAATGAAACAGGCATCTGACGAACTGCTTGAAAAAAGTCTTCCCGACACGGTTGAAAGCAAGATAAAACAAATTGCAGAAAGCGTACCCGGCGCTAGCGGCCTACGGAACGTACGCCCCCCCCGTATAGGGAACCGCATCTCGATAGAAATGCATCTGCGCCTTCCAGGCGACCTGACATTATACGAGGCCCACAGGCGCGGCACGGATATAGAGCACCGTTTGCGGCAGTATTACGGAGCAGGGACATACATTAACCTGCACATAGAGCCGTTAAAAGTTAACGGGCAATATGTTGAACCACAAAAACAGCAGCCGCTTTAAACGTGTTTTTAAAGCGGCTGCTGTTTTTGGAATAAAATGTCAATGAATTAAACAGCCCGGATTTGTTATCCTAAAACCACGTCAAGTATCATCATAAGAATGAATCCGACGGCAAAACCAATTGTGCCAATGTTAGAGTGCTCACCTTCCGACATTTCAGGTATCAATTCTTCAACAACTACATAAAGCATTGAGCCGGCGGCAAATGCCAATAAATAGGGTAGGGCGGGCGTTGTTATGGATGCAAGTACAATAACAATAAGTCCACCCAACGGTTCAACCAAACCGCTCAACGCCCCCATCGCAAACGAACGCATCTTGCTGTTACCGGCCGAACGCATGGGCATGGATATAATAGCACCCTCGGGTATGTTTTGTATGGCTATTCCGACTGCCATAGCCGTTGCTGCCGCAGTAGAAATGTAAGTGTCTCCTTGCATCGCCCCGGCAAGTACTACGCCGACTCCCATCCCTTCAGGCAGATTATGTATCGTTACAGCCAATGACAACATTGCCGTGCGCGACAGACGGCTACGTGGCCCTTCAGGCTTGGCGTTACCAATATGCAGATGCGGCGTAACTCGGTCGATAAGCAAGAGGAATGCCATTCCTCCCAAAAATCCTACAACTGCAGGCATGACTTTCATCTTCCCCCAATCTTCACACATGTCCATACCTGGTATCAGAAGCGACCATACCGATGCCGCTACCATCACACCCGAAGCAAAACCAAGCAATGACTTTTGAACATGATCGGACATTTTTTCTTTCATAAAGAAAACAAAAGCCGAACCTAAAATTGTTCCAAGTAATGGAATTAACAAAGCTATGTACATAATATCATACTGTTTTTATAATTCTAACCATATTTATGTTTACCAGGCAAAGCCCTAATCATAGTTAACCGCGGCAAAGATACGTAATATTCCCCGATGAAACAATACTTAAAAGATGTTAGCTCTATAAAAAATAGATTACAAACTGTAACTTTTGCAGGACAAAAGATGAGTTTTATTAAATGCCGTGTTTTACTTTCTAAAATGCCACCTTTTACGCACTAAAAGATAACCTTTTACAGGCTAAAACATAACCTATTACAACAAGCCGGCCTCGCAATCAAAATTTTGTTTAAGATGCACCTTATTATTATATATTGTCGGTTTCTACTTTGTTTATTTAAATCGCTTTTTCGTTCATCCTTTTTTGCTTTCTCGGTATAAATGATTACTTTTGCAGGGTTTAATAAGAAAAACAAATAAGGAAATAGACAATGAGAAGCAGGACAACAACATGGTTTGAGTGCAAAATACGTTATGAAAAGACAATGGAAGACGGCACTCAGAAAAAGGTAACTGAAACTTACACTGTGGACGCTTTGAGCTTTACCGAAGCAGAAGCAAGTATAATGGAGGAAATGTCTTCATATATTAGCGGCGAATTTGAAGTGCGCGATATAAAGAAAGCTGCTTACGGCGAAATATTCTTCAGCGATTCGCCTTCAGCCGACCGTTGGTATAAAACCAAGTTGCAGTTCATAACAATAGACGAAAAGACGGAAAAAGAAAAGCGCTCAAACGTTAATTATCTCGTACATGCCGGTTCTTTGCCGCAAGCAGTTAAAAGTATTGACGAAGTAATGGGTAGCACGATGATTGACTACGTAATAGCCAGTGTGGCTGAAACCCAGATTATGGATGTGTTTGAACACAACAAACCGGCAACTAAGACTCAAGAAGTTGACGACAAGCCCGAATACGAGCAAGACGGTAACGGAGAGGAGGCAAAATGATGTTGAATGCAGAAGTTGCCGCTAACCTGCGTGCCGTGAAAGAGGGGCTGCCCAATGGAGTCCGCCTTGTGGCTGTCAGCAAGTTTCATCCCGCCGAACATATTGAAGCAGCATACGCCGCAGGGCAAAGACTCTTCGGTGAGAGCCATGAGCAGGAACTCTCGAAGAAATATGATATACTGCCTAAGGATATCGAATGGCATTTCATAGGACACCTACAAACCAACAAGGTGAAGTATATTGCACCTTATATTTCGATGATTGACGCTGTCGACTCGATGAAATTGCTTAAAGAGATAAACAAGCAGGCTGCTAAAAACAACCGTGTCATCAAAGTGTTGCTCGAATTGCATGTGGCAGACGAGGCTACAAAATATGGATTCACGTTCGATGCCTGCAGGCAGATGCTTGACGAAGGCGAATGGCGCCAACTTGAAAACATTGAAATATGCGGACTCATGGCCATGGCGACCAATACTCCTGATGAAGACCAAATCAGACGTGAATTCAATTCGGCTGCAAGCTTTTTCGACGAAGTTAAGACCAAGTATTTTGCCGAATCGGCCAACTTCTGCGAACGTTCATGGGGTATGAGCGGAGATTACAAGATTGCCGTAGGATGTGGCAGCACTATGGTGCGTGTGGGTACTGCTATATTCGGTGAAAGGGAATACTGAGAACAAGGTTCATATTATACTCGGCGAAAGTATTTAAAGTTACAGACACTTCTTTATTTTTGAAACAAGTCATATGGGGAAAATAACGGAAACAGTACTTTCACAGTATGGACAAAGATTGGCAATAACTGTCATGGCTTGTACATTATGGTTTATCGCCAATGCACAAAAACGTGAACGGTATGAGTTTTACAAAGATTTCCCCGTCTATGCTGACAGTTTGCTTGCACAACTGGATTATCCTCTGGCATGGGGTAATTGTGGCCTGAATAATTTTGACGAGTGGAAAACTTTGGCAAAAGAAAAGGTTAAGGAGTGCATGATGACTCCACCACCTCCTGCAAGCAACTATGATGTCAAGATAATAGGAGAAGAAAAACGCAAAGGATATACTGCCCGAAAAATAGAATTCAATCTGTCCGGATTTTACAGGGTGAGGGCTTATATGCTGATTCCCGATGGCAAAGGCCCTTTCCCCTCAGTAAACCTGTTACATGACCACGGCGCACATTTATACATCGGCAAAGAGAAAATGATCAGACCGTTTGCAGACGATTCATTAGTCATTGCAGATGCAGACAAATGGGTTGCAGACTTATACGGCGGACAATATCTTGGTGATTATCTTGCAAGTAATGGATACTTGGTATTTTCTACTGATGCGCCGTTATGGGGAGAACGTGGACGCAAAGAAGGAGTCGACCGCAAGAAATACGACATAATTGCAGGCAATATGATGATGTACGGGCGTAACATATGCGCATTTATGACATACGATGATATTGCGGCAACAGATTTTATGGCTACATTGCCTGAGGTTGACACTTGCAGAATCGGTTGCGTCGGATTTTCAATGGGTGCATATAGGGCTTGGATGTTGTCGGCATTGTCTGACAAGATAAAGGCTTGTGCTGCCGCTTGTTGGATGACCACAACAGACGTACAAATGACATGGAAATACGGACGCAAAGAGTCTGGAGGCTTTGCAAATTGCATACCGGCTCTTCGGCAATATCTTGACTATCCCCACATTGCAGGAATTGCGTGTCCGAAACCTACACTGTTCATCAATGGGACAAAAGATAAACTTTTTATGACACCTGGAGTCGAAAAGGCTTTCAAGATAATGCGTGACATATGGAAAAGCCAAAATGCCGGTGATTGTCTTTATACTGAACTATGGCCTATAACCCACTCGTGCGGAGTAAAAGTACAAAATAGAATTTTGGAGTTTCTCAACAAGCATCTTTCCCAGGCAAATAAATAATGAATAAGAAATATTACTAATTGAATTATTCATGAATAAACTTGCCGACCACATCTTAACCAACTTTTTGTAAATTAACAATAATATGACTTACGAATATCAACTGCGTTTGTTGCCGCAATTTGCGGCAAACGAGGCTACAATAAAGGAATCTGTTTCTCGTGAAAAAGGTATTGATGTGCGTACAATAACCCACGTCAGGGTGTTGAAACGCAGCATAGACGCACGCCAGCGTAGGATATTCGTCAACCTGAAAGTCAGGGTATATGTCAATGAAGAACCTACTGATGAAGAATACGAAACCACTGAATACCATGATGTGTCGTCATCAGAACAAGTCATTGTTGTTGGTGCAGGACCTGGAGGACTGTTTGCGGCATTACGTCTTATAGAACTCGGATTGCGACCTGTTGTAATCGAACGAGGAAAAAATGTCCGCGACCGGAAAAAGGATATAGCCTTGATAACAAAAACGCATAAGGTTGATCCTGAAAGTAATTATTGCTTCGGAGAGGGTGGTGCAGGTGCATATTCAGACGGGAAGCTATACACACGTAGTAAAAAACGTGGAAACACGCGCAAAATATTGAATGTCTTTTGCCAACACGGTGCATCGACAGCAATACTTGCCGACGCACATCCGCACATTGGTACTGACAAGTTGCCACGTGTGATAGAAAACATGCGCAACACAATAATAAAATGTGGCGGTGAAGTTCGTTTCCAAACAAAAATGACGAGTCTCATAACAGAAGGCGAGGTTGTAAAAGGAATTGTGGCTAATGATTTACAGACTGGCAATGAGATGGAAATCATGGGTCCTGTAATACTTGCCACAGGCCACTCAGCGCGCGACATTTACAGATACCTTGACAATAACAACATAGAGATTGAACCTAAGGCGTTGGCTGTTGGCGTGCGTTTGGAACATCCATCTGAAGTCATCGATAAAATTCAATACCATAGCAGTAACGGGCGAGGGCGGTGGCTACCTGCTGCTGAATACAGTTTTGTAACACAAATTAACGGACGTGGGGTATATTCATTCTGCATGTGCCCCGGCGGATTTGTCATACCTGCCGCAACAGGTCCAGGGCAGATTGTTGTTAACGGAATGAGTCCAAGCAACCGAGGTTCGCGTTGGTCAAACAGCGGAATGGTTGTGGAAATCCATCCCGAAGATATTTGTAATGATAGTATGGATGCTCTGTGCATGATGCGTTTTCAAGAAGAATTAGAACATACATGTTGGCAACAAGGCAACATGCGTCAGACTGCACCGGCACAACGCATGGTTGACTTTACCCGTTCACGACTCAGTTATGATTTACCAGATACGTCGTACGCGCCAGGACTAATATCCAGTCCGTTACATTTCTGGCTTCCGGACATAGTCGGGAAACGGCTTCAAACGGCATTCGAGACCTTCGGAAAAATCAGTCACGGCTTCTTGACAAACGAGGCTGTGTTAATTGCAGCGGAAACAAGGACATCGTCTCCCGTAAGAATACTTCGCGATACGTTAACATTGCAACATGTCCGTCTTAAAGGATTATTCCCGTGTGGAGAAGGTGCTGGTTATGCCGGCGGCATAGTTTCGGCTGGTGTTGATGGCGAACGATGCGCCGAAGCTGTCAAGAATTACATTAAATCAGGTGGATTTGTAATAAGCTGAACCCTGTTTTTTACGCACAAATACCGCCATGCAAATTATTGATTTTCAATAATTTGCATGGCGGTATCAAGTTCCCCTAATAACATTAGTTACGTTAAATTCAACTTTGCTTTAAGATATTCGCCCGTTACGCTGTCTTTACATTCAACAATATCTTCAGGTGTCCCGGTAAATACAAGCTTTCCACCCTTGTCACCTCCATCAGGACCGAGGTCGATTATATAGTCGGCACATTTTGCTACATCCAAATTATGCTCAATCACTATAACAGAATGTCCGTGAGTAATTAAGGCGTCGAATGCTTTCAGCAGTTTTCTAATATCATGGAAATGTAATCCTGTAGTAGGTTCATCAAAGATGAATAGGGTAGGCTCACACTTTTCTTGGCTGATAAAATAAGCCAGTTTAACACGCTGGTTCTCACCTCCAGACAATGTTGAAGAACTTTGTCCAAGCTTAATATATCCCAAGCCAACATCATCTAAAGGCTTAAGCTTGCGCACAATATTATCCTGACCATATTGACCAAAGAAATCAATTGCTTCTTTAACCGTCATCTCCAACACGTCATAAATATTCTTACCATTGAACATCACGTCAAGAATGTCATGCTTGAATCTTTTACCATGGCAAGCATCACACTCCAATTCAAGGTCTGCCATGAACTGCATTTCAACAGTTAACACGCCTGTACCTTTACAAGTTTCACAACGCCCACCATCTGCATTAAAAGAGAAATATTGTGCAGTAAATCCCATCTGCTGAGCCAATGGCTGTTCTGCAAATAGTTGCCTTATTTCATCAAAAGCTTTGACATATGTTACAGGATTTGAACGTGAACTTTTACCAATAGGATTTTGGGTCACCATCTCCACATGTCTTACATCTTTCCAATCACCTTCCAAACCGCCGAATTCACCTGGAATTTCAGCAACTTCATCAAGCTTTCTCTTCAATGCAGGATAAAGGATGCCTCTAATCAATGAAGACTTGCCAGAACCGCTAACACCTGTAACAACAGTCAATACATTTAAAGGTATCTTGACGTCAAACCCCTTAAGGTTATTCATCATCGCGCTTTTTATAATTATCCCTTTGTTCCATGCCCTGCGCACAGTCGGCACTGGTATTTCTTCAACATTTAAGATATACTTTAAAGTATGACTCTTGTTAAATGTGTCCAAGTCGGCTTTCCTTAATTCGGACGGTACTCCTGCATACACAACTTCACCACCATTCCGACCAGCGTCAGGGCCCATATCAATAAGATAATCAGCTGCGTTAATTATATCTTCATCGTGTTCAACGACAATGACAGTATTACCTAATGATTGTAATTCTTTCAATACATGTATGAGCCGGAAAGTATCTCTGCTGTGAAGACCTATACTCGGTTCGTCCAATATGTATAATGATCCTACAAGACTGCTTCCTAATGCAGTTGTAAGGTTAATCCTCTGGCTTTCTCCACCACTCAAACTGTTGGAAGGACGATTTAGAGTAAGATAATCCAGACCTACTTCAGACAAAAAACGCAGACGGTTATTTATTTCGGTAAGAAGACGCTTACTAATTTCAGCATCCTGAGGTTCAAGTTCCAAGTTTTCAAACCATTGTTTCAGATTCTTTATAGGCATTTCGACCAAATTACTTATGCTTTTGCCGTTTATCTTCACATAGTTGGTCTCTTTCTTCAGTCTTGTGCCCTTACATTCAGGGCACACTGTCTTACCGCGGTATCGGCTCAACATTACGCGGTATTGTATTTTATACTGATTTTCTTTCAACATATTGAAAAAAGAATCAATACAAACCTTATCCCTCATATCAAAATTTGCCTGGCAAGGCAATCCGTGCCAAAGCCATTCCTTATGTGTTGCCGAGAGTTTAAAATACGGTTCAAATAATGGGAATCCGTCTTTTGCGGCATGCATACAGAATTCTTCCTTCCATTTTTCCATTTTTTCGCCATGCCAACATTGTACGCAGCCGTCGTACACGCTTAAAGCCGGATTTGGAATTACAAGTTTTTCGTCAATGCCAATCACATTACCAAAACCTTCACATACAGGACACGTACCGATAGGGGAGTTGAACGAAAACATATTGTCATTCGGCTCTTCAAAACGTATCCCGTCCACCTCGAACTTGTCTGAAAAATCATATTTAATGCCTGAAGGAACAAACACAATCCTGCATGAACCGTTACCTTCATAAAATGCTGTCTCAACAGAATCGATAATTCGCGAAACTGTATCTGATTTTTCATCAACCGAAAGTCTATCAATCAGAATGAAAACATCTTCAGGATTAACATTATCTGTATTAACAAGAACATCTTCAATCTTAGCGAACTCTCCATTATGATAAATACGGGAGAATCCCTGCTGAAGATAAATCTGCAATTGTCTCTCAAACGTATTTTCTGCTCTTATTACCAATCGCGACAAGATTACGAACTTTGTACCTGGCGAATAAGAAAAGATGCACTTCAGAATGTCTTCATAAGTATGTCTTTTTACTTCAACACCGCTTACAGGTGAATAAGTGCGGCCGATTCTCGCATAAAGCATGCGCAGGTAATCATAAATCTCTGTGCTTGTGCCAACTGTTGAGCGAGGATTCCTAGTATTAACCTTTTGCTCGACGGCTATTGCGGGAGGCAAACCTTTGATATAATCAAAATCCGGTTTGCGCATACGCCCCAGGAATTGGCGGGCATATGCAGACAAACTTTCGACATATCGTCTTTGCCCTTCAGCATATAATGTATCAAATGCCAACGATGATTTTCCAGAACCTGATACACCTGTAATCACAATGAATTTATTGTAAGGAATATTCAGAGTTACGTTTTTTAAATTATTTACCCTTACATTCCTGAGTTCTATATAGTCGTTCATTAAACTGTTTTTACTTTATACACTTAATTAGCTTTCGCTCTATTTATCATAATGGCAGTTAGTTTGTAGAGTCGTATATATCCCATAAGCTGGAGATTTACCTTACTCTAAGATAATCTCCAACTTTAATTGAGTAATCAGGTCCCAATTTATTCATCTTATAAAGACTTGAAAGTCGTATTCCATAATTTTGAGCAATAGAATACATGCTTTCACCTTCCTTCACACGATGTGGCCTGTTCCTATATACTTTGTCAGCCTTTTTCTGTTTCTTTTTCAAATATATTATTTCACCAGGCTCAAGCCTGTCATTCTTATCGCGCTCATTGTATTGGGCAAGCTTTTTATACGATATACCAACTTCATCAGCAATTGACCTGAAAGTATCTCCCTCACGCACTTTTACATAATAATTCTTGTTGTATATGTGTATTGGATGCAGACTGTTGACATGCGTCTTCACGGACGAACGTTGAACCATGAACTTGTCATAATTCTTTGCATTGTCGTACCTGTACAATTTGTACAATTCAATAATGTTTATAAGCTGTTTTGCATATGTCGGACTTGTCGCATACCCACAACGCTTCAACCCTTTTGCCCAACCTTTATAGTCGGTTCTCTTTAAATTAAACAAACTTCTATATCGTGGCTGGCGTGCTAAAAACTTGCTATGGTCTTCGTAACTCTCAAACACGTCACGGGATTTCCTAAAACACTCCTGCTTTTCGTCATCGTCATGATATGTCGTGGAACCTAGCCAATCATGGCATTTGATTCCAAAATGATTATTACTTTCACGGGCCAGCCTGCTTTTGCCAGCACCACTTTCAAGAAGGCCCTGAGCTAATGTAATGCTTGCTGGAATATTATACTTCAGCATCTCGGCTATAGCCAAATCTTTATATTGGTCAATATAAGTTTGATAGGCAGAATTCCATTTAATTTGTGCATTAAGCGATAGACTTAATAAAAAAACTACACCTATTATTAAATACCTTCTCATATTTGTAAATTCAATATTATGCAAAAGTAAAGTAAATCTGCATGTTCACAAAATTTTAGTTGATAAAATTCTATAATCTCAACTGCAATTACTATTTTTGCAATAAAAACTTGAATTATGGAAACAGGTATAAAGAACGTTATTGAAATAAAAGTAACAAAAGAAAACACTGCAGCCGCGCTTGGCAGCGGCACACTCTCTGTATTTGCAACGCCCGCCATGATAGCCTTAATTGAGCAAACTGCATGGAAAAGCGTTGAACCGTACTTGGATGAAGGACAAGGAACAGTAGGTACCAAGCTCGACATCAGCCATTTGTCTCCCACCCCGGTTGGGATGACAGTAAAGTGCGAAACCGAATTGACAGGCATTGATGGAAGATGCTTGAGATTTGAAGCGAACGTATACGATGAAACCGGACTTATAGGTAAAGGTGTTCATGAACGTTTCATTATCTCATCAGACAAATTCCAAATAAAAGCCGACAGTAAGTTAACAAGCCGTAATTAGCAAAATATAACAAGAAACAGGTTTTTGCCGTTTTACAAGATTATAAATCACGATCCATCTTCTTTCAAAAGTAATGAAAGCATACACGTATGTTGAGCCTGGCAAGTTTGCAATAACGGAAAAAAGCAAACCACAACTTTTAGACGATAAAGACGCCATTGTGCGTGTAACACTGTGTAGCATCTGCACTAGCGACATCCACATAAAACACGGCTGTGTACCCAAAGCTGTTCCCGGAATAACCGTCGGGCACGAGATGGTCGGCATCGTCGAGCAAGTCGGCAAAGCCGTCACAAAAGTAAAACCCAACGACCGTGTGACAATAAACGTTGAAACATTCTGCGGAGAATGTTTTTTCTGCAAACGCGGTTATGTAAACAACTGTACGTCGGATAATGGCGGATGGGCATTGGGATGCCGTATTGATGGCGGACAAACAGAGTATGTACGCGTGCCCTACGCCGACCAGGGACTCAACATAATACCTGACACAGTCACCGACGAACAAGCACTATTTGTCGGCGACTTGCTTTCAACCGGCTTTTGGGCGGCACGTATATCGGAAATAACCGATCAGGATACTGTTTTAATAATAGGAGCCGGCCCTACCGGCATTTGCACCCTGCTATGTGTCATGCTGAAAAAGCCCAAACGGATTATAGTTTGCGAAAAATCTCCGGAACGTATGAATTTCATTCGTGAACATTATCCCGAAGTCCTTGTAACAACACCAGAAGAATGCCTTGATTTCACAATCAAACATAGTGACAACGGCGGTGCTGATGTTGTCATTGAGGTTGCCGGCACGGATGAAACATTCCGCATGGCATGGCAATGCGCACGCCCGAATGCGATTGTTACCATTGTCGCAATGTATGACAAGCCACAAATTCTTCCCCTGCCTGACATGTACGGAAAGAATCTGATATTCAAGACAGGGGGTGTCGACGGTTGTTATTGTGATGAAATACTTGGTCTTATTGAAAAACAAGAAATCGACACCACTAAATTAATAACCCATCGGTTCAGCTTCGACGAAATAGAAACAGCATATCGCATATTTGAAAACAAATTAGACGGGGTAATTAAGGTTGCCGTAAAAATTTAATATAGTATAGAATAACTATTCCGGCTAATACGAGTAAAAAACAATAGGTTACCTTTTGTGACATAAAAGGTAACTTATTGGCGTGTAAAAGGATACCTTTCAGACGATAAAAGGTATCCTTTTACAAAACGGGAATTCAGAGATGCCGAACCATATGGTACAAAACTGCAATATTAATTAGTAACAATCTGGCAATCAAAGGAATACGCCGCATCTACGTATACAAACATACAAGAAGGACATCCGCCTACCTATACCCTATTGGAATCCGTGCTACTGCCAATCATTTATATCTGCAACAGCCTCAATCTTATTCTCAATATCGTCCGGAAGAGCAGAAAAGAAGTCGATACCGGTAATCCGCTCAACATCGTCAACCGAGTTTACATAATCACCTTTAGGACGGTTGCCTTCAGTATTTTTATAAATGAAGCCTATCGCTTTAGGCTCTTTTCCCTCGCGCAGCACAACTTTAAAGAAGGCTTCAGGCACAACAACCTTGTTCTTTCCTATTGTCTTATGCTTGCCTTTATATAAAATAGGGCCGCAAACAACATACACCCCTCCGTACTTTGAGGCCCAATTGCGGCATGCCATCTCCATTTCATTCCAGTCGCCACGATTGAGGTTACCGTTCTGTGGACACATATTTGAAAAAAGGAATGATTCTTCCATCGCCTTTTTACTAAACTTATTATCTGCAGCCGGACACATGTGGCCCCGGTCGTAGCCGGAACCGTAATAATCAGAATCTTCCGCCCGCGGAGAAGGAACATCAATGTCAGCCTCGAAATCAACACCGGCACGCTTTGCCGGACCTGTTGTCCGTTCTGGCGTAAGATACCACGACACCCAATTAGGCAGCTTGGTGTCTTTGTTGTAAGAAACAGTATAGCCAGTACGTACTAATATCTGCTCTGCCAAACCATCGGGAGACTTCTGTTTTAACAGGCTTTCGTCCGATGTCGCACTTTCTTCATTTGTAGCGGTAAGATTGCCAGTTCCCCGCATGTCTCTTGATTCTGCAACCCACTCTTTGCCAATCTCATTTACAATATTATTATTGTTTCCGGCTATATCAAACATGTACAAGACAGCAGCCGCACATACACCAACGATAGAATAAATCTTAATCTTTTTCATTTCAATGGATAAATATTTGTTCTGTATAATGAAGATGAATCAGTATTGACACTTAAACGTTTGATTTTCATCACGTTAATATTCTGGTTCATGATGTCAACCAGCTACCCGTAAACATCATTCCCGATTTTCAACCATAAAATTACAAATAATATTTTGTACATACAATTTTTCGGACACATTCTTATGTTTGTAACTTTTCGGCAATAAATATAAAAACAAATGACACTCCCCTGCCCCGTTTTATTCTAAAGATAAAAACAGAATAACGACACCATTTGTTATAAATTGCATAAACCTGAATAAATAAATTGCAGCTTTATCATGCAGACAATCCTGATTTTCATTTTTATTCAGTATCTTTGCACAACATAACGTACAGACGTTTAAGACACGGGATAATTTTTTATAACTTAAATCCACTACAGCAACAAACATAAAGTAACGACATACAGAATCAATGAACCCTTGTTTTTACATAAAGATGATTGTTGTTTGATAGAAATACGACTTGACAATGGAAATAAAAAAATCTGAATACGTAATAAGCAGTCCTACATGGACACAATGCCCCAAAGACGTTAAACCAGAATATGCATTTATCGGCAGGAGCAACGTTGGTAAATCCAGCTTGATAAACATGCTTTGCAATCATAAGAATCTGGCCAAAACCTCGGCTACACCAGGCAAGACCCTGCTGATAAACCATTTTATAATAAACAATGAATGGTATTTGGTTGATTTGCCTGGTTACGGCTTTGCCAAACGATCCAAATCCGTACAACAAAAGTTGGAGCAAATGATTACGTCTTACATCCTCCAACGCGAACAACTCGTCAACGTATTCGTATTAATTGACATACGACACGGTTTCCTTAAAACAGACCGTGAGTTCATTGACTGGCTCGGACAAAGCGGGATACCATTCTCAATAGTATTCACAAAAGCAGACAAACTCGGAACACAAAAAGCAAAACAGTCAGTCGGAACTTACATGGAAAGTCTGAAAGACACATGGGAGGATTTACCGCCTTATTTCATAACAAGCAGCAACAATAAGACCGGTAGAACAGAACTGCTCGACTATATCGGCAATATAAACTCAACATTAAACAAAAACGCATAATTGATTTATGGCCAGTCAGATACCATATTTGGACGTACAAAATCTCACAAAATCATTTGGTGCCCAGGTCTTGTTTGAAAATATCTCGTTCAGTGTTGCCGAGGGACAAAAGGTAGGTTTGATAGCTCGCAACGGAACCGGCAAGTCAACCTTGTTGTCGATACTGTCGGGTTCAGAGGGATATGATTCTGGCAGCATCATTTTTCGCAACGACTTACGTGTCGGATATTTAGAGCAATCACCAAAATTCAATCCAAATGACACAGTCCTTGACGCATGTTTCAACCATGCAGGAAACGAGGAAAAGATTCTCAAGGCCAAACAGATACTGACACAGCTGAAAATAAAGGATCTGAACCAAACGGTAGGAACACTTAGCGGCGGACAGCAGAAACGCGTGGCACTGGCAAATGTCCTTATAACCGACCCAGACATGTTCATACTCGACGAACCTACCAACCACTTGGATCTGGACATGATCGAGTGGCTTGAAAGCTTCCTTTCAAGAGGCAACAAAACGCTGCTAATGGTAACCCATGACAGGTTTTTCCTTGACAGGGTATGTTCGGTAATATTAGAGCTTGACAATAAGAATATATATACTTACAAGGGAAATTTCAGTTACTATCTTGAAAAGCATCAGGAACGTATTGACAACACAAGGGCCGAAATTGCACGTGCAAACAACTTGTACCGCAAGGAACTTGACTGGATGCGGCGCATGCCACAAGCCAGAGGGCACAAGGCCAGATACCGTGAGGATGCATTCTATGAGCTGGAAAAAATTGCGCACCAACGCATAGAAGAACGACAGGTAAGACTGAAGTCGAAAAACATTTACATCGGCAGCAAAATATTTGAATGTCAGTATATCTCCAAACAATGGTCGCCCGATCAAGTCATATTGAACGATTTTTATTACAACTTCGCCAGGTATGAGAAAATGGGCATTGTCGGAAACAATGGCACGGGTAAATCAACGTTCATAAAGATGCTTTTAGGACTTGAGAAACCTGATTCGGGACGCTTTGATATAGGTACTACTGTGAAATTCGGATACTTTTCACAAGAAGGCTTGGTCTTTGACGAGCAAAAAAAGGTCATCGACGTGATAACAGACGTGGCTGAATATATAGACATGGGCGGAGGAAAGCACTTGTCGGCATCGCAATTTCTACAATACTTCATGTTCACACCCGAGCAGCAACACAATTATGTATATAAATTAAGCGGTGGTGAAAAACGCAAACTCTATTTATGCACGGTGTTGATGAAGAATCCCAACTTTCTTGTATTGGATGAGCCGACAAATGATCTCGACATCCAAACATTGCAAATATTCGAGGAATATCTTATTGATTTTCCTGGTTGTGTCATCATTGTAAGCCACGACAGATATTTCATGGACAAGGTTGTCGACCATTTACTCGTATTCAAAGGGAACGGTATCGTAAAAGATTTTCCGGGCAACTATACCCAATACAGGGAATGGAGTTCACTGAAAAGCAAAGAGGACGTTGACAAGCCACAAAAGGAACATCGCCAGAATGTAAGACAAAGGACCGAACAACGTCAGAGAATGACGTACAAAGAACGCATGGAATTTGCTCAATTGGAAAAAGAAATCACATCTTTGGAAGCAGAGCAGAAACAGCTTGAAGAACAATTATGCAGTGGTACATTATCTGTTGATGAATTGACAGAAAAGAGCAAACGTTTGCCACAGCTTAAGGAAGAACTCGATGCTAAAGAACTCAGATGGCTTGAACTGTCTGAGATAGAGCAATAATCATTAAAAATAATTAAAATCAGGAATAACAAATGTTCAGTTCAGCCTTATTTTCAATATAATTTATTAATTTTGCACATCAATTTTAAAAAATCAATCTCCGTTTCCGTTCGCGAAACAACTTCAAACATTAAATCTCCATTTACATTATATTTATGTATAGCAAAGACGAATTATTATCTAAAAATATCGCCGAACTTGAAGAAATTGCCGAACAAATCGGCATCAAAGTCAAGTCCGATGATAGCCAGGAGGATATTATCTACTCAATTCTTGATAAACAAGCTGAAGTAGAAGGAAATAAGAATCCTTTAGGAACCAAAAGACGCCGTGTCAGGATTGTAAAGAAAGACACAGACAGAGTGTATTCTGTAAATGGCAAAGAGGGTGAAAACTTTGATCTAAAAAAGAACAAGATTCCAGTTGAAGCACCTTCGCTTTTCAATGATATACCATCAAGTACCCCTGCAAAGGCAAAAAGTACACGTTCGAAAGCTAAAGCTAAAACTGACGTGCAAACCGACGAAGAATTGCAGGCCGTAAATGAAATACAAGAGGCGGAAACCAATTTACAGGAAAAAAACAATGTAATACCAATCGAGGCCAATGAAGAAAACAATACAGTAAACACTTCAGAAGAGCCTGCAAACACAATCGAATTGCCTCCATTCATTCAAGAAGAACAACAGCAGACTTCTACAGAAAGCAACGAACTGCCAATAGTACCAGAAGCTGAATATACAACAGAAAAGCACGTCGACGACTCAAATAACCAATCTGATCTGATTGCACAGTTACAAGCAAAAGTCAATGCACATAATGAAATTGCAGATGAAAAGCGTGAGGCTATTGAATCGGGAATTTGGGAAGGCGACCCTGGAGATGGCACAGACTTCATAACCGTAGTCGACCTGCCTATTGAAGACCAATTGGCTGTGCCAAATTTCGACATGTTCGATAATCCTACAACTCCTATGGATATGAACAGCGTCGCATATGTTCCGCACATGGAACAAGACATTTCACCGGCATTTGATTTTGAGAATATCATAACTGCAAACGGTGTTCTCGAAATAATGCCAGACGGATATGGCTTTCTAAGGTCTAGCGATTACAACTATCTTTCTTCACCTGACGACATTTATGTTTCGATAACGCAAATCAAACGCTACGGGCTTAAGACTGGCGACGTTTTAGAGTGCCATGTCCGTCCGCCTCATGACGGTGAGAAATATTTTCCTTTAACCAGTATTGACAAAATAAACGGACGCGACCCGGCTGAAGTCCGTGACCGCATACCATTCGATCACCTCACTCCACTTTTCCCTGATGAGAAATTCACACTGTGTGGAGATCCGTCTACGACAAACTTAAGCACAAGAATTGTTGACTTGTTCTCACCAATAGGAAAAGGTCAACGTGCACTTATAGTCGCTCAACCCAAAACAGGTAAGACAATCCTAATGAAGGATATAGCCAATGCTATAGCGGCCAATCACCCTGAAGCATACTTGATGATGCTACTTATCGACGAACGTCCGGAGGAGGTAACCGACATGGCACGTACTGTAAATGCAGAAGTCATCGCATCAACCTTCGACGAACCGGCAGAACGCCACGTCAAAATTGCGGGCATTGTTCTTGAAAAGGCAAAACGCATGGTTGAATGCGGTCATGACGTTGTGATTTTCCTTGACTCAATAACACGTCTCGCACGTGCATACAACACAGTTTCACCTGCCAGCGGAAAAGTTCTTACCGGTGGTGTTGATGCAAACGCATTACAGAAACCCAAACGCTTTTTCGGTGCCGCACGAAACATTGAAGGCGGTGGCTCGTTGACTATTGTTGCAACAGCATTGATCGATACAGGCAGCAAAATGGACGAAGTTATATTCGAAGAATTCAAGGGTACGGGTAACATGGAGCTCCAACTTGACCGTAACCTCAGCAACAAGAGAATATTCCCTGCCGTCAATCTCGTTGCTTCAAGTACTCGTCGTGACGACCTACTGCAAGACAAACTTACACTTGACCGCATGTGGGTATTGCGCAAATTCATTGCGGACATGAACCCGATTGAGGCGATGAACACAATCCACGACAGGATTATCCACACACGTAATAATGAAGAGTTCCTTGCAACAATGAACTCATAATTACCACAATACAAGCATGCAAAAAAACGGAAGCATAAAAAAGCTTCCGTTTTTTGTATAATGTTTTAGGGGAATATATACCTTTCACTCTTTATAAATTACCTTTTGATGTATAAAATATTACCATTTAAAGGGTAAAAGGTTATCTTTCATAAAGCACTCTATGCTACTTATAAACTCCCAGTATCGTTTTTTATATAATCAACTATCCATTTACCAACTTCCTTGGTCCCGTAAAAAGCTCCGCCCTCAACTTGTATTTCAGGCGTTCTAATGTTCGCAGCAAGAGAGCAGTCCACCGCTTTACGTACAACAGCACCCTCCTCTTTCAAGTCTAAATACTCAAACAACATTGCAACTGAGAGGATCTGGGCGAGAGGATTGGCAATATTTTTCCCTGCAGCTTGCGGCCAAGAACCATGAACGGGCTCAAACACAGGAGTTCCGTCACCAATAGAAGCTGAAGGCAACAACCCCATACTGCCAGAGATACAACTACCTTCATCCGTAAGAATATCGCCAAAAGTATTCTCGGTTACAATAACGTCAAAAAATGTAGGCTCTACCAACATGCGCATCGAAGCATTGTCTACAAACATGAAGTCAGTCCTGACATCAGGATATTCTCCTTCAATCTCTTTAGTGATTTGACGCCATAAACGACTTGATGCCAATATGTTAGCCTTGTCAACCATTGTCAAATGGCCTTTGCGCCTACTAGCGTAGCGGTAAGCTACACGCAATATTCGTTCTATTTCAGGACGAGTATAATAATTCGTATCGTATGCCTTGTCATTATCTTGGTATTTCTCACCGAAATACATACCTCCTGTAAGCTCGCGTATGCAAATGAAATCAGCATTTTCTATAATACTGTCTTTTAGAGGGGATTTGTGCAACAGGCATTTAAATGTCTGTACAGGTCTGATGTTTGCATAAAGCCCGAGTTTTTTTCTCATTGCCAAAAGTCCTTGTTCAGGACGGACCTTTGCAGTCGGGTCATTATCAAAACGGGGATCACCTACCGCTGCGAACAAAACGGCATCAGCCCATTGGCATGTTTTTAAAGTTTCATCAGGGAAGGGATTGCCTACTAAGTCTATGGCCGCAGCTCCACATATAGCTTTTCTATATTCAATTGTATGGCCGAATTTTTCAGCTATCGCATCCATTACGGCTACTCCTTGTTCCATTATTTCCGGGCCAATTCCATCACCCGGCAGAACAGCTATTTTCAGATTCATTATTAATTGATTATTATTTTATGTTTGTTTGACATTAAAACAATTACAAATAGTTTTCAGTTTATTTATTGACAGACCTTTTAAGCTTCAATAATATTTAGCATTTTGAATGTAGCTTTAATCGCAGCTTCCGTTTGGTCAGCGTCAAGTCCTCTCGTCTTTATGCTCTTGCCTTCAACGCTCCAAGTTATAACAGTTTGCACAAGGGCGTCTGTACGTCCGCCTGGAGGAATTGTTACGCTATAATTTTCAAGTACAGGGAAATCACGGCCTAACGAATTCTTATATATTTTACGAAGCGCCTTGACAAATGCGTCATACTGTCCGTCACCCATTGCGTCGGCTTCATATTGAGTTCCATTAATCTCGACCTTTACACTCGCAATGGGTTTCAGGCCAAATGCCGACGACACCATGTAACTTATGAGTTTGACTTTTTCCTCGGGAACACTATGCTTCAACACGTCGCTCACGATGAAAGGCAAGTCTTCCTGGGTCACAATTTTCTTCCTGTCACCAAGTTCAGTTATCCTTTTTGTTACCTTTAGTATTTGCTCAGGTGACAAGTCTAAGCCCAACTCTTGTAAATTACGGTCAATATTAGCCTTACCGCTCGTCTTACCTAATGCGTACTCGCGCTTTCTGCCAAAACGTTCAGGCATTAAGGCATTACTATACAAGTCTGCCTTATTGTCTCCATCAGCATGAACACCTGCAACCTGGGTAAAAACGTTTTCGCCGACTATCGGTTGGTTAGGAGCAACAGGAATGCCCGAAAAGCCTTCAACAAGTCTGCTAACATCATTCAAACGGTCTTCATGGATATTTGTTTTTGCGTTAAACTGGTCCTTCAATATGACCTGCACGCTTGATAAAGGAGCGTTGCCACACCTTTCACCTAATCCATTGACTGTTACGTGTAATCCTTTAACTCCGCTCAATGCTGCTGCAAGCGAATTACTTACAGCCAAATCGTAATCATTATGTGCATGGAAGTCGAAATGTACATCAGGATACCTCTTAACCATCTTGCGCATAAATTCAATGACCTGCAATGGATTCAACACGCCGAGCGTGTCTGGCAGCATGAAACGTTTTATGTCGTATTTCGTCAGGACATCAAGCATTCCATAAACATACTCAGGCGAATCCTTCATACCGTTGCTCCAGTCTTCAAGATAAAGATTGACATCCATGTCCCTGGTCCTGGCGTAATCCAAAGCCGCAATTATGTCGTTAATGTGCTCTGACGGTGTCTTATGCAATTGTCCCTCACAATGCTTTATCGAACCTTTAGCAAGCATGTTCATAACCTTGCATCCGCATTCGTCAATCCAGTCGACACTTTTCTTTCCATCAACAAAACCGAGAACCTCGACATTTTTCAATTTGCCAATCTGCTTTGCATACCGACAAATCATCCTGACGGCATCTTTTTCTCCTTCCGAAACCCTTGCCGAGCCAACTTCTATCCTGTCAACATTGATGTCGTTAAGAAGCATTTTAGCAATTACAAGTTTCTCGTGAGGAAGGAAAGAAACCCCGTTAGTCTGTTCGCCGTCACGCAACGTACTGTCCATTATCTCGATAAACGGCTGTATGCGTGTATAAGATTTTACATTTCCAACCGTTCCCATTTCTCTATTTTGTCTTTATTCTGCAATAAAAAATCTATGTCGTCGAGTCCGTTTATCAAACAATACTTCTTGTATCCGTTGATGTCGAAATGTTCGCTATTCCCTGTTGCTTTGTTGGTAACAATCTGATTGGGTAAATCCACCTCAACTTCCATCTTAGGATTTGCCTCAATGCTCTTAAAGAGTTCTGCGAGGAATTTCTCTGAAACAACAACAGGCAATACGAAATTATTTAATTCATTGTTCTTATGTATGTCTGCAAAGAAGCTACTTATTACGACTCTGAACCCATAGCCAGCAATGGCCCATGCAGCATGTTCACGGCTTGAACCACAACCGAAATTCTTACCTGCAACAAGTATAACTCCTCCGTATTTGGAATCATTCAAAACAAAATCCCTCTTTATGGACCCGTCTTCATTATATCTCCAATCCCTGAATAAGTTATCCCCAAATCCTTCTTTGTCAGTAGACTTAAGGAATCGTGCCGGTATTATCTGATCTGTATCAACATTTTCCAAAGGGAGGGGGACACAGGTACTGGTTATGACATTAAACTTACGTTTCATATAATCTAATAATTAACATGAGAAACAAATTAAATCAGATAAACTCGCGCGGATCTGATATAACTCCAGTAACTGCCGCAGCAGCTGCTACCAGTGGACTCGCAAGAATAGTACGTGCTCCAGGGCCTTGTCTTCCTTCAAAATTTCTGTTGCTTGTAGATACTGAGTACTTGCCTGCAGGAATCTTGTCATCATTCATTGCCAGGCATGCAGAACAACCCGGTTGACGGATGTCAAAACCCGCGTCAATCAAAACCTGGTCCAAGCCTTCTGCGCATATCTGCCTGTACACATTCCAAGAGCCGGGAACAAGCCAAGCCACGACACTACCAGCTTTCTTTCGTCCTTTTACAACCGAGGCAAAAGCCCTGAAGTCTTCAATCCTGCCGTTTGTACAAGCTCCAAGAAAAACATAATCGATCTTATGACCGAGCAACTTCTCTCCCGGAACAAAGCCCATATAATCCAACGATTTAAGGTATGAAGCCCTACCCCTCTCGTCTATGGAATCAAGTTCTGGTATGGTTTCAGTAATGCCGATACCCATTCCCGGATTTGTGCCATACGTTATGCGTGGAATAATGTCAGCAGCATCAAACGACAATTCCTTATCAAAGACTGCATCGTCATCGCTCTTCAACGTGCGCCAGTATGATACGGCTTTGTCCCACTCTTCACCTTTAGGCGAGAAATCCTTGTCCTTAAGATATTTAAACGTAGTTTCATCCGGTGCGACTAATCCTCCGCGTGCACCCATTTCTATCGACAAGTTACACAAAGTCAGCCTTCCTTCCATCGACATATCCTCGACAACCTGACCCGAATATTCGACAAAATATCCGGTCGCACCCGATGTTGAAATCTTCGACATAAGATAAAGAGCCAAATCTTTGGCAGTAACACCTTTGCCAAGAGTTCCGTTTATGCAAATCCTCATGGATTTAGGCTTCTGTTGCAAGATACATTGCGACGCCATAACCATTTCCACCTCGCTTGTGCCTATACCAAAAGCTAAGGCACCAACAGCGCCATGAGTACTTGTATGGGAATCGCCACAAACAATTGTCATTCCCGGAAGAGACAAACCTTTTTCCGGACCGACAACGTGAATTATGCCGTTATCCTTATCCATCATTCCATAATAAGACAACCCGAAATCCCCGGCATTAGCCTTTAAAGTCTCAACCTGTTTCCTTGAAACCGGGTCTTCTATCGGCTTGTCCTGGTCATGGGTCGGAGTGTTGTGGTCCGGCATACAGATGATGCGCTCCGGTCTGAAACACTTCAGCCCCCTTTCCCGCAAACCAGCAAATGCCTGCGGCGATGTAACCTCATGGCAATAAAGCCTGTCAATATATAGTTGTGTCGGACCATCGTCAATTACCTGTACAATGTGTTTGTCCCAAATCTTGTCAAACAATGTATTCATCGTTCCCTGAATTTGTTAATACAATCAATATAAGCCTCGACTGAAGCTGTTACAATGTCCGTATTTGCACCGAAGCCATAATATACATTTCCATCGTATTCGACCTGCATGTGTACCTTGCCTATATCGTCTGAGCCCTTGCTTATGGCCTGGATTGTAAATTCCTTCAGTGTCATCTGCTTCTGTATTATTCTCTTCAACGCCTTTATCGCTGCATCCACAGGACCGTTACCGGTTGAAGAAGCCTCAAACTTCTGTCCTGAAATGTCTATACCGATGCTGGCAACGCTCCTCACTCCCATGCCAGTAGTAACTTGCAAGTAATCCAGTTTCACTGCATGCGCCTCCGAACGGTCGGCTCCGGCCAGCATGAGTATATCGTCGTCGTGTATTTCTTTTTTCCTATCTGCCAGCTTAAGGAAGTTCTGATAAATACCATCAAGCTTAGTCTCGTCGTTGATATTGACGCCAAGGACTCCAAGCCTGTACTTCAATGCAGCCCTGCCACTACGTGCAGTAAGAACAATCGAATTGTCGTCAATACCGACATCCTTTGGATTGATTATCTCGTACGTGTCTGTGTTTTTCAACACTCCGTCCTGGTGTATACCACTGGAATGGGCAAATGCATTACGCCCGACAATGGCCTTGTTGGCCTGAACAGGCATATTCATCAGACTACTAACCATACGGCTTGTAGGGAAAACCTTTACCGTATTGATATTTGTGTCCACACCAATATGTTTATGACATTTCAGAATCATTGCTATTTCCTCAAGAGAGGTGTTCCCTGCCCTTTCGCCAATACCGTTGACTGTCACTTCAACCTGTCTCGCACCGTTCATGATTCCACTAAGGGTATTGGCTGTAGCCATGCCCAAATCATTGTGGCAATGGGTCGAAATTATGGCTTTGTCTATGTTGTCGACATGTTCAACCAAATATTTAATTTTAGCACCATATTCACTCGGCAAGCAGTATCCTGTAGTGTCCGGGATGTTTACAACCGTTGCCCCTGCCTTGATAACGGCTTCTACAACCCGTGCCAAGAACTCATTGTCCGTACGACCGGCATCTTCAGCATAAAACTCTACGTCTTCTACATATTTCTTTGCATACTTTACGGCAGCAACACCACGTTCGATTATTTCGTCAGGAGTGCTGTTGAATTTATATTTTATGTGCTGGTCGCTCGTACCTATTCCTGTATGTATGCGCTTACGCTTAGCATAACGCAAAGCATCAGCGGCCACGTCGATGTCCTTTTCGACCGCACGCGTTAGGGCGCAAATTGTGGGCCACGTCACAGCCTTTGATATTTCGATGACAGAATTGAAGTCACCCGGACTTGATATCGGGAATCCAGCCTCGATAACATCCACTCCAAGTTGTTCAAGCTGCTTGGCCACTTGGATCTTCTCTACTGTGTTAAGCTGGCATCCCGGCACCTGTTCGCCGTCTCTCAAAGTCGTGTCGAAAATAAAAAGTCGTTCGCTCATGTTGTTTATTATTATAATTGAACAGTTGCATTTGCAAATATAACAATAAAAAACAAGTATCGCAAACAATTTGCAGCCAATCTTTACATTATTATTACAATCCGTGCAATTTTGGCCTTAATTTATAAATTATCGACAAAGCACATTTGTCTTTAAATCATTATGGTATTAGGTCATCTTCTAAAGGTTACTTTTTGCACTGCTAAAGGATACCTTTTGCGTTCTTAAAGGACACCTTTTACATAGTCAAAGGCAGCCTTTGACAAAGGCTATAACGACAGGTGTTCGTCTTGAACGCACTTCTTCATTTCCAACAGAATCTTCACCTGCTCGTTTTCCGGCAATGAGGCCAGGTTGTTTACACAACCCAACATTGCCGCCCCACCGAATTTAAGCGAACGCAAATAACCCAGTTTGTCAGGAGTGATACCTCCAAGAGCCACGACTTTATTATCTATAACGCCAGCTTCCGAAGCCTTGCTTAATATTTCATCATCAAAAGCCGAAGCATAACCTTCCTTAGAAACGCTGTCGAAAATAGGACTAAGGAAAACATAATCGCATACCCCCTTATACAGTTCGACTTCTTCCAACGAATGACACGAACGGCTTATGTGTCCCGAATATCCTATGGGCACTTCACTACGTCGCGCGTTCAAATGAATTCCACGCAGGCAATACGGCCCGGCAAGTTCGAAGTAGTCATGTATCACGATACGACGGCAGTCGTCTGCCGGCATTTGGTCAAGCAACGACGAGCACTCGTCGATGGTGGCTCCTGGCTTGCGTAAATGTATTACGTCAACACCGCATTCGAGCAAACGATGAAGGAAAGATGCCTCGCCGTGGAAAAATCCGGGAGCTGTTATTACAATCCACAACATTATAAGACTTTCATATTAAGAATTCTGGGAAATATGTCAATTGACAGATAATGCCTGTCAAGTGAACTAAAACAAGAGTTAAGAATTATGAGAAACATATTTTGCCGAACTGACAGCAAAAGCATTCCATAATTCTTAACTCACTAAATATTTAATTATTTCAATTTATCTATAATCAATTCGGCAACCTTCTTACCTGACATAAGCATACCGCCGAATATCGGTCCCATACGTGGAGTTCCACTTACGGCTGAGGCTGCCATTCCGCAAACATATAATCCGGGATATATTTCCTTTGTACCGTTCACAACTTCCTGTTCTCCAGACACAACGTCCAATGAACGCTCGCCTATAACATCGCCCGTGTCGGTAGCAAGACGTATGCCATTCTTGCGTGCAACAGTCTTACACATCTCGCTGTCATGGCCAGTACCGTCGATTACGCATTTAGCCATAATGTTCAACGGATCAACGTGCAAACCTTCACGAAGTACAGGAGTCCAGTTTACAACAACGCCGCTTACGACATTGTTCTTGAACACTACGTCTTCAACGGAATAACAGTTGAAGATTGTTGCTCCGGCATGCACAGCCTTATAAAGCAATGCCGACGTACTCTCAACCGAGTCCATTACATAGAGTCCGTCGCCGTAAGGCTTATAATTGATGTCGAAATCCTTTACGATGTTAATGGCTTCTTCCTGCACGACAATCTGGTTGAACATCATGGCACCGCCCCACATGCCGCCGCCAGGAGACAGTTTACGGTCAAATTGCGCAACCTTCAAGCCGGCCTTGGCGAGATAATACGCAGCAACAATGCCTGAAGGACCGCCGCCCACGATTGCGACATCAATATCAAGATTCTTTTCTAACTTCTCGAAATAGGTACTTATAATACCTTGTGAAACTTTCTTTTCAATCATTTTAATTATATGTTATTAGTCGTTAATTCTGTCATCAATACTCATTTCTTCTACTTCATCACAATCCTTGATTGTCTGGCTTATGCGCATCGCACAGAAATTGGGACCGCACATTGTACAATACTTGCCGCCTACGTGGTTGGCTGTCTTATAGTATTCAAGCGCACGCTCCGGGTCGAGACTTAAATTGAACTGGTCTTTCCAACGGAACTCGTACCTGGCCTTGCTCAATGCGTTGTCACGAACCATTGCGCCTGGATGCATTTTGGCAAGGTCGGCAGCATGTGCAGCCAACTTGTATGTAACTACACCTATGCGCACATCGTCGCGGTCGGGCAAGGCAAGATGCTCTTTAGGCGTAACATAGCACAACATGGCTGTGCCCAACCAACCAATCTGGGCTGCACCGATCGCGCTTGTTATATGATCGTAGCCAGGTGCTATGTCTGTAACAAGCGGGCCAAGCGTATAGAACGGCGCATTATGGCATTTTTCAATCTGGCGCTGCATGTTCTCCGGTATCTTGTGCATGGGCACATGGCCTGGGCCTTCGATGAAGGCTTGAACATTCTTTGCCCAAGCACGCTCGACAAGCTCGCCCATCGTGTCAAGCTCGGCAAACTGCGCACGGTCATTGGCATCGTAAACGCTGCCCGGACGCAGACCATCCCCAAGCGATATGGCAACATCATATTGCGCACAAATGTCACAGATGTCATCGAAATGTTCGTAGAGGAAACTCTCCTTCTGATGCATCTGGCACCACTTCGAAATAATGCTACCACCGCGGCTTACCATGCCGGTCATACGGTTGTCTGCAAGATGTATGTTTTGTAAACGTATTCCGCAATGTATTGTGAAATAGTCAACTCCCTGCTCGCACTGCTCTATCAGCGTGTCGCGGAAAAGCTCCCATGTTAAGTCTTCTGCATGACCGTTCACCTTTTCCATTGCCTGATACATTGGCACTGTACCCACCGGTACTGGACAGTTGCGTATGATCCACTCTCGGGTTTCGTGAATATTTGCACCTGTTGACAGGTCCATCAACGTATCTCCACCCCACTTGCAACTCCACACGGCCTTTTCTACCTCTTCGTCTATGCCCGAAGTCGTGGCGGAATTGCCAATGTTGGTATTAATTTTCACGAGGAAGTTACGGCCGATAATCATAGGTTCGGACTCGGGATGGTTGATGTTTGCCGGTATCACGGCACGTCCTGCCGCCACCTCGTCACGTACGAACTCAGGAGTAATGCGAGTCTCTATGCCAAGCTCGGCACAATTCATGTTCTCCCTGATTGCAACATATTCCATTTCAGGTGTCACTATGCCCTGCTTTGCATAATACATCTGGCTGACTTGGCATCCGTCTTTTGCCCTTAAAGGCAAAGTTATATGTTCAAAGCGCAGGCTGTCAAGCGAATGGTCGTCCCGGCGCATGCGGCCGTATTCAGACGATATTTCATTGAGACGCTCTACACCACCACGTTTCAGAATCCACGACTCGCGCATACGCGGCAATCCTTTCTTAACGTCAATCTCAATATTGGGATCGCTATAAGGACCGCTGGTGTCATATACGTAAACAGACGGATTAGCACGCTCGGTGCGCTTCCCGTCCTCAACTGTCACGGTCGGCATCTGGTGTACCACACGCATTCCGACCTTAATGTCCGGATAAAGATTACCTTTAAGGTAGACTTTCTCCGAACCGGGATAAGTTATTTTAATGTTATTCTCCATAATATATTGATTTTATCAAGAATCAAGGAAACGTTATCGACAAATCGCGACCAGCATTATTGATTGCCATGTTGTAATTTACCAACAACTTTCTTCATCTCATCTACAGGATTCACAGCTCGTAATATACTGCCGCTTAGAGCTATACCAGACACGCCGGCTTCCATAAGTTGCGGTATGTCGTCGCATGTTATTCCACCAATCGCTACCAACGGCAAACTTATACCATGAGCTCTCATACGTGAAAGTATATCTTTATACCCTTCCAGCCCCAACATTGGTGCAAGTTTCTTTTTAGTTGTTGTAAACCTATAAGGTCCGCAACCTATATAATCAGCACCCTGGGAAGCCAAGCGGCTAACATCTTCAAATGTGTTTGCCGTACCTCCGATAATGAAATCTTTGCCTGCAAGCTTACGTGCCTCGTCCACAGGCATATCGTTTTTACCCAAATGTACTCCGTCTGCACCCACTCGAAGAGCCAGCTCAACATGGTCATCGATAACAAATACAGCTCCTTTGCGTCTGCATTCAGGTATCAGTTTAAGAGCTGTACGCTCTATCTCACTCTCGTCGGCATCCTTCATACGTAGTTGAATCCAACGACATCCGCCTTCAAGGGCCATGATGGCTGAGTCTATATATGAATATTTATCGGTGAAATGAGTTATAAATTGCAAATTCACAGATGCAGGACAAGCCGACAAACCCGTAGTAAAACTATCTTCCATATCAATTATTTTATACGCAGACCTTCTAACTTGACCGTCTGATTGTTGACAGTTGTAATCGTAAAAATGGTTTACAGGACCAAAACCATTACCCACATGAATGCCCGCTCCGGCCTTTAACGCATCAGTTAGATATTTTTTTGCCAAACGCACTGCATCGCCAAGTTCTTCACCACGTGCGGCAAATGCCGCTATTGCGGACGAGAGCGTGCATCCGGTTCCATGAGTATTATTAGTATCAACGGTTTCTGCAGACAAGCATGTACGCTTAACATCATCTCCGCTTTTTATATATAGATAATCTTTCTTGGATTTACCATCAGCATGTCCACCTTTAATAAGCAACGCCTTGACTCCGAGATTCAATATGTCTTGAGCTATAATGTCAACATCGTTAAGCGTTTTATCAATTTGTTTGCCCGCCAGTACGTATGCCTCTGGTAAATTGGGCGTAACTAAATCTGCAATAGGCAACAAGCGTTTTTTCATTACATTCAATGCGTCAGACTGCATCAATGAGCAGCCGCTCGTTGAGACCATTACAGGGTCTACAACCAAAAACTTAGGTTTGTGTACTTTCAATGCATTAACTATAGCATCAAGGGTCTCAGCGTCATTAACCATTCCTATTTTAACGGCGTCCACATGAATATCTTTCATTACCGTTACAATTTGGTCATAAACAACCTGCGATGGCAGTTTTTGTACGTATTTTACACCTACGGTATTTTGTATTGTAACTGCCGTAATGGCTGTTGCACCATAAACACCTAAAGCCGAAAATGTTTTCAAGTCAGCCTGAAGTCCGGCACCACCAGAAGGGTCTGAACCCGCAATAGTCAAAGCTGAAATATACCGTTTCATCATTTTTTCTTGTTTTAAAAATTCGTACTTGAAAAGATGAAACGCATTAAACATTAATATTATGCGTAAAAGATAAAATGTCACCAAAAATCCCAGCGTCGGCATTACCCGTACTGGTGCAATGTGTATCATCTCAGCCTTAGACTAAAACTTGTCATCAGGCACCACCTTTTGAGTACGTCCGCAAAGTTAATGTATTAATATGTAAAGACAAAATTTTTATGTAATTATTATTTTGAGAAATACAAAATAAAGTTGACAACTTTTCAAATTCTTTATTGATTTAATACTAAAAATTTTGCCTTTACATTGATCGACAATAATAATTCCTTAAATTCAATTATTCAAAAACAAATTCATTTATTAATATCACTCAACAAACTCTACCGTTGAAAAAGCACGAAGGACATATGATGCAAGTCCTGAATTAGGGGAATCTTCAATTTCGTCCCAAAAAGGACAATAAACCTTTATCAACCCATCCTCATCCAAAAAATAATATGAATAAACACCATAAAAATCAATATTGAAAATCTCCTTATCATTTTCATTTAACTTTTGGTTAATTTCTTCAATGTGTTCCTTAATATATCTAAGTTCATCTAAAGTAGGTAATCGCCAACTATCAATACCTTCAACTGTAAATTTAGAAAAGGCAGCAGCAATCGCTTCTTTTAATGACTCTTGATCATCTTTTACAAACTCCAATTTATTCCAATAACATGTACTCATTAGTGTAACTACAGTCTTGTTACTCGAATTGTCTGATTTGAGGACATAACAATCATTATATAAAGTACCAACTTCAGGCGCATTACCTTTTGACGGAGGGGTAACTTCTCCATTATTAAAAGTAAAATCAACATCAATCTGTCCTGCCCATGTTGCACCAGTAATCGTACCGCTTACCTTTATTTCATCTCCTCCATAAGTACCATTAATATGAATCTTATAATTAGCCTTAAGCTCTTCAGCACAAGAATATGAATAACTATGTACACCATCACCCCTTGTCAATGAAACTTTAAGTGTGGCATTATCTGCAGCTTCAAGCAAATACACTTCAGAATTATTTTTCCATGTTCCATCAACATCTTTAACCAAATTAATTGTACTTACACCATTTTCACCCAAATAACTGCCGTCAAGCAGCAGTTCTTCATACAAAGGGCTTACTGATACAGACACCGCCGTCACATCATCCGGTATATTAGTCATTGATACAGATTCAATCATCATAACTTTACGTTCCAATGACAAAGTAAGCGTATTTTCCTCTCCATTTGCCAATACGACATTACTATACGCTGACATTAAATCTCCGTGTTTAAAACCGTCTTTTAAGATTATAGGGGATTCTTTTGTCGCATTCTCTTTTGTCGGAATATTATAAGAATTATCATCCGCACCAGCAATAGCATAAATATTATAACTTCCTTCTGGAAGTTTAAGTGATAAATTCTCTGCTTCAGACCCAATTACAGACACCCCGACACACGCTCCTTTTTCGTTAAACACAAAAACATTTACAGGATAGCTAATTGTTGCAGACTCATCCAAACCTGCCTCATTAGGGGCCAGACAAGTACGTACGACCAAGGTGCTATTGGCTTCAGACAAATCAAACTCTTCATCAGCTGTATATTTTTCGCATGAAACAAAAAACACTACCATCGCAAACCAAACGGCAAAACTTAAAATACAATTGTTTCTCATAGTATAATTATTAATAAATTTCTTAGATTTTATGTTGTTAATATTCATTTTCCAAAAAAACATTAAAATTTAATGACTTGTAACAATCAATACTATAATTTAAATTCATTTTGAATATTATATCAGATTTTAACGCTTATAAGAGGTTTACTATAATCAATTATACAATTTAATAAAATTACGTGCTCAAAAATAAAAAAATCTTTACTTATTATCAATTTTCACCATATCCACCAACATCGAACACAGCTATTGATTATAGTTTCAATCTGATATAATTAACCATCAGCAAGAAAATGTAACAATAAAAATTTTTATCAAGAGGCATTGCCATTGATGCATACTGTCAACCAACACAGGAGCCGGGTATTTCTCCATAACATACATTTAACAAAACGCCTTGTTGCAACATTTACAACAAGGCGTTAAATGAATAAAAATTATTCCTCTATTGGTACTAAATATTTATCTGCCGTAGATTTTACAATTTCTCTTGCAGCATGCTCAGGAATACCAGGACGTTCAACTGAAGAACCAAGTCCTGTTGCGGTACGTGTAAAATGACCGTCTTTTTCTGGTTTAATAACCATATCGTTATACTTTACAATTAGATAATAAGCTAATTGTTTCCAACGTAATAGCATCTGTTGGGCCTTATCACAACTATAAGCACTTAAATATTCTATGGCTTGCCTTGGACTTTTACTGTATAACTCTACAGCATGGGCATCAATATCAGGCAACGCATTATCATAATCAGCTTCAAGTGAATCTCTAACTGACTTTAAAGAACCGAACATCAATGAATAGCGAGGATAAACCATATTGCTAACCCAATTGCATACCCAATATGCGTTCTTGTCACTAAAAGTCAGTGCGTCTGCACCGGGAGTGTTATAACACTCCGGCTGGACAGTATTACCACAATACACGGGCGTGTATGCTACCATGTTGCCGTCATCGTTGCCAAACCATATAATACCTCCTATCTGCCTTGGCAGCCAAGAACGCAACTGAGCAATATAAGAAAAACCAGACTGTTGAGTCGAAGTAGGACGCTCGTTGAAATATTCCTTACCATCAACCTTGTAGGTAAGAGGTGTAGGTCTGTATGGCATTCCCCAAAGACCTTGCCCCGGGTCAGCATCAAGCGCAAAAGGTGTGCCTTCATAATGATCACGCATAGCAGCACGCATGTCGGATAGCGTCAGCTTCTTTTCCGGAACAATCCACAAAGGCATAGGTTCAGCATCTTTAACCTTTCCTTCGGCGTATGGCAGATAACGGTCCATGCCTGAAACGAAGCGGTTGAAGAAGCTCCAAACACGAGCTTCACAGAAACGGCGCCCTGAGAAGTCTGGATATGCGTATGTTTCGCAAAAGCTGAAATCTTCATCACGGCCACTGTACCAGCCCTTTCGACGGGCAAAGTCTATGCAGTCGGCTGAAAACATAACATTTTTCTTATCTTTTTGGTTAAACGTCCTTATGCGGCTTTGGTTTGCGTGGGCACAAATGGCGTCGTCGGGTATGCGCAAGGCCACCCAAACTACGCCTTTGCTGCCAGGACCTTTGCCCATCATTTCCATTATCCATGCTTCATCAGGATCGCATATCGAGAATGTTTCACCTTCAGAGCAGTATCCGTATGTCTCTGCGAGCGTGGTCATTACCTTTATGGCTTCACGCGCGGTCTTTGAACGCTGCAATGCGATGTATATCAGCGAACCGTAGTCTAGTATGCCCGTAGTATCAACCATTTCATGACGGCCGCCAAAAGTAGTTTCAGCAATTGTTACTTGATATTCGTTAATGTTTCCAATGACATTGTAAGTCTCTTCCGCCTCCGGTATCTGGCCATGGTATTCTTTTGTATCCCAATCATAAATCTGGCGCATTTGACCTTTAGGATGCTTACCAGCTGGGTAGTGGCACAATCCTATGAACATGCCATAATCGTCGGCATTGTATGTACAAAATACGGAACCATCGGCACTAGCTTTTTTGCCTACAATGAAATTTGTGCACGCCTGTCCAGCAATAGCAACGGCCAGCAAGGCTACGGTTAATAAAATCTTTTTCATATTTTCTTTACATTTTATGTTTTACACGATCAATAGTTAAATTGGATTTTCCGCACGCATTCGTTTCCACGATTGTCCACGCAGATTACAGTCAACACATGGCTCTGATTGGTACGTCTCACCGGTGCATCAGCCAAACGGCATACGTATATGTTCGACTTGTCTTGCCTCTCGAACAAAACAAAGCGTCCGTCAACGTATGCTTTCAGTGCTTTCAAACCGCACTTCTTGTCGTAAGCAACTACACGCATGGTTCCATTTACGATCTGCGGTTGCATCAATACCGGCGGCTCGTCATCATAACCTATAGTGTAAGTCAAGCCTAGGTCGCGTATGCGTCCCGTAACCCACCCGTCTTTGAATGTGCCGCCCATGTAACGGTCGGAATATTGCTTCGATATTATGTACAACTTCCTAGGATCTGGCACGTCGGCTTCAAGCTTTATATTAATGTTGGCCCACGAGAACAGAGGATGCGATTCATTATAAAAACGCCATTCCTTTGAAAGAACGCCATCCTTGACCGACGGTGCCAATTCGACATCACCGGCCAGCACACCCTGCGGCAACACCAACGTTAGCCCTGGGCGCTGAAATACATTAACCCTATTGTAAGACATTAAATTCATGGCACTGGCAGGCTTTTTCACAGGAATACGTTGAGGCACTCCTCGCACGGTAAACGTATAGCTACGTGAATTACCGAAAACATCGGAAACGGTATACTCCAGATTATAATCACGCTCCTCATTAAACAACACAACGCCACGGTCAGGCGTGTAATGGCACAAGATAGGCAATGTATTACCAAAATCGGCATAAGATTTCATATACCACACGCCCGAAAGGCAATAATGCAAATAATCACCCCATGAGTTAACCATGCGGTTACACATCACAGGAATGCTGTCTACATCGCTTTCAAACACGAGTTTCCCGTCAACAGTCAGTGTCGTCCTGCGCACTCCCAATATGCCAAAACTCCCCTCCATATAATCGTTGGCCCAAAGACCAAAACCCACCTTACCCCACGCAGTAAACGTGCGCGTAAGCCTTGTTGACGAGAAACCATAATTCTGCTTACGGCCTGAACCACAGAAAACGCCCTCACCCTCAACCGGATACGCCATGAAAGCATGGGCTATTGGAGGGGTAGTGTCAGTAAGATAATCTTTTAGGTAATCCAAAGGGTCAAGGAAACTCCACGTCTTCGTATCATGCATCTCAAAATGTAAATGAGGAGCACGGCTTGCTCCCGTATTGCCGCTTACAGCAATGAACTGACCGCTTGCAACAGGGAAATCGGTCGGCCTAAGCCGCACATCGGCAAAACATGTCTCATGCTGGTACTGCCACTTGCGTGCAATAGCTGCCAACTGCGGAACCAACTTTTTCAAATGGCTATAAACTGATGTTGTACCTCCCGGGTGCCTTACATACACGGCAATACCAAAACCATCCAGGCCAATTGTAACACGACTGACGTAACCATCGTAAACGGAAAAGACAGGCTTACCTTCAACCATTCCCGTCCTTACGTCTATGCCGCCATGGAAATGATTGGGACGAGGCTCGCCAAAATTCCCGGCAAGCGATATCGGATAATTGACTGGAGGAGTGAACGCCAGCGACGAAACCAGGAGTAATGAATATATCAGATTTAGCACTACAAAGCGTGGTTTTAAAATTAATCTGTTTCAAATCAAATATCTGCTGCTTTAAAGCATTATAGCCGTAAAACAGCAGATACACCTAATTACTTATTTACCATCCAACAGGATAAAAAGCTAACATGCCTTAAAACTCATGTCAAGACACTTCACAGAATGTGTCAAAGCGCCGACTGAAACAAAGTCGACACCGCATTCGGCATATTGCCGTATCGTGTCAAACGTTATACCACCGCTTGACTCGGTCTCATATTTCCCTGCAATCATGTCAACAGCCTTCTTGGTATCGGCCACCGTAAAATTGTCAAGCATTATACGGTCCACACCACCCCTTTCGAGCACTTGTTCAAGCTCGTCAAAATTGCGAACCTCAATCTCAATCTTCAGATTAAGCGATTTCTCGTCAAGATATTTATGGCACTTGTCGATAGCGTTCCTAATGCCACCAGCAAAATCGACATGATTGTCTTTAAGTAATATCATGTCAAACAAACCTATCCTATGGTTTACTCCGCCACCAATCTTGACAGCCTGCTTTTCGAGCATACGCATGCCTGGAGTAGTCTTACGCGTATCAAGCACTTTCGTATTAGTACCTTTTAACAAGTCTACATATTTCCTTGTTGTTGTAGCAATGCCACTCATTCGTTGCATTATATTAAGCATGAGCCTTTCCGTCTGGAGCAGCGAACGGGTCTTGCCTGTGACAAGCATCGCAATGTCACCTTTCTTCACTTCAGAACCGTCGTCCATGAAAACTTCAACTTTCAACGTATCGTCAAAACGGGCAAATACACGCTTAGCAACTTCCACTCCGGCAAGAATACCATCTTCTTTTATCAACAAGTGCGACTTGCCCACTGCGTCCTCCGGTATGCAACATAACGTCGTATGGTCACCATCACCTATGTCCTCTGCAAAAGCCAGGTCAATCAACCTGTCCTCTAATTCGTCGACTGAATACATATATCTCTTAATATTTTGTTTATTGTTTTAATCACTTCGCTGAAACTGTTTATCTACATCTCACACGGAACATTCATTTCTTGCTTTCGATGACAAGTTTCACACTGTTGCCATGTGAATCCAGCTCTTAATACTTAAATGCAAAAGTAGTAAAATAATTTGGATTCCCAAAAATAAGCTATAACTTTGCAATTAATTTTGATTTTCGATGCATGAATCAAACAAGAATGACATACAAAAATAACTTATTATCAGCGCGGCTGATGCTTATATTATTGTTTTTTATGACAGGATACACAAGCAAAGCCCAACAAATATTTTCAAACTATCCAAAATACGAATTAAGAGCAGTATGGCTGACAACACTCAGCGGACTGGACTGGCCACGGCGTCCCACACACCTAAACACAACTGCAATAAATAGGCAAAAGGAAGAATTAATATCAATTCTCGACAAACTTAAGGCAGCTAACATCAACACTGTACTTATTCAAACACGCATACGTGCGACGGTAATTTATCCGTCAGCCATTGAGCCGTGGGACGAATGCTTTTCAGGTACATACGGGCGCAGTCCTGGCTACGACCCACTAGCCTTTGCCATTGACGAGTGCCACAAACGCGGAATGGAAATACACGCATGGGTCGTAGTAATTCCGGTCGGGAAATGGAACTCGTACGGCTGTAAGGCATTGCGCAGGAAAATACCGAAACTTATAATAAAAAAAGGGGACCAAGGATACATGGACCCAGCAAATCCACATACGGCAAGTTATATGGCTTCATTATGCAAAGAAATAACAACAAATTACGACATTGACGGAATACACCTTGACTACATACGTTATCCTGAAGCATACCGTTATTCAGCCCATAGGTATAACGAACACATTACGGCCATAGTCAGTGCAGTACGAAGATCGATACTTACCGTAAAACCATGGGTAAAACTTAGCTGCGCGGCAATAGGTAAATACTCTGACTTACCCAGACGCACAAGCAATGGATGGAGTGCCCTCGGAACAGGACGACAGGACGCACAAGGATGGTTGCGCAACGGACTAATTGACCAGCTTTACCCAATGATTTATTTCCGCAACTCAGACTTTGTCCCTTTCGCTTTGGACTGGGCTGAAAACACTTACGGCGGACACTTGGCTGGTGGACTTGCCGCTTACATGCTTTCCGACAAAGAAGGCGGCTGGCAGTTGTCTGAGATAGAACGTCAAATGAATCTTTTACGTGCAACGAAATCAGGATTCGCCTTTTTCCGCAATAAATTCCTGACAGACAATATAAAAGGGCTCTATTCTTACGTAAAACAAACTTTCTGCCCTTATCCTGCCCTTGTACCTCCAATGAAACGCTCTGATGGAAAGGAAATACAGAAGCCTTCAGGCCTCAAAGTCATTCATACGGACAAGTATTTATGCCTGACATGGGATGTACCAGCCAGTCAGCCCGAAAGCGGAATTAAATTCAACGTATACGCAAGCCAAGAAACCAACGTTGACATAAACAATCCAAAGAATCTGCTTGCAACAAACCTCAAGGATAATTATATTTCAATTGAAACAAAACGTAATCTTAACTTTGCCGTTACTTCGATTGACAGATACGGAAACGAGAGCGCACCAATTACTTTTAACGAAATCAAGGACAAAAACATTGATGCGAAAGCCCACATGCTTGCTAACGATGGAGGCAAGATACTGATTCCTAACAAATTACGCAACGCTACGACAGGCTATGTCGCATTCAAAAGCATAGCTGGAAACATCGTCGCGACAAGCAAATACAATACTGACGGAAAAGTTGAAATTAACAAGCTGAAACCGGGGTGCTATTCAATATATTCAATAAGCAAAAACGGAACAGCCCACCGGCTTGGATTCACTATCATAAAACCAAGAAAATGATTAATCAAGAACTCAAGGACGCTGATTGGGGAAGACTAAGATGTAAATTGTAGAACCATATTTTACCAGTACATTGTCACTAATTTTCACTTTTTCTTGCAATCTATCAATAAAGTTGCTTGTTTTTTGTAAATTTGCACGGTTTTAATATAAAGAGGAAATACCACATGCCACAAATATCAGTGCGGGGACTGGAAATGCCTGAATCCCCTATTAGGAAATTGGCACCATTAGCCGCAGCAGCCAAAAACAGGGGAATAAAAGTTTACCACCTCAACATAGGCCAACCCGATGTGCCCACCCCTCAAGTAGCATTGGACGCCATACGCAATATAGACCGCAAAGTGCTTGAATATTCTCCGTCGCAAGGATATCTTAGTTATAGGGAGAAACTGACAAACTATTATAAAAAATATAATATTAATGTCACGGCCGACGACATTATAATAACATGCGGCGGCAGCGAAGCCGTACTGTTCGCTTTCATGTCATGCCTGAATCCGGGCGACGAGATAATAGTGCCCGAACCGGCCTACGCCAACTACATGGCTTTCGCAGTGTCTGCCGGTGCGAAAATACGTACCATAACTACTACTATCGAAGAAGGCTTTTCGCTTCCACGTGTTGAAAAATTCGAAGAGCTTATTAATGACCGCACACGTGCCATCCTGATATGCAATCCCAACAATCCGACCGGGTATCTTTATACGCGGCGGGAAATGCACCAAATACGCGACTTGGTGAAAAAACACGACTTATACTTATTCTCCGATGAAGTTTACCGTGAATATATCTACACCGGTTCACCTTATATCAGCGCATGCCATCTGGAGGGTATTGAACAGAACGTCGTGCTTATTGACTCGGTCAGCAAACGGTATAGTGAGTGCGGCATACGCATAGGTGCGCTTGTGACTAAAAACGCCGAAGTGAGAAAGGCAGTAATGAAGTTTTGCCAGGCAAGGCTTTCACCACCGTTAATAGGGCAAATAGCAGCCGAAGCATCGCTCGACGCTACCGAGGAATACCATCGATGTGTTTATGACGAATACGTGGAACGCAGGAAATGCCTTATAGACGGGCTTAACCGTATTCCTGGAGTATATTCACCAATACCTATGGGCGCATTTTACACAGTGGCAAAACTGCCTGTTGACGATAGTGAGAAGTTTTGCCGTTGGTGTCTCGAAGAATTCAACTATGAGGGCGAGACCGTAATGATGGCTCCAGCGTCAGGGTTTTACACAACGCCCGGAGCCGGCAGGAACCAAGTGCGTATAGCATACGTATTAAATAAGGATGACCTTAACAGGGCGCTCCTCGTTTTACGGAAAGCCCTCGAAGCATATCCAGGAAGGGAGGACGAAGCATGACAGGACTGTCTTTTTTCATAGCAAAACGGATATACAAGTCAGGCGGTTACGGGAAAAAAGTGAGCCGGCCGGCCATACGGATAGCTACCGCTGGCGTGGCTATCGGATTAGCCGTGATGATTGTATCAGTAAGCATCGTGTTCGGATTCAAACATACCATTCGTGACAAAGCTGTTGGATTCGGGTGCCATATCAACGTTGCGAACTTCATGTCGTTACATGGTCGTGAGGCACGCCCCGTATGCATGACAGACAGTATGATGAAGGTGCTAAAGTCTACAGCTGGCGTAAAGCACGTTCAACGTTACACCACAAAGCAAGGAATACTCAAAACTGATGATGACTTCCTAGGAGTTGCATTCAAGGGCATTGCGCAAGAATACGACACAACCTTTATCCACACTAACTTAATTAGCGGCAGTATACCGGCTTTCAGCGATAGCGCAAGTTCCGGCAAACTGCTGATTTCAAAGGTCATGGCCGATAAGTTAAAGCTAAACTCCGGCGACAGGGTGTTTGCTTATTTCGTTGATAACGGCGACGTGCGTGTAAGGAGGTTCACCATAGAAGGAATATACCAAACGAACTTGGCACAATTTGACAATTCGTTATGTTATACCGACCTGTATACAACAACCCGTCTTAACGGTTGGGAACATGGACAAGCCAGCGGAGCAGAAATAACGGTAAACGATTTTAATGAAATAAATACAGTCGAAGACTTGCTCGTCAATAAAGTAAACCGTACAATCGACAGGTATGGCGAAACTTATTCGTCGGAAACAATCATTGACGCATATCCGCAAATTTTCACGTGGCTCGACCTGCTCGACCTTAACGTTTGGATAATATTGGCGCTTATGCTCTGCGTTGCAGGCTTCACAATGATTTCAGGCTTGCTCATAATCATTCTTGAACGTACAGGCATGATAGGCATACTCAAGGCCCTTGGCTCGGGCAACAAAGCCATTGCAAGAGTATTCTTATGGTTTGGTGCTTTCGTAATTGGCAGGGGACTGCTTTTGGGAAATATCATCGGCATAGGTCTCGTGGTATTGCAAAAATACACAGGCTTAGTAAAACTTGACGCGGCAACTTATTATGTAAGCACCGTACCTGTAGAATTCAACATCCCAATAATATTGCTTATTAATATCGGCACACTGCTTATAAGCCTATTGGTGCTTATAGCTCCAAGCTGTCTGGTTGCCACGGTCCACCCGGCAAAATCAATGAGATATGAATAAGCCTACAATTAAAATGTTGAAGAAAAACAGTCTTTGACGACGTTCAATACATGTCAATAAAACAAGCCTTTATTAATAATAAAACAAAATGCGGCTTCTTGCAATTCAAGAGGCCGCATTTTATTGCATGAAAGATAACCTTTTGCAGGCTAAAAGACATCCTTTTACAAATTAACGATATTTGGCATGTTTCATGCTTTAAAGCACCTTATCACCAAATTCATTGTTGCATTATCAATAACATATTGACATTCAATCATTTAACATGCATGTCCATACGCTTTATTTAAACCCGATTTTAACACTCGGAAATGTTACTTGTCGCACCAACTTGCTCCACTACGCATTATAAAACTTATCTTCTTGCTGGCCGGAACTGTTGGTTTCTCCCATTTACCGTCACATACAAGTATTGTTACAGGCTCGCCATCAGGTGCATCGTCAACTGCGTCTTGTACGTTGAAATGAGTACCGCTGCCGTCCATCGCAACAACCAGATCGTAATGACGGATATAATCTTTCAAGGCCACAACTTTGCATCCAACAGCATCAGCCAGTAAACCTGCAACCAACCGCGCACCATAAACATTGTAATGGGTATTATCCTGTCTTCCGTCCGGAAGCGAAGCCACTTCACCAGGCTTATACCACATGTGCAACTTTTTAGATTGTTCAGGACCCAATTCCTGTTCAAGGTCATGCGTTATTTTATTGGCATCTATGAATGGCACGTTCATTTCTTCTGCAACTTTTCTCGGCGAAACAAGGTAATCGCCATGCGTATCTACGAGGACATCGCCTTCAACTAGTCCTTTAGACGAGTTATCCCGCTTATCATCGTCCTCGACAGCTGTTTTACTTTCGACAAATGCTCGTCTTACAACGCTATTGAACAATACAGGTATTCCTCCCCTTTGCCTCGTCTCTCTTACAAACTTCCTCAGATTGTCATCGAATGTCGAGCCGGGAACAGTATGGCGGGCTGTGTCTTTCTTCTCGTCGTTATGTCCGAACTGGATGAACACATAGTCGCCAGGAGTTATCTTGTCTAGTACTTTTTGCCAACGTCCTTCCGTGATGAAACTTTTTGACGAACGTCCGTTAACGGCATGGTTGTCAATGATGACATCTTCAGTGAAGAAATTCTTTAACATCATCCCCCAGCCTCTTTCAAGTTTGCCTCCACTGATATCCTTGTTGGCCATTGTAGAATCGCCAATCATGAATATCTTGACCCTGTTTCCTGTCTTGAAAGCAGAGAAAAGAAACACGCAAAAAAACGCCACCAAAACAGTTTTTATCAAACTATTTTTCATCATCAGTTGTTATTTACAATGCTAATAAGCTCATCAGGACTGACAAGATTTTGCTCGCCCGTTATCATATTCTTCAAAGTAATCTTGCCTTCCTTGATTTCATTCTCACCTGCAAGTGCTACGTATGGTATGCCGTTGCTGTTTGCATAATTCATTTGTTTCTTCATCTTGACCGCATCGGGATAAATCTCAGAAGCTATTCCACACGCACGTGCTTTTTGTATTATAGGTAGGCAATATGCGGTTTCCTTGTCACCAAAATTGATAAACAACAGCTTAGTACCTGTCATGGCGTTTTCCGGATATAAATCAAGTGCGTTGAGAACATCGAAAATTCTGTCTGCACCAAACGAAATGCCGACACCACTAAGTCCTGGCATGCCGAAAATACCAGTCAGGTTGTCATAACGGCCACCGCCGGTAATACTTCCAATCTGAACATCAAGAGCCTTAACTTCAAATATAGCTCCAGTGTAATAATTTAGTCCACGGGCCAAAGTGAGGTCAAGTTGCAACTCATTTTCAAGACCTGCGCCATCAAGAACACCAAATATGTAGCGCAATTCCTCAATGCCCTTCTGTCCTATTTCAGAATCTTTGAGCAGACTGCCAATTACATTGAGCTTTTCCTCGTTTGTACCACTCAAAGATATTATCGGCTGCAGTTTTTCTATTGCTTCATTGCTTAATCCATCAGCCGCCAACTCGGCATTGACATTATCCAGACCTATTTTGTCAAGCTTGTCAATTGCCACTGTTATGTCAACAATCTTGTCAGCCTCTCCTATATATTCGGCGATTCCTGTAAGAATCTTCCTATTGTTTACTTTTATTTGGACACGCACACCGAAACGCTTGAACACAGTGTCGACAATCTGCACGAGTTCCACTTCGTTAAGCAAGGAGTCACTTCCAACAACATCGGCATCACACTGGTAGAACTCACGGTAACGACCTTTCTGCGGACGGTCTGCACGCCATACAGGTTGGATCTGATAACGCTTGAACGGCATCTGCAATTCATCCCTGTGCATAACTACAAAACGTGCAAACGGCACAGTAAGGTCATAACGCAGACCCTTCTCACAAAGTTTGGAAGCAAGATGCAACGAATCAGCATTCAGCAGGTCGTCACGCTCTATCTTACTAAGATAATCTCCACTGTTCAAAACTTTAAACAACAACTTATCTCCTTCTTCTCCATATTTTCCAAGCAGAGTCTGCAAAGTTTCCATTGCAGGAGTTTCAATCTGTTTGAATCCATATAAGGCAAAGACAGACCTGATTGTATCAAAGATATAATTCCGCTTTGACATTTCCAACGGAGAAAAGTCACGGGTTCCCTTCGGTATTGATGGTTTGTTCATTTTTTGTTCAATTGTGAGTTGATAAATTAAAGAAATTAGAGAAGTTAAAGACGTCTCGATGATTAATAAGTCTTTAACTTCTCTCGTATTACGGCTAAGCCATTACCAAAACCGTACAATAATATTACTTTCTGACTATTGTCTGTTCACGGTCAGGACCGATAGAAATGATTTTGATCGGCGTATCCAACTCTTCCTCAAGGAACTTGATATAATTAACGAATTCCTCGGGGAAATCTTCTTCACACGTCATTTTTGTCATATCCGTGTTCCAACCCTTAAGCTCTTTATAAACAGGCTCAATGCCGGTTTCTATATCATAAGGAAAGTCTGTTAACAACTGACCGTCACGCTTATATGCGACACAAGCCTTAATTGTTGCAAAGTTGTCAAGAACATCGCTCTTCATCATTATAAGTTGTGTGACTCCGTTCACCATTATCGCATAACGAAGGGCAACTAAGTCTATCCATCCGCATCTGCGCTCGCGTCCTGTAACAGCTCCATATTCATGTCCGAGCCTGCGTATTTCCGCACCTGTCTCGTCGAACAGCTCTGTCGGGAAAGGTCCGGAACCAACACGCGTACAATATGCCTTCATTATTCCGTACACTTCACCTATTTTGTTAGGGCCGACACCAAGTCCTACACATGCTCCGGCACAAATTGTATTTGATGACGTTACAAACGGATAGCTACCGAAATCAACATCAAGCATCGTTCCCTGGGCACCCTCACACAATATCGTCTTACCCTCCTTAAGAGCCTTATTGATTACATGTTCGGAATCAATTATGTTGAACTGGCGGATGAAATCAATTCCTTCCATCCATTTTTTCTCTACTTCGGTAATATCATAATCTGTGTATCCCAACGACTTGAGTATGCTCTCATGGCGCGCTTTGTGAGCTGCGTATTTTTCATTGAAGTTATCAAAAATATCACCTACACGCAAACCGTTGCGGGAAACTTTATCCGTATACGTAGGTCCGATACCCTTACCTGTCGTGCCGACCTTGGCTTTACCCTTCGCTTGTTCGTAAGCAGCATCAAGCAATCGGTGTGTCGGCATAATCAGATGTGCCTTTTTGGAAATATACAGTCTTTCTTTCAATGAATGCCCGCTTTTCTCCAATTCCTTGGCTTCGTCCATAAAAAGGTCAGGTGCCAACACGACACCATTTCCTATGACGTTAACCTTACCACCCTGGAATATACCGGAAGGAATGCTTCTTAACACATATTTTTCCCCTTCAAACTCAAGAGTATGTCCTGCATTCGGTCCACCTTGGAACCTGGCGATGACATCATATCCGGGGGTAAGCACATCGACAACTTTACCTTTGCCTTCGTCTCCCCACTGTAAACCCAACAAAACGTCTATTTTGCCTTTTTCCATAATATAAAAAATGTGTTTATTCTTATCAGCAATTAGTAGTCTCTTTTTTCTTTTGGCGTGTCAACATGCCCAAACAAGTACTGCATATTCCATAAATACAGACGGAATAACTCTCCTTACGGAAACGCTTCAAATGCACACGCTCAAAGACTTCATCAACTTCGGGCAATCTAACTTCTGTTATCTTACCACAGACTGTGCATATCTGCGTACACAACTTATCTGCATAAACAACCTTGTATCTCATACCCTCCTGCATGCGGACACACTCTATAAGGTGTAAATCCATCAGCAGCTTCATTGTGTTGTACAATGTTGCCCTACATACAGGAAAGTTCATTTCTGACAACTTACCATCCAAATCTTGTATCGAGAAATAAGAGCTAAAACCATACACTGCTTCAAGCACAGCAAAGCGTTCTGGTGTCTTACGGCACTTATTATGTTCCAGATATCCGCTCAATACTTGTTTAGCTGAATCATAAGAATTAGCTTTCATTTCATACAAGGCATATTGTTTCTACAAAAGTACAACAATTTTTCCGTATAAACGGTTGGTTGTGTCAAAAAATATCCAAATCATATGTCTTAAATGCCGATTTCATTATCCGCATGTGCGTATCGTTCATTCCACCGAAACGTCGGACGGCATTACTAACAGCATGGCGTACAATCGTATCAGCACCATCATACGTTGCCTGGGCTTGATCAATAAACTCATATATTTCACGTTCTTCAAGCTCAACACCTTTTGCAAACAACCGCGCCAAAACATTATAGCCACACAACAACACAAGTGTCTGTTCTGAGGATATCCACTTAAATGCCAAATCTTTAGCATCTGGTACATATTGAAACAGATTAAAAGCCGACATCTCAGCAATTTCCTGGTTTTGTATCTGACTAACCCAAAGCTCGACTAGATCGAACTTCATCTGTAGTGCCGGCATTATCAGCGTTGCTAATATTTTGCATTCCCTAATGTCTTCCTTCCACAATTCGATTGCAAGGTCGTAATCCTTGCCATATCGAGCAGCAATCGATTTTAATTCAGGAAGTCCGATGCCCCAATTTATCTTGTACCCAAGTCCCTTCTCACGCATTGACTGGGATACGACACCGTTCATATACAACCTGAAGCAGCTCTTGATCTCTTTTACTTTATCTTGTATATTTCCTTCCATTGCTTCAAATCAAAGTCGAGTATATCTTACTGTAACGCAACATCTGATGCTCATAAGTCTCCGAATAGTCGACTTTAATATCAATGATATTATTGGCATCGTCCATAATAGGAACAAGAATTGGATTTATGAAACCTTTATAAGGCGGAATACCAAGTTTGCCGTATCTTTCCAAGATCTCGTCATGCAACTCACCGTCCACCTTGACGGCATACTTCTCAACCAAACTTCTTGCCGCCTCAAAGTCGCCTTCACTCTTTATGCGCTGTACCTCGGCAAGCAATATACCAAAAAGACTTCTAAGTTTATCATAGTCGTTTATACGTACATAAGTCTTACCTCCGGTGTTTACAAGTTCAACGACATTTTCATCTCTACCATTTTCATAGCACCAACGTGCAATAAGAGCACGGTCGCGCATATGCGCTTCCTCTATATTGCATCCTTTCTTTATTCTCGCAAGCTGGGTCATCAGTCCATTCATCATATAAGAATAATACCCAGCCTTATAAGCGTCCTTATCCGGTAAAAGTCCCAACTCCAACATCTTCTCGTCTGCCACGAAATAAAGTCCGAACAAGTCCGCACGTGCTTCCTCTATCGTATTACCATAAGCCTTAAGTGCGTCAGGATCTGTTCCAGGTGCCAGCTGTCCACTGCCATGTCCGAGGCACTCATGCAAGTCGGTATGTATTATGTCGCACAAGTCGCCATACTTATCAATAAGTTCTTTTGTCGAACCGTCTATTACGAACTCTTCATCAAAACCATTGCCTCGTGCCGCCTCATTATACGCATTTATTATGTTACTTATAGTAACACTCTTGCTGCCGTAACGGGCTCTTATCCAATCTGCATTAGGAAGATTAATTCCTATTGCGGTAGAAGGGTATTCGCCACCGCCCAACATTGCTGCACAAATCACATTGGCTGATACACCATTTACTTGTTTCTTCCTGAATTTTGGGTCAATAGGCGAATGGTCTTCAAACCATTGGGCATTATCACTTATAAGACGTGTACGACATGTACCTTCAATGTCACGATATTCCACCAATCCTTCCCATGTACCCTTCAGGCCAAGCGGATCGTCATAAACTTCGATAAAGCCATTTATGAAATCAATTAACGAATCGCCTTCAGAAACCCATTCAATACAATAGTTGTTGAACACACGCAAATCGCCCGTTTCATAAAAATCAATCAACAACTCTATCACTTTACGTTGCCTGTCGTTTTCTGCTAGCTCATGAGCTTTGCCAAGCCAGAACACAATTTTGTTAATAGCAGTAGAATATTTACCATTGGCATTCCAAATATTCTCTTTGATGATACCACCGTCCTTCATTATGTCCGTATTTAAACCGTATGACAGCGGTTCATCATCGTTCACATCCTTAATTGAAGCATAGTAGTCTTCAACGTCTTTTTGACTTACTCCGTCATAGAAATTACACGCCGACGATTTGACCAAGTCTACACCATCCTTTTTACATACTTTTACAGGCATAACTTCCGGATTGAATATCACAGGCAACAATTCATCACACAACCCGTCAACCGTCATGCCTGACAAGGGCAAAAGGCCGGCGTCAACAGATTTTACAGCATCGATAAAAAAACTCTCCGAAAATCCAGGCTCAAACTTGTCACAACCATAATGATGATATATGCCACTGGCAAACCAGACACGTTTAAGATAGACCTCAAATGCCTTGAAGTCGGATATGGTACGGTCGCCTTTGTAATCAATGTATATAGCCTCGAGCGTTTTGCGTATTTTAAGATTGTACTTACCAAACTGGTCAAACGTTATGTCACGTCCGAATAGCGTGGCCTGTGACAAACAATACACTAATTTTTTTTGACGCAACGAAAGCCTGTCAAAACCGTCAAGACGGTATCTCAGCATCTGTATGTCTGCAAAACGTTGCTCTGTATATTTGAAATCTGCCATAGTCTGTTAAAATTATTCAGCAATATCGACTGTCAAACTGCAATAATGTGTCAATCAACATTTCCTGCACTATCGGCATCACCTCCATCCAACTTGTATTGCTTAGGAGTTATGCCCGTATATTTATAGAAAGCCGCATAAAACGATTGCCTGTTGGAAAAACCCACCATGTCGCTTATCTCTTCCATTTTAAGATTATCGTACCGTTTGTCTTTAAGTATCGTCTTGGCATACTCTATCCTATTCTTATTGACGAACGACGAATAGTTCATGTCGAAACAAACACTTACCACGGCTGATATGTAACGCGTATTTGTATGTAAATCATCAGCCAGTCGCTTAGCCGAATATTCCTTATCCTTAAACTTCTTCTTCTTTACCAAAACGTTTACGATTTTACCCTTCAACTCGTTCATAAGTTTAGGGTTCACCAACGAACGGTATGCAGCCTCTTTCCTTTCTGTTAAATTAACATTATATTTACTCATTCTATTATCTCCCAAATCTAATCTTTTTACTTAAAAAACGGCAAAACAAACGAGAAGTAAGCGTATAAATGCCCTTCTCGTACATTTTGGTTTTACCTACTTGCAAAGGTAGTATTTTTTCAATAAACATTGCTATATTTTTTCATTTTTAATAATAATTGAATTTGGTAAGTCAATATAACCGATGAAGTAACACATTTGCAAATATGGAAAAAAGTGATGATAATTTGCATATAATAAAACGATATAAACCTAAAATAAAAAAACTTAGACATTGTTCCACAGGGTTAAGTTTATCACCATTTTCAACTAACAATCAGGCACATATACACAAAAACCACATGAATACTAAATTTGCGATTTTTATTATTACTCCACAAATATGCAAAATGTTCCCAACACACGATAAAAAACATTTTATACAAAAAATATTATATCCGCAATAATACGAACATAAAATCAGTTTGAAAAAAGGGATAACCATTTTAAAGAAATTCATGTCAATAATTAATGTTCATATAAGACTCTTTGTGTTAATGAAAACAAACAAATAAATAGTAAGTTCATTTTTATCGTAAAATTAAACTATCTTTGCAAAATAATGAAATAACAAACTTAAAAAAACATGAATAAAAAACTACTGACAAACGCTTTAGTATTATTTGCAGCCTTGCCTGTATTATCCCAAAAAACATTTAGCATTACCGTTGTAAACGATTATAGGAAACCCAAAATAAACGTTCCTATAGTACTAGAATTGAAAGAATACGGAATGGATGTTAAATCTGCAGCCGTTAAAGACAGTGGTAATGAAATACCATACCAAATTGATGACTTAAACCAAGACGGAACAGCAGACGAACTTTGTTTCATAACAAACGTTGACGGTAAATCGTCAAAAAAGTTTGACATAACACTGTACGATGCAGGCAAGCCGAAAAAGTATGAGCCTCAAGTATATGTGGAAATGCTACTTAGCAACAAAAAAGTCAAAGAGAGTAACAAACAAGACCTGTACATCTCTGAGCTGACCGTAAACAACGGAACCAATCCTTATTGGACCCTGCACCACCACGGAGCTGCGTTTGAGAACGACATGGTGGCATACAGAATATATTTTGATCACCGCCAAACTGTCGACATATACGGTAAATACAAAAAGCAATTGGAACTCAAAGAGACACAATTTTATCCAGACAAGAATCAAAAGGCCGCACAATACGGCGACGACGTGTTATGGGTAGGCTCAACTTTGGGCTTGGGCACGTTAAGAGGTTGGAATGGGCAACAGCCAACTATGCTCGACAATGTAGACAGAAGAAGCCAGAAAATAATCTCATACGGACCAATACGCACGATAGTCGAAGTAAAAGACAAGGGCTGGACTCCTAATACAGGCAAAGAAGGTACCCAACATATCGACATGACAACACTATACACACTGTATGCCGGCAACAGGGCATGCCACGTTAACGTTAAATTCAACAAGCCTGCAGGTGACTATCTGTTCGCGACAGGATTCATCAACGTAAAAAACTCTACCGAATATTCGGACAAGGAAGGCTTGCGTGGTTGTTGGGGTACGGACTGGCCTGTGTCGGCGAAAGACAGTGTAGGCCATAATCGCGAGACTGTAGGTCTTGGAATATGCATACCCCTGAAATACATCGTAAGCGAGGAGCCTGCCAACAAGGACAATTATGCTTATGTAATAAAAACAGAGACCGAAGAACTGAATTATCAGATAACGTTCTGTAGTGACAACGAAACGTTTGGATACCACAGCGACAAGGAGTGGTACAACTTCTTGAAAGAATGGAAAGAAGACATGTCTCACCCTGTCAGAATTGTCAGATAAAAAACTTAACACATAATAAAATTAACCGGCTGATAAGATATTCTTTCTTATCAGCCGGTTTGTTCTTATTTGCATCTAATGATTATTGTACGACTTTAAACCTTATCCTGAACATATGTTCTTCTTCGTTCCAATTTGTTCCGAGCAGTTCAAACCGTCCAATCTGCGATGTAGTACGTACATGTTTGCCGATACACGGGCATACGTCATAATCTCCAATGCGCACAAGCCTCAATGTTTCTGAAACATCTTCTGGCAACTTGTCTAGTGAAACGTCTTCTGGCACGTTATCACGTGTGACGTATTCAAACGTCACAGGCAAATCCTCTTCAATCAGTTCATTCATGCGCCTTTCTATCTCCTTTTCATCACGACGGTCAGGCTTATGATCCAATTTGTAGCTTATCTTGCTCTTCTTACGTTCAATATGAGCGTTAGTTGAACGTTCACAACCAAACATTCGAACCATTGTCTGATTTAACAAATGCTCAGCAGTATGCGCAGGCGGAAACTCTTCCTTATTGTGGGCATTCAGATTGTATGAATCTTCCATGTCATCAAATTTTAAATTTGTATATCCTACCGCTAAATTCCTTTATCGAAACTTTTACCGTACCATCAGCAAGCAGCATCCAATCCTGCGGTCTATCATCTGATAACAAGTCCGTTACCTGAACCCGTTTCTCGGGTAAGCCAAGATATTCGAAAGCATGGTAAGGCAAACGTATGCCGCAATCAACTGGAGAATCGGAGAAGTTTACGGCAATAAGCATTACTTCATTACCACATTTTCTCATAAAAGCATACTGACGTTGCGGGTCAAAATAATTGGTACCGTCATTGTTTGCATACATCAGGTCGAAAAACACGCCTTCGGACACGGCCTTCTCAGACTTGGCTATATTCAAGACCTTTGTGTAAACACTTTCCAACAATTTCTCATCTGCAGACAACTTCCTCCTATTAACGTATCCACGATACAAAGCCGGCACTGTCCAATAATCAAATATCGTAGTCCTTCCGTCGCATCCGCTAAAGCCTTCTTTATCCATTCCCCGCTCGCCAAATTCCTGTCCGGCATAAAGCATGAAAGGATTGGTATTCATTAACGCACTGACAATCAAGGCCGGGACACCCCGCCTACCCTCACAAGCAAGGAAATCACTGGCAATTCTAACTTCGTCATGATTTTCAAGGAAGTATAGCATGTGTTCCTTTATATCGTCAACAGACTGCCACTGCCACGTAATGGCTGAAGCCGGACATGTACCACGCATGACTCCACACAAACAATCATACATTCCGACCTTGTCATACAGGTAATCGAAACCGCTCTCAACATAGCGTCGGTAAAGCGACGGATTATAAACCTCGCCTATAAAAACAATATCCTTAAACGAGGTTTTAATTTTACTTATCACCCATGCCCAAAACTCAGGAGGTACCATTTCGGCCATGTCGCATCTGAAGCCATCAATTCCTTTCCCTGCCCAAAAGTTCAAAATGTCTGCCATTTTGAACCATGTGTCAGGAATTGGGTCAAAATGAGATGAACGACCGCCAGCGTCACAATAGTCAACTCCATAATTAAGTTTAACCGTTTCATACCAGTCGTTAACTCCCGGATGGTTGTCAAAATGGTCATTACCTGTCGCCTTGGCTGGAAATTCCGTGTATGGATACCCAACTCCACCAAGCAAATCAAAATAAGGCTCGAAAGGTTTGTTCACACAATAATAGAAATTATTGCGTGGTGAGAATCCCATGCCCTTGTCGTCATTCTCACCCAAATCGTAAACGCCATCGGGCTTAGATACAGACTTATATTGGCGAGCTACATGGTTTGGAACAAAGTCTATTATGACTTTCATGCCAATCTTATGAGTCCTTTCTACAAGAGCCTCAAACTCACTCATCCTCTTGTCAACATCTTCAGCCAAATCAGGATCGATGTCGTAATAATCTGTTATGGCATAAGGTGAGCCGGCATTTCCTTTAACAACAGCGGGATGTTGCTGAGGAATACCGTAAGACGAATAATCGGTCTTTGAGGCATGACGTATTATACCTGTGTACCAAATGTGTGTAACTCCAAGTTTCTTGATTCGCCTCAACGTCGTGCCATCAAAAAAGTTCATTTTGCCACAACCGTTATCAGACAAAGTTCCGTTTTCCTTACATACATTTGTCTTATTACCAAAAAGACGGGTGAAAACTTGATAAACTATTACTTTATTGTTATGGTTCATGGGTTATTAGATATAATAACAAAACAAAAGGCCGTAAAGAGATCTGTCAGGAACAGCAATTGCAGCCTTCCACATCTCCTTACGACCTCAAATTTTATCGTACTTATGAATAAACACAGCCTTATGCTATGCCATGGGCGGCTACATTCTTGTCAATACGGGCTATCATACCCTGAAGAGCCTTACCGGGACCACACTCTGTGAAGTCGTCAGCTCCATCGGCAACCATCGACTGTACACACTTAGTCCACTTAACCGAGCTGGTCAGCTGTGCTATAAGATTAGCTTTTATTTCTGCCGGATCAGTATGGGGCATTCCGTCAACATTCTGATATACAGGGCACTTTGGAGCATGGAAATCTGTCTTCTCGATAGCAGCCTGAAGCTCGTCCTTTGCAGGTTGCATCAATGGCGAATGGAATGCTCCACCTACTTTCAAGGGCAGGGCACGCTTTGCTCCTGCAGCCTTAAGCTTCTCACAAGCCTCATTTATTGCATCGATGTTACCACTGATTACCAGCTGTCCCGGACAATTGAAGTTAGCAGGTACACATACATAGCCATCCTTGTTTACCTCTGCACAAATTTCTTCCACTCTCTCGTCTGGAAGACCAATGATGGCAGCCATCGTCGAAGGAGAAGCCTCACATGCTTTCTGCATGGCCATGGCACGGGCGTAAACCAACTTCAATCCATCCTCAAAACTCAATGCGCCTGCTGCGACAAGTGCTGAAAACTCGCCCAAAGAGTGACCAGCAACCATTGACGGAGCAAAGTCATCGCCCATACACAATGCGCTGATAACACTATGCAGGAAAACTGCCGGCTGGGTAACTTTTGTCTGCTTCAGCTCCTCATCGGTACCGTTGAACATGATCTCGGTTATGTTGTAACCAAGAATATCATTAGCTTTCTCGAAAAGTTCCTTTGCCAAAGGATTGTTGTCGTACAGGTCTTTACCCATACCTACGAATTGCGCTCCCTGTCCGGGAAAAACAAATGCTTTCATATTAATAAAAAGTTTAATATAAGATATTTAGCGTGCAAAGTTAGCACTTTTTCACCATACATGCAAACAATGAGCCATATTATCAAAAAAATAGTAGCCAATTTTATATTGGACATGTCAATCTGTTAGTATAAATCATCTGTTTCTACTTATTTTATTTTGCGTTTAAAGCAAATTACATTATCTTTGCACTAAAGAATGCAGTGTTCCGGTCTGTCGCTTGCGACAATATATCGCAAGAGGAAAGTCCGGGCAGCATAGGACGCTCCACTTCTGAAAATGGAAGCTGTCGGCGACGGCAGGATAAGACAGAAGAAAATAACCGCCGTACTTAACAGTACCGGTAAGGGTGAGAAGGTGGTGTAAGAGACCACCGGCTGCCAGGTGACTGGCAGGCCGTGTCTTCTGGAGGCTGCAAGTTCATGTAAACCATCGTCCGAGGGTTGTCCGCCCGATTTCAACAACGATGGAGGGTGGAACGCTTGAGCCGTGGAGTGATTCACGGAGTAGATAAATGACAGACGACGCCATGTCCTGCAAAGGCTTTGGCGGATACAGAACCCGGCTTACAGGGGCACTGCTTTCTTTTCATTTTTTTATTCGATACCGGCAATATCTTACCAGATGAATTCCGGCTTTATCATTCGAACCAAACTATAAAAAGGCACATATTTCCATGATAAAACGAATAATGCAGATTATCAACTTCCTTAAGGTTGGTATCTGGCACGTCAAACGCAAAGATGTATCCACCTTCCTGTATTTTTTTTACGGTGTAATAAAAAAAGTTATTCTTGCTGTTGAACGTGCCACAACAAAACGAATGGTCAACTCGGCTTCGGCACTTACATATTCAACCCTTCTTGCAATCGTCCCTATAATGGCCGTTGTATTCGCCATTGCACGCGGATTCGGTTATAACAAGTATATCGAAGATTGGTTCCGCGAAACACTGTCGAGCCAACCACAAGCTGCAGAAATAATAATAGGATTCGTCAATTCGTACCTGGTCCATACAAAGAGCGGCATATTCCTGGGTATCGGACTTATATTCATGTTATGGACGGTTATCATGCTTATTAACAACATCGAGCAGACATTCAATTATATCTGGCAAGTTAAAAAGCCCCGAAGCATATTCCGTACGATTACTGACTACATGGCAATGTTCCTGCTGATGCCGATAATAATAGTAATAACGTCAGGTTTTTCAATATTCGTCGCCACACTGTCAGACAACATTGAGGGATATGCGCTTATAGCTCCGGTAATACGTTTTTTTATCGCATTAATGCCTTACATATTCATGTCGGCCGTATTTGTTGCACTATATCTTTTCATGCCCAATACAAAAGTGAAATTCAGCTGCGCACTCGTTCCAGGCATATTAGCTGGTGTAGCCATGCAAGGGCTCCAGTTATTCTACATCCATTCGCAAATATGGGTAAGCAGCTATAATGCAATCTACGGTTCGTTTGCAGCATTGCCCCTATTCATGCTATGGGTGCAAATATCGTGGACGATATGTTTATTCGGTGCAGAACTGTGTTATACGAGCCAGAACTTGGAGGATTACGCCTTCCGCGCGCAAACCGAAGACATAAGCCACCGGTATCGAATGATGCTTAGCGTGATATTGGCAGGTAAAATATGCAAGCGTTTCGAGGAAGGAGGAAAGCCCTACACAGCCCTGTCTCTCAAGTTAAACACAGGCATACCTGTACGCATCGTTAACGACTTATTATACGACATGACAAAAATCCATGTACTTATTGAAGTCACAAGTGACGAAAAAGGTGAAGAGAGCTTCTACCTGCCGGCAGAACCTACATCACGTCTAAGCGTTGGAACATTAATCGACAGGCTTGAATCACTCGGCAGGTGGACACTGGAACTTGACATGCACATGCTAGATTCTGCGAATTGGAGAAACATAATAAAGGCTCGTTCAGCCTATTTGGACAGTCAACATGAAATTCTGCTCAAGGACATCGAGAATTAATCATCAGTGAAAACGTCAACCCAGAAATATATTGATCCATAATATTTGCCCGAGTTTGACAACTGACGATTGGAGAGTATGCAAGGACAGACAAAATCTGACAGATTTCAATCAACGGCATATTACATTGCAAAAGGATACCTTTGACACGCCAAAAGGTATCCTTTTGCAGTATAATATGTAACCTTTTACAGTATAATATGTAACCTTTTACAAATGCAAAAAATTATATTGCGGCACTGGCGGACTCAATATAAAAGCCGAACGTATAACACGTTGACAATCAATAAATTTCGTCAAGTAATAAAAGAAAAACACTACTGTCTGGAAATAAGCATGCCTGAGTTAGCATGCTTATTCTTCGTTTATCCTGTTTGTGCGAATCAAAGCCTCGAACCTATCGTTGATTTCCAACAAGTCTTCGGGCAACAAAGTTTCACAATGCTTGATAAGTTCTTTTTGCGTAGCGTCTAAAGAATACTCTTTACGGTAAATTCCAGCCATCGAAATTGCACATGCCATGCAGCCAATCGTGTCAGAATCGCCTCCCATTGATATAGCGAGACGCAATACGCCTTCCGTATTTTCACGCTGCAAGAATGACATTATTGCAATGGGAACACTGCCCTGGCATGTCACGTCAAACGAATATCCTGGACGTATTGTCTCCAACTTCACATCAAGATCGTACCCGAATTTAGTTTCAATATATTCTTTTATTTCGCTGTTTGACGCGTTCATCTTTTTCAAATACACACATGCGGCAACAGCTTGTGCCCCTTTTATCCCTTTTGGATGATTATGCGAAACTGAAGATGCCAATTTCGCGAGATGCAACGCTTCGTCAAGCGACGTTGCATACAACCCGACGGGGCTTACACGCATTGCCGAACCGTTGCCAAAACTGCCGTACGGACGGGGATTATCAGACTGCAGCCATTTCATGAACATGCCTCCGTAACCTGCGAAGGGATACTTACGCCCCAACTCCTGCATGCATCTGACAAGCGTACCAGCACCTTTAGCAGAATCGCACATCAGCCATTGGGCAACGGCCAAAGTCATTACTGTATCATCAGTAAAACGACTTCCACTCGGAACGAGTTCGAAATTTTCCGTCTTTATGTTGTTCCATTCACGTGTAGAACCAACAATGTCTCCAATAATAGCTCCTAACACAACTATAACTAAAATAAAAAACTGGTTTTAATATTACCTTTCCGATATTATCCGGATGTAAAACTAAAACCAGTAAAATTCATATTATCATACAGTCTGATGATTTATGCAAATGCCAAGCTTATACCATTCGTAAAGTTTGTGCACTCCTTCGTCAATCTCAACCTTATGGTGCCAACCGAGTCCATGTAGCTTGGATACGTCAATCAACTTACGTGGCGTACCGTCTGGTTTTGACGTATCCCAGCGCAACTCTCCTTTGAAACCGACTTCGGCGACAACCTTCTCGGCCAGTTCGCGTATGCTCAACTCTTTACCCGTGCCAACATTAATGTGGCAGTTCCTTATCTCCTTGTCAGCAGGGTCGTAAGTGTCCTTGAAATCAACGTTAAGCAATACATGTACACTGGCGTCAGCCATTTCCTCACTCCATAAGAACTCGCGCATAGGACTGCCTGTTCCCCACAAAGTAACGGCTTGAGGAGTTATTCCGAATTTTGAGAGCTTGTCCAAAATCTCGTCCTCGCTGTTACTTCCATTAACGCCTTCAACAGGACGCAGGTCCAAATCCTTTCTTACATCATCCCACTTGCCTTCATTCAAGCACTTAGCCAAATAAACCTTGCGTATCATTGCGGGCAAAACGTGACTGTTCTCCAAATGGAAATTATCATTAGGACCATAAAGGTTGGTAGGCATTACAGCTATGTAGTTGCAACCATACTGGATGCTGAAACTCTCACACATTTTCAAGCCGGCTATCTTGGCTATGGCGTAAGGCTCGTTGGTATATTCAAGTTCAGAAGTCAATAAGGCATCTTCCTTCATTGGTTGCGGTGCCATGCGGGGATAAATGCAGGTACTTCCAAGGAACAACAGTTTCTTGACATTGTGGCGGAAACTTTCGCCAATGACATTTTGTTGTATCTGTAGGTTCTGGTAAATGAAGTCTGCACGATAATTCAAGTTAGCCATTATGCCACCTACATGTGCAGCAGCCAAGACGACAGCGTCAGGACGTTCGTCATCAAAAAACTTCTTAACAGCCACAGGGTCAAGAAGGTCTAGTTCCTTATGACTACGACCTACAAGGTTATCATACCCTCTTGACTTCAGGTTATTCCAAATTGCCGAGCCCACAAGACCGTGGTGCCCAGCAACATATATCTTAGAATTCTTTTCCAACATAACCTACTCCGTCATTTGGGCCTTGATATAAAGCTTCTTGACAAACTTCATATCATGCTGAACCATTATCCTAACCAATTCGTTAAATGATGTTTTTGTCGGATTCCAACCCAATATCTTTTTAGCTTTTGCCGGATTTCCGAGCAATTGATCAACCTCGCACGGACGGAAATACTTAGGATCAACCTCAACAAGAACTTTTCCTGTTGCCACGTCAATACCTTTTTCATTAACGCCTTCGCCCTCCCAGCGTAATTCCACTCCAGCTTCCTTAAACGCTAAAGTACAGAACTCACGGACAGTATGCATCTCACCGGTTGCAATAACAAAGTCGTCAGGTTCAGGCTGTTGAAGTATCAACCACATGCACTCAACATAGTCACGGGCGTATCCCCAGTCTCGGCGTGCATCAAGATTACCGAGGTACAGCTTGTCCTGGTACCCCTGAACAATTCTACATGCCGCAAGCGTTATTTTTCGTGTTACGAAGTTCTCGCCGCGGCGCTCGCTCTCGTGATTGAACAAGATGCCGTTGCAACAAAACATGTCATAACTTTCACGATAATTCTTCATTATCCAAAAACCGTAAAGTTTGGCTACCGAGTATGGTGAACGTGGATAAAACGGCGTTGTCTCAGTCTGCGGAACTTCCTGTACTTTACCGTAAAGTTCGGATGTTGAAGCCTGGTAAATCTTGCATGACTTGTCAAGACCGCATATACGAACAGCCTCAAGCAATCGCAATACACCGACGGCATCTGTGTCAGCCGTATATTCTGGAACATCAAATGAAACCTTAACATGGCTCTGTGCGGCAAGATTGTATATTTCAGTCGGTTTCACTTCGCCGATAATACGAATTAACGAAGAGGAATCCGTCATGTCAGCCCAATGAAGGTTAACAAGACGCGATTTCTTCATATCACGTACCCATTCATCCAAATACAGGTGTTCAATCCTACCCGTGTTAAACGATGAAGAGCGGCGCAACAATCCATGAACTTCGTAACCTTTCTCAATAAGGAATTCAGCCAAGTACGAACCGTCTTGACCGGTTATTCCTGTAATCAATGCAACGTTTTTTTTCATTTTTACTTTAAATAAGTTTTTATATGCTGGTTTTTATTTATCACTTTCCGAGAATTGCTTTATTCGCTGTTCCTCTGAAAGTTTGCAAATTAATAATTTATCGTCTTTCTCGGCTATTATATATCCGTCTAGTCCTTGTATGACGACCTTTTTCTTGTCTAACGTATGGACTATACAATTATGGGAGTCGTATAAAGAAACATTATTACCTATGACTCCGTTGCCATAAAGGTCTTTCTTTGTCTGAACCAGCAATGAGCCCCATGTGCCCAGATCGCTCCAACCAAAATCAGCAGGACAGACAAAAATCTCTTCAGCTTTTTCCATTATCGCATAATCGACAGAAATATTCTCGCATTCAGGGAAGCGTCGGTTGATTTCCTCCTGCTCTTGGGGCGTGCCGTATATTGGTAACATGCCCTCGAAAATCTTACTTATGGAAGGTTGATATACTCTAAATGCATTAACAATAGTATTAACACTCCAAATAAAAATACCCGCATTCCAAAAATAGCTTTTGTTCTTAATATACTTCTGAGCTGTTTCCAAATCCGGTTTTTCCCTGAATGAATCTACCCTGAATATTTCTTTGTTACGTGGAGAACTTGAAGACAAATCCGCTTGAATATAACCATAACCTGTTTCCGGACGTGTCGGTTTCATTCCAAGGGTAACTATGGCGTCGGTTTCGTTCGTAAACTTCAGGCATTGGGTAACGACTCGTCTGAACTCTTCAACATTCATCACGACATGGTCACTAGGTGAAACGACAATGTTTGCGTTTCTGTCCTTAGCCTTTATTCTCCAACTAACGTAAGCAATACACGGCGCAGTATTCCGTCGGCATGGTTCACACAGAATGTTTGTTTCAGGGATTTCAGGCAATTGTTCCTTAACAACATCTTTATAATTCACACTTGTCACAACCCAAACATTCTCAGGACTACATACTCCTTTAAACCTATCAAAAGTAAGTTGTAACAAAGAACGTCCTGTTCCTAATACGTCTATGAACTGTTTAGGTTTTTCTGCTGTACTCATAGGCCAGAAGCGGCTGCCCACTCCACCAGCCATTATGACTAAATGATTGTTCGAATAAGCCATAAAACTTTAGAACTAATGAAAATAATAATGCCACAAAGTTAGAAAAAAAAGAATAAACAATAAAAAAAAATAAGAAAAAAGGCGGAATTTTTATTCCGCCTTTGACGCATATTAAGTTTTTGTATTATTTGCAATACCAACTTACAATAGTTTCATAAAGTTCCTGCTTTCCTGAGATCTGTTTTGGCTCTCCTGCATTCTTTGCGTATGCAACCAAATCTTCAAGTGAAAGCTTACCTTCTTCAAATTCTTTTCCCTTGCCTGAATCAAATGAAGCATAACGTTCGTTGACCATCTTGCAAAGTGGTGAATTTTCAATAATATTGGCAGCATTCTCAAAAGCACGTGCCATAGCGTCCATACCGCTAATATGAGCGATAAACAAATCTTCCAAGTCTGTTGAATTACGACGTATTTTAGCATCAAAATTAGAGCCACCGTTACCAAGTCCACCATTGCGTATGATTTGCATCATTGCCTGAGTAAGTTCCCAATTATCAATGGGGAATTGGTCTGTATCCCAACCATTTTGGTAATCGCCGCGGTTCGCATCAATGCTGCCAAGCATGCCATTGTCAACAGCAACAGCCAACTCATGTTCGAACGTATGGCCGGCAAGAGTGGCATGGTTTACCTCTATATTCACTTTGAAGTCTTTGTCCAAACCATTTGCACGAAGGAAACCGATAACAGTTTCGGTGTCAACATCATACTGATGTTTTGTTGGTTCCATTGGTTTCGGTTCAATCAAAAACGTACCTGTAAAACCTTTAGAACGCGCATAATCTCGAGCAGCCTTCAACATATTGGCTAAATGGTCTTTTTCACGTTGCATTTGGGTGTTCAACAAACTCATATAGCCCTCACGACCACCCCAAAATACATAATTTGAGCCACCCAACTTAATTGTTGCATCAATAGCGTTTTTAATTTGGACAGCAGCACGTGCTACTACATCAAAATCCGGATTAGTTGCAGCACCATTCATATAACGCTTGTTGCTGAATACGTTTGCCGTACCCCACAAGTTCTTTATGTTTGTGCCCTTCATCTTTTCCAGCGCATAATCTGTAATAGCTTTCATGCGGGCTTCATACTCTTCGATTGTGTCTCCTTCTTCCACTAGGTCTACATCATGGAAACAGAAATACTCTATTCCCAGCTTCTCCATGATTTCAAAACCAGCATCCATCTTATCCTTTGCACGCTCGACCGCATCGGTCTTAACATCCCAAGGATAAACTCGGGTTCCACCACCAAACTGGTCACCGCTTGCCTGTCCCAATGTATGCCACCAAGCCATAGCAAACTTCAACCAATCTTTCATTTTTTTACCCATTATCACTTTCTCTGCGTCATAATAATGATAAGCTAACGGGTTTGTGCTATTCACACCTTCAAACTGGATTTTTCCAATTTGCGGAAAATACTCTTTTGCCATAATCAATAGTTTTATATTTTATAGGTTATTAATTTGATTTATAATCATCGTCAATTCATATTAAATGAAACAGTTTTTCCTTCCACAAAGAATATGCCTCAAGATATTCACCCCTATGTTTCTCATCAGGCTCAATCACTGCAAGTTTCTTCAAGGAAGCAAATGCCTCATTGTTATCTTTATATATACCACATCCCAAACCAGCACCTTTGGCAGCCCCTACGCTTCCATCTGTTTCATAAAGCTCAATTGTCGCACCACTGACACCAGCCAACGTATTGCGGAAAACATCACTAAAAAACATATTGGCCTTGCCTGCATGTATTTTTTTGATATCCATGCCCATCTGCTGCATGACTTCCATTCCGTAACAGAAACTGAATACAATTCCCTCTTGTGCAGCACGCATGACATGAGCTTTTCCGTGTTTATTGAAATTAATTCCATGTATTGAGCAACCCACCTCTTTATTCTCAAGCACACGTTCTGCTCCGTTACCGAACGGTATGATTGTCACTCCTTCGCTTCCAATAGGTACTGTTGACATGATTTCATTCATTTCTGAATATGAAATTCCTTCTGGAGCAACATTCCTACGAATCCATGCATTAAGGATACCTGTACCATTAATACATAATAACACGCCGAGGCGATTAACGTCTTTGGTATAATTTACGTGTGCAAAAGTATTCACACGACTATGTCTGTCATAATTCACATCACCAAGCACACCGTACACAACACCAGATGTTCCTGCTGTCGAAGCAATCTCGCCAGGATTAAAAACGTTCAAACTTAAAGCGTTATTTGGCTGGTCACCTGCCCTATAACTTATTGGTGTCCCAGCTTTAAGCCCTAATTCCTCTGCAGCAGATGCGCATACTTCACATTGCACACCAAATGTAGGTACTATGTCAGCAATAACACCCCAATCAAATCCAAAATAGTCAAGTAAAAATCCTGCAGTCTCCTTATTCTTAAAATCCCAGAACATACCTTCGCTTAATCCGCTGATCGTAGTATTAATTACTCCACTCAACTTCATTGCTATGTAATCTCCTGGTAACATGACTTTATAAATTCTCTCAAACAACTCAGGTTCATTATCCTTAACCCATGCTAATTTTGCAGCAGTAAAATTGCCAGGTGAGTTCAATAAATGAGACAAACACTTGTCTGAACCTATTTCTTCAAAAGCCCTTTCACCATAAGGCACCGCCCTCGAGTCACACCATATAATTGATGGTCGCAAAACCTGCATTTGCTTGTCAACACATACAAGCCCATGCATCTGATAAGAAATGCCAATGGCTTTTATATCTTCACCAGTAACCGAAGCGTAATCCATAACCTTCTTCAAGCTCAGTTTGGCATAGTTCCACCACATTTGCGGATCTTGTTCTGCCCAACCCGACTTAACGGCTATTATTGGCGCCTCCTTCTCAGGATAAAATGCCGATGCCATACACACTCCACTATCTGCATCGACTAATGAGGCTTTAACAGACGAACTTCCAACATCAAAACCCAACAAATATCTTCCAGACATACTTACTTTGTTTTAATTAGATTACTACAGACAAGGTCAAACTTAACAACCAATCACAACAAAATGTCTTAAGATAGTTTAGAACAAAGATAAAGATTTATCTTCTATTGTTTTTCGTTCATTTGTTATCTCTATCTCCTCACTTTTAAAATCAAAAAACAGTTGTCGTGATGTATTAGATTGATTTAAACGATATACTCCACGGATACTTGTCCTCTCAATTATTGAATCATTCGATTTGCTATTTCTTTTCAGATAACAGGCAACATAGTGGTACACGTCTTCAAAAGGTACTACATCGAATAAGCCATTACAATTGTTAAAAACGTGACGGGCTATTTTCTTTACACTAAGCCCCTTTTCTCCAGCTTCAGTAAGAACAAAAAGTATCTCGCTATCGTAATTCATAGGATTAGAATGAAAGAAGGACCGGTGAGATGTTCGCCAGTCCTTCTTTGGTATCGTCTCAAAGGTCAAGCCAAAGTAATCTTATTTTCTTCTGCTTTGATCTTACCTTCCTTAAAGAGCCAGCCCATTCCAAGCAGCGTTTCCTGTTCACTAATTTTAGCAGCTTTAGCTATTTCTACAACACTAAGAGACTTATCTGCTGTAGCAAGAGCCTGGTAAACGTCACCAGCTTTAAAGCCTACCGTCTCTGCATTGATTTCAAAATCAACTTTCTTTGCAGCGCACCTTTTCGGTGCAGCTTTCTTCTCTGCCGCTGCTTTTGTTGTTGCGGTCTTTCTTACTGTTTCTTTCTTTTCTGTCATAATCAAAGTAAAATCACATTAAAGATAAACTTTAATAATAAGTAGATAACAATCCTCTTATAATCCAGTGCAAATATAATGTATTTATTTATAATACAAATATTTTTACATGAATAAAAACCAATAAAAGAACCGTTTTCAACTACAATTCTACTTTTCTTGATTTAAATCAACTTTAATTTGCAACTCATCAAGCTGTTTATGGTCAAGTGACGATGGTGCATCGAGCATCACATCACGTCCGCTGTTATTTTTGGGGAAAGCAATACAATCACGAATACTGTCAAGCCCTGCCATGATTGATACAAAGCGGTCTAATCCGAAAGCCAATCCCGCATGAGGAGGAGCTCCATATTTAAAGGCGTTAATAAGGAAGCCAAACTGTGCCATTGCACGTTCCTCCGTAAATCCTAAGATGTTAAACATTTTTTCCTGTAATTTACAATCATGTATACGGAGGCTTCCACCACCGACTTCTATACCGTTACATACAAAGTCGTATGCTTTAGCACGCACACGTTCTGGATGTTCTTCAAGCAAAGGTATATCGTCAGGATTAGGCATCGTGAAAGGATGGTGTGTAGACATCAAACGCTGTTCCTCATCACTCCACTCAAACAATGGGAAATCTATAATCCATAAGCACTCAAACTTATTTTTATCCCTCAAGCCAAGCCTGTCACCCATTTCCAATCTCAAGCTACAAAGTTGGACACGGGTTTTATTAGCCCTATCACCACTTAAAATCAGCAATAAGTCTCCGTTATTGGCTCCTACTTTTTCTTTCAAGCCCTGCAGTACATTGGGTTCATAGAACTTGTCAATGCTGCTCTTTACGCTACCATCCTCGTTAAATTTAACCCATACTAGACCTTTTGCACCCACTTGTGGACGTTTAACAAAATCTGTCAATTGGTCAAGCTGTTTTCTTGTATAGTTTGCACACCCGGGAACACATATTCCACCGATATAGTCTGCATCATTAAATACGCCAAATGTACCTGTTCCTTTTAACACGTCCATCAATTCGACAAACTCCATACCAAACCGTAAATCAGGTTTATCGCTACCAAAACGACGCATAGCTTCAGCCCATGTCATCTGTTGAAGCTTGGCTGGAAGATCTACACCGCGTATTTCTTTGAACAAATGACGGCACATGTCTTCGAACAAGTCTATGACATCATCCTGGTCAACAAATGACATTTCGCAATCTATCTGAGTAAACTCTGGCTGACGGTCAGCACGCAAATCTTCATCACGGAAACATTTTGCAATCTGGAAATAACGATCAAAACCACTAACCATCAACAATTGCTTAAGTGTCTGTGGGCTTTGTGGCAATGCGTAAAATTGTCCGGGGTTCATGCGTGAAGGCACAACGAAATCACGAGCGCCCTCAGGGGTACTACCTATTAAAATAGGTGTCTCAACTTCTATAAAATCCTTGGAATCCAAGAAGTTCCTTATAAGAATCGTCATGCGATGGCGCAATTCAAGATTCTTCCTGACACACGAACGGCGCAAATCAAGATAACGATATTTCATCCTTATGTCGTCACCGCCGTCGGTATTGTCATCTATTGTGAACGGTGGTGTAAGGCTTTCGCTCAATACATTGAGCTTCTTTGCCATAATTTCAATATCGCCAGTAGGTAAATTAGAGTTTTTACTTTGACGCTCATTCACAATGCCTTCTACTTGAATGCAATACTCACGTCCGAGCTTGTTTGCTTCGGCGCAAAGATCGGCATCGTCATTTTCGTTAAATACCAGCTGCGTTATACCGTAACGATCGCGAAGGTCGACAAATGTCATACCACCCATCTTACGACTGCGCTGCACCCACCCTGATAGAGTTACCAGGTTACCAGCATCAGCAAGGCGCAACTCACCACATGTTTTCGTTCTATACATACAATTAAACTTTTATTTCATGGAGGTCAGCAACTGTCAACATTATGTTAATAAAAAGTATCAACATTTCTGTAATACCGTAAAATTTACATATTTTCGCAATTGACAGAATGCCGACAAACATTCTTTAATTTAGATGCAAAAATACAAAATAATATATAAACAAACAAATATATATAGGTAAAATGAAGGATTCTATTCTTCAAAAAAACATCCCATTACATGAACAAGTAAATACGACATTGTATTTTTTGGGAAAGGCTTTGGCAAGCACGAAAAAGTCTCGTTTTTCTTTAGCCGTTTTATTTTCCACTATTAATACGTATTTGAAATGCTTTTATCCATTATGTTACACTCGCAACATACAAACATTAAAGGAGGATGTACCGTTTAGGCACATCCTCCCAGAAGATCAAATAAAGGTTGTTTGTGATTTGAAAAAACATCACTAAGCCTATACCACCTTATTATTTAATAATTTCACGCCCGGCCTTGATTGCCTCCATGTTAAGAGGAATAAGTCCATGATGACGCTCGGGAAGAGTTTTATAGAGAGCCTTCTCAACACCCTTGTCGCTCACTACCGGACAAACCTTAAGCAATCCGCCTAAGACTATCATGTTAAACACCTTTGAGTTCTTCATCTCAACGGCCTTGTCCAATGCAGCGATAGGACATACTGTAATATCCGTGCGCTTTGGAGGATTGATTATTCCTGATGTGTCATAGATAAGGAAGCCGCCCTTCTTTACTTTCGGCTCAAATTTATCCAGTGAAGGCTGATTGAGCACGATAGCGACATCATATTCACTCACGATTGGAGAAGACACGCGCTCGTCACTAACGATAACAGTAACATTACACGTTCCACCACGCTGTTCAGGACCATATGCCGGCATCCATGTGACTTCCTTGTCCTCCATAAGTCCAGAATAAGCAAGAATCTTGCCCATAGACAGCACACCCTGTCCGCCGAATCCTGATATAATAATTTCCTTTTTCATAGGTCTGCTTTTTTATTTGTCCTCTGTTGTATCCTTGAGGTCGCCCTTAGGATAGAACTTGAATAAGTTTTCTTTCATCCACTCGTTAGCCTTTACAGGTGAAAGTTTCCATCCGCTGTTACATGTACTTACCACCTCAACAAGACTTGAGCCCTTCCCAGCCATTGATGCCTCGAAAGCCTTACGTATAGCCTTCTTAGTTGAGCGGATGGCAGCCACAGTTTCAACGCTCTGACGTGTAACATAGCATGTACCTTCCATTAAGGCTGCCATTTCTGTTATCTTAAGCGGATATCCGTGCAGTTCAGGTGTACGTCCGTAAGGACATGTAGATGTCTTCTGGCCGATAAGTGTGGTAGGAGCCATCTGACCGCCTGTCATACCGTAAATGGCATTGTTGATGAATATTATAGTTATGTTCTCACCGCGATTAAGAGCATGTATTGACTCTGCAGTACCAATACAAGCAAGGTCACCGTCGCCCTGATAAGTGAAAACCAAACGATCAGGCCATACACGCTTAATAGCAGTTGCAACAGCAGGAGCACGTCCGTGAGCAGCTTCACTCCAGTCAATGTCAATATAACGGTATGCGAAAACAGAACATCCTACAGGGCATACACCCACTGTCTTGTTCTCCATGCCCATTTCCTCAATAACTTCTGCAACCAACTTGTGAACAACTCCATGAGAGCAGCCCGGGCAGTAATGCATCGGGGTTTCGTTCAACAATGCAGGTTTTTTATATGCTAAGTTCTCCGGAGAGATTATTTCATTCTTATCCATGGTTTATTTCATTAATTTGTTTTTTAAGGCTTCTACAATCTCGTCCGGTCCTGGCACGATACCACCAAGACGTCCGAAATGCTCAACAGGAACTTTACCATTAACGGCAAGACGAATGTCTTCAATCATCTGTCCTGCGTTAATCTCAGCAGAAAGAATACCCTTCTTTCCTTCAGCAAGGGCTGCAATCTCTTTTTCCGGGAAAGGCCACAAAGTAATAGGACGGAACAAACCGACCTTGATGCCTTCTTCGCGTGCCAACTCGACAGCTTTCTCTGCAATACGTGCTGCACTACCGAAAGATACGATTATATATTCTGCGTCATCGCAGAGGGTCTTCTCATATCTAACCTCGTTGTCCTTAATCTGCTGGTATTTACGCAGCAATGCGAGGTTTCTCTGTTCCATCACCTCCGGCTGCATCTCAAGAGATGTCATGATATTGGGCTTACGTCCGTTAGTGCGTCCCATTGTAGCCCACGGACATTCTTTTGCTATTTCCTCTTCTGTGCGGCGTGGCTTGTAAGGCGGAAGAACCACCTTCTCCATCATCTGACCGATTACACCGTCAGAAAGAATCATTGCCGGGTTACGGTATTTAAATGCAAGCTCAAAGGCCAGATCAACGAAATCTGCCATTTCCTGCACACTGTTAGGAGCAAGTGTGATAACGTAGTAGTCGCCATTACCGCCGCCTCGGGTAGCTTGGAAATAATCGGCCTGTGAGGGCTGGATTGTACCAAGACCGGGACCTCCACGCTGCACGTTCACAAACACACCGGGAATTTCCGCACCGGCCATGTAAGCGATGCCTTCCTGCATAAGGGCGACACCGGGACTTGATGACGATGTAAGCACGCGCTTACCAGCACCGGCCGCGCCATACACCATGTTGATTGACGCAACCTCGCTCTCAGCCTGAAGAACGACCATACCGGTCTCTTCCCATGGCTTCAGGGCGGCAAGTGTTTCTATAACTTCACTCTGCGGAGTAATCGGGTAGCCGAAATAAGCATCAGCACCGCAACGGATAGCCGCATGGGCAATGGCTTCATTACCCTTCATCAAAATCGTCTCTTTCTCTGCCATTTGCTATTCCTCCATCTTTTTCTTGTAAACTGTGATGCACCCGTCAGGACATACGATGCCGCACGATGCGCATCCCGTACACTCATCAGGTCTTACGGCCTCAGCATAGGCGTATCCCTGCACATTCACGCAAGTGGTTGTGAGCTCTATGACCTTCTTAGGACATGCTACTACACATAGCGAACATCCCTTACAGCGCTCAGTGTTAACCACAATAGCTCCTCTGATTTTACTCATATTTATTATATTTAAGGTTTTTGTTAGAAGCTGCATTATTCATACACGCCCCAAAAATCTAATTATATTTTCTTTAATACTTTATCTGCAAAACACTTTAATGAGTGCCATTGCGATAATCATACGTTTTCACACAGTATCCAAACAGGCATCACCGGATGAAGACGTCCAAAGACTCTTAGCTCCGGAACAGCCTGACAATCAAGGGTTATACATGTCTTTACAATAATAATTCAATATTCTGTCCAACATGCGCTTGGCTTCAACGGCCGGACTTTCGGGGTCAAGCTCTATTGCCTTGAGATAATTATTGATGGCCATCTGCATATTCCCTTTCCGCCGGAACTCATTTCCTATCTTGTAATATTCTTCAGCTGTCATCACTTGTAGTATTCTTTTTTACCCGCAGCCAAAGTGTTCTTCATCAGCGAGCATATTGTCATTGGCCCAACTCCTCCCGGTACAGGTGTAATGTACGAACACTTATCTGCCACTTCGTCAAACTTGACATCTCCGTTAAGGCGGAAACCGTTCTTGCGTGTGGCATCAGGAACCCTGGTCGTACCGACATCTATTACCACAGCACCGTCTTTAACCATGTCTGCCGTTACAAAATCAGGACTTCCTATAGCGGCTATCAATATATCAGCCTCGCGGCACTCTTGTTTCAACGTTTTAGAATGGCTATGGCATACTGTAACAGTAGAGTCGCCATACTGTTTCTGCATCATAAGCTGAGCCATTGGCTTGCCGACAATATTACTTCTTCCTAATATTACGCATTTCTTCCCTGACGTTTCGATGCCGTAGCGGCGCAGTAGAGTGAGAATGCCCAACGGTGTTGCTGATATAAAACAAGGAAGACCTATTGCCATACGCCCGACGTTGACCGGATGAAATCCATCTACGTCTTTCCTATAGTCGATAGCCATAATTATTTTTTGCTCGTCAATATGCTTAGGAAGAGGCAACTGTACAATGTATCCGTCGACATCGGGATCCTCATTGAGTTCCTTCACCTTAGACAACAGCACATCTTCTGTCACATCGTCTTCAAAACGTATAAGAGAGCTTTTGAAGCCACAAGCCTCACAAGCTAAAACCTTGTTTTTGACATAGGTTTCACTTCCACCATCATGACCGACAAGAATTGCCGCCAAATGCGGACGCTTGCCACCAGCAGAGACGATAGCCTCAACTTCTTGAGCTATCTCCTCTTTTATCTTAGCTGCAGTGGCCTTGCCATCTATCAATTGGTAACTCATTATATTTCTATTTTGTAAATATTCTACAAGTAAAAAGTATCACACATGCCAATATGGTAAACGTACACATACGACCATGAAGCACGAGAGCACATACTTGCCCATCAACAACGAAATCCTGTACTTATGATTACTTCATTCTCCCTCTCATGCCTTTCATAGCACCCATCATCTGGCTCATTTTTGAGCCTGTGACCATCTTCATCATCTTGCGTGTTTGGTCGAACTGCTTTATCAGGCGGTTGACATCTTGGACGTTTGTTCCCGATCCCTTAGCAATCCTAGCTCTACGGCTAGTATTTAAAATTTCGGGATTAGTTCGCTCTTTGGGAGTCATGCTCAAGATAATGGCCTCGATACCTTTAAATGCATTGTCGTCAATATCGATATCCTTTATGGCTTTGCCTACACCAGGTATCATGGAAGCAAGATCCTTGATGTTGCCCATCTTCTTTATCTGCTGTATCTGACCGAGGAAATCATTAAAATCAAATTTATTCTTTTGTATTTTCTTTTGTAGACGTCTAGCCTCTTCCTCGTCAAACTGTTCTTGGGCACGTTCTACCAGGCTGACTATGTCTCCCATTCCCAATATACGGTCAGCCATTCGCGACGGATGGAATGCATCTATGGCTTCCATCTTTTCGCCTGTACCAACAAACTTTATCGGCTTGGAGACAACAGTACGTATGCTTATCGCAGCACCGCCACGTGTATCACCATCAAGTTTAGTCAACACAACTCCGTCGAAGTCGAGCCTGTCGTTAAACTCCTTAGCAGTATTAACTGCGTCCTGACCGGTCATGGCGTCTACTACGAACAACGTCTCATCTGGATGCAACGAGTTTTTAAGCGTATAGATTTCGTTCATCATTTCCTCGTCGACAGCCAAACGTCCCGCAGTATCGACTATAACAACATCAAGACCTTTTGCTTTTGCTTCCTTTATAGCGTTTTGAGCTATTTCCACAACGTCCATGTTTCCAGGTTCTGAATATACTGGAACATTAACTTGTGAACCAACGACTTTCAACTGTTCAATAGCAGCCGGCCTGTATACGTCACATGCCACAAGCAACGGCGTCTTACGATGCTTGTTCTTCAGCATGTTGGCAAGCTTTCCACTAAAAGTTGTCTTACCAGAACCCTGCAGGCCTGACATCAATATAACAGACGGGCGACCGTTCAAATTAAGCCCGACACTTTCACCGCCCATCAATTCGGCCAGCTCGTCATGTACAAGCTTAACCATTAGCTGCCCTGGCTTCACAGCCGTAAGGACATTCATTCCAAGAGCTTTCTGTTTAACCGTATCAGTAAACGTTTTGGCCACCTTATAGTTAACGTCCGCATCAAGCAAAGCCCTACGCACGTCTTTAAGGGTCTCAGCCACGTTTATCTCGGTAATTTTGCCCTCACCTTTAAGTATTTTAAAAGAGCGTTCAAGCCTGTCACTTAAGTTCTCAAACATAAGATAAAATAAGTATTCTTTTTAATCAAATTAATTCAAAATGTAAGCTATGCAAAGCCCTACAAGCGGATATGCCTATATTGACACCCAACAAACATGTTCTCTGCAAGAACCACGCCTGACAAAATGACACCAAGACACAATCATTCCGCATTTCGGCTTATGCTTTGCAAATATAAGCATTATATAGTAAAACCAACAACAAACAGACGTGTATTTAAAATATTTTAAAACACTTAACCATAAAACAAGCCATAACTTCATGTGGATGTTCATTCCACAAAAATGTAACTTCTTTATTTACTTGATTATATAGTGATGAATGCCTTACTTACAATTTTCAATACATCTACTACAAACTGACGAAATTACACACATCAGACCAAATTATAATATAGCAAATCCGAGATTTTAGAAAGATAAGAAAACGACGCCTTGAATTGAAACCAAAAACGTGACACTTAATTAAGTTATGATACTAACCATACAAAAACAGATAACAAAACATGGTGTTTTACAATCCCCAAAACAACCTTTTAGGAAGCAAAATGCGGCATTTTACCAAGTAAAAGACCGCATTTTACAAGCTCCTGAATATCAACTTGTTAAATCAGGCCAAACATTGCATGACGACTTTACAGACTATCACAAGTTTCAATTTAAGCAAGTAATGGTATGCAACATGGCATACAGACGCTCACAAGCTAAAATGCAAACTATGCGTTTAACAGCCGCAAAAATACATTTTTCAGGTAAGTATGTGATTTATAGGTCTTTTTAAGCTCCAAATTAGCAAAAAAAGCAAAATAAATTTCCGTTTAACGGCAAAAACCACTATATTTGCAAGCTCAAAAAAGTAAAGTGCTAAATTCGACAACAGTAATTACAAAAAATAAAAATGACTAAAGCAGATATAATCGAGGAAATCGTAACTTCAACAGGAATCACGAAGAAAGACGTTTCTGCAACCGTGGAGGCGTTTATGGAAGCGATCAAGAACAGTTTGCTCGAAAAGAAAGAGAACGTATACCTGCGCGGTTTTGGCAGCTTTGTAGTAAAACACAGGGCAAAAAAGACGGCGCGTAACATATCAAAAAATATTACGATAGAAATTGCCGAGCACGACTTTCCAAGTTTCAAGCCGGCAAAAAGTTTCGTAAATAAAATGAAAGGTGAATAATTTATTAGTTTCTACAAAAACAAAATATTTATAACAACTTAAAATTAATAGAACTATGCCAAACGGTAAGAAAAAAAAGGGCCACAAGATGGCAACACACAAGCGTAAGAAAAGATTAAGAAAGAACAGGCATAAGAGCAAGTAAGCCTACTGCCTGAAAGCTTGCAAAACACAGGCTGAAAGGGCATGCCGATACCATGAAAATAATATTTGTCGGCATGCCCTATTCTATGACAATTGAAGGAAGGTTTAACGTTTTTCAGGTTAATGTAACTCAAGACTTACAATAAATAAATAAGATTTGAGCATTATCATAATAACAAAAGCAACATAACCTTATATACTTCATATAACTAAGTTCAAACAATCGGAAATGACCAGCGAATTAGTAATTGACGTCCAACAGAAAGAGATATCGATTGCCCTGCTGGAAGATAAGAATCTGGTAGAGTATCAGACCGAGCAACGCTCGGCGTCTTTCTCTGTTGGCAACATCTACATGGCAAAGGTTAAGAAACTGATGCCTGGGCTCAATGCCTGTTTTGTAGATGTAGGATTCGAACGCGACGCTTTTCTGCATTATCTAGACTTGGGAAGTCAATTCAGCTCTTACGAAAAGTACTTGAAGCAAGTACAAAGCGACAGGAAGAAACTTTATCCATTCTCAAAGGCATCACGCCTGCCCGACCTGAAAAAGGACGGTAGCATACAGACGACTCTGAACGTCGGGCAAGAAGTGATGGTGCAAATAGTAAAAGAACCAATATCGACAAAAGGTCCGCGACTTACTGGTGAGTTAAGTTTTGCCGGACGCTATCTGGTCCTTATACCATTCAATGATAAAGTTTCGGTTTCTTCAAAAATCAAAAGCGGCGAGGAACGTGCACGACTGAAACAACTTATCAACAGTATAAAGCCGAAAAACTTTGGCGTAATCGTGCGCACCGTAGCGGAAGGCAAACGGGTAGCCGAACTCGACACGGAACTGAAAATCCTCTTAAAACGATGGGAGGATGCCGTTACCAAAGTACAGAAAACAGAAAAAAGGCCTCAACTCGTATATGAAGAGACTAGCAGGGTCGTAGCATTGCTGCGCGACCTGTTCAACCCTTCATATGAAAACATATACGTGAATGACGAAGAGGTTTACAAGGAAGTTAAACACTATGTTACACTAATAGCCCCTGAAAAGGCAAACATAGTGAAGATGTACACAGGAAACGTGCCAATATTCGATAATTTCAACATCACAAAGCAGATAAAATCGAGTTTCGGCAAAATAGTAAACTACAAACATGGAGCTTACCTGATTATCGAACATACGGAAGCACTACATGTTGTAGACGTAAACAGTGGCAACCGCACACGCTCGGCAAACGGACAAGAAGCTAACGCACTTGACGTTAACCTTGGAGCAGCAGACGAATTGGCACGGCAACTACGCTTAAGGGACATGGGCGGAATCATCGTCGTCGACTTTATCGACATGAATCTTGCCGAAGACCGTCAAATGCTGTACGAGCGTATGTGTAAGAACATGCAAAAAGACCGTGCCCGGCACAACATCCTTCCGCTAAGTAAATTCGGACTTATGCAGATAACAAGACAAAGAGTCCGTCCGGCAATAGACGTTAACGTTGAAGAAACATGCCCTACGTGCTTTGGCACAGGCAAAATTAAGTCAAGCATCCTTTTCGTTGACCAATTGGAGAGAAAAATTGACCGACTTATCAACAAGATTGGCGTCAAGAAATTCTATCTGCACGTGCATCCATACGTGGCCGCATACATAAACCAGGGTTTTATAAGCCTGAAACGAAAGTGGCAAATGAAATACGGACGCGGGATACACATTGTTCCTTCACAGAAAATGGCTTTCTTGCAATATGAATTTTATGATAGTGAGAAACACTTTATTGACATGAAGGAAGAGATTGAGACCAAATAAGAAAACCGGTTAGCATGTATTTTCATGCGACCGGTTTTTTTATTCAGCCCACTTGCAGGACAATATTATTATAAAGTTCAGCTTATACGCAAAAGTCAAACATCCGTTTCAGACTGACTTTTCGTCAAAACCAATCACAGCCTTAATATATTCCTCGATTCTCGAATCATACATCTTCTTCAAACGACGCTTGTCAGATGCATGCATCAACATAAAGTATGCAAGCATCAGAACAACGCCAATAAAAACGCCTAACAGCAAAAGGACAACTCCGTTGCCGAATCCCGACAGTATTATTACAGGCATTACAAGTATTATTCCAGGAACCACCAAATTCTTGCTCCGTTCTTCCTCCCTGTCAAGTATACGTTGCTTGTCATAAACATAGTCCCTGACTTCTTCATCTGTCGTTCCATACTCTTCCGCACGTGGAAAATCCGGATTATCCTTATAGCTTTCCATTATACCGGTCACCATATGTTCGAAGTCGACGACACATCTTGGTTTAATTGAATGTAATATTGACATTGTATTATAATTAATGCATATAAAATTCACCAAATAATTTTAATCACTACCTTGTAGCCCTGAAACTACACATGTTCTTATAACGACGGACCATAAAGCGCTTGTAGATATTTCTTATCCATAACTTATGCGTTAGGATGAAAGCCAAACCTACAACAAGAAGCACGATAAATACAAGATCTTCACTTAACAGGCCTTTAAGTATAGAAATAATCATTACAGGACAAAACATGGCAACAAGTTCTGCAATAACCTGAAAATAATTACTCTCAACATTTCCCTTACTTATAAATTTTGTATTCAACGGTATTGTCTGTCTGTTGTAAACAGCCATCTGCATCAACAGGCAATATACAGGGCCCGCAGTGAAACACATCATTGAGAGCAATGCCAATAATGAATATTTTCCCATAAATACAGTAGGGAGCATCAACAACAACGGCAAAAACAATATTGCCGTATAAAAATAATACTTTGCCCTAAGCAACTGTATTATGTTCTCTTTGTGAATCATCAGGCAATCTATATAATTACCTTCCGCACTCATAATCTTTATCAGTTGAATAGAGCCATACAATACAAATATGTAAACAATCCAAAATACAGTGAAGAAATCGTCCTCGTACAGATCTGTAAATGAAATGACAAGGCTTAACATTATAACAAAAATTGTTGCAAACATGAAAGACTTACGCAAATTCTTATTACGCATAAGACTTTTTGTCTCTAGCTTCAAATATTCTCCTATTTCACCATAACGGTCAAAAGCCCGCAATTCTGAAACATTTTTCATCTTCGTTTTTTCTGTACCAGAACTTTCAACATAGGTAAAATGATACTGGACGCGTTTGTTCAATTCTACAAAAGCAGCAAGTACAAAAATAATAAGTAAATAATTCAGCGGATGCCAATAAGCGAACCCGTCACCTGCGGAAGAATAAAAATTAAACAAATAGCCAATGTCTTTCAAGTATAAAGGCATGAAGACCAGTGCATAAAACACGACAGGCAAAACCCACCATTTCACCGTTTGGTTGATCAAAGTCCTTACAAGCATATACCATTGGCTATTTATCGTTACAAGAACTTGGAATGAAACAACAACTCCAAGTGCTGCAAATACACCTTCACTAAACAATACCGTCATAATAGCATAAGGTACAGTAACGGCTGTCCATAAAAGATTATTTGGTGTAATAACGCTGGAATATATAAACATCTCTACGCAGGCATACTTGGAAATTGGAAGAAGCGAATATGGTTTGATTAACTGTACTGGAGTCTGCTGCCCAATAAATCTAATAATAAAATCAGCCACAAGAAGGAATGGAGCCAATCCGAACAATAGCTCGTATGGAGTATACGAACTTAAGTTGTTTGCGATCAGGGCCAAGATTATGGCAATGAACATAAGGTAAACTATAATAAAAGCTCCTCCTATATACAGAAACAGTTTTGCTATTTTATTCTGCTCATAGGCAACACTTCGTTTCTCGGCCAACTTTATATGTTTGCGCAACACCCTTAGCAACTGCAACTTATTCATGGTATTATCCAACACGTTGAATATTCAATAATCTTCCTGTGAATGTTGTTTAAGGCAAAAAAGTCTTTTATCTCAAATCTATGACTTCTGCATTAGGGAAATCCTTTGCATTAAATCGGAACATTGTGTCAGCAAGGTTTTTCGCCTTAAAATTAGTCACTTTTATCGTTGTCCAACCGTTACTTTGCCTCATACGTATCGTCTTTGGAAGATAATTTTTACCTACAACTATGTACATTTCCTTTATCGTACGCTTTTGATTAGTTGCATAAAGGTGAATCTGCCAACCTTCACTGACATTCTTCATTCCGAGTTTAAACCCATTCTTATAAATACTTATGAATTTATAAGGATTCATTGACTGTTGCTGGGCTTCTGTCGGTGTACTTACATTAACCTCCTGATTCTTCTTCATATAAGTCCACTGGGTCTTTCCGTCATACCAAACAATCGCCTGTGGTGTTTTTGCATTGAACTTATTTCCCTTTATTGCAATTGTACCTGATGAATTCCCGTATTTACCGCTTATACTGAAATTTGCAACAGCACCACCCTTCCGTCCTATTATCGAAGCTGTCTTATCTAATATTTTACGAGCTTGAGTAGCGTTCTGTGCACTGATGCTAACTGTCAATACCAGTAGCATGAAGATTATTGATAGTCTTTTCATAAACATTATATGTCTTTTGGTTGTCATTTTCTTAATTGTGAAAACAGATTTTCAAGACTCGTCTCGTCTTGTATAAGAACTTCACGCGGCTTACTGCCTTGCGTCGCTCCAACGATTCCAGCTTTCTCCATCTGGTCCATTAATCGACCAGCCCTGTTGTAGCCAATTGAAAATCTGCGTTGAATCATACTGGTTGACCCCTGCTGGCTCAATACTATTGCACGTGCAGCTTCCTCAAACAAAGGATCCATATTATGCACATCCAAGTTTCCACCGCCCATGTCTCCACCGTCATCTGTAGCAGGCTCGGGCAATTCCATTGGCTCCAATGGACCAGGTTGGGCGGCTACATACTGATTAATTCTTTCTATTTCAGGAGTATCAATAAATGCACATTGAACCCTGACAGGATCATTACCGTTAAGGAAAAGCATATCACCACGTCCAATAAGCTGATTTGCGCCAGGACGGTCAAGTATTGTCCTCGAGTCAATCATTGCACTAACCCTGAAAGCCATTCGACCTGGGAAGTTAGCCTTAATGTTTCCTGTAATGATAGAAGTTGTAGGACGTTGCGTTGCTATTACCATGTGTATTCCCACGGCGCGTGCTAGCTGTGCAATTCTGGCAATAGGCAATTCTATTTCCTTACCAGCCGTCATTATCAAGTCGCCGAACTCATCTATTACGACAACAACATATGGCATATACTCATGACCGTCAGTAAGCCTGAGCTGGTGGTTTATATACTTTTTATTGTATTCCTTAATATTTCTGGCTCCGGCTAATTTAAGCAAATCATACCTTGAGTCCATTAGCTTGCATAAGCTGTTCAGCGTACGTATAACCTTAGAAACGTCTGTAATGATTGGTTCTTCGCTATCATCAGGCACTTTTGCCATGAAATGTTGGGCTATAGGTGCATAAACACTGAACTCCACTTTCTTTGGGTCAATCAAGACCAACTTTAACTCATTAGGATGTTTCTTATAAAGCAATGAAGTTATTATCGCATTCAATCCTACCGACTTACCCTGTCCGGTAGCTCCAGCTACAAGCAAGTGAGGGAGCTTGGCAAGGTCAACCATGAATATCTCATTGGTAATCGTTTTACCGACAGCAATAGGCAGCTCCATCGTTGTCTCCTGGAAACGCTTTGAATTCAAAACACTTTCCATCGACACAATATTCTGCTTCTTATTCGGCACCTCGATACCGATTGTCCCCTTGCCTGGAATAGGCGCGATAATACGTATACCGAGAGCAGCCAGGCTTAATGCTATGTCATCTTCAAGATTTCTTATTTTAGAAATCTTCACACCTTCCGCTGGAGTTATTTCATACAAGGTTATTGTCGGACCAACAGTAGCCATTATCGTTTTTATCTGAACGCCGAAACTATTAAGAACCTCGACAATACGATTCTTATTAGCATTCTGCTCCTTCATATCAATATATGGTTTCCCGTCGTTCTCATACTTTTTCAGCAAGTCAAGCGTCGGATACTTATATTTTGTCCAAGGCTCCCTAGGATCAATTGGAGTGGACAAATCCTTATGCCCGGAAACATCTTCAGAATCAGCCTTAACTTCCTTAGCCCCCTGGGTTATTATGATATCCTGACTTTGTCTTGCCGGCTCCTTATCAACGTTGGACAAATTATGAGGTTGGGGCTCACCTTTCTGCACTGTATCATTATTACTAACCTCGGCAGCATCGTCAAAAACAACGGTCTGAGTCTCAGGATCGTCGAACACTTCCGGGTCATCAAGTGTCTTTATCGGCTCAACCTGTTGTTTGCCACTTTTATCAGATACATTATTCTTGATGCCAAACTTCACATTTCTAGATAATTTCCCTACTGGATTAAGAATATTACGGACAACATTTATCGTTTCTTTGCTCAAATATGTCAAAAATATTATTGCTGACAACAATAATACAGCTGTAAGCCCGTAAACTCCAATTACATTCTCAATAAATTGTGAACAATATAGTCCGTGGTCGCCGCCAGGATTAAAAATCCGGCCCCCCATTACAGGAGTAAGTAATTTTGCGGCAGCAATCGACAACCAAATCATCGTTATCATAAGGCAAACAAACCACTTCAGAAGGTTAATATTGTATGCCTTAACCAATTTAAGTCCTGCCAGCCCCATAAAAACAGGTATTATAAAGGCAGAAATGCCAAAACTACGTGCTATGAAAAAGTATGATACAAACGCGCCAAACGAACCACAACTGTTTTTAAATTCCCTGTCCTTGTTAAGCACTTCATGCAAACTATGATCCAATATAAGACTTTGATCATATTGTCCAGTCGAAAAAAACGATAAAAATGCAATAATCATGTAAATCGACAAGAACACCAGAGCTACACCTATAATAAAATTAACAATATCATTATGGAGTATATTTTTCAGTCCGACAACATCAAAGAACGTCCTATCAGTATGTTTGTTTTTTTTCTTACCCATCTTTATTCTGGATTTTTTTATTTGCAAAAGTAATTGAAATTTGTCAGAACAAGCCACAAACTCATCATTTTTTTATATTTTTGCACACCGTTCGTGAAGCACGGGGTTTGGCTCACTTGATTGTGAAAACATGGAAAAGATCATATACAGTAAATTCGACAAGAGTGACATTGTGGCATTGCCGCGAGCCGTATTCGATGGCCGCATATTCGTCATCAACACCGAAGCTGAAGCCGAAAAGGCTGTAGCATACTTGTTGGGACAAGACATACTGGGCGTTGATACAGAAACGCGCCCCTCTTTCAAGAAAGGGCAAAGGCACAATGTCGCATTACTGCAAGTGTCGACACACGACACTTGTTTTCTGTTCAGGCTTAATCTCATAGGCATGCCTCCAGCCATAATCCGTCTTCTTGAAGACATTAACGTACCTAAAATAGGGTTATCATTGCACGATGACATATTGTCACTGCACAAAAGAGCTGATTTTACTCCTGGTAATTTCATTGATTTACAACAACACGTAGGAGAACTAGGTGTAAAAGACCTCAGCCTTCAGAAACTGTACGCCAACTTCTTCCATAAAAAAATAAGCAAGACTGTACGCCTCAGCAATTGGGAGACCGACGTATTGAGCGACAGTCAAAAAACGTATGCAGCAACCGACGCATGGGCGTGCATAAAGATATACGAGGAACTAATGAGATTGGAACGTACTGGAGATTACAAACTCGTAGTGAATAATTAGGTATAACCGCTACCACTACAATTAATGCCGTTAATTGGTTTTGCAATAATACATAACGAAAAGAAAATACCATCATAACTTAAAAATTAAATCAAGAATGTATCGTAACATATATTTAAAAAAGGGAAAAGAAGAGAGTTTAAAGCGTTTTCATCCCTGGGTGTTTTCAGGAGCATTAAATAAAATAGACGAAGGCATAAACGAAGGCGACATTGTGCGTGTATTTTCAAATACTGGAGATTTCCTTGCCGTAGGCCACTTCCAGATAGGAAGCATTGCCGTGCGCGTGCTCTCATTTGAAGATATAGAAATAAACGGCAAGTTCTGGGAAGAACGTCTTGCATCGGCTTTGGAAGCACGTAAAGCCATAGGAGTGGCTGATAACAACTCCGGTGATACATACCGTCTGGTGCATGGCGAAGGCGACAACCTGCCCGGATTGGTTATAGACTGTTACGGTAAAACTGCTGTAATGCAAGCACACAGTGTAGGCATGCACACATGCCGCCACGAAATAGCCAACAGCCTCGTAAAAATAATGGGCGGAAATATTGAAAATGTTTATTATAAGAGCGAAACAACACTGCCTTTCAAGGCTGAACTAGGACAGGAAAACGGTTTCATAATAGGCGAAAGCAACGACGACACGGCCGTTGAAAACGGACTGAAATTCCATGTAGACTGGCTGAAAGGGCAAAAGACGGGCTTTTTCGTCGACCAAAGAGACAACCGCACACTACTTGAACACTACGCAAAAGGACGCAACGTTCTCAACATGTTCTGTTATACAGGAGGTTTCTCCGTATATGCCATGCGTGGAGGGGCTAACCTAGTCCATTCGGTTGACAGTAGCGCAAAGGCCATTGCCCTTACGGATGCCAACATGGCCTTAAACTTCCCTGACGACAGCCGCCACAAGTCTTTCTGCGAAGATGCATTCAAGTTCCTAGATGCATCAGAAAACACATACGACCTCGTCATACTCGACCCGCCGGCGTTCGCGAAACACCGTTCGGCTTTGCACAACGCCTTAAAAGGCTACACAAGGCTTAACGCTAAGGCTTTTAGCAAGATCAAGCCGGGTGGCATCATGTTCACATTCAGTTGCAGCCAGGTTGTAACAAAGGACAACTTCCGCGCAGCCGTATTCACTGCCGCCGCAACTGCCAACCGTCGTGTAAGGATATTACACCAACTGCACCAGCCGGCCGACCATCCTATTAACATTTATCACCCGGAAGGTGAGTACCTTAAAGGTCTTGTATTATATGTTGAATAAGAGTTTCATACATAAAATTGAAACATACATAGCCGAAGGCTCCCTGCTCGACAAACACGCGAAACATATTGTGGCTTTATCGGGCGGGGCCGACAGCATAGCCCTGCTTTTGGCATTAAAACAACTCGGCTACGATGTTGAGGCAGCCCACTGCAACTTTCATCTTCGTGGGTCCGAATCAGACCGTGACGAACATTTCTGCACAGAACTCTGCAAATCGAACTCCACACCACTCCACATCGCACATTTCGACACCACAACCTTTGCGCGGCTCAGACATGTCAGCATAGAAATGGCCGCCCGACATCTGCGTTATTCATACTTTGACAACCTAATAAAAGACATCGACGCTGTCGACATCTGCGTTGCACACCATCAGGACGATTCTGTTGAAACTGTCTTAATGAACCTGATACGGGGGACGGGCATACACGGTCTGAAAGGCATCAGTCCTATAAACGGGAACATAATAAGACCTATGTTGTGTGTTACGAGAGCGGAAATTGAACATGCCTTAAAACTAGCCGGGCAAGATTATGTTACCGACAGCACCAACCTGATCGACGATGTTACGAGGAATAAGATAAGGCTAGACATCCTGCCACTGATGCGGCAAATTAACCCGTCAGTCGGAAACGCCATTGCCAAGGCCGCCGAGAGTGTGGCGCGCGCCGTTGGAATTGTGGACAAGATCATAACAGACGGAGCCCAAAATGCCATTACAATTAATAGCAACGGTACAACCATCATATCGGTAGAACGCCTGTTAAACGGTCCGTCACCACAGGACGTGCTATTCCATATCCTACAAGCACATTCGTTCGCACCGACACAATCAACGCAGGTTTTCCGCGCCATACGCTCCGATGCGACTGGGCGCATTTTCAATTCATCTACACACAACCTGCTCGTAAACCGCGGAACAATCGTTATCAAACCTATTGACAACGTTCCTGCAATACGTGCGATACGCATCCCAGAAGACGGATTATACGTATATGATGACACAATCAAAGTTAAGATAGAAACCCTGCCCTGCCCACCCGCCGACCGTACATCACTGCTTGACAAAAACTGTTGCTACGCAGACGCAGCCAAAACAGAATGGCCCCTAACCATAAGGACTGTAAGAACGGGCGACAGATTCGTACCATTCGGAATGAAAGGGTCTAGACTTGTAAGCGATTTTCTTACAGACCTTAAACTCAACCTGTTCGAAAAACAAGACCAAACAGTATTATGTGACAATAAAGGGCGAATACTTTGGGTGACAGGGTTGCGCACGGACAACCGCTTTAGAATATCTAAGGAGACAACAACCACTATAAAAGCAACCATAATCAGAAACTGACAAATGCCCTTTTTGCTTCATTCACTATGATACGAAAAGGCATGTTCAGGCCACATATTCGCCAATCTACACACATAAGTCCGAGCGGAAAAACAAAAGTCGGAAACAATAGGTTACCTTTTGCAAAGCAATATGCCATCTTTTACAAAGCAAAAGGTAACCTATTGTAATCTAAAAGACCATCTTTTACAAATCAATTAAAACAATATCTGTAAAAAGGAGACAACTGCCCTAAATTAGACATCACATCATCGCATGATAATACATTATAAATCAACGTATTACAATATTGTATTCAACAATAAGTTTATAAGCGAAATCAATATATTCTTTGCATTATGTGCAAGACGAATGAATTGTAAAACCAGGAGTCAATGCCATGTAAAAAACACTGAAGCCACACAAATGAATGTATGGGAAACATACAAAACGGACAAATAAACAAACCAGCTTAAACAAGACTCGCGTTAAAATAGGATTATTGATTTGTTCTTTCAGAAATTTTATTATACCTTTGCTACATTAAAAAGGATAAAATCCAATAATAATAACAATGCGCATATTATCATCATTGTTATTGGCAGCTAAAATAAACCATTAATTTTAAAGGAAACATCATAAAATCAGAATAATATGAAAACCTACAAAATCCAAACCAATGTTTCTGGAACAAGAAGCATGATGGTAAGCGAAGAACATCTTAATACAATAAAAAAATACTCTCTGTTGAAAAATCTCATTGACAGTAACGGTATCATTGACGAATCCGTACTAGACAAGTTAAAACTGAACATCAGGTCGATTCTTGAATCTGAACCTGAAACAAACAGGGAGCTGCTCGACCTATGCCTGGATGTCATCTACAACAGCAACATGAAGGCATTCGGATTGCACCAACTTGTATTGCTCTTCATTAAATGGGACGACGAAGCCAAACAAGAAAGCGAAGTTGACGATAAATCAGATGAATAAGTTTAAACTTTCAGACTGGCTGCCTACAACAAAGAAAGAAGTCGAGTTGAGAGGATGGGACGAACTGGACGTAATACTTTTTTCGGGAGACGCATACGTAGACCATCCATCGTTTGGCGTTGCCGTCATCGGCAGGACGCTGGAAGCGCAAGGGTTGCGTGTCGCCGTTGTGCCGCAGCCCGACTGGCACGGTGACTACCGAGACTTCAAGAAACTCGGCAAGCCACGATTGTTTTTCGGCATAGCACCCGGCTGCATGGACTCAATGGTAAACAAATATACGGCAAACCGGCGGCTCCGTTCGGAAGACGCATACAGTCCTGACGGCAGGCATGATTGCCGGCCCGAATACCCTACAATAGTTTACAGCAAGATTTTACGCAGCCTTTTCCCTGATGTGCCAATCGTGCTGGGTGGAATCGAGGCTTCGCTCAGGAGGTTGACGCATTATGACTATTGGAAAGACGAATTGCAAAAAAGCATATTGTGCAGCTCGGGTGCTGACATGATAATTTACGGCATGGGAGAAAAGCCTGTCGCAGCCTTATGCAACGAGCTTTTGGCAGGAAAACAAATAAACGAAATCCGCGATATTCCACAGACTGTCTATTTGTGCCGCAAGGACGAAATTCCGCAAGGGACGCCGGCGGGCGACATTACACTTCACCCGCACGAAGAGTGTTTGCGTGACAAAAAAGCCCAAGCCGAAAACTTCAGGCACATTGAAGAAGAATCAAACAAAATGCACGCCTGCCGTCTGATACAGGGAGTAGACGGCAGATATGTCGTGGTGAATCCGCCGTATCCTCCTATGACGACGGAAGAGGTTGACCGCTGCTACGACTTGCCGTACACAAGACTTCCCCACCCTAAATACAAAGACAAGCGCATACCCGCATATGAAATGATAAAGCATTCGGTTAACATCCACCGAGGATGTTTTGGCGGATGCGCATTTTGCACAATAAGCGCCCACCAGGGTAAGTTTATCGCCTCAAGGAGTAAGGAAAGCATAATCAATGAAGTCAGGCAAATTATGGAAATGCCTGATTTCAAGGGATATTTAAGCGATTTGGGAGGTCCTTCAGCGAACATGTATGGTATGAGCGGAAGGAACAAGGACATTTGCGAGAAATGCAAGCGTCCGTCTTGTATAAATCCGCAGATATGCCCCAACCTAAATACCGACCATAGCCAACTGCTTGAAGTTTACCATGCAGTTGACTCCCTGCCTGGAATAAAGAAGAGTTTCATCGGAAGTGGTGTGAGATACGACCTGTTGCTGCATAAAAGCAAAGACGAGAAATGCAACAAGGCGGCAAGGGCATATACTAAGGAACTTATATGCAAGCATGTAAGCGGAAGGTTAAAAGTTGCTCCGGAGCACACGTCCGATAACGTATTGAAGCTGATGCGCAAACCGTCATTCAAACAATTTGAAGAGTTTAAGAGAATATTTGACGACATCAACACCAAAGAGAACCTGAGGCAACAGATTATCCCTTATTTCATAAGCAGCCATCCCGGATGCAGGGAGGAAGACATGGCAGAGCTTGCCATAATAACAAAGAATCTTAACTTCCACCTTGAACAGGTGCAAGATTTCACTCCCACCCCGATGACGGTAAGTACCGAAACATGGTACACAGGATTCGACCCGTACACATTAGAGCCCGTATATTCTGCAAAGACACAACGCGAAAAGCTGGCCCAAAGGCAATTTTTCTTCTGGTACAAACCTGAAGAACGACGCAATATAGAACATGAACTTACAAGAATCGGCCGGCAGGATTTGATAAAACGCCTATATGCAGGTGTGCCTTCTTACAAAAAAACGTATCATAAAAACGATGAATATAATAGAACAAGCAATCGTAGGGAAGAGAAACCAGCAAGAATGCGAGGACGGAATAGCCGTAAATGACAATTTCATAGCCGTTATTGACGGAAGTACAAGCAAGACCCCTCTGACAATAAATCCAGGCATGAGTAATGGCCGTTACTGCATGGAACTAATAAAGGATTATATTAATAAAGCCCCAAAGGACATAGATCTCAATGGATTTTGCTTGAATATAACAAAAATAATACATTCTGAATACGAAAAGAAAGAATTAGATTTAGCCCGCTTGCAGCAAGCCCCGACAGAAAGGCTTACTGCAAGTGCTATTATATATTCTCATTACAGGAAGCAAATATGGATGATAGGCGACTGCCAATGCATCGCAAATAACACATTTTACGAAAATCCCAAACCACAGGAACAACCACTTGCCGAGAGACGAAGCGCATTCTTACATGATGTTATAAAAAAAGGGATGAACATAGAAGACATACAATCTAACGACCCAGGAAGAACATCTATTATGCACGACCTGATTAACAGCTGTAAAGAACAAAACATCGCTTATGCCGTAATCGACGGATTCGAAATACCATACGATAAAATCAAGATAATTGACGTTGTTGACAACGATAAGGATATAATACTTGCAAGCGACGGTTACCCAATATTAAAAAACACACTAAAAAAAAGTGAACATGAGTTAGCAATACAATTAAGCAAAGACCCGTTATGCATCAACCAATTTAAAGCCACAAAAGGATTAATGAAAGGCAACATCTCGTTTGACGACAGAAGCTATATCAGATTTAGAGAATAGTAATTACTAGTTATCCTGAAATTCAGTCCTTTACAACAATGGTCTTAAACCAATCCTTCAACACTCCTGCGTATTGGTTTTGAGAGTCACTAACAAGAATTATTGTTTTGCTACCATCTGTCAGTGTCGGTCCCAAACACATACCTTCATAATTTGCAATGGAATTGTCAAACAGTTTAAGTTTTGTAACAAAAGAATGTATCAAGCGTTTAGGTAGGAATGTCACATCCCGGTTAATTGTATAACCAACAGGCATGGAATAATCGTCACTAGGTTCAGTCTCATACAATTTACATAAAACAAAAGCACCAACTTTCGTTTTTGGAACATAGAACTCACGTTCAAGAACCAATAAGCGTCCATCTCCCAAGGACAACAGTTCACTTACACCCATGGCATATTCACTTGATTTCTTGTGCGCTGTTGGGGAATCCATCAGATATGCATATTGTGATTTAGGTTTTAAACTTTCATCAAAAGATAATAATCGCAATCTGTTGGCAACACCGTTTAATGAATTTGCCTGTCTACCGTCTACATATAATGTACTCTCACTTATTGTCCAAAACAAATGTGACTGTTCATCATAAGCCAACGACTCAAATCCATAATTACCCATTCCTTTATATAAGGACGGTATCTGAAGCGCTCGTCCGGTAAGTTTTCCACGACTGTCATATTCAACAATCGACGCATCAGCCTCCCTGCTAATAAAAAAAGTAGATGCCTTCTTACAAAATGCTATCCCCTCACAATCTCCGCCACGCAGACTGTCGCCATAAAATTCCTCGCACTTTACATCAATCAGCTCGCCTGAAATGGAATCTACATCTATACTGAAAACAAAAAAACCGTCGTTTGGTGACTTGTCTGAAACTACGGCATATTTATTACCTTCAATATGAGCAATACCACTATAATTTCCCGCCGGCACTGTTTTATGAAATTCTTTTTGCTTACATTCACGTACAAAAACAGTCTGTGAGCTAGCATTGTATCCAAACATAACAGATAACACGACCGACAACAACCTAATACTTACACAGTTATTCATATTAAATAAGCATAATACCTTACAAACAAAAAAGGAATATACCACATAAATGTGACATATCCCTATTCTGTCGGGGCGACAGGATTCGAACCTGCGACCACCTGGTCCCAAACCAGGCGCGCTACCGGGCTGCGCTACACCCCGAAAAACGTACCTTCCCGTTTTGCGAATGCAAAGGTACGTTATTTTCGTCTAATATGCAAATTTTTCTACAATTATTTGATAATTCCCTGTTCTTTGAATATTTTTTTCAACGCCTGCACTCCACGTTCAACTTGCTCTTTCGTATGTGTGGCCATAAGTGCAAAACGTACCAACGTATCTTGTGGTGCACATGCAGGAGGTATCACAGGATTAATGAATACACCAGCATCAAAAGCAAGTTTAGTCACAAGGAATGTTTTATCAACATTACGCACGTACAATGGTATTATTGGGCTTTCAGTATCACCTATTTCAAAACCTTCTTCCTTAAAACGCTTTAATGCATAATTGGTTACTTTCCAAAGACGCTCAATACGCTCAGGCTCATTTTTTATGATATGTAGCGCTTCCATTGCAGCAGCAGTGGCAGCAGGAGTATTTGAGGCGCTGAATATATAAGTACGGCATGTATGGCGAAGATAATTAATTGTATCCTTATCACCGGCGATAAATCCACCTATGCTGGCAAGACTTTTTGAGAATGTACCCATTATCAAGTCAACATCGTCAGTTACACCGAAGTGGTCGCACACACCTCTTCCATCTTTTCCGAATACGCCGAGACCATGAGCCTCATCAACCATGACGGAAGCATTGTATTTTTTCTTCAAACGTATTATCTCGGGCAAATTAGCTAAATCGCCTTCCATTGAGAATACACCATCAACAACAATGAGCTTGATTGAATCAGGACGACACTTCTGAAGTTGCTTTTCCAAATCGTCCATATCATTATGCTTATATTTCAAGCATGTTGCAAATGAAAGACGGCGGCCATCAACGATACTAGCATGGTCACGATCGTCACAAATTATATAATCTTCGCGCCCGCAAACTACGGACAACACTCCAGCATTAACCGAAAAACCTGTTGAAAAACACAAGGCCTCATCTTTATGCTCAAACTCTGCAAGCTCCTTCTCCAACTGAACATGAAGATCAAGTGTTCCATTTAAGAACCTGCTACCTGCACATCCTGTACCATACTTGTCCAATGCTTCTTTTGCCGCAGCTTCTACACGGGGGTCACCTGTAAGTCCTGTATATGCATTTGATCCAAACATTAGCACATTGTGTCCCTCCATTTGTACTTCAGTGCCTTGTTTGCCAGTTATCTCACGAAAATAAGGATAAACACCTGCTTTCATGAACTTCTGAGGTTCACGATAATTCTTGTATCTTTCTTGTAATAGTCCCATATATGAAATATGTATAGGTTTTAATGTGCAATAATTAACTAAATTTGCCGTAATGATGACGTTATCACCATACAACAAATCCGCCATAAACATTCACATTTCCAAATTAGACTGCAAAGATACAAAAAAATGCGAAATCTATAAGAAAAAAAATAGAAAAGTATTTTAAAAGCTAAAATATTACAATGACAGAAAAGAAAATATACCAAATATTATTATTTTTGCAGCACAATGGCTAACAAAAAAAGAATAATATTCATAATGAATCCTATTTCCGGAACCATCAGGAAATCTGGGATACCTAAGATTATTGAGAAAACTCTCGATAAAGAATATTATGAATTTTCAATAGCTGAAACCAACTACTCAGGACATGCATATGAAATAGCAAAAGACGCTAAAGAAAAAGGCTTTTACGCTGTAGTAGCCGTTGGTGGAGACGGAACTGTGAACGAAGTGGCGAAAGCAATTGTTCATTCCGATACTGCACTCGGTATCCTTCCATGTGGTTCTGGTAATGGTTTAGCACGCCATTTAATGCTTCCGCTCGACATTCAAAAAGCCGTAGAAGTAATTAATATGCATACGGTGCACGATCTTGATTATGGTCTCATAAACAACATTCCATTTTTCTGTACATGCGGAATGGGATTTGATGCATTCATAAGTATGAAATTCGCTGAAGCCGGGAAACGCGGACCTGTAACATATCTTGAGAACATACTTCGTGAAGGACTAAAATACAAACCTGAAACGTATGAGATTATAGATGAGAACGGCACTTCAATACGCCGTGCGTTCTTAATTTCATGTGCTAACGCATCACAATACGGAAATAACGCCTATATTGCGCCACAAGCTTCAATGAGTGACGGTTTGTTGGACATAACAATAATGGAACCGCTTGATATGATAGAAGCTTCACAAATAAGCATCGACATGTTCAATAAAACACTCAACAACAACTCAAAAATTAAGACATTCAAGACAAAGCACATACAAGTACATAGGGAAAAGGCAGGCTTCATACATTATGACGGAGAACCTGTAATGACAGATGCAGATGTTGACATTTCCGTAGTAAATAAAGGTATTAAAATTATAGTAAATCCTTTAGCTCAAAAATACAAACGTGAACCTAACATGATGCAGACAGCATTCAGTGTATTTTTCAACGATATTATGAATGTACGTGCTGATAAGAACAAACAAGTACGTCACATACAGACATTAAACAAAATATTACTGAAAAAGCTCAATAATCTGTAACAAGATTATGCTTCCAATCACAAATTGGTAACACAATAAGAATTCGGCGTCCTAAATTAATCAAATACCAAGTAGGCATTGAATTGAACAAGATAATGATTGAAACACCTAAAAAAAACAATTCCCAGCCGGTTGTTTTATTTGAAATCATCAATTAAACAGTAAATACAAAACAGTTTGTCTGAGATTACTTTTAAGTAATAAGAATCATCCTTTTAATTTCTCATAAACAATTTATCTTATTATTATTAAATGCAGAGGCACAATTAAACATTAATAAGCAAATTTATTGTGCCCCTGTTTGTGCCAAATATTATTGTAGAGAATACCGATCAACATATTTCTGCACCAATTCCTTATAACTTTCCGATACAGGTATAAAAACATCTCCGATAACTATACGCCCACGGTCTATCATGTTGATTTTGTCCATATTTACAATAAATGAACGGTGAACACGCATAAACTGATAATGTGGAAGACTATCTTCAACCGTTTTCATATTCATAAGTGTCATCATCGGCTTACGATTACCACTAAAATAAAATTTAACATAATCTTTAACTCCTTCGACATATAATATATCATCAAAATCAACACGCACCAATTTGTATTCACTTTTAACATATACAAATCTGTTTTTCATCATTGATTCCTGCCGCGTTATAGTGCGTAAAGAGTCAGCTACACTATTTACAGCCATGACGAAATCATCATAACTTATAGGTTTTAACAAATATCCAGCAGCTTTCACCTTATAGCCGTCCACCGCGTAACGATCAAAAGCAGTTGTAAATATAACTTTTGTTTTCGATGGCAAAAGACGAGCCAATTCCAATCCATTAAGTTCCGGCATTTGTATGTCAAGGAAAAGAATATCTACAGGTTTTATCCTTAATTCCCCCATTGCTGTCACAGCACTTTCATAAACACCAACAAGATTAAGCTCGGGTATTCTTCTCGCATAGCTTGCCAAGAGTTCAGCAGCTAACGGCTCATCATCTATTATCGCACAATCCAACTTCATAAATAGTTATTTTTGAATAATATATATTTTCATGTTCGTCCAACCCCTTTTGCCATTCATATTTACCGGGATAAGCCAATTCCAGACGTTTTGCAACCTGCTCAAGCCCTATTCCATGGCCACTTTTATCTGTATCATCCTTAGGGTAATTACTATTTCTTATGTCACATATTATTTTACCAGCTTCATACTTTAAGGAAATAAATACAAAACTATGATTTGTAGCACTTATACCATGCTTAAAGGCATTCTCAACAAGTGAGATGAATATAAAAGGAGCAACTCTTATATGATCTGAGCCAGGCACATCGACAGATAAATCAATATTAACATTCTTGCTCAATCTCAATTTCATTAATTCCACGTAATTACGGATAAAATCCACCTCGTCCTTCAAACTGGCCGAATTATCTTTTCCTCCATAAAGCATCTTACGCAACAAAGCACTTAACGACAATACTGCACGCTGAGCCTTATCCGTGTCAAAAGAAATTAGTGCATAAATATTATTCAACGTATTGAGTAAAAAATGTGGATTTATCTGATTGCGCAAATTACTCAATTCCGCCTCGGTTTTTTTCATTTCCATTTCACGCCTTTCCGTTTCCGCTTTATGCCACCTCATCGACAGACGCAACGATGCAGCCAATACTACCGAAAGCAAGAAAGGGAACATTTTCCGCATGAAACCAAAAAACAACGCCATAGGTTCCGGAGCTGGCCTTGGAGGTCTGTGTGCTATCCAACCTGAGCTTTCCTCCATTGAATGCATTTGATCCATAAGGACATCCAACCCGAAAGCAAACATAATTATCAAGAGCAGGTTTATACAAATATACACATTTATACGCCGCTTCACAAAATAACGGGGTACAAGCCACAAATAATTAATATAAAACAAAATGCACAATGACAGCGGCAAACACAAACGCATGAAATACATTAAAGTCGAATGGCGCATATGCAACGGCACAAATACAACCGTGGGCAATGCGACAAGCAACCAACATACTACATGGAAAGCTACTGTGTATAATTTCTTTCTCACCATTCTGAAACAATCAGTCCCAACTTATCATAATCTCTTCTAATCTACATGCAAAAATAAAAAAAATAAAGCATTAGAAAAAATAAAATGGATACATGCCTCCAATTAATAGAGACATATATCCATTTTGTCGATATACATTTAAATATTTAATATATTTTAGCAAAGACCTTGCTAAAATTCCATACAACAAGAACAAACCGGTTACACATTTGTTTGTAATTGGCTAAGCCTTGCTATATATTTTCCAAGAATATCAAACTCAACATTCACTTTTGAACCTATCCGTATCGAATTGAAATTTGTATGTTCAAAAGTATAAGGAATTATAGCGACCGTAAATTGCGATGCCGTGGGAGAGCACACTGTAAGCGAAACACCGTTAACCGTAACACTTCCTTTATCAACAGTAAAATATCCTTTGCGCGCCATTTCCTTGTCAAACTGGTATTCAAAAGTAAAATAAGTACTGCCGTCAGCGTCATTTATAGCCACGCACTCTGCTGTCATATCCACATGCCCCTGTACGATGTGTCCATCAAGGCGGCCGTTCATTAACATTGAACGTTCGACATTAACATTGTCGCCGACTTGCAACAACCCAAGGTTAGATCGTTCCAAAGTTTCTTTCATCGCCGTAACCGTATAGGTATCGCCGTCAATGCGGACTACGGTCAGACATACACCGTTATGTGATATACTTTGATCCACTTTAAGTTCAGACGTGAACGGGCACCTCAATGTAAGGTCAATGTTACCCTTGTCCTTCTCCACCGCTACTACAACAGCGGTATCTTCAACTATTCCAGAAAACATATATTTTTAATATAAACTATTTTATAAAATATGGGCAGGAACCTATGTCCTGCCCATGTATTATGAAAAAAGACCGTACCAGTGATGTGATGAAAACTCCGAGCTATATAAGATTTGAGAGCTCTCCGCCTTTGTAATCCACCGGCTTTACAGCTATGTCTTGCGACATTGTGGCCCGCCATTGACAAGAGAAGTCATCTCGGTTTTCGTTTTTTTATTGATGAGTATCCCGATCGAACCAATACGGTCTATGTTTCACCATTTTGATGTTGCAAATATATGAATTAAAAGCCAACCTTGCAAATATTTCAGTATTTATTTTCGCCTTTTCATTCCTATGCATTCAGACAAATAAGTTTACGTTGCTGTTATCGGCCCTTTCCATATAAGTCGCAACCCCTCCGACATTGACACAGTCAAGCAATTCCTCACGTTTAACACCCATTACGTCCATCGACATCTGGCATGCAATAAATTCAACTCCATTATCAATAGCGGTTTGACGAAGCTTTTCCAAAGAATCAACACCTTTTTTACCCATGACATGACGCATCATCTTCGAACCAAACCCGCCCATATTCATTTTTGACAATTTCAGCTTACGCGAATCCGACGGCATCATCATTCCGAACATTTTACCGAACATATCTTTCGAAACTTTAGGCTTACACTCTTTCTTTATGGCATTCAATCCCCAGAATGTAAAGAATATCGAGACCTTCTCACCCGTAGCCGCAGCCCCATTTGCCAATACGAAAGTAGCCAAAACCTTGTCCAGGTCGTCACTAAACAAAATGAGAGTCTTGCCTTTACCGCTGTGCGCAGAAGATATGCCATTAGTAGTCTTTCTGTCCAAGCCTTTCTTCACGAGGACAGAATATGTTCCTCCGTCTACGTTTGTTGACATAAGAGTGTTGCCTGTCATTTTGCACCATGATTCTACATCACGAAGAAATCCTGCATCTGTTGCCTTTATCTCCAAACATTTGCCTTCTTGGAGTTTTCCAACACCCTGTTTCAATTTTAATATTGGCCCTGGACATTGCAATCCGCATGCATCTATCCGCACAACATCATCCAACCCTTCAACTGTGTCATGACTGCAAGAGCAACTTCCTTCTTGTTTATCTATGTCGCAAGGCACGTTCATACTCGCCGTGGCAGCCTTGTAAGTCTTAAATCCTCCAATCAAATTATGGACATCCTCGTATCCGTTATCCTTAAGTATGTTTGAAGCCAGATATCCACGAAGGCCAACCCCACAATACAACCATACAGGACGATCCTTGGGGATCTGCCCCATACGCTCACGCAATTCGTCAAGCGGAATGTTGACCGCACCCTTTATAGCCCCCAAAGCAAACTCGTCACTTGTACGCACGTCAACAAATGTAACCTTGTTTAAATCAGCATCCTTAAGTTCTCTCCAATAAAGTGGGAACATCTTTCCACTTAATATGTTAGTTGCGACATAACCGGAAACTGCGACAGGATCTTTAGCTGACGAAAAAGGAGGTGCGTAAGCATGTTCAATACGTGTAAGGTCGTAAACAGTACCACCTGTCTTTATAACATATGCATATTCGTCAACACGCTTGTCCACGCCTTCACGTCCGACTATCTGTGCTCCATACAGCCGTCCACCATCAGGCGAGAACGTTATCTTGATTGACATCATTGATGCTCCGGGATAATAGCCAGCATGCGACATTGGATGAACTGTTGCCGACAGACACGGTATGCCTAGTTGTTTAAGACGCTTAGCCGGCATGCCCGTAGACGCGACGGTAATATCGAAGATCTTTGCAATAGACGTTCCTATCGAACCTTCATATTTGAAATGGTTGCCAAACACGATGTTGTCCGCCACAATACGCGCCTGGCGGTTTGCCGGTCCTGCAAGAAAATTGAGCCAAGGCTTATTTGTAATCGGATTAGGATACTCAATGGCATCGCCGACGGCATAAACATCCTTGTCCGATGTTTGCAAATATTCATTTACATAAATGCCACGGGCCTCGCCTATCTTCAGTCCGGCATCATTTGCCAGTCCCGTCTCGGCACGTACACCTATCGACAATATTACAATGTCTGCCTTAAGAGCAACACCAGACTTCATGCTAACCACCAACTGGCCGTCTTTTCTACCAAACGATTCAACAGTCTGGCTAAGGTACAAGCCAACGCCCTTTTGTGACAAGTGCTCGTGTACAAGCGCTGCCATCGAATAATCAATAGGTGTCATTACCTGGTCGGCCATGTCGACAACCGAAACCCTCGCACCGGCATGAGCTAAGTTCTCGGCCATTTCAAGTCCGATGAAGCCTCCACCTACAATCACGGCGCGTCGAATATTATTCGACTTTACATAATCTTTTATCCTGTCAGTATCATCAACATTGCGCAAGGTAAATATCCCAGGGTTGTCAATTCCAGGCAATGGCGGACGTACGGGCGAAGCACCTGGAGACAGCAATAACTTATCATAAGACTCGACATACCCGCTACCGTCACGTTTCCTTACCTTTACGCTCTTGCCTTTCAAGTCTATTTCAATTGCCTCGTGTCCTGTACGCACATCTATGTTAAAACGCTTGCCGAATGCTTCCGCTGTCTGAACGAACAACTTGTCACGATCAGAGATAACACCACCAATGTAATAAGGCAAGCCACAATTAGCATAGGAAATATAATTTCCTTTTTCCAGTAATATAATTTCAGCTTTTTCTGTATTTCTACGTATTCGCGCCGCCGCCGTTGCTCCACCGGCAACACCTCCTATTATCAGAACCTTCATAATTAAATAACTGTATTATTTTTAATTATACTTATCCGCATTAAAATGAACAACATCATTGATGTAACCATCGCACATGAATGCAGACTCATTATTTCATAATTGCAAAGAAAACATTTTATTTCTGATTTACGAAATCAGGAATCCATAACCACCCTGTTTTTAATAATATTTTTCATAAAAGCTGCAATACAAGCAACGTTGAACGGATATGACTGCCAACAGAAACAAAGGCTGGCGCATTCCACTACAAAAATATAACAAAACAAAAAAAGTTTGACTAATTCTGTTTTCTTACAAGAGTATAATAAATTTGCATCAGACATCTTTTTTAATAACTTAAATCAAGACAAAATGAAAAAGAACAGAATCCTTACGCTGGCTATGGCGACAATTACCGGATTGACACTTTTCTGCGGCAAAACAATGGCTCAAGACACGATGTTGCCAACTCCAACAAAGACAAGTGCAGACGGTAGTCTCAATAAGGCATTTCAGGACCGCCGCTCATCACGGACGTTCACAGACAAACCAATATCTAACCAAACTTTGTCAGACCTGCTTTGGGCAGCCAACGGAGTAAACAGGGCTGACGGAAGACGTACCGCCCCTTCGGCACGTAACAAACAAGACATTTCCATCTATGTCGGAAAAGCCGACGGCACGTTCAGATATGACGCCCAAGCCAACAAACTGGTTAAAATTGGCAATGGCGACTTACGTAAGGCTGTATCCGGCCGCAACCAGTTCATACTGACGGCACCCGTAGTGCTCGTGATTGCGTCAGACACTGAATTACAGGGCGGCAACATGGTTCTAAGCGGCATAGACGCAGGCGCCGTAGTCCAGAACGTCTATCTGTACTGTGCAGCCAACAAGCTAGGTACAGTTTGCTGCTATGCCGGCGAAAACACAGATGAAGTACAAAAATTCCTTGGTATAAAAACAAATATCAAGCCACTGGTTTACATGCCGGTTGGATATTGACGATAATTTATCAAACTAATTAAGTTTGACACAAGGCATTAAACAGTACTTACGCGTTCGGGATACAACCAACAACAAATCAACTTAACATCAAACGACGGACGTGGGACTTTACATTAAGCCTCACGTCCGTTGCTAACACACTAACGGCAGCAACATATATATTGGTGATTGTCAGGCAATTAAGGCTTTAAATATCAACAACACGTTCATGTATGCCAAATATCGTTTTGTAAAAGGCCACCTTTTAGGTTTCAAAAGACAACCTTTTACCCGACAAAAGACGGCATATTACAATGCAATACATCATCTATTGCTTTTTAGTCGTTTTCCACTCATTTCCATACACATAATTTATATAAAAAAGCCCTACGTAAAAACTACGGACAATACATTTCACCCCACCCCGCGCCGATACCCCGCAATCACCCCAACGGTGCATATACAACAGGCATAAAAGTGTTATAAACAACACAAATAACAAATAAAAACATGCACGACCTTGGAAATCTTTAATAAAAACATTAATAAACTGCATTATATGTAGCTTTTTAGAAGTTTAATTAGACTTTTTTTTTGCCGTTATCAAAAAAATGCTATCTTTGCATTAAATAAATACATAATCTTTGACATAACCCTAAAACAAGTCCGGCAAATCTTCTTGCAATATGCGTCTACGACGCATGAAAATATAAAAAGAAGACAAAAACACTGTTTACTAATTAAATAATACTATAAATAATGAATGACAAAAATCTAATGAACAAGGCAGCGGACAACATACGTATCCTTGCTGCGTCAATGGTAGAGAAGGCCAAATCGGGTCACCCGGGCGGAGCCATGGGCGGTGCCGATTTTATAAATGTCTTGTTTTCCGAATTTTTGGTTTACGACCCTGAGAATCCATCATGGACAGGACGCGACCGCTTCTACCTTGACCCAGGACACATGTCTCCGATGCTTTATAGCGCATTGTGCCTCCAAGGCAAGTTCACACTTGGCGAACTTGCAGAGTTCCGCCAGTGGGGTTCGCCTACACCAGGCCACCCGGAACGCGACATTGAACGTGGTATAGAAAACACGTCAGGCCCGTTAGGCCAAGGTCATACCTTCGCCGCAGGAGCCGCTGTTGCCGAGAAATTCCTCGAGGCTCGCCTTGGCAAGGAAGTTATGCAACACAAGATTTACGCCTATATCTCCGACGGAGGCATTGAAGAGGAAATATCTCAAGCTACCGGACGTATAGCAGGCATTCTGGGATTGAACAACCTCATCATGTTCTACGACTCTAACGATATCCAGTTATCAACCGAGTGCAGTGAAGTGATGAACGAAGATACAGAAGCAAAATACAAGGCATGGGGCTGGAATGTCATGAAAATCAACGGAAACGACGTTGACGAAATACGCAAGGCACTCACAGAGGCACAAAAGGAGCAGCACCGTCCCACACTTATCATCGGTAAGACAGTCATGGGTAAAGGCGCTCTCAAAGAAGACGGCTCAAGCTACGAGCACAGCATAAAGACCCACGGCGCACCACTCGGCGGCGAAGCTTATGTCAACACGATAAAGAATCTCGGCGGAGACCCCGAAAAACCATTCCAAATATTCCCCGAAGTAAAGGAACTTTATACCCGCAGGGCTGAGGAACTGAAGAAAATCGTGGCTGAACGACGTGCAGTCGAAGCTGAATGGGCTAAAAAGAATCCCGAAAAGGCAGCACAGCTTAAAGAATGGTTCAGCGGGAATGCACCAAAAGTTGACTGGAGCGCATTGGTACAGAAAGAAGGTGCAGCCACGCGTGCAGCGTCTGCCGCATGTCTCGGCGTACTGGCAGAGCAAGTACCTAACATGGTTTGCGCCTCGGCTGACCTTTCAAACAGCGACAAGACAGACGGTTTCTTGAAGAAGACCACGTCTCTGACAAAAGACGATTTTAGCGGTGCATTCTTCCAGGCCGGTGTAAGCGAACTTACAATGGCTTGCATGTGCATCGGTATGTACCTGCACGGTGGCGTAATACCTGCATGTGGTACATTCTTCGTATTCTCAGATTACATGAAACCGGCAGTACGCATGGCTGCGCTCATGGAAGTGCCCATCAAGTTTATATGGACCCACGACGCATTCCGCGTAGGCGAAGACGGTCCTACCCACGAGCCTGTCGAGCAAGAAGCCCAGATACGCCTCATGGAGAAACTGAAGAACCATCACGGTAAAGACAGCGTACGCGTATTCCGTCCGGCTGACGCCGACGAAACAACCGTTTGCTGGGCCATGGCTATGGAAAACATGGAGACACCGACCGCACTCATCTTCTCACGCCAGAATATTGCCAAGCTACCTGCCGGCAACGATTACGAACAGGCACGCAAGGGTGCTTACGTTGTAGCCGGCTCAGATGCTGACTTTGACGTTATCCTGTTGGCAGACGGTTCTGAAGTGTCTACACTTGTAGCCGGAGCAGAATTGTTGCGCAAAGACGGAATCAAGGTTCGTATCGTCAGCGTTCCGAGTGAAGGATTGTTCCGCAGCCAAAGCAAGGAATACCAGGAAACTGTTTTGCCAAAGGGAAGCAAGATATTCGGAATGACAGCCGGACTGCCTGTTACGCTCGAAGGACTTGTCGGCGCCAACGGAAAAGTATTCGGCATGCCTAGCTTCGGCTTCTCGGCACCTTATAAAGTACTCGACGAAAAACTCGGATATACAGCCGAGAACGTATATAACCAAGTTAAAGATTTCATGGAGGAATAAGTTATGGACATCAAGACTGTAGGAATAGCTTGCGACCACGCTGGTTATCCACTTAAGAAATTTGTAGTAATGTATCTGGAAGAGCACGGCTATCCATATAAGGACTTTGGCACGTATAGCGACATGAGCTGTGATTATCCGGACTTTGCACACCCTTTGGCAGAAGGAATAGAAAGCGGCGAAATCTACCCCGGCATTGCTATATGCGGCAGCGGAGAAGGCATGGCCATAACACTGAACAAGCATCAAGGTGTGCGCGCAGGCCTGGCATGGAATGCTGAGATTGGTGCGTTGATACGTCAGCACAACGATGCAAATGCGATTGTCCTGCCCGGACGTTTCATCGACAATAAAACAGCCGAAAAAATCCTTGATACATTCTTCAAGACCACATTTGAAGGTGGCAGACATCAGCGTAGGGTTGAGAAAATTCCTGTAGGAAAGGCCGAATAATAAGCTTATTAAGCATCCCCCTCAATAAGCAATACATGAACGGACCGACAAATGGGATATGCCTTATTGGCTAATCCACAAATGTCGGTCCGTTTAATTTTTATACAATTCGTACCTTCTATATAATCAGTACATAACGTATTGAATAATATAACTGGACGGCTAAAATATAAATAGGAAAAAGCGAAGACAGTTTGTAAAATCCGACATAGAGCCCCTCGAATATTTCATTTATATCAGAATACCTACCGCATGCGACACCGTAACTTATTGAAGAAGCGACAACGATAAAAGCACACACCGGAACTATCGCCGAACTGAACGCACTGGGATACAAACTACCTGAAACACCAAGAAGAACGGCATGAGGCACAAAGGAAAGGGCAACAACAACTATTAAAATAACAACTGCCACAGTTAATGCAACATAAAAAGCATGTCGTTGCCTGTAATCTGCAATACCATTTACGGCAAACACCTCTTTAAACCTACTATGCGTAAATGTCCCATATGCCATAACAAAAAGAATAAGCCAAACAAGTAATGGGCTGGACACATTGTCAACAAAACTACCCATAAACCATCTTATTCCTTCACTGCTCAACATCGATCTGCATGGCAATGAAGGGATTGCGGATGAAACAATCCATGAGAACAGGACTGTGGCAAGCTGTAAAACAGCCAATACCACAGCCATGACAGATAATATGCTTTTCTTCTTATACATGAACTCAATTATCATCAGGACGAAGGTTGTCGGCATCAAGGATATGGAGTTCTATGGCCTTGGTCACAAGACGTGTGGCATTCACGCCAATACCGCCGTTACCTTCAGGGAACAATTTCCTAACAAGTTCATTTTGCCTTTTTTCCAAACTCTTGACTCCAAAAGGCATTCCCCTAAGTCCTGTTATCTGCTCTTTCGTATATCCTAAAGCCAAATGACGCAAAAAGCGCTCGTCATACTCGTCAATCTCATAATTAACTAATGCTTCTTGCCTTAATATCTGGCTGTTTACACTATACTTGAAACGCTTGATTATTTTCTCTAGAATCGGTTGATTAAACACAAGCTTGCGACCACTCATTACACTAGCAATGTCTCCACGCGTCAACAGTTCACCGCTTTTGAGAATTATACCGTCACATCCAGCGTCAAGTACGTCAACCCACAACTTCTCATTGAGTATTTCACCTGTAAAAATCAGAATCTTTATATCCGGACTCATCTCTTTGGTATGTCTGCATAGCTCCACACCTACGGTAGTAGAACCACCAAGCCCCAAATCCAGCAATACAAGATCAGGCTTCTGTTGTTTTAACAACGGCCAATATTCAGTTTCAGAACTTGCGGTTCCTATGATTTCGGCCTCAGGAACATCATTCTTTAATATACCCTCGGTACCTTTAAGTTCCAACGGTACATCCTCAACAATTATAATTTTGAACTTATCCATAACTGTAATATCTTCACATTTGCAAAACTTATTGTTCCATTTCTTTTGATTTCAATTCCGTAAACATATGTGCCCGGGCAAATGTCATGTAAACAAACGTGGCACCACATCCTTCAGATACGACCCTCAACCCACATCCGTGCATGTTCGTAATTTCTGCCATTTCACGTATTATCTGTCTGCATATCAAAAAAGGGATGTTTTGCACCAATGGTGCGAAGTAATCAAAGTTGCCCGTATCAGTATGATTAATCTTATTACATGAAAGCCGTAGTGTAAGATATTTTCCGTCTGCATTTGCTACGATTGTCTCAGAAGGAATATACCCACAACTCTCTTTCAACACGTCAAACAAATATGACAATAACACTTCGTCGAACAAAATAAAGTCATCAACACTAACGTAATCCTTCAACGATACTGGAGCACAATTGAACTTGGCTTCATCTGCCTGTGACTTCACCTGACCATATAAAATAGTATAAAGCTCCTTGTAATAATAAACAAGCTCTTTCACACTTTGCACATCCATGTCAACATTGTCAACCAACTGTCTGATTCTGGCAGGATAATACATGGTTTCGTGCTTAAGAGTACTCAGACAATTATCGATTATATTGTTACTTATGTACACTTTCTCTGTTTCGTATATAACACGGTTCAGTTCATCTTCCTGATATTCAAGGCTTAAACGTCTTGGTTCATCATAACTAACCGAACGTATCAATGTTTCCTTCATTTTATTAACCACATCTTTCAATACGACAGGATATTTTGAAACATCAATACTTCCAATGTAATTTAACTTAGACTTATCATCAATGTCTGACAATAATACATTATTAGCCTTATCTATCCTTTCTACGCAAAACCTAAAATACAAAACATGACGATAATATAGAAAATAAAATGCAAAAACAATTCCAACGAGCAACAGGGCAAGAATAATAATTGCTATAATCTTATTTGAGCTGCTTGCCTGCATAGTCTGGCAATAATCATCAAGCCCCTTGTCTGCAGAGCGTTCCTTAAATAAACTTGTATAAACTCTGTTATTATAAACATACAAATCCCATTCATTTAATGCCAAAGCTGCAACGGCACATTCATTTCTAATGTCTAAAATTATGTCATAATTGGTTTTCACACCATCATGAAACCATTTCAGTTCCGCAGGCATGGAGTCGCTACCACCTTCCATTACCATAAATGACGTATTGCCGGGATGCAATGACCAATAATGCCTGTTAAGATAATAGAGTGTAGAATCGGCGAATACAAGAGTCTTATCAAATTCCCCTCTTACATTATTATAATAAGCAGAATCGGCGAACGCTCCAGCCTTTTGTAAATTATATGGAACAGCATTAGTCACTTTACCTGCATGTACATTAGCCAATGTTACGAGGCAAAAAACAAATATGGACAAGCAGCGGGCCACACCATAAGGTAATCGGAAATAAAAACGTGAACCTTTACCCTTTACGCTTTCAGCAAATAAACCGCAAACATTGAATATATTACTAACTTTCTTGTACTTATCAATTATACCCTTACAATTCAACAATCCGAAACCATGACCGTTGTATACCTTATGATTGAATATGTTTGCAAGTTCATCATCAGAAAGCCCAGCCCCCGTATCTTTCACAGAAATCTCAACATAGTCAGAAGTTTTAACGGCATTAACACAAACGCGACCGCCTTTAGGAGTAAACTTACGTGCATTGTCTGCAAGGGTATTCAACATAAACAAAGTCAACACCTTATCAGCTTTTACCATAACATCAGAAGGTTCCACCTTAAAGTTTATGCCTTTAAGTTTGAACGACATTTCCGACTTGGCCAACACATCAAAAACATCCATCAGGTTAAAGCTCTCAATCTTAAGATTTATTTGTCCCTGCTGGAGTTGTATCCAATGTGTCAGGACATCATTATATTCGTTTATCTTTCCAATAAGTTCGTTCACATAAAGCAAACGTTCACTACGTATTTCATCTGTATCCTTACCACTTTCCAACTTTCTGACTTCATTAATTATCCTGTCAATATATGGAAGGACATTACCAACAAGAAACACCTTTGCCTTATTATCAAGACTCCGGCGTTTATATTTCTCTAACTGAAGTTTGCTTAATGCCAACTTCTCACTCATTTCCTCAGACCTGTCGTCCAATTCCGCCATTCTGGCCTTATCAGCCTCTTCCCATTTTCTTAACGGCAAAAGCAACTTCTCAATATAAGCATCGCGCTGTTTACCCTTTCCTAGTTTATTGAAAACAAAAAACAGTACAACCGCAATTAAAATTAATGACAATATGAATATTATCAATAAATTTAGTTGTGTTGATACCCGCCCAAGCTGTTCAGCCCTTGCCTCAAGTTGCCGGTCTTGCCTTGTTTCCTCTTGTATGTCCAAATATTCATTACGGTTTATGTCGCTATTGTTCTTATCATTCATAGCCGAATAGACAATACTCAAACATTCCCGTATACTTGCAATTTGTGCGGGAGCCCGATTAATGGCCTTATTCCTGGTAAGTGCACGCTCAAGACAAATCAAAGAAGAATTATAATCCCCCAAATCCCAATAACAAAAAGACAAAGTACGATAAGCACCTGCAATCTGGTAAACATCGCCATAATCTTCAAACAACACAAGCGCCTTCTGCGCCAAATATCCAGCGATAAGGCTGTCCGGCATATCATGGTCGTTGAGGTAAACTATTGCAGCTTCATTATTGGCAATAAGACTATCCCCAACCTCGCGGTCAAGTAGATGTTCACTTATTGACTGCAAGGAATTAGCCTGCCAATACACCATGCCGCTACGCTTGGCCAAGATATAACATTCAAGCAAACACTCAAGTTCCTTCTGTCGAGTCATTAAACGTGTCTGCCGGTTAATTAACCCGCCACTACCCAACTGGTACAAATAATTCAAATACTGGGCCGTGTCTCTTTGAAGTTCACCGAAAAGTTCAATGCTCTTTAATGACTCAACTGCATACTTGTTCAACCCTACATAATAATAATAGGTGGAACTAACAATAGAGAACTCTGTTTGGGCATACAAGTAACGCATCTTCATGCGTTCTGACAAAGTGGAGCTTTCCTCCTCAATGCGTCTCATGCGCCTTATTGCACGTTCCCTGTAATAATAAAAGTCTTTATTTTTTGACTCTCGCTGGCACAAACGCATGTTCTGGACATCCGCCACCAACAGTTCAACTTGATTATCCGTAAAAAGGCTTACACTGTCAAGACACGAATATGCCTCAGGATACTGCATCTTTGCAATATGTACAAAAGCAAGATTGTTGTAAGCCTCAGCCTTTCCCGATGAATAACCATTAGACAATCGAAATGCCTCATGCGCATACTTTGAGACAGAGTCAAGACTGCGGTAATGGTACGCATAAGACAAAGAATTCAGCTCGTCGACCCTGCCGTTATCGTGAGAAGAACAAGCTGAAAAAAATAAAAGGCTCAATATGCCAATAAGCCACATTGAGCCTTTAACCATATATCCGTTATCCGCGAATCTTGGCAATGTAACCTAAAGCCTCCTTGCACTTATCGGTAATAGCCTGCCAGTTTCCTGCGGCAACAACATCTTTCGGGAAGAGTTTTGAGCCCATGCCCACACAGAATACACCAGCCTTGAACCATGCGGTAAGATTCTCCTCATCAGGAGATACGCCGCCGGTAACCATCAACTTTGACCATGGCATAGGGGCAAGCATACCCTTAACCAACTTCGGACCGAGGACGTCGCCAGGGAATACCTTGCACAAGTCGCAACCAAGCTCCTGGGCAAAACCTATCTCTGAAACGCTTCCGCATCCCGGAGTATAAGGAATGAGACGACGGTTGCAAACCTTAGCAATTTCAGGATTGAACAACGGACCTACTACAAAATTAGCTCCGAGCTGAATATATAATGCTGCAGTAGCGGGGTCAACGACAGAACCAACACCCAATGCCAACTCCGGACATTCAACAGCCGCATACTTTACTACCTCACCAAATACTTCGTGTGCAAAATCGCCACGGTTGGTAAACTCAAAAGCACGAACACCGCCGTCATAACATGCCTTAATAACTTTCTTTGCTACTTCGACATCCTTATGATAGAACACGGGCACCATTCCGGTTGAACCAATCTTGTCCAACACTGCAATTTTATCAAACTTAGCCATTATTTTCCTTTTCTCTTTTTAATATAACGTAAAACCCAAAACAATATGAGCATACAAGCTCCCAGCCTTCATCGCCCAACTTGTCAAGGGCTTTTTCTTCGTTCTTAAATGATAAATTTACGACTTTATATTCAAAACGCTTCATACATAAAATAATAATTAGCGCTGAACGCGGCCCGAAGCATCTCCACCGGCAAGATTCTAAACCTCGTCAGCCGACATAAGGTTGAAGTCGCCAGGTATGGTGTGCTTCAATGCCGATGCTGCAACGGCAAACTCGAGAGCCTTGCCCTGGTTGTCAGGATAAGTCAGCAGGCCGTGGATGAGACCACCTGCGAACGAGTCGCCACCGCCAACACGGTCGATAATCGGCATGATGTCGTAATGCTTGCTCTGATAGAACTCCTTACCATTATAAATAAGAGCCTTCCAACCGTTGTGGCTTGCAGAGAGAGACTCACGCAGAGTAGAAACCACATACTTGAAGCCGAATTCCTGCATCAATATCCTTCAGCGTCTGTCTTTCCGCCTTCAACGTCGGCATCCGGCTTGAAGCCAAGGCAGAGCTGTGCGTCCTCCTCGTTACCGATGCAAACGTCAACATACTTCATCAAAGGCTTCATGATACTCTGTGCCTTCTCTGAAGTCCACAGCTTCTTACGGAAGTTAAGGTCAACACTTACAGTTACTCCATGACGCTTTGCAGCCTCACAGGCAAGGCGTGTAAGTTCGGCAGCCTTGTCACTTATGGCAGGAGTTATGCCGCTCCAGTGGAACCACTGTGCGCCTTCCATAATCTTGTCGAAATCGAAATCCGACGGGTCTGCTTCTGATATAGAGCTGTGGGCACGGTCATAAACAACCTTTGACGGGCGCATGCTGGCTCCGCTCTCAAGATAATAGATACCCAACCTCTCACCACCACGGGCTATGAACTGGGTATTAACGCCATAACGGCGCACTGCGTTCAACGCGCACTGGCCAATCTCGTGCTTGGGCAATTTAGTTACAAAATATGCGTCATGGCCATAATTAGCCAAACTTACGGCAACGTTGGCCTCGCCGCCTCCATATACTACATCGAATGTATCACTCTGAACAAATCTCTTCTGACCCGGAGAAGAAAGGCGAAGCATAATCTCGCCCAACGTTACAACTTTAGCCATTTTTCTGAATTTTTAGTTTTTTGAATGTTAATAGATTTCGTTTTTGTCTTTTCGTTCACAAAATTAATATTTAAATTGACACAAAACAAATAAAACAGCAAAAAACCATGTTTTTTACAAAAACACAAGCATATTCCATCCATCCTTCCCAACTCAACCAAACAAATCATTTTGACTACCCAAACTAGTATTTTAATTACATTTTGATTTTATCAAATATCACATAAAGGCCATCGTTGCAAAAAAATATATCCTTGGACGTGTGTAAGGCACTTTTTAGCGTGCAAAAATAAAACGCTGTAATACAAGCATATAGATGCCGTTGTGTACTAAATGTGCAACTGATGACCAATCTTTTCCTTCATAAAAGGCCATGTTTTAAGCGGTAAAAGATAACCTTTTAGCATCTAATAGGCCACATTTCTCATTGAAACTAGCATGTTTTTACAGCAAAAACAGACAAGAAAAGCGCAAAGACAGCATGTTTTATGATGCCTTTTACAACACCAGCCATGCAAAAACAGCTGTAATAGTACAAGAGATTTTCTATTTCAACAAGGAACAGGAGCAATACAGGAATAACATAATGACAGACAATTCCGCCATTTACTTTCCACAATGTCACACTGCAACAATCGTCATAAAAGATAAAACCGCACAGGGCAAACAAACAAAAACAAGCTGAAAACCATGCATGGATAAAAAGGACGGCATAATGCATACACAAGCACAGAAGAACATTATAATCGTTTTTTTCATTTCGTTTATTTTGCATTTCGACCGAATTACATTATCTTTGCAATAAAATAAATCCGGGACCAATCTTCAATAAAGAAAGCCCCTCACTTTTCAGCCTTACAATGACACTACTTGCACTTTCGCAACATTAAGGCTTTTCCGCTTCTGCAAAGACAGACAATCATTATGAAAGAAAAAATCAGAATTAAAGACATCGCCGAAAAATCCGGAGTCTCTGTCGGAACCGTCGACAGGGTGCTGCACAACCGTCCAAATGTCTCAAAATCTGCCAGGGAAAAAGTAGAATCTGTTTTAAACAACATAAACTACCAACCCAACATGTACGCAAGCGCCCTTGCATACAACAAGTCGTACACATTTTACTGCATAATACCCAAACACGAATCGGAAGCATACTGGGAGGAAATAGAAGAGGGAGCCAACAAGGCATGCGAGTCAAGGCGCGACTTCCACATCGACGTGAAGATGATGTATTACATGAGGTACGACACCGACACGTTCACAAGGAAATGCAATGAATGCCTCAACGCCAACCCGAACGGCGTCATTGTGGTGCCAAGCGAACTTGAAGTCACCAAAGCCTTCACCGACAAGCTTCACGAACGCAACATACCGTTCATCCTGCTCGACTCGTACATGCCAGACCTTAAACCGCTTTCGTTTTACGGCCAAGACTCGTTCTGCAGTGGATGCTTCGCTGCAAAAATGCTTATGCTGATAGCCTCGCACGAGAAAGAGATCATGATAATGAAGCAAATGAAGAACGGCAAAGTGGCAAGCAAACAGCAGGAAAACCGTGAAGTAGGCTTCAGACATTACATGCAAGACCATCACCCCAACATAAAAATACTTGAGTTAGACCTGCCGCTTGACGAAGACAAGGAGAAGTATGATACAATTCTTGAAAACTTCTTCTCAACCCATCCTCTAATACACCACTGCATAACGTTCTGCTCGAAAGGGCACATCGTAGGCGAATTCCTGCTTAAGACAAACAGGCGCGACGTTCAGATAATGGGATACGACATGGTGGAAAGGAATGCAAAATGCCTGCGTCTCGGTTCAATATCATTCATCATTGCACAACACGCCTTCATGCAAGGCTATAACTGCGTCGACACGCTGTTCAAGGCCATAGTTCTCAAGCACAAGGTAGACCCGGTTAACTACATGCCGATAGAATTATTGTCAAAAGAAAATGTAGACTTTTACAGAAGAACCCAATTATAATCAAACAAATTAAAACAAATCAACAGTATGGAAAAAGCACCTTTTATAAAAATCAACAAGGCAGATACAGTGGTTGTCTGCCTGAGAAACTACAAAAAGGGTGAAACTATCAGCATCGACGGCAAGACTATTACAGTAATGCAAGACACACCCGCAGGCCACAAGGTCCTGATAGAAGACACACCGGCCGGCACTAATATAATAAAATACGGTTATCCTATCGGCCATGCGAAAGAAGACCTTGCAGCAGGCCAATGGGTAAATGAGAATAATCTGAAGACGAACTTGTCAGGTACGCTGTCTTATGAGTACAAACCAGTAAACGAGGAGCTCGACATTCCTAACGAAAACATGACATTCAACGGATACGTACGCAAGAACGGGGAAGTCGGCATACGCAACGAGGTCTGGATTGTACCGACAGTAGGCTGCGTTAACGGAATTGCCGAAAAACTGGCAGGCATGCTGGCTGACGAGACTCGCCTTGAAGGCATCGACGCAGTACACGCATGGCACCACAACTACGGATGCTCACAGTTAAGCGAAGACCATGAGAACACAAGGAAAGTGCTGCGTGACATAGTCCTCCACCCCAACGCAGGCGCCGTACTCATATTGAGCTTAGGATGCGAAAACAACCAGCCCGACCAATTCGAAAAATTGCTTGGCGACTACGACAAGGAGAGAATCAAGTTCCTCATTGTTCAAAATGTACGCGGCAACGAGATAGAAGAAGGCATGAGGATACTCCGTTCGCTTTATGACATTGCCAAAAACGACAAGCGCACCGCATGCCCGTTAAGCGAGTTGCGCGTTGGTCTGAAATGCGGCGGCAGCGACGGCTTCAGCGGCATAACAGCCAACCCGTTGGTCGGCGAATTCTCAGACTTCCTTGTTGCACAAGGCGGAACTTCTATTCTTACCGAAGTTCCTGAAATGTTTGGTGCCGAAACTATTCTGATGAACAGGTGCAAGAACGAAAGCCTCTTCAACCAGACAGTAAAACTGGTAAACGATTTCAAGGAATACTTCCTAAGCCACGGCGAGCCTGTCGGCGAGAATCCGTCACCGGGCAATAAGGCCGGTGGTATTTCCACCCTTGAAGACAAGGCCCTCGGCTGCACACAGAAATGTGGCCGTGCACCTGTAAGCGGAGTACTTGGTTATGGAGACAGGCTGCAAGTCAAAGGACTCAACCTGCTGTCAGCACCAGGAAACGACCTTGTAGCCTCAACAGCCTTGGCGTCAGCCGGTTGCCAGATCGTACTGTTTACAACAGGACGCGGTACACCGTTCGGAACATTCATACCGACAATGAAAATATCCACCAACACAGACCTGTTCAACAACAAGCCCAACTGGATAGACTTCAACGCAGGCGAACTGGTTGACGGAACAGACATGAAATCGCTGTTGAACAAATTCATCAACAAGATTATCGCTGTCGCTAACGGTGAAAAGACCTGCAACGAGAAGAACGGCTATCGTGAAATATCCATCTTCAAAAACGGAGTAACACTTTAACCCGTTCTTTAAGATTTACATATCATTTAAGTTATAAGGATGATGCCGGCTACATTCTGGCCGAGCATCATCCACTTTAAATTTAGCAACAAAGGGACAGGCATAATAATACAATCCATAAGGCTTTAAATGGAAATTTTATATCGGAATTTCACCAAACTATTGTCAATAGGCGTTTTCGGAGAAAATTGTCCGGTAGAAGACATGTCCGAATTCAAATGGAACAAACTGTTACGCATCGCAGGAATATGCGATGTTGAGGATTTTGTATGCGACGGTATTGTCAAATCAGACAACAAGAAGATTCCGAGCAATATATACATAACAGCCCAAAACAACATATCTGTTATACAAGACGCCCAAACTACGGCAAACTACAACTTCACCTCCGGCAAGCCTATTAAGAAATTCTCAAATTTTTATCTAAACCGGAAATTAAACAAAATAATTTTCGATGAAATACACAGCATCGATACATCTATCAATTCACTCATTCTACTAAACAAACTTATTGACAATATCAATAGCCTGCTTAACAACGGCATCGAGATAAGAAAGCTTGCCGATTTAGGAGGTTACTTGCGCAAATATGGAGACAGAATAGACTTCGTTAAAATAGAAACATGGATAAGACTTCTGAAAATTAAGAAAATATGCACTCTTATCGGCTGCATGCTTGTCAGTCTATTCTCGTTTGAGATCGAAGAACTGCCATTCATGAAGGCTACAAATAACAAAATCCTGCGTAAGACAGATGGAATGCTAAACATATTCCTAACATCCATTCCACAGCCAGCAGCCCTAAATGAAAACAACGAAAACCACGGACAAGGAATAAACCCGATAACCAAACCCAACACCAACCCTTTAAAGTTTTTCAACTACTTTCCAGTTGAGACGGCAAGCAGGTTCATATCCAATATAGCCAAAAGTCTTTCAAATATTGATGAATAACTAAAATTATATAATTTTTTTTGCTATACGGACGATTAAGTGTACCTTTGCCAGAAATAAGATTTATAATGAGACGACATATATTTTTCTTAATTTGCCTACTTTTTTTCAGCATTCAACATATAAATGCACAAAATGACGAAAGCTACATACAGTGTGAAGACACATGCAGGCATGTGCATGGAATAGACTTAAGCCACTACCAAGGCGAAGTGTTTTGGGAAAGCGTAGGTGCTAATAGTAAAATGGCATACGTCTATTTAAAAGCTACGGAAGGAAGCACCCATATTGACAAGACATACGAACGAAATATAGATTTGGCACATAGGTACGGATTGAAAGTCGGTTCATACCATTTCTTCCGCCCCAAGACAGACTTAACAAAACAACTTGAGAATTTCAAGTCGCAATGCCGTCCCGGAGACCAGGATCTCATACCGATGATAGACATTGAATCTACAGGAGGACTAAAGACGGAAGAATTCTGCGACTCGCTTTTCAAATTCCTTGACATGGTTGAAAAAGCATACCGACAGAAGCCCCTACTCTATACATACACCAACTTTTACAATAAACACTTGAAAGGAAAAATTGACGACTATAAGTTAATGATTGCCCAATATTCGGAAGAACAGCCCAAGCTCGAAGACGGCAGGGATTACACAATGTGGCAATATACATCCAAAGGAAGAATTAACGGTATTAACACTTATGTTGACAAAAGCCGTTTTATGGGGCGTCACAGTATGCGGGAAATCAGGTTTAAACATTTTTAATTAGCAATATAAACAAAGCTATATAATATCTTTTAAGGAATATAAAAATGGCAATAATTAAATGTCCGGAGTGCGGTCATCAGACCAGTGATAAAGCTCCAGTTTGTCCAAGTTGCGGTGTTGAAATTGCAGGAAAAATCACCAAATGCCCTTATTGTGGAGAAATTTATTTCAAGAACGAAGTTGTATGTCCACACTGCCATAAGGCTGTAGAATACGATATTGAGAAAGAAGACACGTCACAAATTCAAGAAAACATAAACGACACCGCTACCAGCAAAGAACTTACCGTAAGCGATGTTAACACGACTATTACCGAAACAACAAACAATAATGACAACAATGACGGTAATATAAATAAGAAAAACAACAAGACCACACTCATTGTTTCGATAATAATAGCAATTGTCGTATTAGGCACTTGTCTTTATTTCTATAACAACGCCAAAAACGACAAGGAACAGGAAGAGTATGAGTTTGCTATGAGAAGCGACGACCCTACTGTATTGCAAACATATCTTAATAACTTCAAGGATGCTCCACAAGAACACCTTGACTCAATAACTGCACATCTGGAAAGGCTATATAAACAAGACCAGGACTGGACCAACGCATTAGTTAGCGGTTCAAAAGTCGCCCTGACAGACTATCTGGCTACGCATCCGGACAGTCCACACAGACAGGAAGCTTTAGAAAAAATTGATTCCATTGATTGGGAGCAAGCGGTTAAACTTAATACGACCGACGCTTACCAGATGTATGTCGACGCACACTCTGACGGAGCTCATTATGAAGAGGCGATGATTGCACTGAAGAAAATAAAATCTGGCGAAGTAAGCGCCGACGAACGCCTAATGATAAGCAGCATTTTCCACAACTTTTTTGTATGCATTAATTCAAAGGACGCGAACAACCTGACTTCGAACATAAGCGAATACATCAACTTCCTGGGCAAGCAAAATGCCACCAAAAGCGACATCGTATCTTTCATGAACAAGCTTTACAAAGACGATGTAGAGAACATGGTTTGGAGCATACCAGGCAGTTATGACATACAGAAAAAGGAAATCGGTGACGAGCAATATGAATACAACACAACATTCATGGCCGAACAGAAAGTGAAAAAGACAGACGGCAACGAGACCGTGAATGTTTACAGGATCAACGCGAAAGTGGATCCAGACGGCAAAATCACAGAACTGTCAATGACGAGGATTGTTGAATAACAGCGTCAGATAATATTAAGAAAACATTTGACCACCATGTGCAAATTCATAATTGCATGCTTTACATTATGTTGCTTCATGACAACGTTGAAGGCTGAAAACAAAACAATAGAAATACGCGTAATACATACAAGCGACGTTCATGGGAGCTTTTTCCCATACGATTTCATAAACCGGAAACCGGCTAAAGGTTCATTGGCTAGAGTAAGCAGCATGGTAAAAGACCTAAGGAAGGTATACGGCGACAATCTGTTATTGTTTGACGGAGGCGATATACTGCAAGGCCAACCAACATGTTATTATTGTAATTACGTAAAACCGGAATTACCCAACGTTGCGGCAACTGTTGTAAACTATATGCAATATGACGCACAGACAATCGGCAATCATGATATAGAAACCGGGCATGCTGTGTACGACAAATGGATAAGGGAGGTAAAATGCCCCATGCTCGGTGCAAACATTATCGACACATCCACCAACAAGCCTTACGTCAAGCCATACGGAGTAATAGAACGTGACGGGGTAAGGATTGTTGTCGTTGGACTCATAACGCCGGCAATACCAAACTGGTTGAACGAACATTTGTGGGAAGGCCTGCGTTTCGACGAAATGACCGAATGCGCACGATATTGGATAGAGTACGTTAAAGCTAACGAACACCCCGACATTATAATTGGCTTGTTTCATTCGGGACTCGATGGCGGCATAACAACAGCCGAATACGAAGAGAATGCTGCACTACGAATAGCCCGCGAAGTACCAGGCTTCGACCTGATACTGTACGGCCACGACCATAGGGCGAACCGTGAATACGCAACGAATACTGAAGGCAACAAGGTGCTTTGCCTTAACCCTTCATCAGACGCACGTTATGTTAGCGACGCACTTATTAAACTAACGCTGGACAACAACGGCACGCTTACAAGCAAGGAGATTACTGGCGATGTCCGCAATATAAGCGACCAGCCGGTAGACCAGGACTTTATGGACTATTTCAAAAGTTCCATCGATAGCGTATCATCTTACATTAACCGTAAGATTGGCAGTTTCACAACTCCGATACACACGCGCGACTCTTATTTCGGGAACAGTGCTTTCTGTGATTTCATCCATAACTTACAGTTGAAAATCACCAATGCCGACATCTCGTTCAACGCCCCGCTTACGTTCGACTCTAGTATTGAAGCCGGCGACGTACGCGTTAGCGACATGTTCACCCTTTACAAATATGAGAACCAGATATGTGTACTCAAGATGACCGGTAAAGAGATACGCGACTATCTGGAAATGAGTTACGCCCTATGGACGAACCAAATGACGGCTCCGACCGACCACATAATGCTGCTTGAGAAAAACAATAACAGCCACGGAGGTTACGGTTTCAAGAATCTTGCCTTCAACTTCGACAGCGCTGCCGGCATCGACTACGAGGTCGACGTAACCCAACCGCAAGGCAAAAAGATAAGAATAACCGGCATGTCTGACGGACGGCCGTTCAGCGAAACGGAATGGTATAAGGTGGCAATGAACAGTTACCGCGCCAACGGGGGCGGCGAACTGCTGACCAAAGGTGCAGGCATACCCCACGACTCACTTAAAAGCAGGACAATATTTGAAAGCGAACGCGACCAGCGCTATTACCTCATGAAGGAAATAGAAAAAGCCGGAACGATGAGCCCACAACCCAACAACAACT
>OGLM01000077.1_pt1 | contig 114724 bp, 104 predicted proteins | sample 1572531 | NCBI WGS metagenome assembly OGLM01 (sample SAMEA2581909, study PRJEB24529) | metagenome | biome: Human gut stool | place: China | collected 2011
TTCCCCACTGCTGCCTCCCGTAGGAGTTTGGGCCGTGTCTCAGTCCCAATGTGGCTGGTCGTCCTCTCAGACCAGCTACTGATCGTCGCCTTGGTAGGCCTTTACCCCACCAACTAGCTAATCAGTCATCGGCCGCTCCAACTGCGCGAGGCCCGAAGGTCCCCCGCTTTCACCCTTAGGTCTTATGCGGTATTAGCTACTCTTTCGAGTAGTTATCCCCCACAACAGGACACGTTCCGATGTATTACTCACCCGTTCGCCACTCGCCATCAGAGAGCAAGCTCTCTATGCTGCCGTTCGACTTGCATGTGTAAAGCATGCCGCCAGCGTTCAATCTGAGCCAGGATCAAACTCTTAAGTTCAATCTCTGTTGCTGATTTTCATCAGCGTCGCACTCATTCAGAATTAAAGAAGAAAATGTTTTCGTCTTTACTTCAAACTTGAGTACCCAGTTTTCTAAGTTTTCTAGAAGCTCAACGCTTCCTGAGTCATCTTCGCATCAACCGGATACTCACGCTTATCGGTTCGTTGATCAATTTTTAAAGAACATTTCGTTGCTCTTTCGAGCTGACGAGTTTGAGAATTATAAGACTCAAATTCGTCTTGTCAAGTCCTTTCGAAAATATTTTTTATTTTCTTTTTCGCTTGACTTGCTTGAGCTCTTGCTCAAACAGGGAGTGGAATCTTACTCGAAGAATTTTCCACCGTCAAGAGCCTTGTAGAAAAAATTTTTAACTCCACAAGATCTGGACTTTCGCTGCTCGCTGAGCAACGGGTTGCGTATTTTAACCCCAAAATCGGCTTTGTCAAGACCTCTACTCGAAAAAAATTTGGGGGCCTGAGCCCCCAAAATTTTCTTTAAGCAAATACCGCTATCAATTCAACTCTTTAAGCAGCTCATCAATGCCTGCCTTTGCATCCATGACCAAACCGTAATCGGCCACTTCAAAGATCGGTGCTTCAGGATCATTATTGATCGCTACTACAACCTTGGCGTCTTTAATGCCTGCAATATGCTGCATGGCCCCTGAAATACCGATGGCAATGTATAAATCGGGAGCAATAATCTTACCCGTTTGACCAACTTGCCAATCGTTAGGACATAAACCCAAATCCACAACGGCACGTGTTGCACCAATGGCCGCTCCCAAACGATCAGCCAATTGAGCCAACTTTTTAAAGCCTTCCTCATCTTCGAGACCACGGCCACCAGCCACCACAATTCGTGCGCCTTGCAGTGCCGGTCTATCCGTTTTGACGGCTTCAAAACTTACTTTGCGGGTTCTCATCGTTTCAGGAAACGGTGCATTCATGACTATTTGCGCTTGACCGTTCTTTTCACAAGCATCAAAAGCCGTTGCACGAATACTCGCGACAATCACCGGTTCTTCATCTTTAAGCGTCACTTCAATGCTTCCGGCGAAAATCGGACGAACATACGTTTGCGCATCAATAACCGCCGTGACATCAGAAAGCGGAGCAACATCCAATAGCGCTGCCACACGGGGCATGACACTTTTACCCATCGAACTCGCTTCAAAAAACACATGGCTATATCCATGTTCTTTGACCAAAGCAACAACCGCTTTGGAGAGCGACTCGGTTAAGATATTTTCACCGTCAGCGGGATTAACGAAAACAGTCTCAACACCACTAAAAGTCTTTGCCACATCTTGCGCAGATTGTCCCTGCCCCAAAAGAAGCATATCCGTTACACCGGCAGCTTTAACGGCAGCCGTCACCAAACTCGCGGCTGTAGGCTTAATGCCTGCGGCGTTGACTTCACCAATCACTAAAGCTCGCATAAACATTCTCCTTCCTACAGTACTTTTGCTTCGGTCTGAAGCTTGTTGATGAGTTCAGACACAGAACTTAACATCTGACCGTTCTTTTCTTTTTTCGGCATGCTGTAGCTCACCGGTTTGAGACGATGAGCGATGTCAACGCCGAGTGTACCCACTTCAATTGTTTCCACCGGCTTTTTCTTGGCTTTCATCATGTTGGGCAACGTTACATAACGCGGTTCAGCCAAACGCAAGTCCGCCGTAATAACAGCCGGAAGCTTAACAGCCACTGTCTGCACACCCCCGTCGACCTCACGTGTGACCAATGCTTCAGCACTATTGGCGATTTCCAACTTGGAGGCAAAACTGGCTTGCGGGATATTGCAATACGTGGCAAGCATTTGACCAACCTGATTGGCATCATTGTCAATGGCCTGTTTGCCCACAATGATCATGTCGGGATTTTCTTTTTCGACGATTTTTTGAAGGATCTTGGCCACTTGCAACGGTTGAATCAACTCTTCACTCAGGACGTGAATCCCACGGTCAGCACCCATCGCCATGGCTACGCGTAACGTATCGAGACTTTTCTGAGCTCCAATCGTTACGGCCACCACCTCAGAGGCGATTCCCTTTTCCTTCAATTGAACGGCGCACTCAGTGGCAATTTCATCGAAGGGATTAATAGACATTTTGACTGTGGCTGTATCAGGCTCACCCGCCTCATTGAGGCGGACTTTCACGTTGTAGTCAACAACCCGTTTCACGGCTACCAATATTTTCATAAAACCTCTTTTTACCCGCTTTCACGAGCAACACATCATAGTTTTTCAGATTCTGCCCATTATATAGAGCCACCATCAGAATTCATCATCATCACGACGATCATCTGTCAGGCGCTCTCCCCAACCAGCGCTAGCGAATGCAGCCTTAAGCACCTCTGTACCGGTTTCAGCAAATGCGGCCGGATCGGACAGAGTGCGGCGATAAAAGCGAGCACCGGCTAGTCCTTGCAAAAGACCAATCATCGCTTTGGCCGTTGCGCGAGGTACATGACTGTCAGTCGGTGTTTCGCGGCGAATATATTGAGTCATTATCTCAATTAATTCTTCGCGGCTTGCAACCGGATGCATATCCGCAAAAAGTCTGGCATCCACATCACTTAAAACCCACGGCGTCTTATAGGCTGCTCGGCCCATCATTACTCCGTCAACCTTTTGCAGCAACTCTTCAGCCAACTCTAACGTATCAACTTGTCCATTAATGACAATGGTGGCTGTCGGAAAATCCCGTTTCAAATCAAAAGCGACTTCTCGTCTTAGTGGCGGTACCTCGCGGTTTTCTTTTGGACTCAATCCTTTTAACCAGGCATTGCGCGTATGTACGATAAAGGTCCGAACACCGGCTTCGTAGAGCGTTCCGACAAAGTCACGAACAAAACCATAATCTTCCACCTTGTCAATGCCGATACGGTGTTTGACCGTCACATTAATATCGACAGCGTCCTGCATCGCCTTGCAGCAATCGGCCACCAATTGAGGCTCAGCCATCAAACAGGCTCCAAACGAACCGCGCTGTACACGTTCACTGGGGCAACCGCAATTGAGATTGATTTCGTCATAGCCCCAATCCTGAGCAATCTTGGCACATACAGCCAAGTCCTTCGGATCGCTGCCGCCTAACTGCAGGGCCACCGGATGTTCTTCTTTATTGAAGTTCAGATGTCTGGCTTTATCACCGTAAATAATGGCGCCCGTTGTCACCATCTCTGTATACAGTCTCGCATGCCGAGACAGTTGCCGATGAAAATAGCGGCAGTGACGATCGGTCCAGTCAAGCATCGGCGCCACACAAAAGCGCCAGGGATTGTATTGGGTCATATTTTCGAAAAAGGCCACTCGTACCTTTCGATAAGAGTGGCCTGACAGTTAAGAAATTAGTCGTTAGCGAGTCTGCACGTAATCACGCAGTCTTTCAGCAAAATCCGGGCTGCGCAACTTACGAATGGCCGCACTTTCAATTTGGCGAACGCGCTCACGCGTCAGGCCCATTGAGCGACCCACTTCCTCGAGCGTATGGTCATGACTGGTTCCGATACCGTAGCGCAAACGCAAAACCGTTGCTTCACGATCGGTCAACCGGTCAAGAGATTTTTTAATCTCTTCTTCCATCGCCGTCACCATAAAGCGACGTTGCGGATCCTGCTCTTCATCACCGCGGACAAAGTCAAGCTTTGTTGCGTCTTCATCGTCACCAATCGGTGCGTCGATGGATTCAACACCGCGCATGGCTTGGATCAACAACTGTACCTTAGGTAAAGGCACTCCGGACAATTCAGCCAATTCATTGTCAGAGGGCTGTTTGCCGTGCTCTTGGAGGTATTTTTGCTTAATACGGCGAATCTTGTTGTAAGACTCGGTCATATGCACCGGAATACGAATCGTATTACCGTAGTCGGCGACCGCACGCGTTACAGCCTGACGCACCCACCATGTAGCATAGGTTGAGAACTTATAGCCACGGCGGTATTCAAACTTATCCACAGCCTTCATCAAACCCAAATTGCCTTCCTGGATGAGGTCCGGCATGGCCAAACCGCGATTAACATAGCCCTTGGCAATAGAAATAACCAAACGAAGGTTGGCTTCGATCATCTTAGCCTTAGCCTTAGACAAACTTGCTTGAGCAACGGTCATGCTGCGGTGCAGATCCCGCTGTTCGGCGATGGGCAAACTTGCATCGTCCTGCAATCCGATCAGTCGGGCCTGCAACTCTTCGAAAACACCACGGTTGTGTTCCAACGCCGCAGACCAGGACTCACCGCTTGCCACTTCATCATTGAGCCATTGACGATCGCAGCAGCGTTCATTAAATCCTTTGACAAAACGTTCTTGAGGCATATGAGCCTTGTTGACCATCACGTCGCGCATGGCGTACATGGTATCGGTCACCTTGGACATATGTTCAGCAAGAATGTCGGCCAAATGCGTCACCGTCTTCACAGAGAAACGCACGATGGACAGTTCATCGGAGATATTTTGGCGAGCACGCTCGAAATCCTTCTTCTTAGCAGGATCACCGAAACTTTCCCGCATCGTCTCAAGGTATCCCTTCAAACGATCAAACATCTCCAGAGCACGCTCTTTCATTTCCTCAAGCTGCTCAACTGTCATAGCGGCTGCACCGATATCGGTGTTCAAATCACCGCTGTCGTCTTGAATTTCTTCTCCAGCCACGTCGGTGAAACCGTCGATCACGTTGTCGATCGTTTCGGATTCTTCACGAATCTTTTGGGCCAAGACCAGCAACTCTTGAATGGAGAGCGGCGACATCAGCACCACCTGCACCAAACGGGCGCGGTGCTGTTCGATACTCTTGGCGACTTCAATTTCACCTTCACGGGTTAAAAGTTTATGGCTGCCGACACCACGCAAATAGGCGCGAAGCGGATCTTTGGAAAGACCGGCGCTTTCTTCAGGCGTCAAAATCGTTGCGGCATCTTCTTCATCGATATCATCATCGACCGTTGCCTGCTGTTCGGCCAACATCGCCACCGTGTCTTCGTCAGGCGTGTGGTCAAACACTTGCACACCGAAGCGGCCTAAACCCAATGTGATTTCCGTCAAGGCATCTTCAGAGCGTAAGGCGCTTTCGGGCAACAAGTCATTGATTTCAGCGATGGTCACCCAACCACGTGAACGGCCGAAACGAACCAATTGGCGATAGCCGTTTTCGGCACCTTCTTCATGCTCAGGCTGCACAGGCATCAAGTCAGCGATCGGGTCACTCTTTTTGCGTCCGCCCTTTCGCTTTTCTACCTTGGGAAACTCCTCAAAACCGTCCTCGAAACCTTCTTCAGACAGCTCCTCAGCTTCTTCAATCTCTTCTTCGAGCTCTTCTTCATCGAGCTCCTCTTGGGCATACTCGTCATCATCGAGCTTTAAACTGCCCTTGAGATCAAAATCCAACTGCTCATGTGAGTGCAACCACTCATTGAGATCTTCACCCATAGAAGCCTCATTGACTAAAACCTCTGCCTTATCGGCACTGCGGTCAGTCTTTTTAGAGGTTGCTTTTTTGACAGTCGCTTTTTTCATCATTTCGTACAAATATTCAGTAACTTCATCGGAAGGAAAATACCCAACTTGCGAACAACGAAGGCAAAACTTACAACGCGCAAATTCCTATGGAACAAAAGTTCCCACGGCACCTATTCATCACTCGTGCCGACATCATTGCAATAAACAGAATTTCGCGTTCTTAGCCTTTGACCCACGCAAGAGAGTTTTCTCCAACCGGTCCGATCAGCATTACTGCCAACCCGATTCCCGTTGATTATTTCACCTGAGAGCTTTATCCTTTCAAAAGGAAGACAAACACCTTCAGGTAAAACCCGAATTTACAATAAGCAGAGGTTTCGGGGCTAAGATATACAGATACAGACTAGATTCGTCCTATGACGAAGGGCCACCAAACCACTACTGCGAACTTGTTAAGATACACTAGAAAAGAAAAGCCTGTGCAACAAAATTCACAGGCTTTTTTATTTATTTGATATAAATCAAATTATTTTAATGTTATCACTATCCAAGAATCCCCTAAGCTTATTCGCCCGGCTGGGATGACGAAGCTTTCTTAGCGCTTTCGCTTCGATCTGGCGAATTCGCTCACGGGTCACGACAAATTGACGCCCCAGCTCTTCGAGCGTGTGTTCCGTACTTGTATCAATGCCGTACCGAAGCATAAGCACCTTAGCCTCTCGAGGCGATAATGAGGCCAGCACTTCGTGAACCACCTGTTTGAGATTGTCGTTTTCTGCTCGCTCAAGCGGTCCTAAAGAGGTTTTATCCTCGATGAAATCAACCAGATGAGAATCCTCTTCATCGCCCACCGGAGAGTCAATGGAGACGGGTTCACGGCGAGCCCGCATAATGGTTCGGACACGTTGCTCTGTGAGCCCCACTTCTTGAGCTAAGTAGGCATAGGAAGGCTCATGGCCGTATTCTTGCTGGTATTGTCTTGAAATTCGCGTGATTTTATTGAGCGTTTCAACCATGTGTACCGGAATGCGAATGGTTCGCCCCTGATCGGCCAGAGCGCGCGTGATGGCTTGACGAATCCACCAGGTCGCATAGGTTGAAAATTTGTAACCGCGCCTATACTCAAACTTATCAACCGCCTTCATGAGACCAAGGTTGCCTTCCTGAATTAAATCCAAGAATTGAAGTCCGCGGTTGAGATAGTGCTTTGCAATGGAAATCACCAGGCGCAGATTGGCATTGATCATTTCTTGTTTAGCATCACGCACACTTTGCTCAGCTTTGCACATTTGAGCATAAAGTTCACGCATGCGCTGAGCAGGCAATCTTGCTTCAGTCACCAACGAACGGTATTCAGACTGCACGCGCAAAATGGACTCAAAATTCTTCTCGAGCGCCAAAACGTAAGGCTTATCCGATTTCAAACAGGCGCGTAAAGCAGCCTCCGAGAAACCTTCATCTCGAAAGAGCCGCCCAAACTCAGCCTTGGGCATTCCGACAACATCCACCAAAAGTCTTTGTGCATCCTGCTCAATACGTTTAAACGCTTCGGCCTTATCATGCAATAAGTCTGACAACGTGCGAACCGTTGAAGCTGTAAAGCGCACACGCATCAACTGCTCTTTGACCGCCACTTCAAGCTGGCGATACTGATCGCTGTCAACGGGCAATCGGCTCATACAATCAAAATACCCCTTACAGGTATCAAGGATGTCAAGCGTTGTTTCTTTGAGAACTTTAAGTTGCTCTGAACTCATCGCAGAAGCACCGATTGAGACTTCCTGCACGTCGTCATCGGTTTCTTCGTCGTACTCCGGCATATTCTCTTCGGCCATTGAAACCGAATCGATATCCTCGTCAGTCACCCCATCGACTATGGCCTCGACGCTCACTTCATCGGCTCGAAGCGTATCGGCCATCTCCACAAGCGTTTTCAATGCAGAGGGACTATCGGCAATCGCTTCCATCATTGCCTGGAAACCGTTTTCAATACGACGGGCAATCGAAATTTCTTCTTCACGCGTTAAAAGAGGAACAGCCCCCATTTCGCGCGTGTACATTGTCATGGGGTCTGACGTTCTTGACACATCGCTTTCAACAAGCGAGAGCACATCCTCGTCATCGTCCTCATCATCGTCTTCCTGTACGAGTGATAAGGGCGAATCATTGAGCAAAATTTCGTCTTCTGCCGGCGGCTGCTCAAGAACTTGAATACCTAAGAAGCTGAAAGCGTGCTCAAGTTTAGCGATGGCTTCATCCTCGTCCTCAACCTGCTCAGGCAACACCTCTGATAGCTGCTCGTAGGTAACAAAGCCATTTCGTTTAGCCGAGACGATCAAAGCACGAAGCTTCTGCAAACGCAGCTCACTTGCCCCGTTTTGATAGACCTTTTCGAGCGATTTTTTCAAACGCATTCTTTTGCGTTTGGTGTTACTCGCCTGCGGCAAGATACTCGGATCAGGCGTCTGGATCCGAAGCGGTTGATCAAAAAGAATATTGATGGTGGTTTCCGCAGAGCAAGCGGATTGAACAGTCAGCGGTTCGCTTTTGGACGACTTTTTCTTTCGAGTAGCCATACACACACTCTATGCCTTCGTCACAACACCGGGGCGGACGGAAAAACAGCTAAGGGAGAGTTCGGGTCGTTTGCGAATCAAAGGGCTCGCAAATCATCTCCGCAATCGTCTATTGATAAAACAATCTTTTATTGTTGCGGATGGTTTTGCGATTATACGAGCTTTAACGGGCGATTGGGCAAGCAAAAAATAGGGACTTTCGCTTGTATCAGCCACTTAGACGGCTGTCTAAAACAAAATCGACAGCCTGAGAGCTTTCATCGATGAGTGATCGATGAATATCCTGTCTGCGCTTAAAAAGACGTTCCAAATACTGAGACTCGACCGGCTCGCCTCGCTCTTCCATGCTTAAAAGCTCGGCTATTTGTGCATCGAGCTGCGCTTTTTCTAATTTCAAAAAAGCACACTTGATTTCAAATTCTGCCACCGCTTCGGGCGTTTGCAGCACCTCTTCCTCGGAAGCCAAATCCGCCAAACGATTGTAGAGGGGATCGCCCTGCATAAAGGACAGTAAATAGCCCGTTGTCAGTTTTGACTCTTCAAAACCCTCACCTTTGGAATGATCTTGCGCTAAATGCCAGAGTCTGACAATCGCCTCTTCCCACTCATCAACGGTATCGAGCATCTCGTATTCAATCTGATCGGAATACTTGATTAACCAAGACGGGTGCGTCACGAAGCACTGCAATAATCGGCGCTTGATGTTGGTAAACACCGGCCCCGTTGTCACAGGTCGTACGGGACGCTTGGAGCGTTCACCCTGTTTGGTATCTCGCCCATAACCGGAAAGCGCTTTGGCCGGTTTAGTCTGCGGAACATCCAAAAGCGTCACCCCGCAAAGCGAAGCAACTTCGGCCGGTTCCATGCGAACGGCCGCCGCAAACTCCTGCACCAACAGTTGCCTGAGCGCATGAGCGGTCATTCGCTGTAACAAGGGTTTTGCAATCGCGACAGCCTGAGCCCGTTCCTCGGCTGTACGCAGTCCCTGTCCTTGACTGACTTCCCGAACAATGTCCATGACAAAGAATTTGGACAACGGGAAAGCGGAGCGCAACTGCGCTTCAAAAGCTTCCGGCCCCTGACTTTTGATCAGACTGTCCGGATCTTCATCTTGCGGCAAAAGCACAAAATGAGCAGTTTGGGTATCAGTGATGATGGACAGAGTCGACTCCATCGCCCTTCGCGCAGCCTTAAAACCAGCCGCGTCACCGTCAAATGAGAAATAGACATGATCAGAGAGCTGAAACAATTTTTTTACGTGCTCAGGCGTAATGGAGGTGCCGAGAGCAGCAACGGTTTCCAAGAAGCCGCCTTGGGACATCTGGATAACATCCATATAACCTTCGCACACAATGGCGCGGCCTTTTTTATGAATGGCATCCCGAGCCTCGTAGAGACCGTATAACTCCTGACTCTTGTGATAAACGGGTGTTTCTGGTGAATTCAGATACTTGGGTTCCTCTCCGGGAACCATCGTTCTTGCCCCGAAGCCAATCACTTGTCCGCGGGGATTGCGAATTGGGTACATCACTCGGCTTCTGAAACGATCGTAGCGATGCCCGTCTTTGGCGATCACCAAACCGGACTCTTCCAATTTGGGATCGTCATAGGCTTTATCTTTAAAGATCGCCTCCAGACCTTGCCAAGCATCAGGCGACAAACCCAATTGAAATTTATTGACGGTCTCTTCCGTGATACCACGTCCCTTGAGATACTCAATGGCGTGTCGATCATGAAAAAGGGTTTGATGATAAAAATCCGCCGCTTGAGCCAAATAATCGGTGAGTGTTTTGGCTCGAGCCTGACGGATCTTGGCTTGACGATCTTCAGGAACTTCCATCCCTAAATCATCGGCAAGCTCTTTAATGGCTTCAGGAAAGGACAGCCCCTTGAATTTCATCAAAAAGGTAATCGCCGTCCCGTGTTCGCCGCAACCGAAGCATTTAAAAAATTGCTTACTGGGGTTAACGGCAAACGAGGGCGTTTTTTCCTTATGAAACGGACAACAGGCCATCCAGTTGCTGCCTTTGTGCTGCAACTTCACATAGCGTCCGATCACCTGCACGATATCCGTGCGGGAAAGAACCTCTTCGATAAAACTCTCGGGAATCATTAAGCGAAGTGTCCGGTCAGTGGTTTTAAGCGGTCAACTTTTGCTTAATCAGCGCAGAAACCTTACCCATGTCGGCGCGACCGGTAAGCTTGGGTTTGACCACGCCCATCACCTTACCCATGGCGGCCATGCCGTTAGCACCGATGGCGGCAATGGCTTCATCGATGATGGCAAGAATTTCTTCTTCGGTCAGAGGCTTAGGCAAATAGGTCGATAAGACATCAATTTCAGCCTGTTCTTTATCGGCCAAGTCTTGACGATTGGCTGCCGTGTATTGTTCGATGGAATCGTGGCGTTGTTTGACGAGTTTGGCGATAATCGAGATGATCTCGGGATCTGCGCACTGAACACGTTCGTCCACTTCTTTTTGCTTGATAGCAGCCATCAAGAGACGAATAGCTCCCAAACGAGCTGCATCGTGAGCCTTCATCGCGGCCTTCATATCGGCCATGATCTGTTCTTTAATCGTCATTTCCATTCCTTTGAAAAAAAACGCGTGCAACCTCTCTCTTCAGTCAGAGCTTTGCACGCGTGATTTTGGCTTAAAGCACAAAGCTCAAGCCCTGACGGTCCCTGCGCTAGATCGGACCGTCAACTGTATGCGGTCCGAAAATTAGTAGAGCTTCTTCGGCAACATTTGGCTGCGCAAGCGCTTGTAGTGACGCTTGATGGCAGCAGCCTTCTTACGCTTACGTTCAGCCGTGGGCTTTTCATAGAACTCACGAGCACGCAATTCGGTCAAGAGACCGCTCTTTTCAATGGTGCGCTTGAAACGGCGAAGAGCGGTTTCAAACGGTTCGTTTTCTTTAACACGAATAGTGGGCATCAGGCACCTTACCTGTCAATAAAAAAATGTTGCGGTATTGATTTACCGATCTGATCAGTGCGCACAAATCCGTCTCGGAATGTATCGCACGACCTCCGAAAGTTGCATATTTTCGCATAAAATACGGATAAAAGGAAATAGTCCTTTCATTTTTTTGTCTTTTTTCTTACAAAATCAATATAACTTATTGATTCTTTTGATATTTATGCTCATTCTTGGTTTAGAGTCTTCTTGTGATGAAACGGGCGTTGCTCTCATTGACAGCGAAAAAGGCTTATTGGCTCATGCCGTGCACACCCAAATTGACATGCACCGACTTTATGGTGGCGTGGTTCCTGAATTGGCCAGCCGAGACCATATCCGTCGCGTTATTCCGCTCATTGAACAAGTGCTCGAAGAGGCTGGAAAAACCAAGACTGACCTTGATGCCATCGCGGTTACGCAAGGACCGGGCCTGGCCGGCGCTCTTTTAGTGGGCGTAAGCGTTGCTCATGCGCTCGCTTTTGCATTGGATATTCCGGTTATCGGCATTCACCACATGGAAGGGCACTTGCTGGCTAATTTATTGGCCGATCCCGCTCCCGAATTTCCGTTTATCGCGCTTTTAGTATCAGGCGGCCACACCCAAATCATGAAAGTCAACCGCTTCGGAGACTATGAACTGTTGGGCGACACGCTCGATGATGCGGTGGGTGAAGCCTTTGATAAAACGGCTCAGCTCTTGGGCATGTGCTACCCGGGCGGTCCCGCCGTGAGCGCTTTAGCCGAGAAGGGCACGTCCGGCGCCATTGAACTGCCCCGTCCCATGATTCATTCGCCCAATCTTGACATGAGTTTTTCGGGTTTAAAAACCGCGGTGTTGACCGCTGTTAAAAATGCACCCGATGCAACGGATGAAACCTTTCGCGCCAATTTAGCCCGAGCTTTTGTGGATGCTGTCGTGGATGTTTTGGCAGCAAAGACTGTCAAGGCAATGAAACAATCAAAAATGAAAACGCTCGTGGTCGCAGGAGGCGTGAGCGCCAACAAGCAGCTTCGCAACCGCTTGGTTTATGAAATGCGCAAACGCGGCATGAAAGTATTCTTTCCGCCCATCAAACTGTGTACAGATAATGGGGCAATGATCGCCACTGCCGGTTTAGAGCGAATGAAACACATGAGCGCCGATGACATTAATCGTCATTTTAAAAATATGAAGTTCGGCGTTAAGCCTCGTTGGCGGCTCAAAGAAGCTGCCGCGGATGTCATTCACTAAAGATCTTTGAGCGTGCGAGTCAAAATTCGCACGCCGGACAAAAAGTCTTCCATTCGCATGGCTTCGCGATGATTGTGAGAACCGTTTTGATTGGCAATAAAAATCATCGCCATCGGGATGCCTTCCTGAGCAATATCACCGGCATCATGGCCGGCTCCCGAAGGCATGCGAATGACCGGAATATTTTCTTGAGCAGCCGAAGATTCCAATTTATTAATTAAGTGCTCGTCACTTAAGGCTGGCTCGATATAGAAAGCCTGATCAAATTCGAAACGAACACCAAAATCAGCTTCTATCTTTCGGACTTCTTTCTTAAAGAGCTCATAGAAATGTTCTCTCGTTTGTACTGAAAGTGTTCGGATATCAAGGCTAAACGTTACTTCGCCGGAAATAATGTTAAAGCTCTGAGAAGGCGGCGTGTTAACAACACCGTTGGTGTAGACCAAATCATCCCCCGCTTTGAGCCTTTCAATCCAGTGCGCGCGCATGACGGCAAAAAGCTGGGCGACAGCAGCCACGGCATCGTGTCTAAACTCAAAATCAATGGCACCGGAATGAGCGGTTTCTCCCAAGCACCGAATAGCACGCTAAACAACTCCCCACTGAAGAGGGAAGGTTTCTTTTGACCAAGTGCAAGCTCTTTTACCCGCTCCCATTGAGAATCTCTTCTCAATGGGGCTACAGATAACTATCACTTGCACCACAAAAGATTTCGAGACGAACCTTCTCCGGCGTCACAGCTTTTGGCTCTGACGCAAATGCAGGATTACTCTCCCCATTACTCGATGGTTTCAATATCACATATCCCGCGTCTCTCAGGAACTGTTTCACACCTTCCAGAGTTTTAATCACCTCTGTCGGAATATGTTTTTCTTCTTCCAGGTCTGCGCATTGCAACAACAATGCGCTCATCACATCACGTTGTATCCACTCCGAGCCCTCACCCAAACTGTGCCAACGTTCATTGAGCGACTTCTTCCGATATTGATCCGTATACGGATCATATTGGCTGAGTTTTAATTTATAGGGTCTTACTTCAGTTACCTTTAAACCGGCGCTTTCAGCCTTGCTCTTCAGTCTTTCAATAAAACCCGAGATGCCGCTTTTACCTAAACTTTTTCCAAAATGACCTCTCTGAAAGGCCTTCCATTGGTTCTTTTCTACACGAATGTCTCCGGCCATGGACAACAATAAATTGATGAGCTGTCCATGTTCGCAGCGACGAGTGGCCGCCGCTTTTCGATGGCATTCTTGTAAACGTTGGATGCGTTTTTCATAACCTTTTGTTTTCTTTAGTACGCAACCCTTTTTTAATGTTCCGTCGCTTTCATAACAGTCCGGATTACTCTTTCTCAGACTCCTGTCCATTGAGCGTTGTATGCAACGTAACCTCTTTTCGTCTACTTGTGCGGTCGGAGACACTTTAATTTTCCCTGCCCAAACTTCACTAAAAACAGCGATTGTTTGAGGTCCGGGATCAATTGATAGGCGTTCACTGCTTGACGCGTAGACATGCTTAATGGGTGCCTGCCCCTCTAAAACAACCTGCAAATAAAAGCGATTCTTTCCTTTGATTGTTTTGCGAACTAAACGGCAATATTTAATCTTTTTGAATCCGCCGCGATCTTCACTACGCAACGCCCTTTGAAGATAGTCATCCTGAGGATCAATAAAGACACGATAGTCATGTTTGCACCAACTTAAAACAGATTTTTCAATATTAAATTTCAATCCTGTTTTATTGCTCTTGCCTTCAATGCTTCTTAATCCGCGACTGAGAGATTTGAATCGCGGACGGCCTCCAAGACCTAGCTTATAGCGATTAACTGCTTGGAAGACTCGCGTGGCGATTTTCTGTGTTTCATTGATCCCCAGCTCTGTTTTGCGTCCGCTCCTCTGGCGATGTTTAGCAATCACAGTATGCAAATCGTATTCGGTCAGTTGGTATTTCCTGTCCAATTTTCTGAATAGTTCAGACCTTTCTTTACCTTTAGGCATTAGGCAAGCTTTTTCCCATTCGCTATCTTGACGAAGTTGTTGCAACTGGCCCAAGGCAGTACCCAGGGTAGCATTATGAAGTTGGCGAGCGAACTCTAGCTTTCTGAGAATCGTTCGAGATTCAGAATCACTCACACGAATGGGAAGCTCAATGATAAAGGTTGGGCTAGTCATGGGACTGAATTTTACTTTAACGACCAAGGTCGTTGCACGAATTCCTCCCCTTGTTAAAACAAGGGGCTTCCTTCGTGATTATTCTGTGAAAATTTTCTGAGCAAAATCTTTTTCCGTTTGCATTTTTTGCTACTCCTAACCGGGTCTCACCGTTTTCTGCCATCCAGTTTCCCCATGCGATTTTCACCAATTAGAGGTTAATCCGCATTGGCGCAATCAACCGGCTTTGCGCCTAATTCATCGACCAAAACGGAAGGGTTGATTTTCACAATAAAGCCGCGGCGCCCCCCGTTGATGTAAATTTCCGGCAATTCCAAAATCGTCTTTTGCACGTAAACCGGCATACGCTTTCGAGTCCCAAAGGGCGAAGTACCGCCGACTTGATAGCCGCTATTGCGCTGAGCCTGTTCAGGCTTACAAGGTGCGATATGTTTTGCTCCCACTTGACGGGCAAGATTTTTGGTACTGACTTCACAGTCACCATGCATAAGAATCACCAAGGGCTTCGCGTGCTCATCTTCCATAATGAGTGTTTTTACAACCGTGTGGTGATCTAAACCGAAGGCAGCGGCAACGGAGGCTGTACCACCGTGCTCAACATACTCGTAAGAAAAGGGTTCAAAGGCGACCTTATGTTGTTTGAGCCAGTCGGTGGCCGGTGTCGCACTTTGATGTTTTTCTTTAGACATAATCGTTCCTTTCGCTTTTTATTATTAAAGGCCCGCGGGTAATGGGAAAGCAATTCTGTCGGGCACGCCCGGAATGGTCTCGACAGAGGTGGCTCCGTTTGCCTTTAAATATTCCACCACGCCTTGGACCAAATGCTCAGGCGCTGAAGCGCCGGCTGTCAGTCCCACCTTTTCCACGCCGTCAAACCAAGAAGGTTCAATATCTGCAACGCTGTCAATTAAAAATGCGCGAACACCTTCACGCTGGGCCTTATCACGAAGTCTGCGGGAATTCGAACTGGTACTAGATCCAATCACCAACACCAAGTCAACCATGGCCGCCAATTTCTTTACAGCTTCTTGACGACTTTGCGTGGCGTAGCAAATGTCCGCCGCCGACAATGAACGAATGGAAGGGAAACGGGCCTTCAACCGAGCAATCACTTCTTTTGTTTCATCCGTCGATAAAGTGGTCTGTGTCACATAACCGACTTTATTGGGATCGGGCACGTTAAGAGCATCAACTTCTTCATCGGTGTAAACACGGTAGATGTTGTTATCGACCTGTCCCATGGTCCCTTCCACTTCCGCATGACCTTTGTGACCGATCACAATAACCGTCAATCCCTCTTCATGCATTTTGACGACCTCTCGGTGCACTTTCATTACCAAAGGGCAGGCTGCATCAAAAAGACGAATCTTTCGTCCTGAAGCATACGCTTTAACACTCTTGGGAACTCCGTGGGCCGACAAAATAGCCGTTGCTCCATCGGGCACTTCACTTAAATGATCAACAAAGATCGCGCCTTTTTCTTTAAGTTCATTGACCACCGTCTTGTTATGAACAATTTCATGACGGACATAAATCGGACTGCCGTAGACAGCCAAGGCCTTTTCCACAATCGCAATGGCCCGATTGACACCGGCGCAAAAACCTCGCGGCTGAGCTAATAAAACCTGCATGGATGTTCCCCTCAAAATATTTCAAAAGTCTACCGTTTTTTGATCATCTCGTTTTCATCATTTGGGCTTAATCGTTAAATTTTTTAGCGTATTTTGTGCAAACAGTCACAGAAAATTTGAATTAGTATTGACCTTGGCTTTCAATCAACAAAACAGCAGTATTAAAAAACAAAGCTTCAGCTACTTTTATGCGCCCCACCAACACCATCCTCGGACAACACTTCAGCATCGCTGGACAGTTGCGCTTCACATTCCCTCGCATGCTGATGTCGCTTTTCATCATGAGCTATATGGTGGCCGACGGTGTTTTAATCAGTCGCTATATGGGCACCGTGGCGCTAGCCTCTCTAAACATGATCTTCCCGCTTGCCATCTTTTTGGGTGCAGTCGGCATCATGCTTTCTGCCGGTGGCGGCTCCGTTGTCTCACGACGCATGGGGGCGGGCGACTCAGCCGGCGCCGACCGAGCCCTAAGCACACTGGTTTACGCGGAATTTGCCTTTGGAGTCATCGTGGGACTCTTGGGTATTTTGTTATTAGATCCTCTGTTGGAATTTCTCAATGTCAACGAAGAGCAATACGCCTATGCCTATGAGTACCAAATTGTTTGGCTTGCCTTCATGCCCTGCTTTTTATTGAGCGTGTTGTCTCAGACTTTTTTCACTGTGGCGGGATTCCCCAAACTGGGCCTGGCCGTTTCAATCGCCTCGGGTCTTACCAACGTTGTTTTGGATATTGTTTTTATGGGGCCTTTCGGTTGGGGTATGTATGGCGGAGCGCTGGCAACGGTTATCTCCTGGATTGTCGCGGCGGTGGCCGGAGGTATTTTCTTTTGCCGAGCGAAAGCCCCTATCAAAATCATTTTGTCAAGTCCCGACTGGGCGGCTCTTAAAGGCGCTTGTACAAGCGGCTTTTCTGAAATGGTGGGCAGCCTCTCCTCTTCCGTTACGCTTTACTTATTTAATGCTGCTTTTATGTATTGGTTGGGTGTCGATGGAGTGGCCGCTCTAACCATCGCATCCTATTCAACGTATGTTTTTAATTCCATCTTTTATGGTTTTTGTGAAGCCACCGGCCCGATTCTAGGCTATAAATACGGCGAGCAGAACTGGACAGAATTGGCCTGCGTCTTTAAAAACAGCCTCGTCATCATGACGGTATTCTCGCTTGCGGCCTATGGCATGTCGGTTATTTTCGCCGCCCCTGTCTTGGCTTTCTTCACTCCGAGGGACTCGGCGGTCTTTGAACTCGTTTTAGCCAATTTCGGCTACTTTGCACTTTCCTTGTTGCTTCTGTGTCCCAATATGTTTGCTGCCTACCTCTTCACAGCCATGGGAGATGGCAAACGCGCAGCCATTGTCTCTTTTTGCAGAACGTTTCTATTTACTGTTCTGGCGATTGAATGTCTGCCGCTTTTAATCGGCGAGATCGGACTTTGGCTTTCTGTGCCGCTGGCTGAAACAATGACTTTTATTTTGAGCGTCGCACTCATCATCCGCAATAGACGACGCTATGGCTACGATGGACAGCCCGCCCTTGTCATTAATAGGGACTAGAGCCATCACCCCGTAAAACATATAAAAATTTGCGTATGCAGGGGGTGATGAGTATAATGCTCGATACCGTTGACCCCACCGAGGTGAGATGCATTACTTCGGGCGGGTTGTTTTTGTTTTAATTTTTTGACTGGAGTTAGCGATGGCACGAGTGTGTCAAGTCACCGGCAAAGCGCCGATGGTCGGCCACCGCGTCTCTCACGCAAACAACAAAACCAAGCGTCGTTTCATGCCCAATCTTCAATATCGTCGTTTTTGGGTTGAAAGCGAAAACCGTTGGGTTCGTTTGCGTCTGACGGCGGCAGGTCTTCGTACGGTCGACAAGCTCGGTATTGATGCGGTCTTAGCGGACCTCCGCGCCCGCGGCGAAATCTAATAGGAGTTCACCATGGCAAAGGGTAACCGTGAAAAGATCAAGTTAGAGTCGACCGCCGGTACGGGTCACTTCTATACGACGACCAAGAACAAGCGTACGAGCACGGGCAAGATGGAAATTTCCAAGTATGACCCGGTTGCTCGCAAGCATGTGGTTTATAAGGAAACGAAGCTCAAGTAATTGAGTATCGTACCGACCAAAAAGCCCGATTTTTCGGGCTTTTTCTATTTCTGCTCGTTTTTTCTTCAATTCTCTCATTAATCCTTTTTTCCATTGAGAGATCGCACTCTTTCCCCTATCATTGAATCACACTTTAACCAGTATTCGGATATCCGGCGGAGTTTTTCACGTGCAAACCGTTTTTCACACTCCATTTCTACGAGCAATCTTTGCTGTATCTGTTTCTATTTGGCTGACAGCTTGTTCGCCGTCTGATACCGATAAAAATACTCAAGATCGTTTCCATCTGGAATACGCCAGCATGAAAGATATCCGAGATATCAATCCTCACCTCTACTTAGGGGAAATGGCGGCTCAGGCCATGGTTTTTGAACCTCTGGTCATCAATACTGCAAAAGGCGTTGAACCGTGGCTTGCCAAAAGTTGGGATATTTCCGCTGACGGCAAAACATACACTTTTCATCTGCGTGAGGGTGTTCGTTATACCGACGGTCAACCTTTTACCGCACAAAGCGTGAAAGCCAATGTGGATGCGATTCTGGAAAATAAAATTCGTCATGCATGGCTCAATTTAGTCAATGAAATCGAGTCTCACCGTGCGCTTGATGAATTAACGTGGGAACTTCACTTAAAGCATCCCTATTTCCCTACATTGATTGAGCTTGGTGTTTCCAGACCTTTTCGCTTCATATCTCCCGCCTGCATGGATAACGGTCACACGAAAAACGGTGTGAAGTGCCTGACAGGAACCGGACCATGGAAACTTTCCGAACACAAGCGAAACCAGTACGCGGTCTTTAGCACAAACGAAACCTACTGGGGTGAAAAACCAAAATTAAAGTCGGTCCGATGGAACGTGTTGCCTGATGCACAAACCATGTTGATGGCTCTTCAAAAAGGAGAGATTGATCTGATATTCGGCGCCGACGGTGACCAGTTGACAAGCGATGCGTTAAGCATGCTGCAAAAGAGCCATTCCCTATCGGTTTCTTTAAGTGAGCCCATTGCAAGCCGAGCCATTTTATTAAACACCAAGAGAGCTGTTACCGCAGACTCGACACTGCGTCTAGCTATCGCTCACGCCATTGACCGACAAGCAATTGCAAAAGGCGTTTTGAACAATCTTGAAGAACCTGCGCCAACCCTTTTTGCCCGCAATGTTCCCTACTGCGACGTTAATTTAAAAATCCGTGAATACAATCCACAGAAAGCTCGTGATCTTCTTGATCAAGCGGGGTGGCTTGTGTCTCAAGACGGTATTCGGGAGAAAAACGGGATAAAAGCTGAAGTTGCCTTCTACTTTAATGCGCAAAACGCACAGGAAAGAACCATTGCCGAAGTCATTCAAGCCGATTTGGCTCAAGTCGGCATTAGAGTGAACCTTTTCGGTGAGGAAAAACAGATTTTCCTCGATCGTCAAAGAAGCGGCGACTTTGATCTGCAGTACGCGCTTTCGTGGGGAGCTCCGTATGACCCGCAAAGTTATCTATCATCCTGGCGCATCCCTGCGCACGGAGACTACCAAGCTCAGCTGGGGCTGCCCAATAAAGAAAAAATTGACCGCTTGATCGGAGACTTCATGATCGAGATGAATGAGGATAAACGACAGGCTCTGGTCACAACGATTCTTAGGGCTATTCACAATGCTGATGTGTACGTGCCGATTTCGTACTCCAGAACCAAAGCGGTTCACACGCCGTCATTAAAGGGAGTGGATTTCAAAGTTTCACAATACGAAATTCCGTTTGAATCCATGTACTTTGAATCAGGTAATCAGCCATAATTGCTGTGTTGATTTTCTGCAATAGACCAAATGCTCCGCTTTTTTCTCAAACGTTTGCTTTTCATGGTGCCGATATTAATCGGCATCACGATTATCACGTTTGCCATTGCAGAATTTTCATCGACTGATCCGGCCGAAGCCTCCATTCGCGTAAACGGCATGCTCCCGACGGCAGAACTCATTGAAGCCACCCGCCAGGAATTAGGCCTCGATAAACCTTTTTTAACTCGCTACACCGATTGGTTGGGCGGCGCTCTTCATGGTGATTTGGGATTAAGTTACGTCACCCGTCTTCCGGTTACAGACAGTATCCTCGAAGCCCTTCCCGCTACGCTTTTTTTGGCGCTTACCGCTCTTTTGATCATCATCTCGGTAAGCCTAGCGGCGGGTACCCTTTCAGCCCGAGCGGAAAATTCAAAAACCGATTGGTTTATTCGCGGTTTTATTTTCTTTACGTCGTCGATGCCCGGATTCTGGGCAGCTTTAATTCTGATTTGGATTTTTTCGGTCCAGCTCAACGTCTTTCCTACAAACGGAATGCGCTCAGCCTCATCGGTTGTATTGCCCGCCGTGACCCTGTCACTTGCCTACATAGGCACCTACATGCGTTTGATTCGTTCAGAGATGATCAAAACTGCTCATGAAGACTGGGTACTTTTTGCCCGCGGCCGTGGTTTATCGGAAAAAAGCATCACGTGGCACATGATTAAAAACTCATTGCATGCATCGCTCACGGCTCTAGGAATGTCTATCCCGAAGCTAATCGCGGGCGCTTTTATTATCGAGAGTATATTTGCTTGGCCGGGAATCGGACGCCTTTGTGTGGAAGCGGTATTTAACCGAGATCTGCCAATTATCCAGGCCTACGTGCTGCTGATGGCTACTCTTTTTGTTTTCTTTAACCTAGTGAGTGATCTGCTTGTCACGTTCCTCGACCCAAGGCAAAGAGACAATAGCAAAGGACAGTTATGAAGCGCCTATTTTTTGTCCTTTCGTCACTATGGAATAGACCGACAGCACGGTTGGCCGCAGGCTTTCTGTTTTGCGTCTTGACCCTGGGACTATTTGCACCGGTCTTACCCCTAGCAGATCCCGCCGCTATTGATCTTGGCAATAAATTTATATCTCCTTGCAGTACCCATTGGCTAGGAACCGATGCTTTGGGACGAGATATTTTTTCAAGACTGATCTGGGGTATCCGATCCAGTGTCTATACGGCTCTTGTTGCCACTCTTTTAACCGCGCTTTTCGGCACACTCTGGGGACTGGTGAGTGCGGCGGCCAACCGCCAAACCGATGAACTGATGATGCGCTTTTGCGACCTCTGGATGTCCTTTCCAAGTGAAGTGATGATCTTAGCCATGGTGGGACTTTTAGGGCCGGGAATAGAAAACATCATCATCGGTTGCTTGGCGGCCAAATGGCCATGGTACGCACGCATGATCCGATCACTTGCGAAACGAATCCAAAACAGTGCTTTTATTCGGTTTAGTCTCGTCAATAATGCCGATCGGCGCTGGATTCTGACACGGCACCTCTTTCCGAATGTCCTTGCCGATTTCTTTGTGTTAGCAACCTTGGACACGGGAAGCGTTATTTTGACGATTTCCTCCTTATCCTTTCTAGGATTAGGAGTTTCTGCGCCAACGGCGGAGTGGGGCATGATGTTGGCCGAAGCCAAAAACGTCATGACTCTCTACCCCTGGCAAATGCTGCCCGCGGGCTTAATGATTTTATGCACGGTTGTTGCTTTGCACTTTTTGGGCGATGCGCTCGCTCAAGTTTTTGAACCCAAACAAAGAGCATCTTCACACGGAGGTTTTTATGAGCGATAAAAACCTTCCTCTGAAAAATCTCATCGAGGTTAGAAATCTTAAGATTGTGCCCCGTGCCAATCCACGGTACGCCATTCTCAAAGGCGTCGATTTTGAAGTCAAAGCCGGCGAATCCCTGGCCTTATTGGGCGAGTCCGGTGCCGGCAAATCGTTAGCCCTTCAGGCCGTCTGCGGACTGCTTCCGCCTTGTCTGGCCGCTTTCGGTTCCGTTAATTTACATGGCTCTGAAGTTCTATCTCTGGGTTACAATCGAAGCGACCGCGGCAAAAGTATTCTTTATTTAAGCCAGCAACCGACCACCGCCTTCGAACCGCTAACGAAAGTCGGACCACAGCTCATCGAGACAATCATCACCCACTTTCCGTCGCTCACAAAAGAAGCGGCAAAGAAAATCATTTGTGAAACCTTAAGTACTCTGCGGATAGCTGACCCGAATTTCGTTCTCTCGCACTACCCTCATGAGCTCTCAGGCGGCATGCTGCAACGAGCCATGATTGCCTGCGCTTTGATTCTGAAACCCGAAATAGTGGTTGCCGATGAACCAACGAGCGCCCTTGACGCACTCTCCGTTCAAGAAGTCTTGCAGGGACTCAACCGTATCCGAAAAGAAACCGCCGCCACCTTAATTGTGGTCACTCATCATTTGTCAGTGGCTCAAGCACTCGCGGATCGGATCATTGTGATGAAAGACGGTCAAATTGTGGAAAGCGGTTTGACTGATATTGCTGACCGCCCTCAAACATCCTATTTCCAGCATTTAGTTGAAATGCGGGAGGAATTAAGTTCCACTTTTAATCAGTTACAGCTTTCAACAGGGCTAATCGCAGAAACAGGTGAAAATACTATCGATGACGTTTCCAATAATTGCCTCATTGAAGTGCATCGTCTCTGCAAAACCTATCCCGTTCACAGACGACTTTTTTCCTCACAGACAAAATTTCATTCAGTTTTAAATGGTGTTGATCTTCAGATTAACCGCGCAGAAATTGTTGGATTGGCCGGCGCTTCTGGTGTGGGCAAAACAACCTTGGCTCGGCTTCTTTTGGGATTGGAAAAGGCGGAAAAAGGCTCTATTTCAATCGAAGGAGAGGATCTTTTTTCATGGAGGAAAAAGTACAGTGCCAGCATGAGTGTTATTTTTCAAAATTACACCCAATCTGTGGATCCTTCCTGGACAGTACGTGAGATTCTCTCAGAACCCGTTGAACTCAAATGTCAGAATTTAAGTGGAGACGAGAGAAAGTATTTTGAAGAAAAACTGAAAGAAAAATCCCTCAGAGACGCTTTGCAATCCGTTGGACTAGATGAAGACAAACTCAATCGATTCCCTCATGAGCTCTCGGGCGGTGAACTTCAGCGAGTGTGCATCGCGCGGGCTCTCATTGCCGAACCTAAACTAGTCATCTTTGACGAGGCTCTAAGCTCGCTTGACGCCTCAATTCAGGGAGAAATTGTCAAATTACTGAAAAAACTCCCTAAGCGCGATAGCGCCTGGCTTTTTATTTCACACGACTTAAAAGCGCTCACAGCTTTATGCGACCGGATCTTATTCTTGCATGACGGTCAAATTGTTGAATCCATCGCAAAACAAGACTTGTTTAAAGCCAAACACCCCATCGTTCGTCAAATGATTGAAGCCGCCCAATGGCTCTAAGGCGTACAATCGGCAACTGCAACTGATTTTTTTTGCTCGAAAGGATTGCCCAAAGTGGAAGGCTTACTGAAGGTTTTAGGTTTCGTTTTCTTTATCTTTGTGGGTTATTTTCTTAAACGCACACACATTTTGAAAGAAGATACCGTTCATGCGCTTTCGGGGCTTTTACTTTACGTCACATTGCCCTGTCTGATCCTCGTCTGTTTAAACGGATTGCATATTGAAGCCAGTTACTTTTGGTTGATTGGGTTGGGATTGGCTACAAACTTTTTCATGATTGGCATTGCCTACCTAATCACGCGCAAACACCCGGAAAATTGTCTTTTCGACATGCTCAATCTGTCGGGTTTTAACGTAGGCACTTTCGTGATGCCGTTTCTTCAGACATTTGTCACACCGACCGGCTTTTTATCCATCTGCCTGTTTGACATCGGCAATTCCATCATGTGCACAGGGACGACCTATGCGATCGCCTCAGGTACCGGAACGGGATTAACGTTGGTGAAAACCATTTTGAAGCGCATGTTCAGTTCCGGTCCGATTTGTTCTTACTTTGTCATGCTGATTTTGGCCTTTGTCGGCTACACCTTTCCGGCCACGGTCGTAGATTGGGCAAAGATCGGCGCCAACGCCAATGCTTTTTTAGCGATGATATTGCTCGGGCAAAGCATCCGTTTTGTCATGCCCCGTGAGCAACTCAAGGAGTTATTACGACTGCTTGTCATTCGATTGGCCGGCTCCCTTGTGATGTCGCTAGCCATGTACTATCTGTTGCCTTTCCCGTACGAAATCCGAAAAATTCTGGCTCTCATCGCCTGGGCACCGGTACCAGTCGTGGGTCTTATTTTCTGCATAAAAGCCAAATGCAAACCATCAATGGCAGCCAACCTCAATTCACTGTCGGTTGCCTGCAGCGTGGTCATTGTTTCAACGCTTTTAACGATTCTGTGATGAGAAATCTTTAGGCAAACAGCGCGGACGGGTTTTTAAAACAATCAGCCAAGTAACGCTGACCATTACGCCGCAAAATAGCAACACTAAGTCGTACTTCCAGGCGCTGCCCATCACAACCGGGACCCAAAGGGCAGCGCAGATGGCAAAAGAAGATGTTTGGAAAAACTGCTGAATACTGGCGGCCATTCCCCGATTTTGAGGAAAATAATCCAAGTTATAGACCGTCAGAATTGGGCGCACCACGCTCATGGCCGTACTGTAAACGATGACAGCGAAAAGGCAGAAGGGATACGGAACGTGCCAGAAGTAGTTGAGCGCCACGCCTAAAATACCGGCCGCGTACATCACCGCAATCTGCATTTTCATTGTCCGCTCTTCGCCAAATCTTTCAGTGATTTTGGTGCAAAAAATCGATCCCGTCACCGAAAAACCAATCAAGGGAATCATCAGATAACCGAAGTCGGTCACCCCCATTCCCATAATGTTTTCAACGTAATCGGGAGCACCAGCAGAAAAAAGAATGGAGCCCATGAAAACAAAGCCACTGCAGATAACGCCGGCGGTAAAGGCGATGTTTTTCATGGAAAGGGCGTATTGCTTAACAAGCGGCACAAAATGAAACGAAGTTCGCAGCTCTTTTGGATGCGTTTCTTTCAGAAGAAAGAAACAAATAAGCGCCATGGTGCAGGCGAAGGTTGAGAGGAAATAGAAAACACTTCGCCAACCGAAAAGCGAAACCAGCCAACCGCCGATAATGGGGGCAAGTGCCGGCGCCAGGGCGAAAATCACGGCAATCAAACTCGTCAACTCCTGAGCCTGTCTGCCGCTAAACAAATCGCGGGTCACAGCCATGGCCAATACGGTTCCGGTACTGGCAAAAAGCCCCATTAAAATACGACCGATTAAAAATGTTTCATAACCGGGGCTAAAAGCGCAAATAGCGCAGGAGAACGCGTAACACAATAAGCCGCCGATCATCACGGCCCTTCGGCCCAAGCTATCGGAGACAGCGCCTACAAAAAGAGAGGATGTGGCAAAGCAGATCAGATAGCTTGAAAGTGTTTGATACGCGGCGACCTCTCCGACTCCGAACTCTTCGGCGATCATCCCTAAGCCGGGCATATACGTGTTGGCTGACAACGGTCCCACCATGGAACACGTCGCCAACAAAAACGCCAACGATTTCGGAACGCTAAAAAGCATTATTAAGCCGCCCTTATGAAGAACGCCCGCCTAATTTAAGCGAGCGTCTCCGATTGTATACCTTCGTTATCTCATCTTAGGCGTCACGCGCTTCTTTTTTGATGAGGACTGCACCGAAAAAGCCATCGGTGCCGCTTTGATGCGGAGCCATGACAAAAAATGGCGCGTGGGCCTTGGCGCAATCGGGTAAATTGACGCCTTGTTTAGCTAAAACATCGGTGGCATCCATGATTTCATACTCCGGATGCTTAGCTAAAAAAGCCTCCACCACTCCTTGGTTTTCCTCGCGCAACAAAGAGCACGTCGCGTAAACCAAACGACCGCCGGATTTCACCAAACGGCTGGCGGACTCCAGCACATTGGCTTGAATCGCGTTGATGCGGGCAAGCTCTTCTTCGCTCATTCGCCAACGCAAATCAGGATTGCGGCGCAAAGTACCCGTCCCGGAGCAAGGCGCATCGACAAGCACGCGGTCAAATTTTCCGGCTAAACGCTTAACGCGTACATCGCGTTCGGTCTTGATCGCAATCGGGTGAACGTTGCTCAAACCCGCCCTACGCATACGTGGGGTTAAACCCGAGAGACGCTTTTCATTGACATCAAAAGCGTACAGTCTGCCCGTTGAGCGCATCAGCGCGCCCAAGGCCAAGGTTTTACCGCCGGCGCCCGCGCAAAAGTCGCAAACCATTTCACCGCGCTTTGGCTGCACCAACCGGGCAATCAATTGACTGCCTTCATCCTGCACATCAATCTTGCCTTCACGGTAGATGGGCCAACTGGTCAATCCCGGTTTAGTCATCAGGCGCACGCCGTCAGGCGACATCGGCGTCTCCACAGCCTGCACACCGTGCTCGGCCAACTCCTGCATCACCTCTTCACGCTTGGCTTTCAAAAGATTGACACGCAAATCAAGCGGAGCCCCCTCTTTCATCGACTCAAAAAGAGCTGGCGCTTCATCGCCAAATTGCCTATTTAAGCGTTCATAAAGCCAGTACGGCAACTCGGACTGAACAAACGCCGTCGCATTTTCCGGTTTACTGCGAAGGATATTGTCCAAAGGTCCCGCGTCATTGCCCACCGTCCGCTCGTCAAGAGCTTCGCGCCCATAAATACGGGAAAGAGCCACCATGGCTGTGAGCCGTGGCGCCCGAGCCGGCACAATCGGCTTCATTTGCCAGGCAATGGTTGAGAGGTGACGCAATGTGTAAAAGATCGCCTCGGCAATGATGCTTCTGTCGCGTGAACCCAACTTATGATTGAGTCTGAAAAAACGACTCATCAGGACGTCTGCCGGACCATCAAGTTTGAGCACAGTCGACAGGGCTTTACCCAATTCGTCAACAATTAGTCCGGTAACGCGAGGGCCGCCCGTTCGAGTCTGACGCTGATCAATATCATGATGAGCTCCAGCTCTCTGACGACGTTCATCTTTGGTCATCGAACGGCTTTCACGGATCTGGCGACTGCGTGCGGCGCGCTGTCTTTCTGTCAAACGGCGCTCACCGCCGCTCTGAGAACGACGTGGGTTTCTTTTCTTTTCCTGCATGATTTAGATTTGTCCAAACAAAGTAAGTTCAAGCGCGGTTTGATCATCCATCACAGCCCGCTCATTTTCATAGCGCACTTTTCCGGTCACGCAAGCTTTAACTGCCCGGGCATAGATTTGATGTTCATAGACAAGCACTCGATCGGCTAGCCGATGAGCGTCATCACTGGGCAACACCGGCACGGCGGCCTGAGCGATAATGGCTCCGCCATCCAAGGCGGCCGTCACAAAATGAACTGTCGTTCCTGCCATGCGGACACCAGCATCTATGGCGCGTTGATGGGTATCAAGCCCCTTAAATGAGGGCAAAAGAGCCGGATGAATATTGAGAATCTTGCCTTCAAAGCGATCCACAAAACCCGCCGTGAGAATTCTCATAAAACCAGCCAAAACAATGAGATCCGGTTCGTACTGAGACACAACTTCATAGAGCTTTTCTTCAAACGCTTCTCGTGTTTCAAACGCTTTATGGTCCACGCAAAGCGCATCAATGCCATAATTTTTGGCAAGCTCCAGTCCTTTTGCATCCGGGCGATTGGAAATAACCGCAACGATTTTCGCTCCGATGGAATGTTCCCAATCTTCACGCAACGCGCTTTCCTGAATCGCAACAAAATTGCTGCCGCGTCCAGAAATTAAAACAACTATTTTTTTCATGCTCATTTCTAACAAAATAAACTTCCAGCCAATTTTACCTTTTGTCTCGACTAATTCGATACCTTGTCAAAACAATCGCTTTATTTGATGACAAAAAGATCAGCCTGTACACTCAAGACGTTTTTAAGCATGACCATCAATCCATATGACCATTTTCTTACTCTACAGCGCTTTATTTATATTGTTGGCTTATTTTGAAACCCGTCAATTACGCAATAAAGAAGATTATTTTGTCGCGGGCAGAAAGGCTTCAAGCATTCAAACCGGCTTTTCAATTATCGCATCGTGCGTTGGCGCCTCCGCCACCATTGGAATGACAGGCTTGGCTTTTTCAGTGGGACTACCTGCCATCTGGTGGCTTCTCAGTGGAGCGATTGGTTTATGTGTGTTAAGAGTCTTTCTCTTAAAACGGATTCGTCACCAACCACATCTCACCATGCTTGAAATCGTTAATTCCCGCCTAGGCGCACAAGCCACCAAGCTTTGCGCGGCTGTCATCGTCATAGCTTGGATTTCGATTTTAGCGGCGCAATTTTCCGCCATGGGCGCCATTGTTGCCCAAATGAGTGATTTGAGCACCGGCACGGCGCTTTTCATTGGTTCCGCTGTCATACTGCTCTACACACTGCTTGGGGGCCAGGCGGCTGTCATGAAAAGTGACGTCATTCAATTAAGCGTGATGATGGTCGGTCTTTCCATTCTTTTATTTAGTCTGATTTTTCTTGATGCTCACCCACTTAACGCGCTGAACTTCGAGCTATTAAACAGTCAGTTTACGTTAAGCGACTGGTCTCGCTTCACACTGCTTATTGGTGGCAGCTACGTTGTCTGTCCTATGCTCTTTACTCGCTTCATGAGCACTCGTTCCGATCAGTGTGCTCAAAAAGGCGCTCTTATTGCCATCGTGGGCCTTGTTCTTATTGCTCTCATCATTGTCCTTATCGGTATTGAAGCTCGACACTTTCTTGATCCTTCAACTCCCTCGGACCAAGTTTTGGCCGCCGTCGCTGATAAATTACCCTTTGGTGCTGGCACGCTGCTTTCTTTAGTTTTAATCAGCGCTATTTTGTCCTCGGCTGACTCTTGTTTAATCACCGCGGCAACGGTTGTATCCAACGATCTTCTAAATCGCCCCAGTATTGCGCTATCCCGCACGGTCATGATTGTCTTATCCGCTTTTGGACTGTATTTGGCCAGTTCAGGCAAAGCAGTTTTAGATCTTTTATTGATGGCCAATAATATTTATGTTTGCGCTGTTGTGGCACCTGTTTTTTGTGCGTTATGTTCTAATACACCCTTGCGCCGCCCCATCATTCTGATCACCTTGGCCACCTCTTCTATTTTGGCGTTGATTGGAGAGTGGCAACAAACCGTTGAATTCAGCTACATTGCTTTTTCTATTTCTGTTTGCGGCAGTTTTCTAGCGCGGCAAATGGCGCACCAGACGCACATAAACGACTGTTTCAAATTAGAATCAAACCATTCGCGAATTGTTTTAGATGAATAACATGTTGACATTACTGGAAAAAGTCAAGCAATCGGCTTTATGTGAAAATATTCCTTCCCTTGAGGATCTTCTCAAACTGGCGGAGCTTCCTATCACTGACTTGGTTGAGGCCGCTCATGCGGTAACCGTTGCCAAGGCAAATAATATTTTTAACTTCTGCGCAATCATCAACGCCAAAAGCGGTCGCTGTTCTGAAAATTGCCATTGGTGCGCGCAGTCCAAGCATTACGAGGGCAACTGCGCTATTTATCCACTCCTTGAAGCGGATAAAATCATTGAAGGCGCTCTGGCCGCAGAGCACGCCGGGGCGACTCGTTATTCATTGGTAACGAGCGGAAGAAAGCTCTCAGCCAGAGAAGTCCGAGAGACAGCAGCCATTGTCCGTGAGCTTCGAAAACATACTTCGCTCGAAATTTGTATTTCGGCGGGGCTTCTCACGGAAAACGAGTTTCGTTTATTGGCTCAGGCCGGTATCAGTCGATGTCACTGTAATTTGGAAACAGCAGAGAGTTTTTTCCCGCAAGTATGCACCTCTCACAGTTTCAGCGACAAAATAAAAACCTTGCAAGCGGCTCGAAACGCCGGTCTTGAAGTCTGCTCCGGCGGCATCATCGGCATGGGTGAATCAAGAGAAGCGAGAATAGAGCTCGCCTTAACGTTAAGGGAACTCAAAGTTCCGTCAATCCCCATTAACATACTTGAGCCCATTGAGGGCACCCCGCTTGCTCACATTGAAAAACTATCTGAAGAAGAGATAATTCGCACGGTCGCGCTTTTCCGCCTCATCAACCCCACCGCCTACCTTCGCTTCGCGGGTGGCAGGAGAAGACTCTCCGAGAAGGCCACTGAAATGGCCCTCAGGGCGGGCATCAACAGTGCCATCGCTGGCGACATGCTTACCACACAAGGCACCAGTGTTGATAAAGACAAGAAACTTGTGCGTGAATGTGGTTATCAGCTGGAAAGTGATGAGGGACTGGATTTTGATCACCAACACATTTGGCACCCCTATGCTGGCACTTTGCACCCTCCTCGCTTGGAAAAAGTTGTCGGAACTCATGGTGTGTACATGTCATTGTCCGACGGTCGTGAAATCATAGACGGCACTAGCGCATGGTGGTGCGCGGCGCATGGATTTCATCATCCCGCTTTAGTCGAGGCTGTTAAGACTCAATCTGAAAAGTTTGCCCATGTCATGTTTGGCGGTCTCACTCATGATCCCGCTATCCAATTAGCGCGAAAACTGTTAAAAGTCGTCCCCCACGGACTTGAAAAAATCTTTTACGCTGATTCCGGCTCAGTGGCTGTTGAGGCCGCCATGAAGATAGCCATTCAATACCAGTATGCCAAAGGAGAAAAAGCCCGGGTTAATTTTGCAACCATTAGCGGCGGCTATCATGGCGACACGTGGAACGCCATGTCCGTGTGCGACCCCATCGCCGGCATGCACTCCTTATTTGGCACCTCACTACCAGTGCGATATTTTGTTAATTCTCCCTCTTCAACATTTGGCTCGCAATGGAATCCCGACGATATCAAACCTCTACAGGAGATTTTAGAGAGCAAAAACGATATAGCCGCGTTTATTTTAGAACCCATCTTCCAAGGCGCAAGCGCGATGCGCTTTTACCATCCTCAGTTTTTAACCGAGACCAAACGTCTTTGCGAACAATATGGTGTGCTTTTAATCGCCGATGAAATCGCCACAGGGTTCGGACGAACCGGTGAGTTTTTCGCCTGTAACTGGGCTGGTGTCACGCCCGATATTATGACCATTGGCAAGGCGCTCACAGGCGGCATGATGACCCTATCGGCCGTTCTAACCACCAATGAAATAGCAGATTGCATTTCGTCCGTGACCCCTGGGGCCTTTATGCACGGCCCCACTTTCATGGCCAACCCTTTGGCATGCGCGACGGCTTGTGCATCACTTGATCTTTTTGATAAAAACGATTGGGCAAGCGCGGTCAAACGTATCGAAAAGGGACTTAAAGAAGGACTTTCGCCGCTAAAGGGCAAGCCCGGTGTCAAAGATGTCCGTGTGCTTGGCGCCATCGGCGTCGTGGAGCTTAACAAAGCTGTTGAAGGACGGTGGATTCAAAAACGATTTATCGATGAAGGCGTTTGGGTCAGACCGATCGGAACGCTTTGCTACTTAATGCCCCCATTTGTCATCAGCAACGAAGAACTTGATCGATTGACTCGAGCGGTTCGAACTGTTCTAACCGAACAAATTAATAGACAGGAATAACGCATGAATAACACATGGTTTGTCACTGGTATTGACACGGATGTTGGCAAAACGATTTGCACAGGCTGGTTGGCTAGCCTATGGATCCAAAAGGGCCACCAAACTATCACGCAAAAATTGGTTCAAACCGGCGCCTGTGGATACTCCCCGGATATCGCCATGCATCGCAAAATAATGGGAATGGACTTCCAGGAAGATGATGAAGGGCTGACCGCGCCCGAAATTTACTCCTATCCCTGCTCTCCCCACCTAGCCAGCGAACTTGATAAGCGCCCTCTTAATCTTGAGCGAATTCTTCAAGCCAATGAGCGGCTGTCCTCGCGATACGAGCGCGTTCTTTTAGAAGGGGCGGGAGGCATAATGGTTCCCTTGACACAAGAACTCCTCACCATTGATCTAATCGCACAGAAAAAATGGCCTGTTGTTTTTGTCACCAGTGGGAAATTGGGCAGTATCAGTCACACACTTCTTAGTTTTGAAGCCATGAAAAATCGCTCGATTGAACTCTCGCATCTCATCTTTAATGATTGGCACCCCGCGCAGGATCCAATCATTGACGAGGATGCGTTTAAATACATTGTCAATCGAGCCAAAGAAATGTGGCCAACAGCCCAGTGTCTGCGTTGCCCCAAACTAACGCTCTAAAAATTAACCAATTGGTTAAAAAGCCACTCAGCATTGGGCTGGCCTTTTCCACTAGACTATTAAAATCAGGATTCATTGGTTTTAAGGACTTTTATCATGGCCGATCGACGAACATTCATTAAATCCGCATTGGTCGGCACATTTTTGGCTGCTGCCGAGGCAAAAGCTAAATCTTCAGATGGGGCTCCTAGCTCCGATCAGTGGATTAGCATCATTGATTTAGATCGTTGCGATGGCTGCGCTGGGAAAAACATCCCGGCCTGTGTGGCCGCTTGTCGAGAAAAAAATTCCTCTCGCTTCCCACAGCCTACTCAACCGCTTCAGCCCTACTGGCCACAAAAAACATATGAAGACTTTTCACAACAACGTGAAATCTCTGACCGACTCACTCCCTACAATTGGCTCTACGTTGCCAAAATTGATCTTGATAATGGCCGCCATATTTACGCGCCCAGACGTTGCATGCACTGCTTTGACGCTCCATGCCGAAAAATTTGTCCCTTCGGCGCCATTGACCGCACTGTGCAAGGTGCCATAAAGATTGATCCTAAAGTGTGTTTTGGCGGAGCGAAATGTCGGGATGTCTGTCCATGGGGCATTCCGCAACGGCAAGCCGGTGTTGGCCTTTATCTTGATGTGGCTCCGACTTTTGCCGGCGGTGGGGTTATGTACAAGTGTGATTTTTGCGCTGACAGGTTGCAAGATGGACAAACACCCGCCTGTGCTCAAAGCTGTCCTCAAAAAGCCATTTCCTTTTTGCCGCTGGAACAAGCATTAATAACGGTTCGTCAAATGGCAGCCAATCGTTATCTGTACGGTGTCAAAGAAAACGGCGGTACGGCGACTTGGTACATTTCCTCCGTTCCTTTTGAAGAACTCAATAAGGCTATTGTTGAAAACCAAAAAAACACCGAAAAAGCCGGTCGACCGGCATTTCAAGCTGTCGCACCTCAACTTAAAGAATCGTCTTCGTGGGCTATTGCGACGTTGGCCGCTCCGCTAGCGGCCGCGGCCACCGCTTACCTCATCGCCCGACGTAAAAAGTCTCAGAAAAAGGAGGACAAGTGATGCGAGTCTATCGTCAAAGTGTCCGTAACCGCTTCGTTCATTGGGGGATTGCCTTTTCCTGTTTCGGCCTAATGGTGACCGGCATTTTGCAAATGCCTGTTGCCAAACGCTATGGATTAACTCAAGTTTTCCCCTCCACGGCTGACTTTTTCACCACCTTGCCATGGCACTACGCCTTTGCCATCCTTTTCACGTTTCTTTGTGTGTTTCATTTGGTGGTTCATGCATTAGAAGGCGATTTTGACATCGTCCCTCAAAAAGGCGACCTCTCTAAAAGCGTTGCCATCATTAAAGCGCTTTTAACCGGCAGGCAGGAACCGCCTTCGGGCAAGTATCTGCCTGAGCAAAGACTGGCTTGGGCGGCTTTTGCGGCTGTTTTTGCACTACTGATCATCACGGGACTCTTAAAGACGCTCAAAAATCTCTCTGGAATTGACTTTCCCGATCCGGTGCTCTTTTGGCTTGCCCAACTGCACAATTTGGGCATGGTGCTTGCTATTTTGCTTTTTATTGGTCACATGGCGGCGTTCATATTTAAAGCCAATCGCTTTTTACTGCCGGCGATGTTTAGCGGTTATGTTGACGCTGACTATGCCAAACACCGGCACAGTCTATGGAAGGAATACGAGAAATAATCCTTTGTATCGTTGATTTCCAACATAGATTATTTCTCGTCGGACTACTCTAAACCTCTCAAATCAGCTTGACGCATATTTGATAAAATTGGGCGTTTATTTCTGATTTTTCGTGCTATGAAAGTATTTCGAGGGGTTCCTCAGGATCTAAAAAAGATGGACTGCGCGGTGGCCATCGGCAATTTTGACGGTGTGCATCGCGGCCATCAGGCACTTTTAGAGGAAGTGGTGCAGGCCGCAGACCTTCGCGGTCTTTTGCCTTGCGCGGTCACATTCGAACCCCATCCCAAAGAAGTCTACCCTCACGGTCACGAAGTCCTAGCTCGAGTCAACAACATTCGGGATAAGGTGCTCGATATCGGGACCTGCGGTATTCAACGCGTCATTTTCCTTAACTTCAATGAACGTTTAGCCCGTATGAGTCCAAGGCAGTTTGCCGAAGAGATTTTGGTCGAAGGACTGCACGCCCGTTGGGTTACCGTGGGAGAGGATTTTCATTTCGGCTACAAAGGTCAGGGCAATGTGCAAGATTTGAAAGCACTTGGCAAGGAACTCGGTTTTGAAGTCTGGGTTTCTCCTACCCTTTTTCATGGGAAAAGCCGCATCTCCAGCACCCGCTTGAGAAAAGCCCTCCAAGATAACGACCTTTTTGAAGTCACCCAATTGCTGGGCCATCACTATCACATCACGGGCCGTGTTGTGCATGGTCAGGAATTAGGCCGCACACTGGGTTTTCCGACCATCAATCTTGATTGCATCCCGGTTGATAAAAACGGAGAGCCGGCCGTCAAAGGCGTGTACGCCGTGTTCGTGCATGGACTTGCCCCCTATCCGCTGGGTGGTGTAGCCACGATCACCTGCCGGCCGACGGTGACAGCGGGGCAACCGAAGAAATACTTGCTGGAAACACATATTTTTGATTACCACTCCGACTGTTACGGCAAAATCGTTCGAGTGGAATTTTTGGATAAATTGCGCGACGACAAAAAATTCGCCAATTTGGATGAATTGAAAGCCGCCATTAACGCCGATGCTCAGAAAGCTCGCGGACTGGTCGGTTTGGCGCGTTCCGATACGGAACTCACCGAAATGTACGGTTAGTGCGAAGCCTATTAAAAATTCGCACGCTTTTGTTTTTAACAACCTTGAAGAGTCCGAGGGGACCAAGGAGATATCATGGCTAAAACTACTGACGATCAAGCCCAAAAGTATCCGCTTAATCTGCCGGATACGCCCTTCCCGATGCGCGGCAATTTGCCAGCGCGTGAGCCGAATTGGATTAAAGAATGGCTTGAAAAAGATATTTACGGTGCCATCCGCAATGCTAAAAAGGGCCGTAAGCATTTTATTTTGCACGATGGTCCTCCGTACGCTAACGGCGACTTGCACTTAGGTCATGGTGTCAACAAGGTTTTAAAAGACATCATTTTGAAGTCCCGCACGTTGATGGGCTACGACACGCCCTATGTGCCGGGTTGGGACTGCCACGGCATGCCCATTGAAATTCAGATCGAAAAGCTCTACGGCAAAAACTTGCCGATCGTTGAACTGCAAGCCAAGGCTCGTCAATATGCTCACGAGCAAGTCGCTCGCCAAATGACCGGTTTCCAACGTTTAGGCGTTTTGGGCGATTGGAACGATCCCTACCTCACGCTTCGCTACGACACGGAAGCCGCTCAAATCCGTGTTTTGGCTAAGCTCATGGAAAAAGGTTATGTTTACCGTGGCCTTAAGCCCGTGAACTGGTGCTTTGACTGCCAATCGGCTTTGGCTGAAGCCGAAGTCGAATACAAAGACATTAAAGGCCCCATCATTGACGTGGCTTTCCCGTTGGCCGAAGAAGATAAGGCCAAGGTTGAAGCAATCTATGGTCATACGCTCGATAAACCCACCTACACGGTGATTTGGACAACGACGCCTTGGACAATTCCTGCCAACCAGGCCTTGAACATGCACCCGGAACTTGACTATGCGTTAGTCGACTGCGGCGATCGTTACCTCATCTTGTGCGAAAAGCTGGTTGAAGATTGCCTCAAGCGCTATGAAATGCAAGGCAGGACAGTCGCAACAGCGAAGGGCCAGGCTTTTGAATTGGTTCGCTTCATGCACCCGCTTTCTCAAATGGATGCGGGCTACAAGCGCTTTAGTCCCGTTGAATTAGCCGACTATGTTGATTCAACGGCCGGTACCGGTATTGTTCACTCGGCGCCTGCCTACGGTGTGGACGACTTCTACACCTGCAAGAAGTACGGCATGCACAACGATGACATCCTCAATCCGGTGCAAGGTAACGGTGTTTACGCCGACGACCTTCCCCTCTTCGGTGGCTTGCACATTTGGAAAGCGCAACCGGTTATCGTTGAAAAACTGAAAGAATCCGGTAACCTTTTGCACTACGGCACGCAGGTTCACAGCTATATGCACTGCTGGCGCCACAAGACGCCCTTGATCTACCGTGCAACGAGCCAGTGGTTTATCCGTATGGATAAGAGTAACGATGACACGCGTCCTGCCATCGGTACCGAACAGCCCAAGAGCCTGCGCGAGGCTGCGCTCGAAGCGGTGGATGCCACGAAGTTCTACCCGAGCTGGGGTTACAACCGTCTGCACGCCATGATCGCCAACCGTCCTGACTGGTGTATCTCGCGTCAACGCAACTGGGGTGTGCCGCTTCCCTTCTTCACCCACAAGGTAACGGGCAAGCTGCATCCGCGCACGCTTGAAATCATGGAAGAAGTCGCCAAACGCGTCGAACAAGGCGGCATCGAAACCTGGACTCAGGCTAAAGCGGAAGATTTCATGAGCGCTGAAGAAGCCCAACAGTATGACAAGACCACCGACATTTTGGACGTGTGGTTTGACTCGGGCTCCACGCACGCCACAGTGGTGCGCGGCTCTCACAAGGATAAACTCGACTTCCCGATCGATCTTTATTTGGAAGGCAGCGACCAACACCGCGGTTGGTTCCATTCTTCTTTGTTGATCGGCGTGATGCTCGATGGCCGCGCTCCGTACAACGCCCTCTTAACGCACGGCTTTACGGTGGACGAACAAGGCCGCAAGATGAGTAAGAGCTTGGGCAACACGGTGCAGCTCATGGATGCCACGAAGACCTATGGCGCTGAAATTCTGCGCTTGTGGGTGGCCTCCACCGATTACTCCGGTGAATTGAGTTTCGGTAAGACGATCGTCAAACACGTGACGGACTCTTACCGCCGCATTCGCAATACGTTGCGCTTCCTCTTAGCCAACACCAGTGACTTCGACATCACCAAGGATGCCGTGAAGTTTGAAGACATGATTGAGCTTGACCGCTGGGCCATCGCCCGTGTCGCTCAATTGCAAAAGGAAGTCATTGAACTTTATAACGACAACGACTTCCACCCGATCGTGGCGAAACTGCAATCGTTTGCAAGCGATGACTTGGGAAGCTTCTACCTGGATATTCTCAAAGATCGTCTCTACACGACCGCCACAACTGGGTTGGCTCGCCGCTCTGCGCAAACCGCCCTTTGGTACATCACCGCGGCTTACCTGCGCTTGATGGCGCCGATTCTCTCCTTTACGGCCGAAGAAGCCTTTGCCATCTTTGAACCGGGCAAGTCAGTTTCGATCTTTACTGAAGAATTCTTCAATTTGCCTGAAATCACAGGTGCTGAAGAATTGCTCGCCAAGTGGGAACGTATCCGCAAGGTTCGCACCGATGTGCAAAAAGAAATCGAAAACTTGCGCACCGAAGGCAAGGTGGGTTCAAGCCTTCAAGCTGAAGTGGACATCACTGTTGATGGCGATGACTATGAAGCCTTGGCAAGCTTGGGCGACGAATTGCGCTTTGTCATGATCACGAGCCGCGCTGATCTTCATCAGGGGCCGTCCTCGGTGAGCGTGCATCAATCCGCCGCTCCCAAGTGCGCTCGCTGCTGGCACTACACGGCAACAGTGGGCACGGTGGCCGACCACCCGACCCTTTGCGCCCGCTGCGCTGAAAACCTTTTCGGTGCCGGTGAAACCCGCCGCTTCGCATAAGGTTTTTGCATGAGCACAAACTCTCGTCCCGCCCGAGCATTATTGCCCTGGGCGGGCGTTTCGGCTCTGGTGTTTATCATTGACTTCGTGACCAAATGGTACTTTGAAAGTCATTTTTATCTTGGTGAATCCAGAGCGGTCACGTCTTTTTTCAACCTCGTGTTGGCCCATAACACCGGAGCTGCTTTTTCATTTCTCGCAGGCCATGACGGCTGGCAGATGTATCTTTTCGCAGCGATTGCTTTAGTCGCAGTATTTGTTTGCGCAAAACTCATTATCAAACACTCGCAAGAAGGGCTTTTTTGTCTTGCCCTTTCTTTGATCATGGGCGGCGCATTAGGAAATCTCTTTGACCGTATAATTTATGGGTATGTGATTGATTTCCTAGATTTTTATTACGGCTATTGGCACTGGCCCGCCTTCAATGTCGCTGACATGGCCATTGTGGGTGGCGCGGGGCTTTTGATCATTGATAGCCTAACCCATCATTCCTCGGATTAAAGGACAGTGCGATGCTCTCTGGGCAAAAGATTGTATTGGCGGTAACCGGTTCCATTGCCGCTTACAAAAGCTGTGAATTATTGAGATTACTCATTAAACGCGGCACTGAAGTGTCGGTCATTATGACTGAGGCCGCACAGCGTTTTGTTACACCGCTCAGTTTCCAGGCGCTGGGAGCCAAAAAGGTCTATACGGGCGATTGGGGAGACTCCGCTTCTCCCATTCCGCATATTGAAGCCACAAAGGATGCTTCGCTTCTTCTTGTGGCTCCTGCGACGGCTAATATTTTGGCAAAAGCTGCTCAAGGGCTCGCCGACGATCTCTTAAGCGCGGCAATCCTGGCTGCGCGCTGTCCGGTTGCCTACGCGCCTGCCATGAATACCTTTATGTGGCACAATCAGGCCACTCAGCGCAATGTCACACAACTGACTCAAGATGGAGCTATATTCCTAGGCCCGGACTCGGGCGAGCAAGCCTGCGGTGATATCGGAAGCGGCCGCATGCTTGAGCCTGAAGACATCATTGAGCTGCTACAAGGGGCATTCTCACCGCGCCTGCTTGATCGCTGTCGTGTACTCATTACGGCGGGTCCGACTTACGAGCCGATTGATCCGGTTCGCGGCATCACCAACCTATCATCGGGCAAACAAGGTTTTGCCATTGCCAAGGCGGCTGCTTTAGCTGGCGCTGAGGTGACTTTAATTGCCGGGAAATGCGATTTAAAAACTCCCGCCGGTGTCAAGCGAATTGATGTGACCACCGCGCTCGAGATGTATGACGCGGTCATGCAGGAAGTCACCCAACATGAAATTTTCATCAGTGTGGCCGCCGTTGCCGATTGGCGAGTTGCCAATGCAAGCGATCACAAAATCAAAAAAGAATTTGCAGGCGCCCCGGATCTTCAGTTTGAAGAAAATCCGGACATTCTTGCCAGTGTGGCAGCGCTTGAAAATGCTCCCTATTGTGTGGGTTTTGCTGCGGAAACAGATAATCTCATTGATAACGCACGGGCTAAGCTTTACCGTAAAAACGTGCCTTTAATCGTGGCCAATTTGGTAAGCGACGCGATGAATCAAGATACCAATGCCGTTGTCTTTGTCGAGCGCGATGCGGCCACACCTTTGGCTAAAGCAACCAAAGAGCACATTGCCCAGGCGCTTATCGCCAAAATTGCTCAGGAGGTGAATTAATGCGAAAGCGTTTTGATCCTTCCTACTTGGAACCTAAAGATGGGGACTTTGCAAGCTTTGTTGAAAAGCTCAATCAAAAAAGCGTTCAAGAATTAAAAGCTTTGCAAGTCAACGATGAGCAGATGCGCGAGCAGATTAACGATGAGTTAAACGGCGCGGCTTCCGGTGTTTGGACTTCTCCTGACATCGATCCCACTCCGATTCATCGCGACACGGTCATCAATCAACCGGAAGATGCTTTTAAAGTGGATCCGTCTGTCGCCCAAAACCCATCATCCGCTTCTCGCGACAAGCTCAGTCGTGCAGGCTCTGCCTCGACTTTTCTTCTAATCTTTGCGGGTTTTGCCCTCTTTTTCTATGGCGGCATGACTGGCGATGAAGAACTGATCGCCACGGCCGTCTTTTTAGTTTTATTCTCTATTTTTTCAAATGTTATCCGTCAGAAACGAAACCGCCGGAGATAATCTCATGAAAGTCGATGTCAAAATCCTTGATCCCCGTGTTAAAGACAAAATGCCGACCTATGCCACTACGGGTTCTGCGGGTCTTGATTTAAGAGCCATATTGGATGAGCCGCTAACACTCAATCCCGGTGAAACTCGCTTGATTAAAACCGGTCTTGCCATTCACCTGGCCGATCCGGGTTACGCCGCCTTGATTCTTCCTCGCTCAGGCTTGGGCCACAAACATGGCATTGTTTTGGGGAATTTAGTGGGATTGATTGACTCGGACTATCAAGGTGAATTGATGGTTTCCACCTGGAACCGAGGACAAGAAGCTTTTACGATTGAACCTATGGAACGCATCGCGCAGTTAGTCGTTGTGCCCGTTGTTCAAATGCAAATGAACATAGTCGATGATTTTGAGACTTCGGATCGTGGAGCCGGCGGTTTTGGTTCAACCGGTAAAGCATAAAAATGCGGTTTAAATTCAAAATTGCAGCCCGAAATGAGAAATTTTCCCATTTCGGGTTTCTTTTTGATAATTGCCCATCTCGACTTCGTTAAAGACTTTAAACGCCATTTTCACACCTTAGAATTTCTCAAAAAAACCTACCCAAGCCGTTGTAATAAGCCTATGATGAAACTGAAAGCAGACAAAATAGAACTCTCTCTAGTTTGCCTATGCTTTCTTTGAAAGGATGCTGTATGAATTCCGGTACTGTTAAATGGTTCTCGGATGCCAAAGGTTACGGGTTCATTATCCCCGATGGTCAGGATCGTGAAGTGTTTGTTCATTTCCGCTCCATTGAGATGCCCGGTCGCAAGACCCTGCAAACCAATCAGCGGGTAGAGTTTGAATTCGAACAATCCGAACGCGGATTGCACGCCACTCGTGTGGTACCCCTGCCTATGAAAACCGAAGACGCCGCAAGCTAGAGGATTGTTGTGTCGATGAGCTCTGTATTGTCTCTGCTCAAAACTGCGCGAATAGTATTTAAACATTACTCGCGCAGTTTTTGTATTGGATTTTTAACCATTCTTTTGCCTGCCACGGCTATGAGCGAAACCATTTACGTGGACGATCAGCCTGTGAACGTTCAGGTTGCAAAAAGTGAAGCTGAACAGCAACGCGGACTGCAAGGTGTCGAACACTTAGAGAAAAATCAGGGCATGCTTTTTGTTTTTCACCCGGCCCGTCAAGTTTGCATGTGGATGAAAGATGTCCCTATTGATTTGGATGTCGGATTTTTTAACGACAAGGGACAATTGATTGCCGTGCGGCACATGAAAGCGCAGACAGAAAATACACACTGCTCACCCCGTCCCATTGCTTGGGCGCTTGAAATGAAGGCAGGATGGTTTCAGAAAAAGCGCTTAACGGAAGGCGCCAGGCTTCGTCTGAATTAGGTGAAGCGAGGCCTTGGAGTGATTCCAAGGCCCATTTTATTACTTGGCGTTGTAGTAGTTTCTCGCCACAAATTCCCAATCAATCAAATGATCAAAGAGAGCATTTAAGTAGTTGGGGCGAGAATTGCGGTAGTCGATGTAGTAGGCGTGCTCCCAAACGTCCACGACCAGAAGCGGCGTATTGTCGCTCGCCAGTTGCGTGCCGGCATTGGACGTATTGACGATTTCAAGCGTCTTTTGAGGTGTGAGCACAAGCCACGTCCAACCCGAACCGAAATTGCCCGCAGCGCTAGCGCAGAATTGTTCACGGAAAGATTCAAAAGAACCCCAACGTTCCTCAATCTTTGTCATCAATTCGCCTTGGGGCTTTTGACCACCCTTGGGAGAAAGACACATCCAGAAAAAGGCATGGTTCCAAGCTTGTGCGGCATTGTTAAAGATACCTTGATTGATGCCGTCACTTGCCAAAACGATCTCTTCCAAAGACATGGTTTCAAAGGGCGTGCCCTTGATAGCGGTGTTCAAATTGGTGAGATAGGTTTGGTGGTGCTTGCCGTAGTGATATTGCATGGTTTCTTCAGACATGGCGGGAGCCAATGCATTCATCGGAAACGCTAAAGTGGGTAATTGAAAAGTCATTTCTTCTCTCCTAAAAAACGTTTTGATTGTACGGAGAAAAAAGCTTATTGGTGAACTTTTCTGGTTAAGAATTGCAACGCCATCCGCTATTTTTTCAAACGAACCTCGACCTGTCCGTCATGCCAGTGAATCTGCAGGTTGTCACTTTGGGCAGCATTCTGAGCACTTTTAACGAATGTCCCGTCAGAAGCCGTGACATAGCTGTAGCCTTTTTTCAAAATAGCTTGCGGACTGATTTCCGTGATCAAATCCATTAACGCCTGACGCTCTCGTTCATTTTGATTGAGTTTGTCATGCATGAGCGCAACAAGCTCTTCACTAATTCGGTTATGTCTTTCCTTTTCTCTAAGAAAAAGCGAAGAAGGACTAATGAGTGACGCACTTAAATGACGAACAGTTTCTGATTTCACAAACCACTGAGAGCGCATCAAACTAGAAAGCGATTGGCTCAAAAGTATCAGGCGTTCGTTGGCTTGGTGAAGACTTTTAGCCGGATCAGGAATCTCTCGCATCAGTGAATCCACTTTTTGCGTGTTTTCCGTCCAATAACGATTCCAAGAGTAGCGCATGGTTTCTTGAGCCTGGGCGAGTTCTTTTAACAAAACGTCAACGCTTTCGGTGGCGTGCTCTGCCGCAGCCGTCGGCGTCGCCGCCCGCAAATCCGCCACCCAGTCCACAATCGTCACGTCGCTTTCGTGCCCGACTCCGACAATAACGGGCTTGGTTAAAGCGGCAACACTGCGAGCAACCGCTTCATCATTAAAGGACCAAAGGTCTTGAAGAGAACCCCCGCCTCTGACTAACAAAATCACATCAACATCGCTTTGATCGGCTCGCTTAAGCGCTGAAATAATTTCTCCCGGCGCTTCATCACCTTGCACGGCTGTTTCAAAAACGATTAACCGAGCGTAGGGCGCTCGGCGCCTTAAGGTTGTCAACACATCGCGCAAGGCGGCGGCTTGAAGGCTTGTCACCACAGCGATTTTGGTGTTGATGCGGGCAATTGTCTTCTTGCGGGAAAGATCGAAAAGGCCTTCTTTTTGTAGTTTTTCCTTGAGCTGCAAAAAGCGTTCATAAAGCGTCCCCAATCCTGCCTGCCTGACAGCATCCACAACCATTTGGTAAGAACCGCGGGCACGGTAAATACTCACTTGCCCGTGAACTTCCAGATGATCCCCGGTTTTAGGAATAAAGCCCACACGGCGGTTATTGCCCGCAAACATGGCGCACGACAATTCTCCGGTGGCGTCTTTGAGCGTGAAATACCAGTGGCCCGATGCCGCACGCGTAAAGCCGCGCACTTCACCGCCCACCCAAAGCGGCGGAAAATTCATCTGCAAAGAGCGCGAAACTTCATCGTTGAGCTGCGATACAGTCCAAACCGGTGATGATGACAAAGGGGTGTTTTGCTCAAAAAACATGGGGATGAAATCTTAAAAAGAATCAGAAAATTCTAACCAAATTGTTTTGCAAATTGTTCTCATCTGTCTTAATGTTTAGCGGTTCGATAAGAAAGATTGGATTATGTTATTTCAAGCGTTAAAAGAAAGCGATTTAGACCTTTTGAAAAAGTATCTCCCACAGTATGGAGACGGTGACTGCGATTTAAGTCTTGTCTCGCTTTTTAGCCGAGGCATTCGCAATCATTTTCGTTATTTCGAGTTTGAAGGCTCGCACCTTGTGTTAGAGCGCCTGATTGGAAAGGATTCCTCTCCCGTTTTCGTCATGCCCATCGGAAAAGAGGAAAACCCGCCCTCGCTTTTCGAAGCCTTGGATCATTACGCCCACCAAAGCCACCGCCCTCTTCGTTTTTACGGTCGAACCGATTCAATGGCGCCGATCCTCGCAAACGCTTTTCCCCATCGAAAATTGATGATTGAAGACAATCCCGATCGGTGGGACTATGTGTATGCGTGTTCTGACTTTGTGGAGCTCCCAGGTTCACACTTTCACAGTAAACGCAATTTCGTAAAACGCTTTTATAAGGCCTGTCCCGATGCCCAATTTGAGGTGTACACAAAGGATCATTTTAACGACTGCATGGCGTTTTTAAATGATTGGTATAGCGGACGCGAAATGGATGATGGTCTTTTAGACGAAAAGGCTGCTATTGAAAAAGTTCTCACGCATTGGGAGGAGTTACCGGTCTATGGTGGCATTTTGCAAGAGCACGGCCGAATCTTAGGTTTAACCTACGGGGCAAGAAGCGCTTCTGACATTTTGGCCGTGCACATTGAAAAAGCCACACGTGACGTACCCGGCGCCTATCCGGCCCTCTCTCAAGCGTTTGCCAAAAGTTTGCCCCTTTGTATTGAGTATCTCAACCGTGAAGAGGACCTGGGCATTCCCGGACTCAGAAAAGCCAAACAAGACTGGCATCCGATCACACAATTGAAAAAAGGAGTGATTGAAGTCCAATAGTCACTAAGCAACCGTGGTTTTTGTGCGTAAAATAATTCGAAAGATTAAGGAGGATTTTCTATGAAAACAATTTCTCGACGCAACGCACTTTTAGCCGGTTTATCCTCCTTAATCACCATCGGCATGACGTCTGCCCACGCGGCCCCCGCTTCCGTCCCCGTCATCTGGGACGGCAAGAAAATGTTTGAATCCTTTGAAAAAGAAGGTACCGGTGTTTCCTCTAAAGGCCCCGCCGGACGACCGAAGGCCTATGTTGCTTTTGACACGCAATGCCGAGATTGTTGGCAGCTGCACCGAAAACTGGAACCTTTTTTAGACAAAATTGAATTTGTGTTCTGCCCGATTTCCTTCATGAATATTCATTCTGAACCGCAGGCCACAACGATTCTGATTGATAAGGATCCTTTAGCTAAATTGGAAGAACATTTCGCTCATTTCACAGACATTGAATTTCGCGGGATCCGTTACGGTTTAGTGGAAAAGCTACCTGTGGAAATTCGCGATAAAGTTTGGACGAATACCAAACTTCATCGTCGAGCCGGCTGCAGGGCTGTTCCCTATGGGGTATTCAAGAATTCAAAAGGCCAGTATGTGCCGTTTGATGAGCGATTGACTGTTGAGGAACTTAAAGAGCTGTTTGAGCTGTGAGTTTTGAATATATTGCTCAGACGTGCGCATATCTAGACCCAAACCCAACCTCTATGGTAAATGGCGAGGTTGTTGCACCAAATCCCTCAGCAGATATACCTCCAAAATGTGGATTTAAGATTCGTCGAAACCGTTAAGCCTAATTCTTTCAAACACAAAAGGACTCGACAGTTTCAGTTGTGGTCTATGTAAACCAACTTAACGCTTGAAATTTCCTTATTCAGAGGGATGTTGATTCGCAGACAGAACAAACAAAAGCTCGATTTAACCAGCGCCTTAGAGCAACAATTCACTGGTAGCAGTAATTGGCCGGATATTTCGATAGGTCCTTCGGCGTTGGATTGCAGTGATATTTTTTGAGATTTGATGGCAAAGTTTTTCCTGTTAGCGGACACATTGAATTGGGCCACAACGGACAAAGAAATTAAACCAATTTAGCGGACAAAGGTCATTTGGGTTTTAAACCATCTCTTTAATTAACATATTCTCGGGACCGAGGTCCCGAGAATATGACAGGCCAATGAAGTCCCCCCTCAACTTTTTAATTTAAGCCACTAAAAAGCGACCCTGGGAATCAAACAGTAAGATGAAATTACCAGAATATGGTCATAAGCATCTTTCCAACGGACGCTATGACACCTAATTGCTGTCTATCGACAACGAATCAATTAGAGAAAACAATACACTCGACACTTAAATATTTAAAGTTCATTAAGACTTAACCCACAGCAGTTGAGATGAAACTTTCGTAATTTAGGATTTTGTGTTAAAAAAGCCTCGGCCTTAACATATAGAGCCTGCAAATTAATTTTTTTATCATTTCTTTTAATCTCGAAAATATCCACTTTTTCTTCATCCATATTCACACCAATAAGGTCAATTTCATTCATACCCTTTCTATCCCACCATTGACCCAAATGTGTATAGCGCGACTCTGATCTAAACTTTTCCAAAAAATATTGTTCCAGCGCACGACCACTAAAAGTTTCATAATGGTTGAAAATGTTTTTCTTTATAGATTGAAAATTTCCCGCCCCTATCCGTTGAGGATCGTTTAAAAATGCAAACCAAAACATCAAGTACCGATCTGTCATTTTGAAACGGCTTTTCTTGTATGTATTTTCAGCAAAAAGCGGTTCATTACGACTAATCAGACTATAAAAGTTCTCAAGTTTCGCTAAATAACCACCAATGCTCTTGGAAACAAAATTCTGTAATTCTTCTCGTTTTGTGACTCCTTGAGCCATCTTTTTCAAAATTAAATAATAAACACCATATTCAGCTCGGAACTCATTGGCTAACATGACATTGCCTTCATTTAAGAAAAATGAAGTTGGATTAACCGCCACGTCGACCATTTCTTCGAGGTGTAAAGCTCCACGCTCCAAAAGGTATTCAATGTACTGTGCGACACCGCCCGTCATCACATAAAAGGCTAACAAATCGTCTGCACTATATTGATGGTTAAAATCCGACAGAATTTCTTTAATCTCATTGGGCGAAAAAGGGGAGAGTTTTATAATTCTGTCCACTCGTCCAAATAATGGTTGACTATAGTCCTCAAAAATGTGCTTCATTGCTGAGGCAACTGATCCACAAAGAAACAACGCTACTGAACTCTCTCGTTTGTTGCGGTCCCACAAAGCCTGCAATCTCCCCCAGAAAGCCGGATCAACATCATCGATCTCTTGGCATTCATCCATGACGATATTAATCGGGGTTGTCTTGGCAACAGTAAACAGAAAGGCTAAAACATCAACGATACTTGTGCATGCCGGTAGATAATTTAATTGTAATTTCTGCTCAATTTCATTTAAAAATTCTTTAACCAATACACTCTCAAGAGCATACGGATAAAAAACAAACTGAACAGTAGGCACTGCGGAGCCTTCCAAAGCCTGCTCAATTAAGCGGGTCTTTCCGATTCTGCGCCGACCGGTGACAACAATCATTCTTGAACTATGTTCTTTGTTTACCAATTCCAATTCTTCTTGAATAATCGAAAGTTCTGCTTTTCTACCGTAAAATTTCATCACCTCTCCTTGCGTAACAGATGTTACGTAACGTACCGTTACGTAATACATATTACGCAAATAAAATCTCAAGGGCAAACTTTGATTTTTTTACCATCTTACGTTTCCCCTTTCGAATTAAATAGGCTTCCGACGAGTTTTCTCAACGGATTACTCTTAATTCCCGGAGTAACCAAAAAATCCTCGCACTTTTCTACATATTTGCTAACATTGGTGGGTTAGCTTTTTTAAAGCAGGTAGAGAAAAAACATATGTTTTCTGACAGTTCCGGTCCGATAGACCGAGAGTCATTTTTTCAAATAATCGGAGAATCCCATGCGCGCCACATTTGAGTCGTGGCTGCATCGCCAATGGACTAAACGCGGTCTTTTGGCTTGGGCCTTATCTCCTCTTTCCGTTGTATTTCTTTGTATTACCCGCAACAGACGGATGAAGACCAAACCGCACCGTTTACCGGTTCCGGTTGTTGTCGTTGGCAATATCTACGTAGGCGGCACAGGTAAAACACCGGTTACGATCGCCTTGGTCAAAGAACTGGTCAAGCGTGGCTACCATCCCGGGGTGGTCTCTCGTGGTTTCGGCCGTAAAGAAGATGCGCCTCAAATGGTCTTGCCCGATAGTCCCGCGGTCAAGGTGGGTGATGAACCTCTGTTAATTGCCAGACAAACGCAGGTTCCTGTTGCTGTCGCACGAGACAGAGTGGCGGCGGCATTACTGCTTTTGGATAAACACCCCGAGTGTGATCTCATCATTTCCGATGACGGTTTACAGCACTACGCATTGGCGCGTGACGTCGAACTTGCGGTGGTTGGCGCCAGAGGTTTGGGAAATGGCTGGGTGTTGCCCGCCGGTCCCTTGCGTGAACCCCCGTCCCGTTTGGATGAGGTTGACGCCATTGTTTTAAATGCAACGGAAGATTCATTCGACAGCCGCACGCCGCGCTTTGCCGCAACGGCAACGCTGGGGCGCGCAAAATCATTGGATGGTTCACGCAGTTTGAACCTTGATGACATTGCTCAGATGAAAAAGCCTGTGCTTGCCGCTGCCGGCATTGCCGCTCCGGGACGTTTCTTTGCCATGCTTCGTGCTCACGACATTGAAGGCCCGGAAATGGAATTGGGCGATCACTACGCCTTTGACGACAATCCCTTTAAGGACAGTAAAGAAGAATTCATTCTGATTACGGGCAAGGACGCGGTAAAGTGCCGTCAACACCCGGATATCGCTCAAGACCCGAGAATCTACACTGTCGAATATCTGGTCGATATTGATCCCTATCTGGTCGATCTCATTGAACACAAACTCAAAGAAAAGGCTCAAAAATAAAATGGCTCTTGATCCTCGATTAACCGCTACATTAGTTTGCCCTGTCTGCAAGGGGGCCATTGTTTGGGATGCGGAAAAATCTCTGTTGGTCTGTCCCCGTTGCAAACTGGCCTTCGAAGTCAAAGACAACATTCCCAATATGATTCCTGATGAGGCTAAAAAACTCTCCGACGAAGAAGCCGAAGAGTACGCTAAGCGCCTCTCCATTGTTCGCGGAGCATAAGATGACTGTCTTTTATGCCATTATTCCGTCTCGCATGAAGTCGACTCGGTTGCCTGAAAAGCCCCTTAAAGATATCGCAGGCCGCCCCATGGTCGTGCGGGTGGCTGAGCGCGCCAAGGCTTCCGGCGCAGCCGATGTGGTGGTTGCAACGGACCACGAAGATATCGTTAAAGCGTGTGAATCCCACGGTGTCAAGGTTGTTTTAACCTCACCCAACCATCCGACCGGTACTGATCGATTGGCAGAAACCGTGACAAAATTGGGGCTTGCAGACGATGCCATCGTTGTTAATGTGCAAGGTGATGAGCCGCTTATCCCGACTAATGTTGTACGCGAAGTGGCTGAGCTTTTAGCTGCGCATCCTGAATGTGAAATGGCGACTGCCGGTCACCCCATCGACAATATTGAAGAATTTTTAAATCCCAATGTTGTCAAAGTGGTTCGTGACGCTCAAGGTAACGCCATCACATTTAGCCGAGCCCCTATTCCTTGGCCGCGTGACGCATTCCGTGAAGACAAGACCCAATTGCCCGAAGGACTCGTTCCCCTTCGCCACATTGGCTTATACGCCTACCGGGTCAAATTCTTGAAGCGTTATCCCCAGTGGGAGCAGGCCCCTATTGAAAAGTGGGAAAGCCTGGAGCAACTTCGCGCGCTTTACTACGGAGTGAAGATCGCCGTGGCTATTTTGCCCGGCGCTTTACCCGCAGGCGTTGACACTCAGGAAGACTTGGACCGCGTCCGTGAAGTTTTTGCACGAGGTGAAGCCTGAAATTTATCTTTTCGGTTAAACACAAGGACCGATAAGATGTCTACAATGAAATGGATAGTGTGACTCGAATCCCTTGAGTCATCGGAAGTAAACGAGGAGTTATTATGCGTTTGATTTTGATTGGACCCCCGGGTGCCGGCAAGGGCACGCAAGCCGCTTTCATTAAGGAAAAGTTTGGCATTCCCCAAATTTCGACGGGTGATATGTTGCGTGCGGCTGTTAAAGCTGGTACCCCTCTTGGTTTGGCCGCCAAGGAAGTCATGGATAAGGGCCAATTGGTTTCCGATGACATCATCATTGGTTTGGTGAAAGAACGTTTAACGCAACCCGATTGCGCCAACGGCTTCCTGTTTGATGGTTTCCCCCGCACGATTCCTCAAGCAGAAGCGCTTCAGGCTGCCGGCATTCCGATCGATTTTGTTTTGGAAATCGCTGTTCCTGATGAAGAAATCGTTACCCGTATGAGTGGCCGTCGTGTGGACCCGGTCTCCGGCCGCACCTACCACATCAAATACAATCCGCCTAAAGTGGAAGGCAAGGATGACATCACGGGTGATCCGTTGATCCAACGTGACGATGATAAGGAAGAAGTCGTTCTGAAACGTTTGAGCGTTTATCACGCCCAAACAGAAGCTTTGGTGAAATTCTATGGTGACTTGGCTGCTTCGGGCGACGCCAGCGCTCCGAAGTATCGGAGCATCAGTGGTCTCGGCTCCATTGAAGAAATCAAAAACCGTGTGTTTGAAGCTCTGAAGTAATTTCAGCTCACCGCATCAAAAAGGGCGTTGACTCGGTTCACTGTTAACCTTGTTCGCGCCCTTTTTTATTAATTAATCGGATGAATGAAGCGTAGGGTTTCAACCATCGGACGCTTCTTCCACTCCGCATCAGTTACCAAGCAGTACCAGTCGTAGAGCGGTGAATTTTCCTTAGCTATGAGGCTATTGCTCGGATCAACCACCAACGCGTCAAACGCTGCGCCCAATGTTGTTGTTTGCGGCGAAACAAGCAAACTCCAATGTTCATCGTACTTACGATCATCCTGAAGTTTCCCAACGTAACCCACATCTGCCAAACGTTCCAAAATGGCGCCAGCGGCTTCCGGATAGGAGTCCACCGACTTGCAAAGCACGTGAATGGAAACCGAAGGTTCTCCCTTTTCTTGAGCAAGCATCAGCTCATGCAACAGAGCCACACCGGTAATAAAATCATTGCCGGTTTTATTCATATCGCTGTATCGACCGCTTGTGAGCATCGGAATAGTCGCGGCGATAGCTGCCCCTGAAAGCACTAAAAGCCAAGAGAGGTAAATCCAAAGCAAAACCACGGGGATCAAAACAAAGGAACCGTAAATTGTTGTGAGAGGTCCCGTGCTTAAGTAGTAACTGAAGCACCACTTAATCGCCACCCCCACGACCGTCACCAATAACCCGCCAACAAACGCATCCATCCATTTGACTTTGCAATTGGGCACATAGACGTAAAGGGCTGCGTACATCAGAGACTGCACCAAAAGCTGAATCACCATGAAAACCCAGCCGGGCAACAGGCTTTCCACACCGAATTCAATTTGTGTGAGCACGTTGGTGAGCACCAAACTAAAGCCTATAGCAATCGGTCCCAATGTCAAAAGTGCCCAATAGATCAAAACGCGCTGCATCGCCGGGCGCATTTGTCTGACGTGGAAAATACGGTTTAGTGTTGCATCCACTGTGTTAATCAACATAAGTGACGTGATGGTCAAACCCGCCAAACCGAAAATCGTCAGCCCCTGCGCATGTTCAGCAAAAGACTTTACATAACCGATGATCTGCTGGCTATATACCTCGGGCAAAAGGCTGGAAAACAAAAGTTGCTCCATCTCAGCACGTCGTTCCGCAAAGGTCGGAAAAACAGCAAAGCTCACCAAAATCACGGCCACCAAAGGCACCAATGACAAAACAGAGGTAAGCGTCAATGATGAGGCCACTTGATTGAGCTGCGTCTCTTGAATGCGAATCCATACAAACTCCGCAAGCTCTTTCACCACTTCTTTGAATGGTCGCTGCTTATAGTGACTGAGGTTCAGATCCCAATCCATAATTTATAAATTTTTCAAACAGATATACACCATCATAACAAAAAAGCGGTCGATACAAGATCGTCTCGGATCTTTTAACGACCGCATCAATTGCACGCTTAAGCCGCTTCTTGAGCCACTTCCTCTGCGCCTTCTGTCTCCACTTCTTTCTTTTCAGGTTTTGGACCGGGTTCCAACACCGCCATGCTTTCAACGTGTGCCGTATGCGGGAACATATTCATGACGCCGGCTGCGCGAATGTGCCAGCCGCCCTCATGCTGCAAAATCGCACAATCTCTGGCTAATGTGGCCGGATTACATGAAACGTACACCACCCGAGGCGGACGTTTATCCGTTGCCGCCAGCGTGCGAGCCAATTCCAACGCGCCTTCCCTTGGTGGATCGATCAACACACGGTCAATGCCACCCAATTGAGTCCAAAGAGCATCCCAATCGTCCGTGGACCAGGTAAAGAGGTTTCGGGCGACAAATTGCGTTTTTTCAGCTAAGCCATTATCAGCCGCTCCGGCTCGAGCGCGCTCAACCAACTGTTCGCTGCCTTCTATCCCCACCACTGTCTTGGCACGCACGGCCAAAGGAAGCGTGAAGTTACCCAAACCGCAGAAAAAATCTGCGACATGGTGCTCTGGCTTGACATCCAAGAGATTGATTGCGCGAGAGACCATTGTTTCATTAAGGCGATGGTTAACCTGAGTAAAGTCCGTGGGCTTAAACGAAATGTGTACGCCGAATTCAGGCAATTCAAGCTTTAAGGCTGTCAAATCACTAGCGTGCATCGGGTAACAAGAGTCCGGCCCCTTGGGTTGCAACCAAACACTCACCCCATATTCAAGCGAGAAGGCTTCAAATGCGGCCATATCGGCAGAGCTCGGCTCTTCCAACACTCTGAAAACGAGTGCAATCGCCCCGTTGCCTCCCATAGCAACTTCAATTTGCGGCAGACGCTGACGAATAGAAAGTTTTTCAACCAAACGGCGAAGAGGAATTAAAAGGTCGCTCACCGCGGGCGGCAAAATTTTGCACTCGGTCATATCGGCCACATAACTTGATGAGCGTTCATGAAAGCCCACCAATACGCCACCCTTTTTCTCCACGTCACGGACGGTCAAACGGGCGCGGTGGCGGTAGCCCCAAAACGGCCCATAAATCGGTGGCAAAATTGTCTCCGGCTTCACCTTTCCGATATGCCACAACGCATCCAGTAAAACCCGCTGTTTAATAGCGACCTGGGCGCTGGGATCCAAATGCTGCATGGCACAGCCGCCGCAACAACCGGGCTCAAGTCCGAAGTGCATGCAGGCGGGTTTTACACGCAACGCCGATTCTCTTTCAATTGAAACGGCGCGTCCGCACTCATAGCTATTTTTATTGCGAAAACGCTCATAGGTGACTGTTTCACCGGGAAGGGCTCCTTCTACAAAGACCACTTTACCGTCGCGGTGCGCGACGCCCCGCCCATCCTGATCAAGCGATTCAATATCAACCGTAAACTTTTCAAGTACTTTAGGGGTTCTTGCCATTGGAAATATCCCTCAAAAAGAAGCGCCTGGTTCATACCCTATCGGAAAAATGTAAGCAGGCGCTGATGTTAAAGAAGGCAGCTTCCATAGAGCTGCCTGTGAAAACCATTTATTGCGGCAGGTATTCGACCGGATTGACCGGGCGATCATTGTGACGAACTTCAAAGAGCAAATTCACGCTGTCGCTGTCACTATTGCCCATCTTGGCAATAACTTGACCGTTTGTCACATTATCGCCACGTTTAACAAGCAATTCACTGTTGTGGCCATATACGGTAACAGCACCGGGACCGTGCGTGATGATAATCAACTTACCATAACCGCTCACGTTTTCACCGGTATAGAGAACTCGACCGGCTGCGGCGGCGCGGACATCGTCTCCCATGTTGCCGGCAATTTCAATACCCTTGCTGTTTTCGTCACTGAATTGACGCAAAATCTGTCCGCGAGCAACCGGCCATGACAAGCGGGTATTGCCCAAAAGCTTTTGAGAATCCGCTACCGCTGGTACCGTGCCGGTCAAGGTTACACTGTCACCGACAGGCTGAGCCGTCGTGGTTTGAGCACCGATGGTCACTTCAGAGGTTGACGGCATCGGGGCGTCAACAGCAAGATCGTTCACCGGTTGCGTGCGCGCTGAGGTCAAGCGCAACACCGTTCCGGGAGCCAATAACGTAGGATCTGTAATGCCATTGGCTTGAGCCAATTCGGTCGGGTTGCAACCGTTACGAGTGGCAATGCTGTAGAGCGTGTCGCCGGGTTGTACCGTATAAGTATCGCCGGTCACGCTGACTGCGCCCGTCGTTCCGATACCTGTTGAACCTGTACGGTTATAAATCGGCGCGCCCACATCCTGAAGAGCACAACCGGCCAACAGGCCCCCTGCCATCATAGCCACGAGCAAAGCACGAAATTTCATATCTACTAACCTCAACTACTTGCGCATTGATGCGCCAATTAAATCATTATTCACGGGCAGTCAACCACTCGCCAACTGAACGAACAGCGGAATAATTGGTCAAATCCACCTGCAACGGAGTCACCGAAACGGCATTGTGCTCAACCGCCCAGAAGTCCGTCCCTTCCGCGCGATCCTTTGGCTTGCCGGCCGCGCCAACCCAATAAATCGGAAAACCACGGGGGCTCACCTCTTTAATCACGCTTTCGGCGTGATGTCTTTTTCCCAAACGCGTTGCCACCACTCCCTGCAATTGAGACAGCGGTAAATTAGGAATGTTGACATTCAAAAGCTGTGGCTCACCGTCCTTTTTCCTTTCGAGAAAGCGCTCAACAATACCTTGAGCCATAGCCGCGGCATCCTCTAAATGAGTCCAGCCGCGCTCAATTTGAGAAAAAGCGATGGAATCGATTCCGAAAAGGTAGCCTTCAATTGCCGCGGCCACGGTCCCGGAATACATGGTGTCTTCTCCCATATTCTGACCGCAATTAATGCCGGAGAGCACCAAATCGGGCAATTCATCCAAAAGCCCAGTAAGCGCCAGGTGCACGCTATCACTGGGCGTACCGTTTACAGCAAAAACACCCGGCTCCACTTCCTGCACCTGCAGCGGTCGCGTCAGCGTTAACGCATTGCTCGTACCGCTTTGATTAAATTCCGGCGCCACCACCGTCACGTACCCGAAACGTCTCATGGCTTTTGCCAAAGCTCGGATACCCGGAGCGGAATAACCGTCATCATTGGAAATCAAAATTCTCATGTAAATCCTTATCTATGCGGTCTGATTTTATTCATTTTTACAGCCCACAATAACTTTCAGAATCATATCGCATCAGGGCTTGTATTGCGATGCCATTTTGTTAGAAAAGTTGAGCAAATCCAAAGGCTAAAGCAGCATAACGGGAAGCCTTGCCGATAAGAATAAATAAAAAACTTTTTAACCAGGAAATTCGAAGCCAACCGGCGGCCAATGGCAAGGCATCCCCCACTAAAGGCAGCCATGCGAAAAGAAGAGCCCAAACGCCCCAACGAGTTAGCCAATCTATCGCTTTACCGGAGACTTTTTTTGGGAAAAGACGACCGATGAGGTAACTGGTCATGGAACCGAGCGTGTTGCCGATCGTTGCGACTGTTACAGCGGCCGTGATTTCATCCGGCCAAGCGTGAACGAGCGCAAGCAAAACAGCTTCGCTAGCGCCCGGAAATAGTGTTGCGGAGACAAAGGCGGAGGTAAAAAGCCCCGCCAAGGCCTCATATAAAGTGAGCTCCGGCATTAATCCTCTTCGGGCAAGATGCCTTCAATCACAAGCGGCTCGCCGATTGTATAGAAGTGACCGCCAGCCACGTAGTGAAGTGTCCTAAGTTCAGCCGGAGCAGTTTCAAAGTGCCAGTGGCCGTTTGAAAACACTCGCGTATCAGACCAAGCCGCCACACACTCACCGATAAAAAGATCGTATTGGTTTTGATTGTGAGGCTCGGACAAAATCTTAAAGATCATCCAAGCGGCGCACCCTTCAACAAGCGGTATGTCGTATCCGGGCATTGTGAAAAGCTTGGCTCCACTTTTTTCAACTTTATCCGGCATATCAAATTTACTGACCGCGCCCAGGCGCATTGTTTCTTTCACAATAGCCGCTGTCGGCAACTGAAGTGAGAAATAGCCGCTTTTTTCCATCAAGGGACGCGTAAAGTGTGAGCTGTCAATAACCACCGTTGCTTTGGTAGGCGCCAAATCCAATGCGCAAGCCCATGTGGCAGGCATAATGTCCGAGACCCCGTCAAAGCTTGCCGACACAAGCGTTGTGCCGCCGACATTTAGCAACCGATAAGCCTTATCAATATCAACTTCAGCCATAAAGGGACACATCTTTCTCACCTCAAACAAATCGCTTTGCTAAAAGCTTAACAACGAACATTCAGCTCGTCCTGCCAATCTTTGCCGAATTCTTGCCCGAATTAGAACTCAAAAGAGTACAAAACATCCAACGCTTGATCGACGCCAGAGGCCGCCTCCACATAAAGTCTCGGGATCACACGATAGCGAAGCGTCAAAGTCGCCAATGAATCAAAAAGCCCCACCGCGTACTTCACTTTAAGACCGGGCAAAATGTAGCCGCTCACTGCCACTTTGGAGCTGTCTCCAACCCCTTCGGTATCAACACCCAAACCACTGATGCCGACCGCGTCACCCAAACTTTCAATGGCGCGGCTGCCTTGGCTTAAACCGAGATTAATCAGAGCCGAAGTGATCATAGAGTTATCATCTTCGCCTGCGGGATCCAGCCCTTCTCCACGCATCAAGTAACTGAGGGATTCTGTCTGACTTTTTTCGGGTTCGGTAAAGATCGTCACTTCCGGCATCTCCGCTTGTCCGCTCACACGGATTCCCGCGATCACATCATCGGCCGTCTTATCCGGATTACGAATAGCTTCCAAATTAATCAATGGATTATCGGCAGAGCCCGCGAACATGAATTCTCCGCGTCTGACGATTAAATCTTGCCCATAGGCTTTAAATTGTCCGTGAGGAACATTGATTTGACCCGTTAAACCCAACTTGCCATTATTTTGGACAACATGAAGTCTGCCTGTCATCTTGGCTTTCAGCCCCATGGCCTCAACGCGTACATCATCGCCAATATTGACAAATAGGTTGCTTTCAATGGGAATGGCTTCGGCATTGTCCGACGACTTTGGTCTGGGACGATCTAAGCGCACGGTATCGGCGCTCACGTCCGTTGCCGACGGCGGCAGTTCATAAACCTTCACACGAGCCCAAGGCAAATCGATCAAACCATTTAAAGTAATTTTCTTAGCGCTTGCCTCACACTGCACATCCGTTGTCAAGTCAAATTCAACCGCTGGGGGCATCGTCAAACGCATTTTCACACCCTTGGCGGCAATTCTCGTGCGGCCTTGAGCCAACGTCTTCCAATCGGCATCACCCTCCAGCGTCAAACCGCCTTTAGGCGTTTTCAGCTCTCCTGAAAGCGTGCTCTTATTGCCGTCAAAAGCCAATTCAAAAGAACTCGGAAGCATTTCAAAGGGTAACTTTGTACTGTCAACACGCAATTGACGGATGCCGGTCTTACCAAATAACTGTGGTTCAGCAAGGCTGCCGGCTAATTTCAAATCACCGTAAATCGTTCCTTCAGCCGTTTCACCGGGAGAAAGCAGCGAATTAAAAAGTGAAGCTGAGAGATTTTCGATTTTGACTTCACCGGCTAAGTGCCGGCGCTTCACCGGATCAATGATATCGACGTTACCTGAAAGCGATCCGTTTTGGGTTATTTTCACCATCCACTTCGAGTTAATTTTTTCACCATTGCTGGTCAAACCCAAACGAATGGAATCAAAACCCATCACAAAGTCACTTTGCTCGAGCATATAGCGTGTCGAAAGCGTTTGACCACTAACCGTTACCGTTCCGGTCGGCAAACCTTCGAATCCTTGAGGAACCGTCAGTGCGGCATCCGCCTTCACAATGCCTGACGCCTCAAATTGTCCGGGCATATAGCGCTTGAAAAAGCCCAAATCAAATTTTTCAAGTGCTACGTTAAGATCAAAAGCGTTCTTATTGAGTAAATCCAGGGCTAAATCGTTTCGCAAACAAACAAGAGCGTGCGGGTGAGTCAAACAGAACTGCCCAACATCAAGAAGCAGTCCGTTGGTGTTAAACGCCACGGGCATTGGGGCCTGAAGAGACACAGGGCCGTAACCGGTTTGCACTGTAAGAGCATTAAGCGCCCCTTTCCAAGCATCCATGGAATCGTTTAATGCGCCGGAGAAAGTAGCCTTTAATTGGAAAAGCCGAGACTTCGTGTCGATTTTTAATTCGTGAGCGTTTTGGGTGCCAACAAGGTTGGCGTTAAAACTTTCTACAAAGAGCCCCGGCAAGGCGATACCGTTCACCACTAAACGAGCTCCGCCCGAAACATTTTCTTCCGCGCTCATGGCTCCGATCAAACGAAGCGTATTAACAGAGATTCCCTCGGACGATAAATCATGAACTGTCATATCAGCATTTATCAAAGGCATTAAAACGGGGCCTCTTATCTGTAGTCTTCCTTTAGCACGACCTTTGACATCATTAACCATTTCAGAGAAATTGGCCGCGTCAATCTGCATGGCTAAATCCAGGTTAGGCACAGCGGCATGAAAACGTATATCCCCTTTCACATCGACTTTGTTATCACCCAAGTGCATAGCAACATCGGAAAAATGCAAAAGTTTTCCGCCTTGTCGTGAGCTGATTCCCCCTTTGATGGTAAGGGGATAATTTCGCCAAGTTCCAGTTAAATCAATTGAGGGAACATCAATGCCGTCTCCCGTCCAGTGAAAGCTGGATTGAAGGGCTTTCAAATTTAGTGCCCGTCCGTCTATATCGAGCGCAATGTCTTTAAATGCAATACTTTGAATATGCACGGGCAACGGAGCCTGAAGGTCCGTTTGAAGTGTCGTTGTTCTATTTTTTTCAGATTCTGAAACTTTTTCTTCCGCTGATGACAACTGGGCGCTTTGCACCGTGCTTTGGACATTTTGGACGTAGAAGTCATGGAAAACCGCTTCACCGGAAAGCAGTTTATTGAAATCTATATGCCAGCCGAAGTCGCCTTTAAAGCGCAAACCGGGTTGCTCCCAAACAACCTCTTTTGCATCCAAACTTAACAGGCTGCCGCTAAAGGTCCCTTGAGTCAGTTGCGGTAAATGATCTTTTGCCTGATTGACCAAAAAGTGAAGACCGGGAGCCGTCGCCAATAGAAATCCCATGGCGGCACAAAGAACGGCAAACACATACAATAAGACCAATGAAACAATCTTAACCGCTCTCATAGCTCAGGCCCCAATCCGATATAAAACTGCACATCGTGTTTATCAGGATCGCCCACAGGAGTTGCGATATCCAGCTTGATTGGTCCCAAGGGAGACTGCCAGCGCACGCCAACACCCACACCCTTTTTCCAATCCTGGTTATTGAAATTATTAACCGCCTGACCAATATCGAAGAAAACGGCGCCCCACCAGTTACCGGTCACGCGGTATTGATATTCAAAGCTGCCCGTCACTAATTTCTCAGCACCGGTCAAATCGCCGTTTTCATCCTCCGGCGAAATTGATTCATATTTATAACCGCGCACGCTTCTGTCGCCGCCCGCGAAGAAGCGTAAATCCGGCGGCACCTGCTCAAAATCATCCGTTTGAATCCAACCGAGGTGAGAGCGCAAAACAAAGCGATGGCGATCAGCAAACGTTTTGATTAAAGCGTGCTGCGCTTCTAACACCACAAAATCAATATCAGAACCCCACGTAGTATTGGACCAATCAATGGTGTAGCGCTGCGACAGTCCCCAAGTCGGCATCAAACCGCCAAGTGTTGTTGTTTTTGAAAAAGTCACACCAGGGTAAATCAACATAGTTTTGTCACTGATTTCACCCTGATCGAAGTCATCAATCGACCAACGCAAATGCACATCCCGCTGCCATCCCTCATAGGGCGCCCAATGACGGGAAATCATGGCTGAAGCTGAATCGGATTTCGTGTCGTTTAAGTCTTCTTTTTTGATACCGCCCTGTATCACCCAATAGTGCTCAAGCGCACTTTTTTCAAGCGGAATCTTGTAGCTCACATCGGCCAACTGCTCTTTAGAAGAAAGCTCAGTTGACGCTTCAAGACTGTGCCCAGAATCATTTAACCAGGGCTTTCGCCAAGTTACCGATCCTCTGGGCCCCACATCCGTTGAAAAGCCCAAACCGGTTTCAACGGCGTTTTCTTTTTTCGGTGTCACGTTGGCATAAACAGGTAAAGACTTGTCGGGGCTGCCGCGTCCCGAAAAAATATCGGGAGAAACAACGACGGAATTAAACCATCCAGTTGCCGATAAGCGTCTGTTTAACTCTGAAATATCGTCTGAAGTGTATGGATCACCTTTTTTAAAAGGCAATAAGTTGACCATTATAGGTTCTCTGATTTGGCTACCGATAAAGCGAATATCACCAAAACGGTAACGAGTCTTTGCATCGTAATCAAACGTCCAGTACGCTTTATTCTCAACAGCATCCACACCCAGTTCGCTTGTCACAAACTCCCCATCAAAGTAGCCGTGGCGGATCGCCGCGCGCTCAATTGACGATTTAAAACTTTCATACTCTCCATGATTCAGTTGCCGGCCTTTTTTAGGAAGATTGTCTTTCAAAGCTTCGAAAACTTCGTCATGTTTGGCTTCACCCCTGATGGTCAAGGATGTCGCAGCAACACGCACGGGTTTTCCTAAATGTATTTTTGCAACCAATATGGCCGGCTTCTTCCCTTTTGGCTCTTGCCAAGAGTAGTGAATAACGCTTTGATAAAACCCGAGCGCCTGCAATGCTCTCTTTATCGCTCGATCAACCTGCGCGCGGTAAGTTTGTCTGACTTCCGTAAAGCTGTTTTCTTTAACCGGCTGCAGTAATGCGTCAACATTTGAGCGCACCTCCCCCGAGATCCCCTCAACCTTCACATCAAAAGCTTGGGCACTTTGTGACAAAGCGCCTAAAAGGGCCGCTACTGTCGCCAATCGTCGAAAATTCATTACAAAAAACGCTTTTAAAACAATAGGTTTGATTTTAATTGATCTTATCTTTCTTTGATACTTTCTGAACAAGCCGCTGACATCAATTTTGGTGCGAATGGTTTTAACAGGCATACAATGAACTAATCTTTTGTTGAGCTTATTTTATGGAAATCAAAACTCTCAAAGGCATTGCCCTTGCTTCCACAGCCGGTATTTGTTGGGGGTCCATGGGAGTGGCAGCCCAGTATTTAATGGCTGAATGCCGTTTTACCGTGTTAGATCTGACATCCATTCGCTTGTTGGGTGCCGGCATTCTTTTGGTGCTGCTTGATATCTTTTGGAATCGAACCAAGCATATCAAAGCTGTCTTTGAGAAGGAAAATCTCAAAGACATTGTTATCTATGGTTTTGCGCTTCTTTGCTCACAATCGACTTTTTTCTTATCCATTTTCAGCTCCAATGCGGCAACAGCCACCATTATGGTGCTCACCTCTCCACTATTTATCATCGCTTATTTGGCCATTGTTCATCACAGACGAATTAAGGTGTTGGAAATGGTTAGCCTGCTGTTAGCGCTGATTGGTGTGCTTCTTATCATCACTAAAGGCAACTGGGACACAATGGACTTTTCCATTGCCGGCGTCGGCTGGGGCTTAGCCTCGGCCATGCTGGGAGCAGTAGGAACTATTCAACCGGGACGCGTGGTCAGAAAACTCACCGTTTTCCCCGTTATCGGCTGGGCCATGACTTTTAGTGGCGCGGCGGCTTGTTTGTACAACAATCCTCTTGAAACCAATGTACTGTGGAACACCATGGGCATTATTTGTTACCTGCACATTGTGCTGTGCGGAACCATTGTTTCCTTTTGTTGTTTTCTCAAAAGCATGGAATTCATCGCTCCGCCCATTGCTTCGATGCTGACCTGCTTTGAACCGCTTTCCGCGGTCATTCTCTCTGTGTTGCTCTTAGGAGCAACCTTCGGTCCTATCGAAGCAATAGGCGCTGGCTGTATTTTGATGACCGTCTTTTTGCTTGCACGGTCAAAGTCCAATTAGGACATTAAACAGATCTCCTTGAGAATATTCGTATACATTTCAAATCCGACATCCAACGCTTCTTCGTTCACGTCAAACTCCGGCTGGTGATGCCCGGCCAGGTGGTTGGCCCCCACCACAAAAAACGCTGACTTTCCGCCTTTAGACTGAACGTGTCTGGCTAAAATCGCCGCGTCTTCCGAACCTCCAAAGTCTGACCTTGTACGGATCGTTTTAATCGCTCGCACGTTTTGAGCACAACGCTTCAACAGCTCAACCAATTCATGATCATTTTGCAGATCACAAACTGTTCCCTGATCCACCACTTTCAAGCCAACAGAATAGCTTTTCGCGCACCCTTCAAAAATATTTCTAGCCTGCTCACACATGTAATCGTTAATTGCCATGGTTTCGCCACGCACATCAACCTCTAGACTTGCGCAGTCCGGAATTGCATTACGTGCCCGACCAGCATGCATCGTTCCCACATTTACGCGACTCATTCCTTCTCCGTGGCGAGCTATACCTAAAAGCTGAAGCGTAGCCGAACAGGCTGCGGCTAACGCATTGCGTCCTTTATGCGGATCGGCTCCCAAATGGGCCGACCGACCTATGAATGTCACATCAAACTTAGACCCACAAAGAAAGCCGTAAGGATCCAAGATTACTTCTCCATATTTGGCCTGCATGCCAATATGACTGGCAAAAAAATAATCCGCATCATCAACCAAACCCGAAGCGGCAATGGTTCTCGCTCCACGAGAACCTTCCTCTGCAGGTTGGAAAACAATCTTAATTTTGCCCCGCAATTGATCTTGATGATCCGCCACCCAACGGGCAACAGTCAATCCAATTGAAGTGTGGCAGTCATGGCCACACGCATGCATAAAACCGTCTCGCTTTGATCTAAAACCCATCTGATTGGGGAAGTGTTCGGGGGCGTTCGTTTCCTGTACAGGCAGAGCGTCAATATCAAATCTCAGGGCAACAACCGGACCTTCACGCCCCGTATCCAATACACCGACACAACCGGTCAGTTCATCGGTTTTCAATAAAAAATCTTCAGGCACCTGATGGGCTTTCGCACGGTCTATAGCTTCCTTTACCCAATTTTCATTTCGACCTCGAATAGAGTCTTTGTCGATAACTTGATGTCCCAAATAAACCTTATAACCCCACTTTTGGAGGCGCTGTGTGATAAACCAAGTCGTCTCAAACTCCGTCCATCCTACTTCCGGATACTGATGCAAATGTCGTCTTTGCTCAATGAGTTGTTCATGATAAGACTGTTCCATAGAGCCTCCATTTTCGTACTTGAAAAAAAACGGGCAAACTTGTTGCCCGCTCTGCCCTGTTATTTATTGATGTTCCTTAATGACTTGCGCTATTCTTTCCAACGCTGTCTTAATCGTCTGACGATTAGGACCGTAGGAGAAGCGAACCCAATGACGATAGGGTTCATTGGTCGGACGTACACGGAAGGGTCTTACATCAAAGAAGTGACCCGGAACTGTGATGACTTTCTTTTGCAAACAAGCATGGAAGAAGTAATCCGCGTCAGATAATTTCCCCGGCAGATTTTCAATACTTGCCCACAGATAGAAAGTGCCTAATGGCTGATTGGCAGGCGTATGAATACCCAACTCCGCCAAGCCTTCCATCATCATCTTGCGTTTAACCGCGAATTCCTTACGCGTGGCTAATAGTTCTGCCTCAGCGTGACCCTCAGCCAACTCTTCAATAACCCCGCGTTGAACCATCGTGGACGGTCCGCCGTCAACAGCGCTAGCGGCGCGATTAATCATTTCGATCAAGTACTTCGGACCGATTGCCCAGCCTGCGCGCCAACCCGGATAACGGAATCCTTTTGTTAAACCGTCAAAAACAATAACCGGGTCACGATTAATGTCCTTCACATAGGGTAACGCAGAAACAGCTTTTTCAGCGGGAGACCCATCTTCGTTATAAGAGAAGGTCGCGTAGAATTCGTCTGCGCCCAACAAACAATTTTCTTTTCTGGCTGCGTTGATATAGCGATCCATCGCTTCATCTTTAATCACCTGACCGGTCGGGTTGCAGGGATTGGAGAAAACAAAAGCGTTGGGACGCACGTCATGCATAAAGTTTTCAAAACGCTCCACCGGCACGGTAAAACCATCTTTTTCTTCTGCACGCAACTCAATCAGTTCACAGTTGTGGCGAAGAGGATAGAGATAATCCTCATAAGCGGTATAGTCCGGATTTTTATAGGCAATTCGGGCGCCGTCTTTGAATATACTGTAAAGACGCGTTAAAGCCAGGCGGCCGCCGCAGGCAAAACTCACGTTTTCAGCCGTGTATTGACTCATGCCTTTACGATAGGTGCGGTTAACCCAATCGGCAATGGCTTCCCTGACCTCCGGCGTTCCACCGACAGGACCGTAGGCCGCATCACTCGGTTGGAGTTTTAAGCTTTCGATACGATCAGGAGCGCCGTCAATGGTACCTACTTCCGGCTGACCTTGACCTACGTTGCACCAATCCGGATGGCCGTTATAAAAGCCCAATTTAGAGGCTTCGTTGACTGTCCAAATCACCCCCATATACGGTACGTATCGCACCATCGGAAAATCTGCGCTGCCGTATTCTTCCATCTCATTTCTCCTAGTGAATTTCGTTTTGATTATTGTAGGTAGAAGAAAACAAAAAGAGAATGACAGATCTTTAAACTATAATTGTCAAAAAGACAATTAATGTAAAAATTATGAAGAAAGTTGACAACCTTTTGGTCTGGAAAGTTTTGCTCACCATTGCTGATTTAGGCTCACTTAAACTTGCGGCGGAAAGGCTTTGGATTGATCCGCCTCTGGCTTCCCGAATGTTGGCAAATCTCGAAGACGAACTCGGCATTTTTCTTCTTGACCGTCGCTCACGCCCTGCTGTTTTAACAAAAGAAGCCAAAGAAATTCTGCCGTCTGTCAGTCAATTAATACAAAGCCATGAAGCGCTTCTTTCTTTAACTCAAAACCTACGAAAAGATCACGATCCCAAGGCTCGTCGGACGCTACGTATATCACTGCCCGTCAATATGGACCGAACGCCTATTCTTTCTGCCTTACTTGACTATGAATCGTTGCATCCCGGTGTTCATTTCGAAATTTTGGCTGACCGCGGACTAAAGGCTCTTTTAAACCGACAAACCGATTTGTCCTTTTGCTTTTACTCTTCCGATCAACCGGAATTGCACGGGACATTCGTGGATGATTTTTACACCTTCTTATTGGCCAGTCGCTCTTTTTTGAAAAAACATCGCTCTCCCGAGACGCCTGAGGATTTAATTCATTGCCCTATTCTGCTGCGCTACCCTTACAGCCCCTACTACGCTGACTTTATTGAAAACGGGGAAACACAATTCAAATTGCGCCATTGTCAGAAGATTAATTACGGCGATGCAACAGCCTGTAAAGAAATGCTACTTGCGGGAGCAGGCATTGCCATTGATCTCAACCTCGGCATGGTGCGATCTCAACTACAAGATCAATCCGTTGTTGTCGTCATGCCAAAGTGGCATCGTCCCGTGGCCCGAGCCCATGTGTACTGCCGCTCTGAAAACAAAAACAGCCCTCTGTACCAAGAGGTATTGAAATTAATCGTTGAAAACGGTAACTCGGACCTCACCAGCCCGTGGCGACAGTTCGGGAAACAATTTTAGGCAACAAAAAAGCAACCCAGAAGGTTGCTCATTGGAAAAGTGGCGTCCCACGGGCCTCAAAACTACCCCTTAAAATAAAGGCTCATTCAGGCATATAAAAATTTACCCACCATCTAGCCCACCATAAAACACTCTCTTACTTATCTAAAATCCATAACAATTGGTGGTTATTTTAGCCTTACGAAGGGTGAATTCAACAAATCAAAACGTCCCTTCCAATAAAGGGAAATCATATCATCGTTTTCTTTGCTGTACCTCTGTACTGGCCTCAACCACTTGTAGAAAGTTCCTTTAAATAGTGAGGCTTTAATGAAAGCAAAAATTATAGGGGCAGCGTTAGTTTGCACAATCGCTGCATTCAGTGTCACGGGATGCTCCGATAGCTATAAAGGCGAGCGATTTTTATTCGTTTACACAGATTTATCCGATACTCCCAAAAAAGACGTGTCTTCGAAATCAGACGTCGAACGATCTTTACAACTTGGAGGACAGGTTACTTTACACACTTCTGTAGTAACAGAAATAGATCCTAAATTCCCAACTGGTTACGCTGCAAAACTAGATACGGGCGATGGTTGGAGCTACTACCCCAAGCCTGCGATGCTCACTTTCGTTAGCAAAAATGGCTGGAAGCTTCAACAAATTGGTGATGGGCGTCTTATGCCATTTATTTTTGTGAAACCAATCGAGAGGTAAGCGTTATGTCAGAACAGGAATTTGAATATAAACCAGTTACAGCCGCACCGCCAGAACCTGATTACGTTAAGAAACTCACTAATGAACAAGCTCTTGTAGTTGAAGCTCGATTGGCGAACGAATCTAAAAGTACAGCGGTTGCCTATATTTTGTGGTTTTTCTTAGGTGGCCTCGCTATTCATTGCTTCTATTTGGGTAAAAACAAGATTGGCATAGTGCGTTTAGTGTTAAGTCTGATTGCGTGGTTCCAGTTCTTATACGGGTTTGGCGCGGCTCTGAATAACGATGACGGTAGTTCGATGGGGATCGGCCTACTCCTTTTCATCATTCTTGGGATTTGGTGGATTATTGATTTATTCATGATCCCGTCAACGATTAAAAAAACACGAGAAGCCCGACGTCAAGATATCGCTAAAGAAATTATCACCATTAATGGGAGTAAAGAATGAGAAAATCTATATCACTTATCGCATTATCCGCTGTTTGCTTAATGCTGGCTGGGTGTGCCCAATTTGGCGAAAGTTTATATTCTTTGGGGCAAGAAACTCCAGAAAATGCACCCGAGGGATACCACAGCTACAAGATGGCTCAATCTATGGAACAGCAAAACAACATACCTCTAGCTGCGTTTAATTACTGTCAGGCAGCAGAGCTTGGTCATCCTAAAGCTAAATCGAAATGCCTTAATTTATCTTACAGAGCCGCTGTAAAGGAAGATGTCACTAATATTTGCAAGGCTCGAGGAATCGACAAGAAGGCTGATCAGTTGTGTTCTTTAGCTTATCAAAATCCTACACAAGCCAAAGCACAGATCAGGGCAATGCTTAATCAAAATAATGTTAAAGCTCGCATACAAAAAGGGGAATTTGGTGAGTTAAAAGCTGAGGAATTCTAAATATGAGAAGCACAAGATATGTCATGGCTCTAGCAGGAATGACACTCGTTGGAAATATTTGTTTAGCTTTCCCGTCTTCTAGTGAACTGGAAGATCAACTCAACGTTTGTAGGCAAGAATATAAAGATCTCGTTGCAACGACAAATGAAGAGCTGAACAAATTAAAAGCAAAAGCTCCTTCGAATTTTCCTACCATTTACAAACAAAAGCAGAATTTGTTAAAGAAAAAGGCTGATGGCTGTAAAGATATTAAGAAGCAAATTGAATTCGTGAAGAACTTCGAAGCTCGAACTCAGTCTGTTCGAAACGCTCCTGTAGGTGAAAAGGTTGGGCCTCAATTTCGTTGCTATCAGCTAGGCCAAAACTGGTCAGAATTTGAAAGTTGTTCTAATTCTTTAGGAATGAAGCCTGAGATCACGGAGTCCCTCGCCAAGACGATTATTTTTGTCACCCCTGAAATAAACCGTATGGGCGATAGAGCTGTTGTGGCACAATTGGATGATTCAAACCATATTATCTCGTTCAGCTTTGAAGGGAATGAGTTTTGGGGAACTAGCAGCTTTGATAATCATTTTTTGCAAGCCTTCGTTGATAATTACGACATTGACGAACTAGTAGCAGATTATCTGAGCAGTTCACCCAAATTGCTGGAGTTCAATCTCGGGCCTCGTAAGAGTAGGCTTTACTATAAAGGGAATATCTCTGGTGGAACTATTGAGATTATTCCCGATTATTCCATAGTCAAAGTTAAAAGAACTCAGGCCAACTCTGGTTATAAGTTTTAGGTGAAATATGAAAAAGTGGATTATTGGATTATTGCTTTTTGCAGTGGGTCTTCCCTCTTATGCTCAGGAACATAGAGGGTTCTGGATAAAAAATATTGATGATGGCTATTCTGGTCAAGGCTACTGCACTTTGGTCTTTAGTCTTGATGCCGCTGCTGATCCATTCGATAATCCACTTGAGATAGATTTTCACTATATTAATGGCAACAAAGTCATTGCAAAGTCCACCATGAATGTCCCTCCGTTCGGTCAAGCACACTCTAATCAAAAAATTCAAACATATACGGAATGGCCTTGTGAAGAATTCACCGAATTGAAAATTGTTAACATTTGGGAAATTAAGAATGGGCGAAAAATTCGCTTACCGCTTGATGTCGCTACACCTACCGACTATCAGCCAGCAAAGATTACTAAGTAATTTTCATCAAGCGAACTAATCGCTCAATCAAAGAATGGGAAAATAATTGGCCGCCATCGTGAACATGAGCGGCCAATTCGATATTTAGTTTCTGAAACACTCAAAATCAGGGATGAATTCCACAGTAGGGAATTTCATTTCAAATCTGCGCTTATCCTGCTTAGGAATTGCTACAAAAAGAGGCGCATTGGGAAACCTAATCTTTAATGCCTTGATGACCGTCTCAAGCGCCCCTTTGTCTTTAAGCTCTACCTTAACAAAATTATCAAACTCTTCACTTAGGTACTTTTTGCAATCCTCTCCTACATACAAAAGAAACTCACGATCTTCAGACAATGAACACCGATCAAATATCGGTTTGTGCTTGTCTCCAATCATTAGTTCAAACGTGTAGCCGCGCTTGTAATCGAATATCCGAGCTTGAATGAGTTCTTTATTGTTTGATACCGGTAAAAAATATGAATTGATCATATAGATTCAAACCTCTATGAAAGTTAAAAACATTTTCATAGATAAAATTTTCACTAATCGCTTCCTTTCCAGAGTTGACAGACAGCTAAGACCATTTCCTCTATAAATACAAGTGAAATCAGATACAATGGATGCTTATTGCGCAATTAACTATTTTGAGATCATTAATATGATTGCTTGCCCCCCCCAACAAAAATAAACTGTAAACACAGCCTTAAGTTACATCGATCACACTTTACCCTTGCCATTATTGCCGCTGCCAGCGTGCTAGCCTCTATGAGTGCAGGAGCTGTCGAGGTTTCGAGTTGGAGCGAACTCGAAAAAGCTGTTAGTGACAATTTAGACAAAGCCATTGTTCTTTCAAAAGATTTATCTATTTTTAATTTGAAAGATAACCCTGATGATTTGGATAGACTCCAATTTGAAAGCGGTAACTGGATCATTGACGCAAACAAACACAATATTTTGGGTTATGGGATTGACGGAGATGGACGACTGGCGATTTCTGTTTACGGTTCTGTGAATGAAGATCATACGGACGTTTCATTAACATTAAAAAATATTGGCAATTTTGAAAGCTCCTTACTTCATACATTACTCAAAGAAGAAGACTTACCCTCATCCAACATCGGTTGGTATGACGGTGGTTCAATGGGCAACATCAGTGTTGATGGACGACAAAGTTCGAGTGCAACATTAAATGTTGATCGTTCGATTTTTCAGAAAAATTCAACCAAAAATGTTGGAGCGGTTATTCAGGCCGAGCAAGCGAACGTACAAGTATCTAACTCCCTATTCCTTAATAACATTTCTAAAACCATTTACGGTGGAGCTATCTTTGCGGATGGTTCATCAAACATAACTGTTACGGATTCTACTTTTTACTCCAATGAGTCCGGAGGAACATCGTCTCAAGCTCGAGGTGGTGCTATTTATGCACAAGGTAGCTCATCTGTTTCTATCCACAATTCCATCTTCCAAAACAATAAAGCTGGGAATAGTGGAGGCGCTCTTTATTTGATCAAAGGAAACGGGCTAAGAATCTCCAACTCTATTTTCCACGGAAATACAGCAACAAATAGTAATGACCCAGAAACTGCATCTGCTGGTGCCCTCTACGCCTCTATTACTGACAATCGCTCGATTCTGATCGATAGTTCTACTTTCTCAGAAAACTCGTCAGATTACTATGGCGGCGCCATTGTAATTAACAAATCTAATGCCCCCTTCGGGTTGTCTGTAATTCAAGACTGTCAGTTTATTGGCAATCAAACTGGTGTTTTTGGTGCAGGTATCACTTATTTAAAAAAAGCTGATACCAATAACTTCCTTATTGCAAAACACTCTAATGCACTATTCCGAGACAATCATCTGACAAGCAATGCGGAAGATGGGGCTGCAGGCGAAGATATTTGGCTCAATTACGCTTCGATGAGGCTTTCGGTTAATGCTTATGCCGATAGAATTATTGAATTTTCAGGAAGTATCGCAGCTGAAGACAGTGAAGAAGATCAGGCTATCTTAGATCTTAATAACAACTCAGACCTAAAAACAATCACAAATGGCGAAGCTGTCGATTCAAGCTCCGATGAGAATGCAGGTCAAGGCACTATTGTTTTCAGAAATAAAGTCGAAAATATCGATTTGCACGTGGGAAATGGCACAATTGTGTTCGCTGACGGGACAGATTTAAGTAGTTCTGTTTTATCAGTTAACGGATCAGATACTGTAATTTCGACCATTGAACCACTTGCTTTTGATGAAACTACACATGCATCAGCTATTTATGATTTGAATCAGGTTCAAGCTTCGACTCTACAAAAAATTACTCTTGGAGGTCTCTCCGGAAAGGGTTCGGCCAATATTTATCTTGACGTTGATCTTGCCAACACGAAAGCTGATTATTTCGAGATGACAGAAGGTGCCTCGATAACTGACACACCAACGCTTCATATCGCTCATTGGAATGTTCTCACCGATGCTACTGCGCAAGAAGTTGTGGTTGCTGTCGCTGATGAGAATTTGAAAGATTCTTTTAAATTAGCTGAATCGGGATCAATAGCAAAGGGAGAGGTTTATACCTACAATGTTGAGCGTCTTGACGAAACAAGTGATCATCCGGGCGATTATCTTTTCTCACGTCGCGGAACATCTCCATCAGATCTCAATGGTGATGTTTATGCGGGTGATGTTGCAGCAGCAGGACTGGCTCTAGCTTCACACCTTGTTGACATTGAACTTCCCCGCCATCGATCTGAAAATTGGTGGGTAAATATCATCGGCACGACGACTGAGATGAAACCCGGAAACTTCCATGAAGTCGATTACAAGTATGGGATTGGACTCTTAGGTTGGCGCTCCTCTCCTCTTGATATGGGAACGGTAACTGGTAGCGTTGGTATTTTTGGAGGCTTCCTATACGGTGACTCTGATTATGAAGATGTAACCATCCGTCAAAATGGTGCTTTAGTTGGTCTCGAAGCACTCTTTGAAATGGGGGCATTTTGGTCTGCAACAAACGTGAAATTAGGAACCGCAAAATCGAATCTTGATCTGTCTCGTCAATCAACAGACATCTCAACGACGTGGTACGGCGTTACCGAAACAATTGGTATGAAGGCTTCTACTGGACCAGTCTCTTGGGTACCGAGTGTAGGCTTTTCTTGGTTAAGCATCAGAGATGATGACTACCGCTCTTCCGAAACCGTTCGAGTTCGATCAGCAAAACTCGATATCACAGAAATCTCACCAGCTCTTACTGTCACAACTCCGATTGCAAACGGTTGGGAAAGCGGTCTTTCGTTCCGTTATAACTTTGTGAATACTTCTGGTGATAAAGGTAACGCCGCCAACCTTCAACTTGAATCAATTGAATTTGAAGATTATGCAGAATACGGCATTACACTTCGTAAGGAAAGCAACTTTTGGAATGCTGGACTTTTGGTTGAAAAATCAATTGATGGTCGACAGGGATGGAATTTCCGTGCTGATGTAAATTGGCGGTTCTAATAAAAACAGACTAAACGGGCAATGGTAGCTAACAAAACAGTTACCTTGCCCGATGTGCCACGCTTTCATTGAGAATAAATTAAAAAGTTATGAATATGTTATTCAGTGAATTCTAAAAACGAAAACGCTGCCGATACCGTGGACGTGGAATTAATGGATTTCGCCATAAGCCTCTAATTGAATAAACTCGGTTATTCCTTGTAATCTTAGCTTGTTCAGCCTGCCATTCCTTGTACACAAACTTCATTATTGGAGAAAAGAAGTCCTTGCCAGCCAAAACGCTTTCAACGAAATCTTCTTTACTGATAAAAGCCGCTACAGCACTATCCGAGTATTGAGGAAAAAGACAACAAAGTTCTAAAGAACCAATTGACAAGGAATCTTCTAGCACCTGCAAATCTGGATGAGACGTAAAGTCAAAAAATATTGGCACTGGTAGCTTCAGCCACGCTTTATTGAAAACTTCATCAGCAAAATAAAACTCAAAGAAATTGGTTCTCTGTACAGACCAATCAGGAATCGGAACCATCTTCTTAAGATCACGAGAAGAAAATACTTTGATCAATTTCGGAAAATCAGTCTTCCTTCGGCAAGCATCAACAACCCAAACAATGTGCTTATAAAAGTTATTCCTTGACTGAAGCTCTTCAGGTTTGATGGATGAATGTTGGAACTCAATTACCAAACCATTTGGAGTCAATACATCAGCAACGTGCTTTTCGCCTGTCTGTTCATCGTACCTCGTTTGCTCTTGCCACGACTGAGGGAAGCGGCTCTTCCATTCTCTGTGCCACTCAGTTTCAGATTCCCACCAAGAATCGCAGTCTTTTCTACTTAAATGAGCCCAATGGGCATGCCTGAACTTACCGCATCTTGCAACAACATCAGTTCCACAAAACGGACACTTCCCCTTTTGGCCAGAAATTTCAGCTTTCGATAACACACCATCGATGTACGCATTTAACATAAAACACCTAAAAATTGCCGATTTGATTAATACTTTATAACAGCAATTACTTCAATATGTGATGTAGGCAGGTGTTGAATAACATTTCGAGAGGGTCTAACGGGTCTTTTAACCTATTGGGGAGTAGTTCAATTTAGTAGTTTTACCTGTTGAATCAACGAGTTTGTTGAGGATAAAACAAGTCTTCAACTGAAAGGGAGCTACTAACAACAGCATTTCCCCAACATAAACGTCTTTTAATCTTATTGTTTTAGGGCATCCACTCGGTCACTTCGTGCCCTGCGTGATGCCTAAAAAATTCGCTTAAACTCCGTTTCTGTTGGGGAAATTGGTGGTTAATCGTTAAAGCCCATATACCCCTGGCAACCCGTTAGATCCGTTAGATCCTCTCAATTTTGACAATGCTTGTTTACAGAGATAAAAAGAGAACTTTCTTTTACAATACCTGCACCGTGCGGCCTACGAGCTGCATTAAAACCGATCCCTGTGGGGCGTTCCGCCGTCTCACAACTTACAACTACTACTCATTGTTTTATGGCCTGGATAATCTCTATATTCGCAGTTGTTTTTCTTATCTCCCTAATCAGCGCCGAGGTTTGGGCTGTAATTGGCGCTGTAATTGTGTTTTTCCTCGCAGTTGCAGTAATTAACCAACAGAAAAAGAAAAAGCAACGAGAGGAAGTTCAGAAAATTGTCGGTCTTACTGATGCAGAGCTAAAGCCAAACCATTTCAGCTATAAAGTTAAAGTGTTGAGTCGAGCGACATTGGACAAATACAATGCGTTGAAGTTTTTTAAAGAACAACCCGACGTCTTAGCCATCGCCAAAGAGCATATCGAAACAAACAAGGATCGAGCAAACAAACTCAAGGAAATTTTGAATGACAAGAATTTCGACTTGTATAGCGATTTCCGCTCTGAACTTCTGAAGCTGCACAAAGATTTGGTTTGCTACAGGATACTTATTAGCTACCAAACCAAAAAGACTCTATCGACGCGAGATCTTTATATTTCCATGGAAGAAATTACTGAAATAGAGAGCCAGCCGCACCTTCTTATTGGGAAAACGGAGTACAACCGACAATTAAAGCAAATGCTCGCAGACAAGCAGCATGAGATGTACGACCGCATCAATAGCATTATTGACGTAGCCAATGAATCTCGAGACCACCTAATCCTGAAAGGATCGCAAAATAAACTTGATGGATTAATTGCTGGACTTTTCAGCGAAGTAGTGTCTAGTGTTCGGAAAATCAAGTCCGTGGATAGCCTTGAATGGGAACTGATAGAAAAGCAGGTTGGAAAAATCGAGAAAGAGGTGGAGGATCTGCTCGGCCTCAACAAAAAGATTCTCGACTACTACGACTCCCCTGATTTTGAGCGAATCAAGAACACTTGTCAATCGATGATCAATTCGCAAAAAGAGTTTAATGACTACATTAAGCAAAAAGTTGAGTCGATTTCTAAACTTTTCGGCAAACGCACTCTTCGAGAAGAGACAGTCTTTGAGGACAAAAACCAATATGTCCGTACCTACAAAAAAACGGTTGCGCCCTTCACAGCACAGGTATCGGCTCAAGTGTTCTCAAGTGCAGAAAATAATCCCATGGGCTATCTCGTAAAAACGTTCTATCCGAACAAAGCCGCATATCCACAACAAATTCAGGATCTTTATAAGCTAGTCGAAGAATTAGAGACTTTGAGAGATGCGAAGGAGATCATCGAAAACTACAAAGCTGAATACCAACAGTACATTGGTGACGTACCAAACTACGTCATGGATAACGATTCTGACGGTTTTTATTCTCGTCTTGGTTTCGCACAGGTTGACGAAAGCACACTTACAGTCGAGTATGTGTTTACCTACACGTCATCTGGCGGCAAGGCACAACGAAGCTTCAGTGTACCAATGACACTTGAAACGATTGAGGAGCTTATTAACACACTGAAAAGCAAACTCACGAAGGAAGCGTTTATCAAAGAGCAACGTCTCCTAATGACCCCGAAACTTCGCGAAACGGTCAAGGAACGAGATCACTACACATGCTGTATGTGTGGAAATTCAATCACGAAAGAACCTAACCTACTTCTTGAGATCGATCACATTATCCCCGTGTCGAAGGGTGGCGAGACCATTCCTTCAAATCTCCAGACTTTGTGCTGGAAGTGCAACCGCTCTAAGAGTAATAAGATTCTTCATGATGGCAGCACTGAATAGGTTCGTCATATTTGCACTGTTGGTGAGTGGGCATCACTCTCAGACGTGTGGATGGCGGCTTTCATTTTGAACCAGGCCGCTCACTCTTTTGAGGAGCGGCCGTACCTCTTCTTAGCGATAACGCTTATAAGCGTTGATCAACTTATCAACTCGATAACAGCGTTTGTTATTAAGCTGCGAGTTTTGAAAGGATTTGATTTCAAACTCGCCCATGAACAACGATAGCTTTTTCGCTGATAGCTCGACCCACACTGGATCCTTTCTGAGCTCCCACAACAGATCCTCGGTGCTTATTGACGTTTGTGGGTAATTTTTAACAATGACCCACACATCTCTAAGCAAACGCACAGCCTCCGTTTGTGACAAAGCTTCTGTTTTCGTCAACACTCGGCAGCTGGCCTCTTTGATTTTCTCAACAATGCGAGGATCGGCACAGCATTCTGCAATGGCCCATAGAGGTTCAATATTGTCCACCTGTCGATCATTTAATTCACCAGGGAACACCATATCCCCTTTGTTTATCAACTTAGCGACATCGGCTCCATGCTGTTGAGCCAAAGTGAATAATTTGCGCCGTAGGGTTTCACATTGCTCTTTAAATTGTTTCAGCCGGCAACGCTCCATTTGCTTCGTTTTACGAACCAATTCGATCACAATGCTTCGATCGGTCAGGGTGTCACTGATTTTGGATGCTTTGATCCCAGCGATCGCCTTAAAACCAAAGCAGCTGAAAGCAACAATTTCGCCTCCGTAATTACCGTTGGCATTGATCGCTGTGCGAAGAACTCGACCATCCCGAGAGTTACCACAATTTAAGATCGAGGCAAAATCTAAACGTGAGTTTAAATAGCGATCGGCCTCATCCATCAATAATGTTGGGCAGTCCTTAGCCATGACTCGAAAAGTGGCCGCTGCCGTCAAATCTCCTGACATTACAGGGAATCGAACAATTTCGGCTAACACCTTCATGAGTTTAGTTTTGCCGCAACGTTTTGTTGGTGAGGTGATCAATAAATACGGCAAGTAATCCAAGTGATCCACAAACCACGTGGACACCACCCATTGACTAACGAGTAGTCGTTGAGCACCCTTCATTGACACGAACCTTTTTATCAGTTCGTTGACTTCTTTGAGAACGTCTATGTACTCAACTTTCTCTGGCCATAATTCTGGTTCTTCAAATTTAAGTTCAGTGAAATTTGCCAATTTCTTTTCTTCAGGCATAGTCGCCTCCTCTAATCAATTGATTGCTTAGCGTTCGTGGCTCTTTAATTTGAAATGTGCCTGTGACAACGATTCGAGGATTCAAAAATCCCAGAGGAACGTTTATCACTTCCGCTGTAGCGACAACGTGTTGTCGATCTTGCTGAGCCGCTTTTTGTTCCAACTGTGAGTCAAACCAAACGGCCTCTTGCCCAGTTTTGAGGTTTTTGACATAACCTCCATCAACGTTGGGGAAGACGAATAGATCGGCCTCACGCTGGTTATATCGGTCTCCAATTACATTTAATTGGAGCGTTTGACCTGCTGGGGGGAGACTTCCTGAGAAGTCAACACCGACTGCCAAGCAGGCGATTGAAGCTGATGAAAATATTTTCATCGTTAACTCCTTTGCCGCCTCGACTAGCAGTCCGTGATAGACTTGCGATCGAGGGCGGCCACTTTGTTGATTGGTTGTTGAACCTGCACCTGCGAAGTAACGGTTCAACGCCTTTTGCTTAGCTGCCCTTTTTCTATACTTGTTTCATTTTGTTGCCTCCTTGATCACGGCCCTCAAGCCACGCCTGAATTTCATCCAACTTCCAAGCCGTAACCCCTGTCGAAATTTTGATCGGCCTTGGGAATTCCGGCTTGAATTTGCTCCAACGCCATACCGTTGAGCGGCTCACCGAGAGCATTGCCGCAACGGTCGGAACCCTTATTAATTGAGATGCTTCCATCATCGTCTCCCTAATGTTTTGTTTTCGCTAGCGATGATGGAATTGTGACGGATTTAGCGACCGTTTGGGAGCAACCGCGACACGCGATTGCAATATCCAGAGGAAACGCGCTTTCTCTAATCAAAAATCATTCTTACCCTAGTTCACAAATCCTGATTTTTTTTCTGATTTTTTTCCCAATGCAGATAACTTTGATAATTTCTATATTGCTGTGTTCTGATTAGATGACATAAAAATACATCCATTCGATCTCTCGGCAGTTCACTATATTTTCCACCAGCTGAAAAATTATCCCTATTGAGTAGATTTTGTTTTATAAGCGGTTCTATTTCTTCGTTCTTTTTGTACCGTGGCTCCTCGTCCTGACACCAAGCTATTTGATACGCCTGATAAATTAACTCAATTAAAAGATCTATTCTTATATCTTTAGACAAAATAAAAGCTAGTTGGTTCGTTTGTTCTTCTGTTAGGTTTAGAGCTTTGGGCATTTCACACTTCTCTTGAATTTTATCTATCACATCTGTTTCTTTTGAATCTACCTTCTTAAATTCGGTAATTTTCTTTTCTTTGAAACCCAACTCTTTTTTATACAAATTAAAGAGAACAGGGTATTCTCTATTAGGAAAATGCTTCTTCCATCTTTGTTTAACCCAACTCATCAGATCTCGGACTGTAACCTTAGTTGTTATAGCCTGTGTAAAACTAATCGGGGAAACTTGGTATTTTTTAAAAAGACGCTGATTAGAACAGAAATCATCAACTATTGCTTGTTGAACTGGAACGATTAAGTCTAAAAAATCAGGATGGATTTCTTCGTATTTTTCTGTCGAATCACAATCAGAAAAATAGAATCCTGCCTCTTCAATAGACCATGAATCAAGAGTTATTAAAACTTGTCTTTTGTTCACAGACAGTCGTAATTCAGATACAAGCGACATCGCTATCATCCCTAAAACAATAATCTGCCCAAGCCTGCATCATTTCCGCGCGGCTCTTTAACGCTTGGTTTCGTTCATAAGCTCCATTGTAAGCATCATCAATTTTGTGGTGTAAGCAAAGCTCTGCAATGGAAGCTGAGAAGCGCTTGTCATTGCCTAATTCATCATCTTGCGCCCAAGTTCTAAACGTAGCGCGTGCCAAACCGTGAGGCGTTGCTACCGCTGGCAATTCGTTCTTTGTTTTTTGTTTCGGATCAACAAAACCCCTCTCCCCTTTTTCCAAAGCCTGCATATGTAATGCACGAATCACAATCTTGAGAGCCGCATCAGACAACTTGCCGTTACCCATTGGCGAAGGGAATATGTAGCGAGAATAACCCCGCGTTTGCACAGAACGGATTAACTCAATTGCTTGATCACTTAAAGGTACAATGTGATCACCATTAGCAGAAGCTTTCATCTTTTCTGCTGGAATAATCCACAGCTTCTTATCCCAATTAATTTCTTCCCACAATGCTTCTCTAGCATTGCCTGAGCGTGTTGCAGTTAAGATGGCAAATTGCAAGCAACGCGCAGCTATTCCCTCATACTGCACCAGCGCTTTCATAAAGCGCGGCATTTCACTAACAGCCAACATCGCATGATGCCGCGGTTCTTGTTTAATTCTTTTGGGAAGTAAATGTTGAAGTACTTGGGGATCGACAGGATTAGCACCATCAAAATAGTCTTTGGCTTTTGCCCAAGAAAACATTTGGCGCAACATTTGACGTGTTTTAGCCGCTACCGCTCGGTGTTGCAGCCAGAGCGGCTGCAATACTTCTGCTATTTGCTGAGGTGTGACTTCACTGATAACTCTCTTGCCTATGATGGGCAGAATGTAGCGACCTAAACGACTAAAGAATAAATCACGATCTTTTACAGACCAATCAGAAAAGGTGTCTTTGTATTGAATAAATAAGTCAGCTAGTTTGGATACAGTAATTGCCGCTCGTTCTTGACGAACGGCTTCTTCTCTTTGCTTTTGCAAAGTTTCTTCACGTAGCAGCAAGGGATCAATCCCTTCACTAATTTGCATCCTATATTCAGCCGCTTGCTCACGGGCACGCTTTAGTGAGCAGACACTATAAGAACCGATTGTGATTTCTCGACGAGTTTTAGTAACAGGAGAGGTGTAACGGAAAAAGAAAGTTTTCTGAAAGTTTTTAATTCGCAATGCTAATCCGACAACTCCACCAACGAAATAAACTCCGTCTTCTTTGAGTCTGCGAACTTGCAAATCGGATAATGTGGTAGCGACTTTCGGCATATGGCCCTCCCACCAAAAAGAACCCTATACCTTCATTTTAGTGGTAGCCCACCAATACTTCCACCAAAAAACTTGCGATTCAGTGAGAATGGATGAGACTGCCTGAGACATGAATTATTTGATTTTTCAAGCAGATACAAAAAATCTCATACTGCCTGAGACGGTATGAGATGATGGTTTGGCGTCCCCACGGGGATTCGAACCCCGGTACCGACCGTGAAAGGGTCGTGTCCTAGGCCTCTAGACGATGGAGACGCTATCTAACTGTGGTGGAGGTAAGCGGATTCGAACCGCTGACCCCTTGCATGCCATGCAAGTGCTCTACCAACTGAGCTATACCCCCGAAGAGAAAACGCATTGTATAGAGCACTTATCAAAAAATCAAGACCCTTACGAAATTTTTTTAGAGTGTTCCCATGTAGGTAATAATGACCGCATTAATCAAGTCAATCAAGAACGCGCCGACTAAACTGACTATGAGCCAAGCCCGGGCGTTGGAACCATATTTTTCAGACAAAGCCTGCATAACCGCCAAACCGTTTGCGGTCGAGCCCATCGAAAAACCGACACCGCCGACACTTAACATCACCGTGTCATAGTTCTTGCCGAAAAGTAAGAAGATGAAAAACCATGAGAAAACCAACACCAAGACGGCTTGAGCGAGCAAAATCACCAACATCGGAATAGCCAAATTAACCAATTCAGCTAATTTCAAGCTATTAACTGCCATGGTCACAAAAAGCACCAAACTAATGTCCGCGACAGCATTAAGACCAACACCGTCAATTCGCACCGTCTTTGTGCAATCGATCACATTCCGAACAACCGCCGCCACAATCATGGAACCGATATAAGCAGGAAGCGTAATGATTTGTCCCAAAAAGTCCGAGACAATCCCACCCAGTGCCATACAAATGGCCACAATACCACCGGCTTTCATCAGTTCATCGGTAAAGGACGGTTTTTGTCCGGCTTCTTTAGCCACAATATCGGCTTGTAAATCGGATGGCAGGTGTAAAGGCGGTTCAGGTTCACCCACAGGTTGCGGCGTGTGGATTTTGTATTTGCGGATCAGCCATTCACCAAAGGGACCGCCCAAAATCAAAGCGGCCGCCATACCAAATGTTGCCGATGTGATAGCCACTGCTGTTCCACCGGTGATGCCGTACGTTTCTTCAAAATAAGGACCAAAAGCAGCCGACGTTCCCAAGCCGCCCATCATGGAAACCGCACCGGTCAAAATCCCATAGTGTTTATCAAGCCCCATGAAGCTGGCTAGTGACATACCCAGCACGTTTTGTAAAACCGCCAAAACAGACACGGCGATTAAGAAACCCACCAAAAGCTTTCCGCCTTGTTTAACCACTTTGACACTGGCCATCATCCCAATTGTTGTGAAAAAAGCCAGCATCAATAGGGTTTGCAAAGTGGAATCAAAATGGACTAGAAGAATGCCGCAGCCTTGTAATACAGAAAGAATAACGGCCAAAATCATGCCGCCAACAACCGGACTGGGCATGGACAAGCGCTCAAGAATCGCAACCTTGGTTTTAACCCAAACGCCTAAGTAATAGGTCACAACAGCTAAAGCCAAACTTTGAATCATGTTGATATTTAGCACCCATATACCGTTTTCAAACGCAATGTCCATATTGACCTCCAAAATGTAAACGTGGAAGTTTATTTTTGTTTTATGACAATAACGCGCCTGTAATGCACTGGGAAGATTTGAATTGCATAAAAATGCTTAGATTATTGGAAATCCAATTGAATATTTTTAGATACCCTCAGAGCTTTTGCTTAAGCAAAACCGCCCTGACCATTACCTTTTTTGATTCTTCAAGCTATCCCGGACCATGTTGCAAAAGATCTTACTTGCATGACTCTGGTAGACGTGATCATTCCATGCAATGACGACTGTTTGAATCGGCAAAACTCCTTCCATACTCAAGAATCTGCATCTATTTCTTGCCTCATAGGGCCCAACCAATGTTTCTTGACAAACGGCCGTGCAAATCCCAGAAGCTACAAATTCCAACCGAGTTCCCAATTGTCTGACATCCATGTTCAGTTCGCGGAAATTTCGCCCAACTACTTTAGATAAAAGAGCGGTTCTCTCATGGTGTAAAACGGTCTGTAAAAGCGGTAATTTTGATAGCTTGTCAAAATTCGCGTCCTGAAAACGCGGATAACATCCTTCAGAGTTATATCGTTCACCGACATCGGCGAAGTATTGTGTATCGGGTACCGCAAAAAGATAACGTTCTTTAAACAACGGATAGGCATTTAATCCTTTTTTCAACAAGTATTGAAAAAGTACCCCGACTTCTGCCATACCTGATAGCAGGAGATTGGAAATTTCTTCAAGGTGATGCTCAAGAGTCAGCTCAATGTAAATGCCGGGGTATTGCTTGGCAAACGCACTGACTCCAGGAATAAGGATGGCATTTGTGCGCTCGCCGTTGCTGGCGATACGCAACTTCCCTGTCCTCAAATTGGCATGATCGGAACAAAATTGCTCCGTTTCTTCCTCAATATTTTGAATCCGTCGACGAGTGTCCAAATAATATTGCCCCAATTCTGTCAATTTGAAGGGCTTATGATGCCGATCGACAATGAGCCCTCTGCATTCCTTCTCAAGACGCTGAACAACTTGAGATAAATATGGCTGAGTCACACCAAGAGTCGCCGCGGCTTTTCGAAAATTTCCTTCCTTTTCAATGGCAGACAATATTTCTAAAACATTAACCGACATCTCGAACCTCTAATTAGTAAAAACTTATCAAATAGAAGTAATTCAATATTAGATTGTAATTTTAATTGCTAATAAACTGATCAAAAAATCTTCATCCCAACAATGTCTCGATAGGAGATAAAAATGAAACTTAAGACTTTTGCTCTCGCTCTTACTCTAGCCATGGGTGCGGGATTAACTGTTTCTACGCAGGCTGCAGAAATTATCGAATTGTGGCCCAATGGAGCCCCTAACAAAAGTACTATTACGGAAGCAGAAAAAACGGATGCTAAAGGAAATATTTTTAATGTAACGAAAGCCAGACTAGAAGTCTCCGTACCGCAAAAACCGAATGGCAAAGCTGTCATTTTGATGCCGGGTGGCGGATACAGCAATTTGTCAATGGCAACCATTGAGGAAAGTTTTGTTCCCCTCTTTCAATCGGAAGGCTTTACCACGTTTGTTTTGAAATACCGCCTTCCGAAAGGCAATCCTATTGTTCCCCTTTCGGACGCTAATAAAGCGGTTGCTACAGTCCGCAGTCTTTTTGACAAATACAAACTTCACTCTGTCGGCGTAATGGGAGCTAGTGCCGGTGGTCACTTAGCCGCCATGTCCAGTGTTTCTTGCAAAGACAATACTTGCCCTGATTTTTCAGTTCTCATCTACCCCAATATTTCAATGATGCAGGAAGAAACTCAACCTAAGAGCTCCTGCCGAAATAACCTCATCGGCCCGGATCGTTCTGTTCAATATGACGCCACCTACTCTGCTTATAAGCATGTCGGTCTGTCGACTCCGCCGGCTTTCCTAGCCGTTTCAGCGCAAGACGAATTTGCCGGCAGTCTCGGATCTATGCTTTATGCCCGAGCCATGGTTGAGAATGCTCGTCCAGTTTCCTTACACGTCTATCCGACCGGCAATCACGGATGGCGAGCTGAAAAAAGCGAATCTTTCCCTGATGGAGATCACTTCAGAGAAGATCTCAAAATGTGGTTAAAGACAATCAAATAATGCTCTCACTCAATAATGACTCAATGAGGTCATCACTATGAAAAAAATTGCAGTTTTAACGTCTGCTCTTATATCCGCTTGCTTAGCTACAAGTGTTTGCGCAGCTGAAAACTATTCCGTTAACCCCCTTGTTAAAGGATTAGAAAAATCCCCTGAACGAGTCCTCCTCGTGGGAAATTCGTTCATGTACTACAACTGTGGTGTGACAGGCTATATCAGTGGTTTAGCCAAAGATAAAAATAAGAAGCTCACCTTAACGATGGCCACAATCGGTGGAGCCGGGCTTGACTGGCATGATGTTAAAAGTTACCTGCGTCCCAATGGTCTTCGCAGTTATTCAACAACCGATGACGGCAGCAATAGACTGATTTTCCACAAATATCCGGGAGGAAAAGTGTTTGAAGCCGTTATCTTGCAAGACAATAGTCAAGGTCCCGTTCACCCGGAACTTAAAAAATTCTTTGAAAAGTATGCGGCCATCCACAGTAAAGATATCCGCGCTACCGGGGCAGAGCCTATTTTCTTGATGACATGGGCATATGCAGACAAACCGGAAATGACCAAGCAACTAGCTGATGCAACCATCCGGGTTGCCAACGAAAACCATGCACTGGTTATTCCTGTTGGCCTTGCGTTTGCTCAAGCTTTAAACGAACGCCCCGACTTGAAGCTGACAGTTGAAGACAATCGGCATCCAACGGCGGCGGGCTCTTACCTTGAAGGGGCAGTCATTTTTGCGGCTTTAACCCGTACTTCACCGGAAGGCGCTCCGTTCCTTGGAGGATGTGAAAAGCCTCTGGACAAAAAGGATGCTCAATTCTTGCAAACGATTGCTTGGAAAACCGTCAAAGAATTTTATGAATGGAAATAGAGCGCTCTGATTCAGAACGCCCATCATTTGAAAGCCGGACTAAATCCGGCTTTCATTTTCAGAGATTAAACAATAAAGCGATCGGCAACCGGTTTACCAGGATCAACCACCAACGTACTGATGCCTAAATCCTTCACGTGCTTTTCACCGTATTGAGTGCAAATCACGGTGCCGTTTGTGCCGTAAACATGGCCGTTCTTAAAGACAGTCTTGCCTTTGACAAAAGTCGCTACCGGTTTTTGTGTGGCGTAGTTATAAATCGTGATATCAGCATCTGCACCGACACTCAGGTGACCCTTATTGTCCAGACGCAACATGCGTGCGGGGTTCAAAGAAGTCTTGGCAGCAAATTCCGGCAAAGTCAGGATACCTAATTTCACCAATGACAAACCTTGTTCCAAAATCACATTGCGCGGGATGCAGCCGCCGTCCGTAGAGATACCGTCAACAACAAAGCTGCCGTCCGGACGTTTGGCTTCTGCAAGCCACACACGAGGCAGCGGCGGGTTCACATTAAATGAACCGCCCACATCGGTATTGTGTTCTTTCCAAAGCTTAAGACCTTCTTCGCCGGTGACCAAATCAGAGTAGCCGCCCGCATCGTAGACCGCCCAAACTTTATTAGCCTTAAATGCAGCCTCAATGCCTTCACGATCATCACTAAAGCCAAAGCGCTTCAGACAGTTACCCGTCACCTTAGATTGCACCTTACCGTTTTCAAAACAAGTCAGACGCGTACCATTTCTGGGTGAAATGTAGCTCTCGCAGTGAATGTGATCATTGGCCAAAAGCAAATCAATGGCTTCTTTAGTTTCTTCTAATTCAGGGCGAATCGCACCACGGCAATAAGCATTGATGTGGGCTAAGTGCAAGAAGTTGCCCTGACTTAATTCGACCGCTTCTCGCATACCTTCAATGTTGGAGCCGTGTTCACTGGTGCCGGCATGCCAGGCGATGTATGCGCCATGCTCCAAGGCTGTTTTAATTAACAAAGAAGACACGGCGGGCTTTAACGGATAGTGTCCGCCCAATAGCTTCACACCCAAAGCCCCTTCCTTCATGGAAGCATCAATCAAAGCATCCATTTCAGCCTTGCTGGGCTCATTGGTCTTGAAGGTAAAGGGAGGAGAGGCAAACTGCAAAATAGCGCAGTTAATACCGGCACCGTAGGTTGGAATGTTCTTTAAAACGTTATCCAAAGGACCGGCCATATCCAGGCAAGTTGTAACGCCGGCCATGGCGAGCATCTTGAAACCAAACGGAGAACCCCACATTTCGCCCAAGTGAACGTGGCTATCAACAATACCGGGCTGCAACACCATTCCCGTATAGTCTTCCACCACTCGGGCACTGCCGCCGGGCAAGTCAACACCGACTTCTGCAATCTGGCCGTTTTCAATAGCCACATCACGCAGCCCCTCAATACGGTTGAGCGGATCAACGACCGTCGCGCCCTTCAGTAAAAGATCCCACATATGAATTCTCCTTTCAAATTGGATTCTTCGGCAAATATTTGCCGCGTTTTATTAAGTTTATTCTTTTTCTTGAGTTCTCTTTGTGGACAAAATCAAGGGATTGGAAAAAATTGTCTTTTGATTGAGAAAAAATGTCTCTTTTTTCATTGCCATACTATTTTTTTCAGGCATACTTTTCGCATTGATTACCAAACATCTTGCGCCACTTCAGAAACACATATCAGTGTTGGCGATGCATCGGCTAAATGACTTTATTTCAGCCGAATGGAAGGTTTTGTTTTTATTTTTTCTTTTTGGAGTTTTGTTATGAAGTCTGATATCGAAATCGCCCAAGAGGCGAAATTGATCCGTATTGACGAGTTGGCCCATAGTGCAGGGCTAAGCGACGATGAATTTGAACCCTATGGCCGCGACAAAGCTAAAGTGTCCTTTCACAAAGACCGCAAGCCTCACGGCAAATTGATTCTCGTGACCGCAACCTCCGGCATGCCCGCCGGCTCCGGTAAAACCACCACGTCTATCGCTCTCACTCAAGGTCTCAAGCGCTTGGGTGAAAAAGCCGTGGTCGCTCTGCGTGAACCGTCCCTTGGACCTTGCTTTGGCATGAAGGGAGGCGCCGCAGGCGGCGGTTACTCTCAAGTGCTTCCGATGGAGTCAATCAACCTGCACTTTACCGGTGACTTCCACGCGATCACGGCCGCCAACAACCTGCTTGCTGCCATGATTGACAACGCCCGCCATCAAGGTCAAGTCGATCTTAAGACCGTAATTTGGCGTCGCGTATTGGATGTCAATGACCGTATGCTGCGTAACATTGTCACAGGCTTAGGCGGTCCGGCTAACGGCATTCCGACCGAGACCGGTTTTGATATCACGGTTGCCAGTGAGTTAATGGCAGTGCTCTGTCTGGCTAACGATCTCGATGATTTGCGCGCGCGCATTGACCGTTTGGTTGTCGGTATTAAGCGCGACGGTTCCGCCTATACCTGCAAAGACTTGGGTGCAACCGGCGCTTTGATGGCTTTGCTTTTGGAAGCCATGAAGCCGAATCTCGTGCAAACTCTCGAAGGCAATCTCGCCTTTGTTCATGGCGGCCCGTTTGCCAATATCGCCCACGGATGCAACTCTGTTGTAGCCACTAAGGCTGCAATGACGCTAGGTGACTGGGCTGTCACGGAAGCCGGTTTCGGTAGTGACCTGGGAGCTGAAAAGTTCATAAACATCAAATGCCGCGCCGCCGGTCTGACGCCCTCGGCAATCGTGCTTGTCACTTCCACCAAAGCACTGAAGTGGCACGGGATGGTTCCGCTTCCTGAAATCGGCAAGCCCAATGTTGAAGCCTTAAAGAAAGGTCTGTGCAATTTGGATGCCCACATCGACAATCTCAAACACTTCGGTCCTGAAATTGTCGTCAGTCTTAATCATTTCGCAACGGATACGGATGAAGAAATTGAAATCATTCGCACCCGCTGCGCAGAAAAAGGCGTTCGCTTTGCTGTCTGTGATGGCTTCATCAAGGGCGGAGAAGGTGCTATCGAACTGGCCAAAGCCGTCATGGATGCTGCAAGCGGAGAGACCAAGCCGTTGCACTTTACGTATGAAGCCGATGACGATGTCATCACCAAATTGGAAAAGCTTGCCGTTAATGTCTACGGGGCAAAAGATATCGAGTTGTCCGCTGCCGCCAAGAAAGATCTCAAGCAAATCCAAGAACTGGGCTTTGACCGCTTGCCGGTTTGCGTGGCCAAGACTCCTTACTCGCTGTCTCATGAACCGACTTGGCTGGGTGCTCCCAAGGGCTTTACGTTGCCTGTGCAACGCTTGATTTTAAACGCAGGCGCCGGCTTTGTTGTCGCTACAACGGGGGCCATCATGCGTATGCCCGGTTTGCCTAAGCAACCCGCCGCTTTGCATATTGATGTGGTTAACGGCAAGATCGTCGGTCTGTCTTAAGCGATTTTTTCATCCTTGATTCCGCAAAGCGCCTTCGGGCGCTTTGCTTTTTGCTAGACTTTCAATCAACGATTTTTTTTGATTGAAAAATGTTCAAACCTTTAGCGTCCACTACTCCAGCAGAAACGGGTGGTGCGCTGACTTATCCTTATCACTATTGTGTCCATCCTTTAGTCAAGGAAGCCACCCAGGTAGTCTGCCAGCACCTCGATGAGAGTGCTCGCGGTCAGGCGGGCCGCCTTGTTGCCATTTTAGTCTGCCGCCTTGCCGATCAATCGTTGGGATTTTTAGCTGCCTGTGATCAGTTTGATTGCGCAGATCCTTACTTTGAGAAAACGTTCTGGCAGCAATTGCCGCCTGAATCCATCAAACCACTCAATACGGACCGTATCGACAAGGCTTTTGAAGACAAAGTTCGCGCGCAGGAAAAGTACATTTCCTTTAAAGAGGCGGCTCAGGCACGCCGTGAACACCGTCAACAGCAACGAGCCAGCGGCGTCTTTAATCGCGAAGCGCTGATTGCGTCCAGTCAATTTGATTCCGGTGAACTTGAGCGTTTAAAACTTAAATATATTTTGGCCTTGCAAGCTGAAGAAGCCGCGCGGTCTGATTTCCAACACCGCACTCATGTGGCGGTTGAAAATGAGTGGAAGCGTCGGTTAAGCAGCGTTCACGTACAAAATAAACCCGGGTATAAGACCACACTTCTGGAGCTTTTATCAACATACCTGAACCGTGAAGATCTGCTTCGAGCCATTTTGAGAACAGCCCTGCCGGCTCTTTTAAACGAAGCCTTCGCGCTCGGCGCAAGCCCCATTGCCATGGGACAATTCTGGTGGGGGCCGGTCGCCGCCTATGATGCTCGCGCTGAGGGTACCTTTTTTGCCTTTGCCAAAGAACGCCACGAAAAACTGCTCAATTACTTCCTGCATGAACTTCGCTTGGAAGAAAATACACTGGCTGTTGATCAGTTTAAAAATTGGACGCCGGACATTGTCTACGAAGACACTGACCTCGTAGCCTTTAATAAACCGTCCGGCATGCTTTCTGTCCCCGGCAAACTCCCCGTGACGGATTTGTATTCTATTGCTCTATCACGCTACCCCGATGCCACAGGTCCGATGCTTTTACACAGACTTGATATGTCTACCTCCGGCATCGTGGTTTTTGCCAAAAATAAGCAGACTCATCAAGCGCTTCAAAACGCTTTTGCCAGGGGCTCTGTGCGAAAGCGCTACATTGCCCTTTTGGAAAAAATGCCCCCAAACACAAGCGGAGAGATCAAATTACCGTTATGTCTCAATCCTTATGAGCGTCCTCGGCAAATGGTTGAGCGCACCTACGGCAAACCCGCTCTAACTGTTTACAAAGTCCTGGGCCAAATGCCAAACGGAGCAGTTCGAGTGGCTTTCTACCCTCAAACCGGCCGCACTCATCAACTCAGACTGCATGCCGCGCACGCTGAGGGACTCAATAGCCCCATCATCGGCGATGAGCTTTACGGACACCCGGCCGACAGGCTCTATCTGCACGCAGAGGCCATTCGTTTTATTCATCCTTCAACCGGTCAACTTTTAACGATTGAGGCGCCTAGCCCCTTCTAGGTTCATCATGTTTGAACTTTTTCTCTATCACCTTCAACTATGCCTGCCCCTGTTTCTTCTGGTGATTTTGGGCTGGGGGCTTATCGTTGGCAAACTCTTTGATCAAAGCGTCACACGTGTGCTCTCGGGCTTTACGTTCCGTTTTTTAATGCCCGCCCTTTTATTTTCACTAATGAGCAAGCTCTCGGAGATGCCGCCTGTGGATTGGCGCGTTCTGATCGCTTTCTTTGGGTCCTGCGTCATTATTTATTGCTTGGGACGCACCGCTGGTCGCTTCTTCGGGTTAGACAACACCGGTAAAACCATTTTTGGTATGGCAGCGATCTTCGGCAACAACGTGCAATTGGGCGTGCCGATTCTCAAGGTCAGCCTTGGCGATGAAGCAATGCCGACCATCAGCTTACTTATTATTTTCAGTGTTCTTCTTTTATGGACCACGGCCATCGCCAGTGTTGAGTTGGGGAAAGCCGAAGGAAAATTGGACTGGAAAAGAATCGGCCGTCCAATGTTAAAAGTATTTAAAAATCCGGTGGTTCTAGCCATTATTTTGGGCAGTGCCTGGGGATTGACGGGTTGGAAGCTGCCGGATTTTGTTGAACGTACCCTGGGGTATGTGTCGTCTGCAACGACCCCGATTGCTCTCATTGTGGTCGGCATGGGATTGGCTCAACACCGATTTACTTCGGCCCTACCTCGTGGTTTAACCATCTCAACACTGAAAATTGTAATCCACCCTATCATTGTGTTTTGCCTAGCCAAATTAATTGGACTCGATGAGATTACAACCAACGCCTGTGTGTTGACAGCCTCCTTGCCGGTTGCCATTAATGTTTACCTGATGGCAAGCGAATTCAGGAGTGAAGAGGGCTCTGCAAGCAACGCTATTTTTGTCTCCACGATGCTTTCAGCTCTCTTAATTCCGCTCACTCTTACGCTCTTAGGCGTGAGCCTTTAAAAGCAAAAACGGAGGACTTCAAAAATCTGAAGCCTCCGTTTTTAATCGGACTATTTAAATTAGACCATTTCGTGCGGATGCACCGGTCTGTCGGAAAATTGGATTTTGTAGAGGTTGGCGTACACGCCGTTTTTCTCAAGCAACTCCTTATGAGTGCCGATTTCCACAATCCGACCGTGCTTCATCACAACGATGCGATCAGCCCCCTCGATGGTGGAGAGGCGGTGAGCCACAACAAAGCTTGTGCGTCCCACCATCAATTCATCAAGCGAAGCCTGAATGTATTTTTCGCTTTCGGTATCAAGCGCGCTCGTTGCTTCATCCAAAAGGAGAATCGGCGCGTTCTTTAAGAGCGCACGAGCGATGGAAATGCGTTGACGCTGACCGCCCGAGAGTTTTGCGCCGCCTTCACCCACTCGCGTATTGAAGCCTTCCGGCAGCGATTCAATAAAGGGCAAAAGATACGCCGCTTCGGCCGCTTTACGAATATCTTCGTCCGTCACCTTATCACGAACACCGTAGGCAATATTGGCCGCAATCGTATCGTCAAAAAGCACGACATCTTGGCTCACAAGCGATATTTGAGCCCGCAGGCTCTTAAGCGTTAAATCTTTTTGGCTGATACCGTCAAAGAGGATATCACCTGAGGTCATTGTCCAAAAACGCGGAATCAGGTTAATGAGCGTTGTTTTCCCCGAGCCGGAAGAACCGACCAAGGCAATCATTTCACCGGGCTTCACATCCAACGTAAAGTCTTCCACTGCCGGGGTGTTTGAGCCTTCGTACGTATGTGTAACGTGACGGAAACTGACCGCCCCGGATGCTCTTTCTATCGTGCGGGAACCTTTATCTTCTTCAGAGGGTTCATCGACCATCTTAAACACACTTTCAGCCGCCGCTGACATGCGTGCAACGGAACCATTAAGACTGGAGAGGTGACGGATAGCCGGCATCATCAAAAGCATGGCCGACAGGTACGTCGTGAATTCACCCATTGAGAGCTGACCGTTTTGGGCTTGCGTCAAAGCAAAAACCACCACCACCGACACACCGATCATGGTGACAAGCTGAGTAAGCGGCGTTCCCAAAGACTTCACCGCTTGCATACGAACAGCATAAGATCTCAAGCGTTCATTAATCGCGGCAAAACGCTTTTTCTCGTAAACGTAGCCATCGTAAATTTTGACAACGCGCTGACCTTCATAGGCTTCTTGAATGGCCACGCTCATCTCACCCAAGGTGTTTTGAGAACCAAGCGTCAAACGCTTTACCGTCTTACTCACCCACTTGAGTACTAATGCCAAAAGCGGCGCCACAACGAGCGTCACCACGGTCAAAAGCCAATTGTGGTAGATCAAAATACAGGCCAAAGAAATAATTTGAAGCGAGTCACGCACCAATGTCGTCAATATTTCAGCGGCCATCCCCAAAGCACTTGAAGCTTCATTAACGAACTTGGAGACGACCTTACCGGACATATAGTGTTGGTAAGTTTGAGAAGACCATTGAATGAGTCGGCCAAACATGAGGCGGCGAATACGAACAAGAACCTGTTGGCTCACCCGCTGCAGCAGATAGTTGGATAAGAACTGCGTGCCGCCGTGCAAAATCGAAATACCGATCAAACCCACCGGCGTCCACCAAACAATGGAGGGATTGTGTTCGTAAAAACCTAAATCGGTTAACTTACCCAATAAAAGCGCGATCAAGGAAGAGCTAGCAGCTCCCAAAATCATACAAGCGACAGCTAAAGCGATTTCCTTTTTGTACGCAGGCAAGTAGCCCAAAAGGCGTCTGACGTACGGATCGTTGAAAATCGGCAATCGGTCAAGAATTTTTTTATTCATTGGCTTCAATCAAAAATATTTCGTCGTCATTTTAACGACTTGAGCGCTTAACCGCCCTATTCGTTTTGTTAACGTTTATGACACGCTTGGCATGACGCTTTTTGGACTCTGCCACTCCTTCATAGCCTTTGTCATAGACGTCTTTTTTAGCGGCAAACTTACGTCCCCCTTTATTGGCTCCGACACCGGCTTGGGCTTTTGAACGCGCACGAGTCTTACCAGCCCCATCCTTCGTGCTTCCCGGAACAACCCCCGCTCGGGTGCTGCCCGCTTTTAAGTCTTCAATCCAACCCTTGACCCATTCATCGCTCAAGCGCATCTTTGCTCCGCGCGGCAGATCCTTGGGCAGCAACACGGCACCGAAACGAACACGAATCAAACGCGAGACCGTCAATCCCACCGCATCAAAAATACGGCGCACTTCACGGTTGCGCCCCTCTGCGAGTGTCACCCGATACCAATGATTGGAAGAAACGCCGCCGATGTCTTCGATACGTGAAAAAGACGCCGGACCATCGTCGAGCTTAATACCCTTCAAAAGCTTATCTTTGTTTTCTTCGCTCAATTCACCCTGTACACGCACCGCGTACTCGCGCTCAATTCGATAGCGCGGGTGCATGAGCATATTGGCTAAGGCGCCACTCGTGGTAAATAGCAAAACCCCCTCGGTGTTAAAGTCAAGGCGGCCAACCGCAATCCAACGTTCACCATTGAGTTTCGGCAAACGATCAAACACACTGGGCCTGCCTTGGGGGTCATCGGCTGAAACAATTTCTCCGGCTGGCTTATGGTAGAGCAACACTTTCGGCACATCGTTGACGACCGCCGCACGTTTGACCAAGCGACCTCGCACCCGAATCATGTCATTGAGACGAACGCGGTCGCCCACCTTTGCCACATCGCCGTTAACCGTCACCACACCGGTCGCAATAAGTGCTTCCATTTCGCGGCGCGAACCCAAACCGGCATCAGCCAATACTTTCTGAAGTTTTTCTCCGGTTACATTCCCCTCTTGGGAGACTGTCGGCACAACCTTTTCCTCGGGCGCAACTTTTGGCGTTACGGCTCGCAGCCTTTTAGCCTGAGGCGCTCGAAAGGGCGTTCGTTTAGCCGGCGCTTTCTGAACCACCCCTTTTTTATTCGGACTGATTTTTTTCTTCATCATCACTATCTCCAAAATCCAAAGGTTGGATCAGACTTTCTAATCTTGCGTGTTCATCATCAATGGCCTTTAGCTCCTGCCGATCACTTAACCGGGAAGCCGGCTGAGTCTGGGATTGCCCCTCAAACAATTCAAAGGCTTCAACCTGGGGTTCCTCATCGGGCCCGATACTGGGTAAATCCTGTAAAGAATTCAATCCCAAATCCACCAAAAATTGTCTTGTTGTCGCAAATAATTCCGGGTGACCGATTGTCTCCCGACGGCCGAGGACTTCAATCCAATTGCGATCAAGTAAAGTTTTAATGGCATTAGGATTTACCGTCACACCGCGAATCTTTTCAATATCTCCGCGCGTTACGGGCTGACGATAAGCAATCACCGCCAATGTTTCCATCACAGTACGGCTGTATTTCGGCGCTTCTTCCGGATGGAGCTTACGCAGTATCTCGCGCATCGCCGAAACTGACTGGAATCGCCAAAGACCTTCGGCCACTTCGCGCAATTCAAGCGCTCGCCCCTGCCAGTCATCCTGAAGCTCGGCGAGCATCTGCAAGATCTGCGCCTTTGTAAAACGCTTATCCAAGCACTCCCTGAGCGTCGATACGGACAAAGGCACATCACTTGTTAAAAGCGCGCCTTCAAGAATCCATTTGGGATTTTCATTAAGCGTGCTCATCGGCTACATCTCCGTCCACATAAAACCACTGACCGTTTTCACGGACAAAACGGCTTTTTTCAACCTGCTGAAAAGCCCGACCATTGATCTTGCCGCGAGCGATAAAAGAAACCGTTGCACTATCGCCTTCTGACTCATAGGAAACAATTTCCAAACCAAGCCACTTAATCGGTTCGCTTAAATCCAAAACACTCGGTCGTGTGCTTTCATGCCAAGTCCTTAGCAGATAATCCGCGTCCTTTTTTACAAAAGCACTGTAGCGGCTTTTCATCAGACTTAAGGCGTCTGGCGCAGGTTCTTTTTCATGAAAACGCCCGCAACAGTCCTTGTAGTCAAGAAGACTACCGCAAGGACACAATGCGGGCGCTTTCTTTTTCTTCATGCCGAAAAATTATGATGCGTTTTGCTCACGCTCGGCGCGGGCGTGACGGCGACGATCAATTTCGGTCAAATAACGCTTTCTCAAACGGATCGTGTGCGGGGTGATTTCCACCAATTCGTCATCGTTGATGAATTCAACCGCGCTTTCAAGCGTCAACTGCACAGGCGGCACGAGACGAATGGCTTCATCGGTACCCGAGGCACGGATGTTGGTGAGCTGCTTGCCGCGAATCGGATTCACAACGATATCGTTGTCGCGAGAGTGAATACCGATAATCATGCCTTCGTAGAGCTTATCGCCCGGTTTGACAAACATACGGCCGCGATCTTGCAGCTTCCAAAGAGCGTAGGCAACGGCTTCACCGTTATCCTGGCTAATCAACACACCGTTGCGGCGTTCACCGACATCACCTTCTTTGATCGGACCGTAGTCATCAAAAACGTGACTCATAATGCCGGTACCGCGACACATGGTCATGAATTCACTTTGGAAACCGATCAAACCGCGAGCCGGAATGCGGTATTCCAAACGCACGCGGCCCTTTCCGTCAGGCTGCATGTCCTGCAAATCGCCCTTACGGCGGCCCAATTCTTCCATCACTGCGCCTTGGTGATCTTCTTCAACATCAACCGTGAGCACTTCATACGGTTCCATCTTTTGACCGTCGATCTCCTTGAGCAATACACGGGGACGTGAAACGGCCAATTCATAACCTTCGCGACGCATATTTTCAATCAAAATCGTCAGGTGCAATTCACCACGGCCGCAGACTTCAAAGACGGTTTCATCGTCAGTGAGTTTCATACGCATGGCCACATTGGACTTCAATTCCCGTTCAAGACGTTCACGAAGCTGACGGCTTGTCACGTACTTGCCTTCACGACCTGCCAAGGGACTCGTGTTTACTTGGAAATTCATGGAAAGCGTCGGTTCGTCCACTTTCAAAAGCGGCAGCGCTTCGGGTTGTTCCAAATCCGTAATGGTCGTACCGATAGACAATTCTTCAATGCCGTTTACGAGCACAATGTCACCGGCTTCGGCGGAATCCACAAGCTTGCGATCCAAACCTTCAAACATGAGGATTTGGTTGACTTTGACCTTCTTGGGCGTATCGTCCGGTCCGTTCATCACACAGACGTCTTCGCCGGCGTGAATGCGGCCGCGGTGCACACGACCGATACCGATCTTACCGACGTAGCTCGAGTAATCGAGCGAGCAAATCTGCAACTGAAGCGGGCCATCCGGGTCATCATCACGAACCGGTACCTTTTCAATAACAGTGTCAAAAATGGCGCGCATATTGCCCACTTTCTTGAGCTCTTCAATGTTGTCGCTATAACCGGCAACGCCTTCCAAGGCCGAGCAGTAAATCACGGGGAAGTCGAGCTGTTCTTCAGTGGCACCCAACTTATCAAATAAGTCAAACGTTTGGTTCAAAACCCAATCCGGACGGGCACCCGGACGGTCAATCTTATTGATCACAACAATGGGCTTTAATCCCAAAGCCAGAGCTTTGCGGGTCACAAAGCGCGTCTGCGGCATCGGGCCTTCCACGGCGTCGACCAAAAGCAATACACCATCGACCATGGACAACACGCGTTCGACTTCACCGCCGAAGTCGGCGTGCCCCGGGGTATCAATGATGTTGATGTGGGTGCCTTCGTATTCCACAGCGCAGTTTTTAGCCAAAATCGTAATACCGCGTTCACGTTCCAAATCACCACTGTCCATCACACGTTCTTGGACTTCTTGATTGGCACGGAAAGTGCCGGCAGCGCGCAAAAGCTTATCCACCAAGGTTGTCTTACCGTGGTCGACGTGCGCAATAATCGCGATATTGCGAATAGCACGAGTACTAGTCGTCATTTGTTGCCTCAATATCTTTCTTGTTGGCAATTAATCGTTCAGGTTCGAGCACACCGCGTTCGTTAACGCGGGCCGTTCCCACCATTTGTTCATCAGGTCCATAGACCCTGACACGCGGGCAACTCGGTAAACCAAGGGCCAATCGCTGGCCATGGCAAAAGCGCACGCGGTCGTTTTCGCTTAAATGCACCGCAGGAAGCGTCTGCATTAACGCATCAAGCGGTTTTAAAGTTGCCAGACGCTCATCAACCGACATCGTCTCAAGCGCCTGTAAGGTAACAGCGTCTTCAAGCGAAAGCACTCCTACCTTTGTTCTTCTTAAACTTGCCAAATGAGCACCACAGCCGAGAGCCTCACCGATATCTTCAGCGAGCACCCGAATATAAGTCCCCTTGGAACACGTCACTTCAACCGTTAAGAGTTCGTCGGCAAATTCAAAGATCTCTAATTTCTCAATTCGCACCGAGCGAGCCTGTCGCTCAATGCTCACACCTTCACGGGCCAAATCGTAGAGCGTTTTTCCGTCACGCTTTAAGGCTGAAAACATCGGAGGCACCTGCAAAATGTCGCCTCTAAAAGCGTTCAGTGCCTTTTCAATGTCAGCCCGATTGACACGGACGGGACGGGTCTGCAGAAAGTCTCCCTCCAAGTCACCCGTTGTCGTCTTCTGACCGAGCTTAATACCGGCAATATAGGTTTTATCAGCATGCAAAAGATCGGCAGAAAATTTGGTCGCTTCGCCAAAGGTGAGCGCCAACAGGCCGCTTGCAAGCGGATCAAGTGTTCCCGTATGACCGGCTTTTTGCGCATTCAACAAACGTCGGGCTGTCTGCAGCGCCGCGTTTGATGTCATCGCATAGGGCTTATCAAGCAAAAGCACCCCGTCTACAACTCGGCCTTTTCTTTTCATTTTTCGCCCTTGGTTTGCTTCATCGCCTCATCGATCAGGCGGTCCATTTCAAAACCCTTGGCCACACTGGTGTCATGTTCAAAGTGCAGCGTCGGCACCGTATGAATCGACAACAGTTTGAAAAGATGGTTACGAAGCATTCCGGCGGCAGCGTTTAAGCCTTGCTTGGCCTGTTCAGGCTCTGCGCCGATGACCGTGAAATAAACCTTCGCATGAGCATAATCAGGCGTAATTTCACAGCCCGTCAAAGTCACCAAACCCACTCGCGGATCCCGCACTTCCTGAGGAATCAAACGAGCCAGATCCTTTTGAATCTGATCGGCCACACGCAGGGCGCGTCCCGGTTTTGCAGCTCTCATGTCACAATCCTTTCTTAATACTTCAGGGCGGCCAGTAAAAGTTATCTTTCAAACTAGCCGCCCGTTTTCTATTAAAGCGTACGGGCCACTTCCGTGACTTCAAAGATTTCCAGCTGATCGCCTTCTTTGATGTCATCGTAGCCTTTGAGCGACAAACCGCATTCCAAACCGGCCTTCACTTCTCTGACATCGTCCTTGAAGTGGCGCAAGGAGTTTAATTCTCCTGTCCAAATCACGACATTGTCGCGAAGCAGTCGAGCCGAAGCCGTACGACGAACCACACCTTCCAAAACCTTACAGCCGGCAATCATGCCAACCTTAGGCACGCGGATACATTGACGAATTTCCACAAAGCCCAAAACGGTTTCGCGTTTTTCCGGTGCGAGCATACCGCTCATAGCAGCCTTCACATCATCCACGGCATCGTAAATGATGTTGTAGTAGCGGATATCCACACCGTTGGTTTCGGCGAGCTTACGAGCCGGCGCATCGGCACGCACGTTAAAGCCGATGATGACCGCTTTGCTAGCCAGGGCCAAGTTGACGTCCGTTTCCGAAACGCCACCCACGGCAGAGTGCACCACCTGAACGCGCACTTCATCGTTGGACAACTTCGTCAAGGCGTGAACAATAGCTTCGGTAGAACCCTGAACGTCTGCCTTCACAATCAAGGCGAGGGTCTTCACTTCGCCATTGGCCGCATCCGAGAAAATGTTTTCCAATTTGGCGGCTTGCTGCTTGGCCAACTTCACGTCACGGTACTTGCCTTGACGGAAAAGAGCGATTTCACGGGCTTTACGTTCATCGGGCAAAACCATAATTTCGTCGCCAGCCTGCGGCACACCCGACAGACCTTGAATCTCAACCGGAATTGAAGGACCGGCTTCACTGACGGCCTTACCGGTTTCATTAATCATGGCACGGACACGACCGAATTCAGCGCCGGCCAAAACAATGTCGCCGCGGTGAAGAGTGCCGGACTGCACGAGAATGGATGCCACCGGACCGCGACCCTTATCCAAACGAGATTCGATGACAAGACCCTTGGCCATGCCTTCCTTCGGAGCTTTCAAATCAAGCATTTCGGCTTGAAGCAGCACGTTTTCCAGCAATTCATCTACGCCCTGACCGGTCTTGGCAGACACCGGAATAAACGGCACGTCACCACCCCAGTCTTCAGGCATCACATCGTTTTGAACAAGTTCTTGTTTAACGCGTTCAGGATTGGCTTCCGGCTTATCGATCTTGTTGATCGCCACCACCATCGGAACACCAGCGGCCTTGGAGTGAGCAATAGCTTCCTTCGTCTGGGGCATCACACCGTCATCGGCAGCCACCACCAAAATCACAATATCGGTGGCCTGAGCACCGCGCGCACGCATAGCCGTAAAAGCTTCGTGCCCCGGCGTATCCAAGAAGGTCACAATGCCTCTCGGAGTCTTAACGTGGTAAGCACCGATATGCTGCGTGATACCACCGGCTTCACCAGCCGCTACCTTGGCACGACGAATGTAGTCAAGCAAGCTCGTCTTACCGTGGTCGACGTGACCCATGATGGTCACCACCGGCGGACGCGGAAGAGCCTCAGCCGTATTTTCTTCCATCATGTCGCCCAAAATCGCTTCCGGATCATCGGGCTTGGCAGCGATCGCATGATGTCCCATTTCTTCAACCACGATCATCGCGGTGTCTTGATCGAGCATTTGGTTAATCGTCACCATCTGCCCCATCTTCATGAGCGTCTTAATCACTTCGGTGGCTTTAACGGCCATCTTATGAGCAAGATCAGCCACGCTGATCGTTTCAGGCACGCTCACATCACGCACCACGGGTTCTGTGTTTTGAACCTGCTGTTGCTTGGGCTGTTCATGACGGCGGTTATTGCGGTTTTTACGAGAACCGCGCCATTGTTCATTGCCGTCATCATCCTCATCGATGACACGGGCATTGCCCTTGTTGCCGCCACGATGTTTAATGTTATCGTCCCATTTGCTCGCTGCACCATGGTTGGCACCGGCGTGCTTGCCGCCCTTTTTCTTGCCGCCTTGGTCTTCATCGCGATCACGGTCGTTGTTCTTGCCCTTTTTCTTATCCAGATTCTTTTTACCTTCGGCAGGCTTATCGCTCTTGGCCTTCATGACAGAGGGCTTGGGCTTACTCATCATTTCTCGAATCGCACGAGCTTCTTCTTCAGCCTTACGCTTGGCTTCCTGACGGCGCTTAATTTCTTCTTCAGACAAAGCGGCAGGCTGAGCCTTTTGTTCTACAGGACGTTGAACCGACTTTTTTGCATTCGGTTGGAACTTAGCCTTTTCATTTTTGCGAGCGTCATTGGGCTTGACGGCGGGTTTAGCCTGTTTTTGTTCATGACGCACTTGCGGCTGCTGAACCTCTTTCTTAACTTCAGGCTTTGTAGCCACTTCCGCCTTAGGCGCAGCCGGTTTCTTATCGGCAGCAGGAGCAGCCTTCGGCTGTTGAGCTGCGCGAGCGGCTGCGGCCTCGGCTTCAGCCTGAGCCTTAGCGCGGGCTTGTTCTTGAGCGGCTTTTTCCTGAGCCAATTTTTCTTCTTGCAGACGCTGAGCTTCCAGCTCTTTTTGACGTTTTTCTTCTTCAGCCTTTTGTTGCTGCATCTTTGCCTTGGCTTCTTCTAAAGCGCGTGCACGTTCTGCGGCCATTGCCTGCTCACGAGCAGTCGTCGCTGTTGCCGAGTTTTTCACGAGAACGCGTTTTCTGCGCACTTCCACTTTCACCGTATGTTGACCATCGGCCTGCTTAACCGTTGTGGTCTCTTTACGGGTTAAAGTGATTTTGCGGGCTTTAGCCTGACGATCCTGACGCAAAAAGTCCACCAACTGACGTTGATCGGCAGCGGTCACTGCGTCCGTTTCACTGTGCTTGTCAATGCCGGCACTTTTGAGCTGACGAAGCAATTCTTCGGCAGTCACTTTCATTTCTTTGGCCAACTCTAAAACGGTCGAACTTGCCATATTCTCTCCTTTCGTACTTTTAACTCAAAGCACGCTTTAGTTGTTGAACCAATGGGCGCGAGCAGCCAAAATCAACTTCGAGGCACGCTCTTGATCGATTCCGCTCATTTCCACCAGTTCGTCTACGGCTAATTCGGCCAGCTCATCACGCGTCTTCACACCGTGGGCAACCAGCACGTTAACCAAATCATTATCCATACCTTCAAGTGAAACCATTTCGGGTTCAGCCTGACGCAGGTTTTCTTCACGTTCCAAATCTTGCATGAGGCACTTATTGCGGGCGCGTTCACGCAACACCTTGACCGTGTCTTCATCAAACGCTTCAATTTCAAGCAATTCCGATTCAGGCACATAGGCCACTTCTTCGATAGAAGAGAAGCCGTTTTCAATCAAGATATCAGCAACATCTTCACCCACATCGAGCTTTTCAACGAATTCAGCACGAATCTTGCTTGTTTCTTCGTCACGCTTGGCGTTGGCTTCTTCATCGGTCATGATGTCGATCTTCCAGCCGGTCAATTCAGAGGCCAGGCGGACATTTTGACCGGCACGACCGATAGCAATGGCAAGATTTTCTTCATCCACCACCACTTCCATCGTGTGCGTGTCTTCGAGCATCACCACGCCGGAGACCTTAGCCGGTTCCAAAGCGCTCACAACAAACTGAGCCGGTTCATCATCCCAAACAACGATGTCAACACGTTCACCGCCCAATTCGTTGGAAACGGCATTCACGCGCGTACCGCGCACACCGATGCAGGTGCCAACCGGATCCAAGCGAGCGTCTTTGGCTTGAACAGCGATCTTCGCACGGCTACCGGGATCACGGGCTGCACTCTTGATTTCCAAAAGACCTTCTTCAATTTCAGGCACTTGCAAAGCAAAGAGTTCCTTGATGAAATCCGGGCTTGTACGAGACAAGAAAATTTGTTGGCCCTTGCAGGAGCGATCGATTCGAGCGACATAAGCACGCACGCGGTCACCCGGACGGAACGATTCCTTGGGCAACATTTCAGAACGAGGCAGGCGGGCTTCTACCTTGCCGATTTCAACGATCGCATCACCCTTGTCCATGCGCTTGACTAAACCGGAAACAACTTTTTCATCGCGAGCCAAAAATTCCACCAACATTTGTTCACGTTCGGCATCGCGCAAACGTTGCAAAATCACTTGCTTTGCATCTTGAGCGAAACGGCGACCGGAACTATTGATGTTTTGCACTTCCTGACGGATATAGTCACCAACGTTAAGATCGGGGTATTCGTCATGAATATCGGAATACATTTCCTGACGATCCGGTTCCTGCAAGCCTTGATCGTCAGCCACAATGAGCCAACGACGCCAAGCTTGGTAATCACCCGTGTCACGATCAACGTGTACTTCAATATCAGCATCTTCGCCGGCAAAATTTGCCTTTTTTACAGCAGAGGCAAGAGCCGTTTCAAGCACACCGAAGACGACCTCGCGGGGCACGCTTTTTTCCTGTGCCAATACTTCAACCATTTCAAGCATTTCGCGGTTCATTTTTTACTTTCCTTTGAAATTTAATTCTGCGATCAAATGGGCACGATCGACCTGATCGATCGTAAAACTAACGGCAACGGGCTCAATGGCTGCGGCCTTCTTACCGCGCTTTTGTGCAATCCGCTCCCGAGCGGCCTGCGCCGGAGTCTTTGCCGGCTTTTCATCCGTAAACAAAAAATCAATCGTCGTTTGCGAGTCCTGCGTGCGAACAGCCTGAATTCGACCGTCTAACTTGCGACGACCGGCTTCAGGAAAACCTTCGGCCATCAACGGGGCAAACAATTCCACGTGCACCAATTTGCCGATGTAACGTTCCCAATCCCGAACACGCTTTAAAGGCCGTTCCACACCGGGAGAGGACACTTCAAGGCGCTCGTAGTCAACATTTTCAACCGTGAACAAATACGTCAACTGGTTGCTCACCTGTTCGCAATCGTCCACCCCCACTCCTTCGGGGCTATCCATCGTGACGCGAAGCAATCCGCGGGGTAAATGTTCGAGATCAACGAACTCAAAGCCCATCCCTTCAACGGTTTGCTCAACCAACGTCAACAAATCTGTCGATGTTTCTGTCATTGTTATTGTGGCTCCTAGCGGAGAATTCCCAAAAAAAGATGGGCTCTAAGGCCCATCCATCCCCTTAGCGTCAGACAAAACCGGCACCAAGGTTTTGCGCAAAGAAGCATTACTCTCATAAACGCAACTTGCACACGACGACCGATAAATAATAAAGGCACTTTGAAAAGTGCCTTTATTGTTTTTATCTTCGCGAGTGATTATACAGACTGATTATAAAAAATCAATCACTTAGCTTATCTTTTTCAAAGAATTCTCAAAACATCGCCAAACAGTATCACCATCAAGAATTATCGAATGCAAAAATATCCTTAACATTATATTTTAAGGCAAAAAAAATGGCGGAGAGAGAGGGATTCGAACCCTCGATACGAACGAGCCGTATACCGGATTTCGAGTCCGGCGCATTCGACCACTCTGCCATCTCTCCGCACAGTGAGCTTGCGATTTTATCAGAATGAACTCTATTTTGCTTTTTGACTTTGCGTTTTTTCGGTGGATAAGTCAAAAATGACATTGATTGCTCTACTAAATCATTTGTTGTAACAACGCAACATCTAGCGATCAAAAACACATTATTCCAAGGGTTAATACTAAAAGTTGAGAAATTCTTTTGAGGTTACTCAAATTTTCTTTTACTTTTGCAATAACATTATGAGTAAAGGGCTATCCTGAACCTATCTGAACACTAATTTCTGTAGGAGTTATATCAAAATGGATCTTAAAGAAATTCTCGAACGCAATAAAAAAGCACATCATCGCCTCGGCATGATCACCAAGGAACTTCACGACACCTTGGCTGACGGTCACCACAACAGCCTTCGTGCTTCCCAAGTCATGGAAATGATGAATGCCTCTTTCGAAATGTTGAAAGAGTCTGATGTGTTGCACTCCTATATGGATGAAGAATTAGCTCCTGAAGCTAAGGAAGCTCCGGCGAAGAAAGCTCCCGCCAAGAAGGCTGCCGCGAAGAAAGTAGCCGCCAAGGCTCCAGCTAAGAAGGCTGCCGCCAAACCCGCCGCTAAGAAGGCTGAAGTGAAGGCTCCCGCCAAAAAGGCTGCTGCTAAACCTGCCGCTAAGAAAGAAGCCGCTAAGCCCGCCGCCAAAAAGGCTGCTGCAAAGCCGGCCGCTAAGAAGGCTGAGGTAAAGGCTCCTGCCAAAAAAACGGCTGCCAAGCCTGCCGCGAAAAAAGTAGCCGCCAAGGCCCCGGCCAAGAAGGCCGCCGCTAAACCCGCAGCCAAAAAGACAACGGCTAAGAAAGCTGCAAAGAAATAATTTTCATTAAGAAAATTTAATGGGGAGGTTTACAAACCTCCCCAAATCATAAGCGGGAACCCGTTTATTGGGTTCCCACCTTTTTTATTGGCAATCGTATTGTGAATTACGCTTTGAAATCACCGAGTGGTTGATTTTCAGGACGCAATACTTCCACACCGCCCATATACGGGCGCAACACTTCAGGCACCGTTACGCTACCGTCAGCATTTTGATAGTTTTCCAACACAGCAACCAAAGTACGGCCAACAGCCAAACCGGAGCCGTTTAAAGTATGCACGTACTGAATCTTACCGTCTTTGCCCTTGACACGAGCGCCCATGCGACGTGCTTGGAAAGCTTCGCAGTTCGAGCAAGATGAAATTTCACGATAGGTATTTTGAGCCGGCAACCAGACTTCCAAGTCAAAGGTCTTGGCAGCACCAAAACCCATGTCACCCGTGCAAAGCGTAATCACACGATAGGGCAAGCCCAAACGTTGAAGAATCGTTTCGGCGTTATGCACCATTTCGTCCAAGTGCTTGTAGCTGTCTTCAGGATTGACAATGCGCACCATTTCAACTTTGTCAAATTGGTGCTGACGGATCATGCCGCGCGTATCACGACCATAAGAACCGGCTTCAGAACGGAAGCAAGGCGTATGAGCAGTGATCTTAATCGGCAATTGATCAGCGCGAAGCAACTTGCCGCTGACCATATTGGTAAGAGAGACTTCTGCAGTCGGAATCAAGTACATTCGTTCGCCTTCACCTTCCTGGCCTCCCTTCTTAGCGGCAAAAAGGTCTTCTTCAAACTTCGGCAATTGGCCCGTACCACGCATCGTTTCCGCGCTTACCACATAAGGCGTGTAGCATTCTACGTAACCGTGCTCACGCGTATGCGTATCCAACATAAATTGAGCTAAGGCTCGATGCAAGCGTGCAACCTGACCACGCATAAAGCAGAAGCGTGCGCCGGATTCTTTCGCAGCTGTCTCGAAGTCCATGCCAAGCGGAACACCAACGTCCACATGATCCTTGATCGGGAAATCAAACGTACGAGGCGTACCCCAGCGACGAACTTCAGGATTGTCACGTTCGTCACGGCCAACAGGCACGGACTCATGAGGCAAATTAGGAACACTCATTAAAAGTTCGTTCAAATCCGTTCGGATTTGAGACAAACGTTCTTCCAATTGAGAAAGCTTTTCAGGAATAGCGGCAGCTTCAGCCATTAAATCAGCGGCATCTCCGCCGGCCTTGCGAGCTGCACCGATCTGCTTGGACAAGCTATTACGCAAAGCCTGAAGTTCTTCAGTCTGCTTTTGGACAGCTTTGCGGTCATTTTCCAATGCATTGAATTCTTTGACCGGGAATTCAAACGGACGGGTTGCTAAGCGAGCAACCACATCGTCGAGTTGCTTACGCAATAAATTGATATCAAGCATTATTAATTCCTAATGAACAGAGCAAGCTCTGAAAAAACACGTTCGATAATTTTCACCTGTTTGGGTTACGATTGCAAGAGGTATATAGCTTAGATTGTTATTTTTCTTTTTCAGTTCTGAGTCGTCCTTCTCCTTTTGCCCAAGCCTGACGATTCAAAGCTTTTAATCTTTCCAACTTTTCAGCAATTTTGATCTCCAGTCCTCGTGGTCTCGGGTAGTACCACTTCATATTCTCCAAGCCTTCAGGTAAATAAATTTCCCCTGCTGCAAATGCATCCGGTTCGTCATGTGCGTAACGATAACCATGAGAGTAACCCAATTCGCTCATTAATTTAGTGGGAGCATTACGTAAATAAAGAGGCACCGCTCGTGAAGCATCTTTTTTCACAAAACTCTTTACCGCGTTATAGGCCACTTCAATCGAATTGCTCTTAGGGGCAATTGCACAATAAACCACAGCGTTGGCAATCGCCAATTCCCCTTCTGGGCTTCCCAAACGTTCATAAGCTTGGGCAGCATTTAAGGCAATTTCCAACGCTCTAGGATCGGCCAATCCGATATCTTCCGCTGCCATACGGATAACTCGGCGGCAAATATAAAGGGGATCACAACCGCCGACAATCATTCGTGTCATCCAATATAAGGCGGCATCCGGATCACTACCGCGAACTGACTTATGCAAAGCAGATATCAGATCGTAAAAATTTTCTCCCCCTTTATCAAAACGCCTGAGTGTTGCGGGCAGGCTCTGTCTTAATAATTCAGCGCCCACTTTATGAATACCTTTATCTGTCGCAAGATGGCAAGCTAATTCAACTGCATTAAGAAAACGTCTCGCATCACCATCGGCTAAGTTAAATAAGATTTCCTTTGCCTCGTCTAAAAAAATTAATCCGGGCGCTTCTGCTACTATCGCGCGGGGTAAGAGTTTTTCAAAATCTGCTTTTTTTAAACTTTCCAGAACATAGGTTGCAGAACGCGACAGTAGAGCACTATTGACTTCGAAACTGGGATTTTCTGTCGTAGCTCCAATGAAAACAAATAACCCGCTTTCGACATGAGGCAAAAAAGCATCTTGCTGAGACTTAGAAAAACGATGAACTTCATCAACAAACACTAATGTCGGCTCACCTGTTTGATCCATATGATGTTGAGCCTTATCAACGGCTTCCCGAATCTCTTTTACTCCGCTCAAAACCGCCGAAATAGCAATAAAGGGTAAATTAAAGGCTTTGGCCATCAAGCGGGCCAATGTTGTCTTGCCGACACCAGGGGGGCCCCAGAGGATCATAGAGTGGGGACGTCCTTCTTCAAAAGCTACTCGCAAAGGCTTACCCGGTCCCAATAGATGTTCTTGACCGACAACCTCATCCAGTGTCTTGGGTCGTAATCTCTCCGCTAAGGGCTGCATATGTAAATTAATTGAGTGGCGGTCACGAGATTGGCCTGATTTAAGGGGCTCATCAGGGATAAGGTCAGCAAATAAATCTTCTTTCATAAATAGGCAATAAATACGGTATATTGATACGAGGCATTATAGATAGTCCTACTGGTTAAGCTTATCTGAAAATGTATTTAAGACGCTACAAAAATGAAGATCTCCCTGAACTGATCACTCTTTTTAAAGAAACGGTACACTCAGTCAACGCAAAAGATTATTCTCTCGAAGAGATTAAAGCCTGGACGTACTCAAGGACGGACTTTTCTGAGTGGGATCAGTCTTTATCTGAACATTACAGTTTTGTCGCTGAAGAAAATGGAGTCGTCGTTGGATTCGGTGATATCACACTAGAAGGATACCTTGACAGACTGTTTGTACATAAAGACTTTCAAAATAAAGGTGTGGGAACTGCTCTTTGCAATCTGCTGGAAAAACAAGTTAATGGCCCTATTCTGACTCATGCTTCTATTACAGCAAAAAACTTTTTTGAAAAACGCGGCTACAGAATAATTAAAGAACAAAAAATTGTACGTAACGGAGTCTATTTAAAAAACTATGTGATGCAAAAGTAGATAAACAAAAAGCCTCCCGAATTTATAAGAGGTGCTGCCTCCGATACTGCCGAGTTTAGATGCCTTTCTTTCAATCCAGTATGTAAACGAGTCTTTGGTGCTTTGATCTCCATACTCTTCGAGCGTCATGCGTTCAATGGCGGCTACCGGCCAACGCTCCAAAAAATCATCCCAAAGTTTGAAGCGCGGATCTTGCATAAACCCCTCTTCTAACCTGAATATTTCACGAAACCCCGTTTTAAGTGGGGTTTCAATGGCAACTTATTGAAATTAAATAGAAAAAAGGTTTTCGCTTTGGTATAATTAGATCTTGCATAACCACAACAACCAAAGAAAAACCTTTCATATTCATTTTACTAATATTCTCGACGGTTTTGGCCGTTCAATTGCCGTTCAATTGCCGTTCAATTGAAATAAATTTTGACCGTAAGGTCTCGAACCTCGCAGGCTTGTCCGCCGCATCGTTCTACCTCCATCGCAATGGCTTTTTCAACATGCTCAAGGCGTACATGGAGCCAGTTTTACCCGACAGTCGTCAAGCCGGTAAAGTGCGATTTTCTCCGTTGCAGCTGATCATACAACGTCTTCTCAGCCTGATTGCAGGTAAAGAAGATCTCAATGACTGCGTCTGCCTGGAGAAGGATCCCGGCTTTTTGATGGCTTTGGGCTCCAAACAGGTGGCCAGTGCCTCCACACTTTGTCGATTTGAACGATCAATCGATGAATCCGTGCTTGAGGCCGGCAACCGGTTTTTGTTGGACTCGTATTTCCGCTACGGTAACAAGCGCAAATACATCTTCATCGATGTCGACAACACTCCGGTCGAGCTTTACGAGCACCAAGAAAACGTCAAGTTCAACGGGCATTACCGTTGCAATTGCTACCTGCCTTTGTTGGCCTTTGTGGACGGCTTACCTGTGGGCATCTTTAATTCCACCCAAGAAGGGCGCAAAACGATGATCAACGTGTTTGAATTGATGATTGTCAAAATCGGAGAGCACAATCCCGATGCTGTCATCACTCTTCGAGCCGATTCGGGATTCAACAACGTCGAGCTGATTGACCTGTGTGAAAAACTCGGTTGCTACTACCTGATAGGACTGTCGCCCAATTCGGCTCTGATGAAGCGATTAAGCCTGTGGGAGCCGCAATTTGTCGATGTGTTGCGCCGCCCTCCGTTGGTCGGCGGTTCTTTGTTGCGTCACTATGGTGAAGTCGAGGACTATCAAGCAAAGTCTTGGAGCGGTCCTCGTCGAGTCATTGCGCGAGACTATTTCGATGATCATCGCCGTCAATGGGACAGTCGATTCATCCAAACGAATATCCCTCGTCATAACGATGGTAAATGCGGCAATCTGTGGCGTAAAACATCTCGTGAGCTGTATGAGCATCTGTACTGTGAGCGCTGTTTGGCTGAGAAGCACAATCAAGAATTCAAGGCACAAGCGTTTGGCGCTCGTGCCAGTTCTTCCCGCTTTCTGACGAATTCTTATCGGATGCTTTTGAGTGCCTTTTGTCAATTAGCGTTCCGGCTTCTGCGAAATCAGCTTTTCCGAAAGAATACCCATTGGAATCAATCGACGTTAAATGCATTCCGTCACGCATTCATTTGTGCGCCGGCAGTCATTGAGCAGCTGAAAACCAAAGTGAAGATCAGTTTGAATGTACAAGTACTGGGTTATGACGCGATCGCGTCCTTCTGGCAATTAAAAACGTAGATCAAAGCGAGCGTCCCCGACTCGGTTAACTTCGGGGGTAGGGGTAATTACGCCCAAAATCAGCAAAAAGAAGCCTTTTCGCCAAACGAGACGCCTAAAACGGCGTCTCGTCTTCAAAGAAGCAGCCAAAAAAGCTCAAATTCGGTGTTCGTGCAAAATTCAGGCTAGTTCTCTAATAGGACACGCCGGTTTCTCGAATAGTTTTCGAGACCTCCACTGCAGTTTCGATGAACCCTTTCGTGGCATACGATTGATAGCGGTCTCTTTTCCAGGCAATGGAGACTTCGTTGATGGGGAGATCCCGCCCGATAGAGTACAAAGCAACACGGCGGCGTTCGCAGTCCTGTACGATCGTAGAAGGGATAAGTGCCGCGCCAATGCCGTTTCCGACCAAGGCAGGTACAGTCAGGATGGACTGTGTTTCGAGTGCAATGGGCAAATTGAGTTGATACTTTTCGCACAGGTGCTCAAAGTAATTGTGAAAGACTTGACCCTGCTTCATGATGATAAACGGTGTGTCCTTGAGCTCAGTAATTTGAATTTTCGGGTAAACCCCGTCGGCTCCGGGCTTGTGTTGGGCGACATAAGGGTGCATCGGCGGAAGGCCCACGAGCACTGTTTCATCGTAGATCGGTACCTGATCAAGCGTGTTGGGTACCATTTGAGTGATGACCACCGCGCAATCGACGCGACCGCTTTCGGCTAATTGAGCCGCTTCCAACGTAGTGCCTTCTTCAATGCGAACGGTTATGCCGGGATAGCGAGACTTAAAGACGGACAAAATCGGATTTAACAACGTCACCGTGCGATATTGCGTGGAGCCGATAACGATCTCACCGGTTTTCAAACCCTTTCTGTCTGCAAAGTACTGACGACATTCGCGCTCAATGGCCTCAATTTGGCGTTGTGCTTGCAGAAGTTTTTCGCCTTCTGCCGTCAGCTTCCAGGGATTGGAAGTTCGGTCAAAAATAACGATCCCGTAATCGTTTTCCAATCGCTTAACGTATTGACTCAGCGAGGGCTGAGAAACATAGAGTTTGCGACTTGCGGCTAATATCGATTTTGTTTCAATGATGGCCTCAAGGTGAACCAAGATTTTGTTTCTGCTCACAATATTTTCCCCTAATGTCTTCCTATAAATAACATCAAAGTTAATTATCCTATTCAATAATAATATTTGCCAAATAGTTTACTGGTTCATAGAATGAAACTGGCTTTGGTATTTGCGCAAAGAAGAAGCAACGTCGGTTAGAGAATTCTCTAACGGTTATATTCATTGCTTCGGAGAAATAAACATGCTGGATTGTATTATCCGTAGCGGGCGTGTCGTCGATTGGTACAACGATATTGATACCGTTACTGATATTGCTATCAAAGATGGCAAAATCTTTTCCGTCGGCCATTGTAGCGAACCGGCAACCCGAGAAATTGACGCTTCGGGTCTGTTGGTGTTGCCGGGTATCATCGACAGTCATATGCACGCCTCAAGTTGGTTGGGCGGGCCTATGAGTTTTAAGATGCTGGCTCAGGCCGGTGTCACGACTGCGCTGGAAATGGCTGGCCCCGTACAAAGTGTCAAAGAGTACCTTCTTAACCAAGGTTGCGGCCTGAATATCGGTTGCCTTGAGCAAATTCGCCCGGGCTTTAATGTCGCTACCAACGATCCCGATCTTGAAGAACTCAAGACGGTGATTGCCCAATCACTTCAAAGCGGAGCATTCGGCGTCAAACTCTTGGGCGGGCACTATCCTTTAATACCTCAGGCTGCGCAACGATTGCTTAAATATTGCGCCGATAACGGCGTGTATTTTGCGGTTCATGCAGGCAGCACTGAAAACGGTTCCAACATCAAGGGGATGCGTGAAATCATTGAGCTTGCCCAAGGTTCACCCTTCCACTTGGCTCATATCAATGCGTATTGCCGCGGCTCGGTGCAAAAGCTTGAAGATGAAATTCGTGAGGCAACGGAGCTTTTGACGGCTCATCCGGAAATTGACACGGAAAGTTATCTCTCGCCAATTAACGGTTGCTCGGGCAAATGCGTTGACAATCACGTTGAAAGCGGCGTAACGCGCAATTGTTTGGTTTCGGCGGGCTATTCAACCGATTTCGAAGGCATGAAAAAGGCGGTTACCGACGGATTTGCACAAGTGCATGTCATCGAAAACGGCGTTGTGACTTTGGCTGACAAGCAAAAGGGTCTTGCGGTTTGGTTAGATAAGAAAACCGATGTGCCTGTCAGTTTTTCAGTAAATCCCGGACTTTCGCGATTCTTTTTTGCCACAGCCAAGCGCGACAACGGTGCTTATTTAGTGGACAGTTTCTGTACGGACGGCGGCGGCATCCCTCGCAATGTCATCATTGCCAACGGTTTGTCGCTTGTGAAGTTCGGCGCTATGAGTCTGAAGGACTTCGTTTTGAAATCAAGTTTTGCGGCTGCACGCCTTTTGGGTTTGCCCGATAAGGGGCACTTTACAAGCGGCGCCGATGCTGATGTTGTGATTGTCGACCTTGAGGCTCAAAAGCCGATTTACTCCATGGCAGCCGGCCGCATGATTCTTGATAACGGATGCGTTATCGGCGAGGGCGCCACGATGCTGACAACCCAAGAGGGTGCGGCAGGCGTCAAAGCGTTCGGTCTTAATGCGCAAGTTGTTGATATTGCGTCACTATTTAAATTTCGAAAGAATCGTTTCGACTTAACACCCCGTCGAGACATGTTGCAAACAATCCGATAGGAGGACCATATGATTTGGCTGGGAGTTGCAATCGTAATCGGGACATTCTGGTTGATTTATAAAAACTATGAAGCCCGACTTGTTCTTTTCTTATCCGGTATGTTGATGACCTTGATCGGTTTCACGATCGGCGGCAGTTCTGTGGGTTTTCCTCAGGCAATCGACGCTTTTGTGAAGCAGTTTGTCAACCCCGGTTTGGTGCCGACGTATACCACCGTGATGGGCTTCGGCTATGTGATGAGCTACACGAAGTGTGCCGATCACTTGGTCAATGCCTTAGTGCGACCGCTCTCTAAGGTGCCTTTGTTGGTTATTCCTGGTGCTGTGATTATCACCTGGTTCTTAAACATTGTTCTGCCCTCGGCTGTGGGTATTGCCGCAGCGGTCGGCGTGTTGTTGATTCCGGCTTTGATTGCCTTGAAGGTTCGTCCGGTGATGGCTGCAGCCGCTGTCTTTCTCGGTACGTGGGGTTCGGTTGCAAGCCCTGGCTTGATGTTTAATCCCCAAGTGGCCGACATTGCCTTTAAAGCGGGTGAAATCGATGCGCCTGACGCCATGATCGTCATCATGGCCGAATTCTTCCCGGCCTTGGCCGGCGCCGTTCTTGCGGCCATTGCTTTGGCCGTGCTCGCCAAAATGATGAAAGAAGGGGTCGGCAGTCAATTAGAAGCTCAGACTCAAGTTCAAGAAGCAGAAGAATTAAAGGTTAACTACTTCTACGCCTTGGTTCCGATTTTGCCCTTGTTCTTGCTTGTTATTGCTTCCAAGCAAGTCGGTTGGTTGCCCTCGAACATCTTTACTGTTCCGTGCTGCATGTTAATCGGTACCGGTGTCGGTTTGTTAATTGCCTTGGCCAATAAGCTTAAAGGCGGCGAAGTTTCCAAGCGTTTCTGCCGCGGTTGCGGTGACGCATTCTGCGAAGTGGCGTTGCTGATTGCTGCAGCGGCGGTCTTTGCTTCGGGCATGAAGTCGATCGGCTTGACTGACGCGTTGGTCGATGCCATGAAAGGTTCGCAATCCATCGCTATGGCCTCTGCCGTGGTCGGTCCTTGGTTAATGGCTATCGTTTGCGGTTCGGGTAATGCCGCTGCATTGGCTTTCAACGAAGTGATTACGCCTCACGCGGCTGACTTCGGTATGACGGTTGTGCAATTGGGCGCCGTGGCACAGGTAGCCGCCGGTTTGGGCCGCACCGTTTCGCCTGTGGCCGGTGGCGTGATCGTGATTGCTAGTATTGCAGGCGTCAATCCGATTGATATCTGTAAGCGCACTTTCATTCCGGTTTGCATTGCATTGGCAGTGTTTACGGTCGGTATGTACATGTTCTAATTCACCAAAAAGAGAGCCTTCTGAGCCCGGCGAAGCAGCACTTCCTGGGCTTTTTTCGTGTGCTCGGCATGAGTACGATCTAATGGGTGAAAAATTCAGGCTAGAATTACCTTAACTTCTCGCATCGGTGACACTCAATGAGGTTATTTCGCCATGCCTTTTTAGAAATGCTTTAAAAATCGAGTTGTTATGGCCGACGACCTTGCATGAAACTTGCGAGGTTTTATGTTAAAACTGGGGGTGTTACAAAAGTCTGATTCTTAGACTTGATTAACACCTCCTTGAATTTTGTATCTATAAGAATCCTTAGTCACCTCATTTGGTTGAAGTTTTCTTTTCTTGTTTACTCGGTTAGCTAATCTTTTTGCCGATGGTTTTTTGAATACACCATGAACTAAGTTTGGTGGCGCTTGCCAAAAGTTGGGGAGTTGTTTCGTCAGAGCAAAGCGCATAAATTTCCTCAGGTTCAATCCTAGGCACGTTAGCGCGAACTCAGTACTAACTCGTTCAATTGAGGTTCTTCTGAATCGAGTGTAGGTCATGTCTTGTTTGATGATCCCAAACACTCCTTCCACCTGACAACTTCTATTAACTCGCATTTCAATGCCCTCAGGGGTAAGCAGCAGATCTCTGGCCTTTTGCTTTAATTGCATAAAACGAGGTTGTACTTCGAATACTTTCTCGCTGCCCTCTTTCTCCTTCATGAACCGCCTGCAATAAGGCATGAATTCACATCCGCTACAGTCTTTCACAAGAAAAAATACGGCTCCGTTCTTTTTAGGATGCCTGTTGGGAATGTGGACTTCAAATCCTTTCCGATTTCCTAAACAGTGGATAGTGCCGTCCTCCAGATACTCGTACAAGGCAGGGTTTCTGCCACTCAACTCTCCATTCCAGGACTGGTATTTCACAAAGGCTTGAATGTTATGCTCTTCACAAAACTCATAATTACTTAAGCTCCCGTACCCAGAGTCCGCCCCTAGTTTTTAGGGTAGTGCCCATACATTGAATGAAAAATATTTATCGTTGGTTGTAGCGCATGTAGATCAGAACGATCTTGGGAAATTAAATACGAAACGACAAAACCATAGGAAACTAAAATTTGAGCTGAATTGGCTGCATGCATATTACTGCCTAATCCACTGTAGTAATCAGATTTTAGGCACATAGCAGTAGCACCGTGATCAGTTTTGTAATAAGAGTTTCTATTGGCTCCGCAAATACTCTCCTTTTCTTCGTACTCAAGAGCTTTGAGCAGATATTCAAAAAGATTTTCTGACATCTTTTGCAGAGCCTTTTCTCCGCCAATCAGCCCTTCGACCGGTAGTTCTTCTGTCTCTGCAAGTTTTTTCATGATTGTTAGGGAGGGAATGATCCCTTTGGAAGGGACATCTTTTTCGAGTCCTAGAGTCTTTAACAATGACCTAACTTTGTCACTTAATCTGTTGTGTAATGTGATCGGCTTCCATACAAACTTATATTTATTGGCTTTAGCCTCTTGCTTGGTTCCGTCAAGAAACACCGTGTTCATTTGAATGCTGCATTTATTGAAAATTTCTTGACAAATGCAAGCAAAAATTTTCTCTTTCTGTGGTGCGATAACTTCTTGGATGAAGCGCGAAATAGTAACATAACTGGGGTATATACCACCGGCCACATAAATGAAACGAAGGTCATTTTTGCATGAGGTTTCAATTTCTCTTAGAGAAGCTTGACCAATAGAAAAGCCCAACAAAATGACGGCAAAAAGTGCATATGGATCATATGACGGGCGCCCATTTTGACTATCAACTTTCTGTATTGAAGAAAGATAGTTCCATACTCCGGATGACTCTAAAAGATCTAAGTACGCATCCAATTTGCACTGCTCCTCCACCTGTATAGGGAAGGAGTAGAACGCTGGAAAAACAAGTTAATGGCCCCATTCTGACTCATGCTTCTATTACAGCAAAAAACTTTTTTGAAAAACGCGGCTACA